>ERZ791907.22-NODE-22-length-186091-cov-17.815030_pt1 | contig 186091 bp, 200 predicted proteins | sample MGYA00510145_ERZ791907 | MGnify/ENA primary metagenome ERZ791907 (study PRJEB30046, sample SAMN00792089) | human gut metagenome | study: EMG produced TPA metagenomics assembly of the A metagenome-wide association study of gut microbiota in type 2... | reverse complement strand
TCAGGGCTTCGCCCAGCTCCTTCCTGAGGAAGGAGCCTTACGTTACGGGATTTACTTTATGTCTCCAGTGCAGCATGACGAAGAGCCAAAGCCCCCTTCCCAAGGAAGAGAGGTAGCACCGTAAGGCAACGGAGGAACAGCGGGGGGTTAGACGTTAAAAGTCAGATATCAGACGTCAGACGTCAGACTGCATTACGTACGCCCTCCCTCCCGCCGGACACGGTCATCCGGGGTCGGTCAGCCGACAATCGGAAGGCCCTTTTATGGGCAGGCTAAGGGCCAACCTCGGCTGACTTGGAAATCCTCTGCAGGGTCTCCACAATAGCGAAGGATCTCGGTAAAAGTCGATAGTGTCTCAGCATCCGTTAAATACCGGTCGGCGGGAAGGCTGCCGATTGGCAGTCAGTTCAGCATTGAGTATCATTTCGCCTCGCAGCCTCGTTCACCCCTGCGCCACTTCGTGGCCCTCTTCCCCTAAAGGGGACGCAAGACGATACGGGAGTTACTTTTGTGCCACCAGTGCTGAATGACGGAGAGCCGGAGTCCCCTTCCTTAGGCAGAAATCAGCAACATTTCTGCACCGGGCTATTATGTGAGCATAGCCTGCACACATAAAGCGGACACCTTACAGCCCGGCCAGCGGGTATCGCCGCGAGCGGACAGCGGACAGCCGATAGCGGACAGCTGATAGCCGCCAGCTACCGGCAGACAACCGTCTCTCCCACTCTTTATGCCTCTTTGTGATGGGTATGCCCTTTTAGAATAGTATTGTATAAAGTATGAAAAGACATTATAATAATTATGTATGCGTAACTTTCATTTCAAGGAGGAAAAATGGAATCACTTAACAATCTGGTTTCCACCATTAACGGATTTCTTTGGTCGTCCGTCATTATCGCCCTGCTGGTGGGAGCGGGCTTTTATTTTACCGTGCGCACCAGGGGCGTGCAGATTCGCTATTTCGGCCGTATGTTCAAGCTCATCGCCCATACTGCCGGCCGGAAAACGGAGGGAAATGAGGTCTCTCCTTTCCAAGCTTTCTGTGTCAGCACCGCTTCCCGCGTAGGGGTAGGCAATATTGCGGGCATTGCCATTGCCATTGTCACCGGCGGTCCCGGTGCCATTTTCTGGATGTGGTTTATCGCGGTCATCGGTTCGGCCACCGGTTTCGTGGAATCCACGCTGGCACAGATTTACAAGATCCCACGGGAGGATGGAAACGGATTCCGCGGCGGCCCTGCCTATTATCTGAAAAACGGACTGGGCCATGGCATCTGGGCTGCCGTATTTGCCATCCTGATTTCCGTCACCTATGGTATGATTTATAACTCCGTCCAGTCGAATACCATTTCCCTGGCCCTGAACCACGCGCTGGGGCTGGACCGCATGATGGTAGGCGGCGTGGTCACTGTGCTGGCCATGCTGGTCATCTGCGGCGGCATGGGACGCATTGCCCGTGTTACGGAATGGATGGTGCCTGTGATGGCAGGCATTTACATCGTGGTGGCTCTGGGCATCATGGTGTACAACATTACGGAAATGCCCCATGTCATTTATGTGATTCTTCGGGATGCCTTCGACTGGCAGGCAGTATTTGGCGGCGGCATGGGCGCTGCTGTGCTCACCGGTTTCAAGAGAGGCCTTTTCTCCAATGAAGCCGGCGAAGGTTCCGTACCGAATGCAGCAGCCACTGCGGACGCCACCCATCCGGTGGTACAGGGCCTGATCCAGGCCTTCGGCGTATATGTGGATACCCTCTTCATCTGCTCCGCCTCCGCCTTCATTGTCCTTCTCACCGGCGATTACGCCTCCACCGGCCTTACGGGCATCGAACTGATCCAGTGGGACCTGGCGCAGTACTTTGGCGACTGGGCGCCTAAGGCCGTTTCCTTCCTGATTTTCCTCTTTGCCTTCACCTCCCTCATCGGAAATTATTATTACGGGGAAATCAACATCGGCCACCTCACCCATAAGAAATGGCCGCTGAACCTCTTCCGCGTCCTCATCGCCGTCATGATTTTCTGGGGTTCCATTGCGGACCTGCCGCTGGTTTGGAATCTGGCGGACCTCTTCATGGCCTTCATGGTTCTCACCAACGTCACCGCCATCCTGCTCCTCTTCCCCCAGGCAAGAGCCTGCCTTATGGATTATGAAAAACAGCTGAAAAAGGGCATCAAGGTGCCTCTTTTCCATAAGAACGCACTGCCTGATACAAAGGGCATCGTATGGTGGGATGAAGAAAATAACTCCAACCATATGAAACGGATGGAAAAATAATCTGTGGAAATTAAAAAGACTTCTGCTCTGGCAGAGGTCTTTTTTTTGCAGGATTCAGAGGGTTCAAAAGGGAAGGTGTCCAGACCCTGCGGGGCTGGAGGTTATGGCCCCTAAAGGGTGGCAAAGGAACTGGATTCTTAGGGGAGCAAAGTGACCTGAGAATCCAGTGACATGCTTTCCCGTGGAGAAACGACTCACTACATTTTGCGCGTCGCTATCGCTTCTTCAAATCATGTTTCGCCGTGCGCGCCGTCAGGCGACGAAGGATAGGAGCGTGGATTAGACGTTAGACGTTAGACATTAGAAGCCAGATATCAGACTGCGTTACGGGACAGCTTTCCCGCCCCAATTGTCACCCTAGTTGAAAGTGAAAATGACCAGTGAGAATGCAGAAAATCTGACATCTAATTTCTATCGTCTATCTTCTACCTTCTATCATCTATCTTCTTTCTTCTTTCGTCTATCTTCTACCATCTATCTTCTATCGTCTCTCCCAATATCTTATTTCTTCCGGTCCAATATCCGCAGCAGTTCTGTACGGATAAGGTTTTCTTTTTCCGCCTCTTCACGAAATCCTCGTATGAGCTGGCAGCAGAGAAGGAGATAATTATCCTGCGCTTCCCCGCATGTTTCGCGTAAATAGCCCGGCTCTGTTTCATAGGCCCGGAGGCCACGGTAGTAGAACTGTTTCTTGTCATCTGCGATGATAAAGGGAATAATCCCGGCAGCAAGGCATTCTTTGAAGAGAAGCAGACGGCCGGTACGGCCGTTGCCGTCCTGGAAGGGATGGATGGCCTCGAAGCGGTAGTGGAAATCTACGAGTCCGGCAAAGCTGTGCTCCGACGCATGATAATCTGTCAGCATGGCCGCCATGGCGCGTGGTACGTCTGCCACAGGTGCCGTTTCCCTATCACCTACGATATTGTCCTGATTTTTATAGTCACCGATAGGAAATCCCGCATTCTCCGCCGCAGTCCCTTCCATGAGAAGACGGTGAATGTTTTTGATGAAACCTTCCGTCAGCGGTGTATCATAGCGGTCAAGCATGAAGCGAAACGCACGGAAATGGTTGTTGGCAGTCACCACATCGTCAGCATAGATGACCTCGTCTTTTTCTGCCAAAAGGGAGCGGGTCTCGAACAGTTCCCTGGTGTGATCATGGGACAGGCGGCTTCCTTCGATGTGGTTGCTGTTGTACGCCATATCCACCTGGGTCTTCCGGTAAATGCCGCCATTGTACCGGGCTTTCTCTTCTTTTCTTAATGTAGAAATGAGCATGTCTATGGCCTTCATATCCTATCCTCCTGCGTTTAGTATATTTATATTTTACCATAGCCATAATCATTGCAGGCAGTCAAAGAATGATATGTGAAAAAAAGGTTCAGAGGGTTCAGAGAAGAAGTTGGACGGGCCTTCGGCCCGAAGGTTCTTAAGGTTCTTAGGTTTGACAGCGGCTTCACCGCTGAGGGTTGTGGTATCGCCGCCTTTGGCGGCGATGAGTATATAGTCAGCGCTACGGGATTTACTTGATGTCACCAGTGCAGCATGGCGCAGAGCAAAAGCCCCCTTCCTTAGGAAGGGGGGGTGGCGCCGTCAGGCGACGGAGGATAGGGGCGTGGATTAGACGATAGAAGTCAGATATCAGACTGCGTTACGGGATTGCCTTCCCGCCGGGCAATGTCATTCTATTATGTAGAGACCGTTGTCAAGTAGAAATTTCAATAAATTTTCCTCCCCCCCAAGCAATATGCTCCTGTATTAAAAGGCATCTCGAAAGAGCCTTAAGGAAACCATGTCGGCTTTAACCATTCTATTATACGTGGATTTCACAAGGATAATGGATTTCGTCTAGTGGTTCCTCAATCTGAGCTCGTATGTCTTTGGATTACAACAGAATGAACAAGGATAACCATGAATACTATTCCCCAAAGCTCCTTCGAGATAGCTTTTAGTACAGGATCATGTTGCAAGATACTCCAGGAAACAGGCATATTGTAAATTTTGAATAGACTAATAGATAAATCAAGATAAGGCATTGAATCTGGCTGGCTGCCTAATTGCCCCCACACCACCCCCGAGGTACAATTCGTCAGGCAGCCGCCTTCGGGTTCCGGTCCAAGTGAGTGGTCATAGCACCCCAAATGAATCCCGCAAGTGTCCGGGCCAGCGCAGAGACTATAACATTCCAGTTCTTCTTGTTATAAAGCATTTTCTTCCCCTTCCGGACAATATACATCAGCCCTCTGTCTGCATAGGTAATGAACTCTTCCGGCAGTCCCTCCTGACGCTTCTTGAAGGCCTTGGATTTGAGCAGATTAGGCTTACGCAGATAACACTGGGCAGATTCAGTAAGAAGCTGGCGAAGCCGCGGATTTCCGGTCTTGGTCAGTGACTTCTTGTGGACAGTTCCGCCACTGGAGGCTTCTCCCGGAATCAGTCCCAGATAAGCCATGTAGGACTTTGCTTTAGCAAAACGTTTAAAATCGCCCGATTTTACAACGATTGCCATTGCTGTATAGGTATCAATGCCAAAGAGACCTCTCAGTCTCCGAACCCGTTCTGCATACCGCTTGTCATTTTCGGCAATAGATGCAATCTGTCCATTAAGTTCAGCCAAACTATCGCTTGCCTGGGCTAATGAATTCAGCAGATTATCCAGGACATACCGATTCACCGTAGATAAAGGTAAATTAGCAAGCCATTTCATATACTTTTGCGTCCAATAGTGGCCATGCTCTTCGTATTTGTAGCCAAGACGCTTAACAAAGGCAATAATCTGCTGCTTATACCTTTTTGCAGTGTCTTTGTACATATCTCTGACACGAATCAGATTGTCTACTTCTTCATCATGCTTGTCAGGAATATGAACGGGACTAGCCTCACCATTGGCATAGCCTTTAGCAATCGTAAAGGCATCCCGCTTATCCGTCTTGATACGCTGGTTGTTGTGGTACTCGTTAATGGTGCTGGGAGCCAGCAGAACGCAGTCAATGCCGGAGGAATGAAGGCTGCGTGCCAACTCATATCCATATCCGCAGGCTTCATAAGCACAGCGGAAGGTGAACTCTGAGATATTGAAAGGATTATCCTTGAAGAAATCGGCAAGGCAGCGCCGAACCCGGGCAGCCGAAGAAAAAATTTTGACTGTACGCAGTCCTTTTTTAGCCTGCTTGTCATCTGGATCGTAAAAGCAGCAGGTGAATGTTTCATCGTGAACATCAATACCCACATAAATGACTTTCTTCCCATTCTCGTACTCGTACATGATTGTTACCTCCTCGGATAAATACATAGCTTGCAAACGCTTGTCTACCTATATTGTAGACATTGCGTTAATCGCGATAACCGGTTTCCCCGGTCTCTATATATTATCCGAGCCGCAGGCGAAGAATCTCGGTGCATGCCAATAGTGTCTCATTTGCTGTTAAATACCAGGCGGCGGGAAGGCTGACGTCTGATGTCTATCTTCTATCGTCTTTTCATTCAGAACGTCTTATCCAGGTGGCCCACGACTTTTTTATTTCCTTTTTTCTCATCCCGTTCTTCCAGTTTTTTCATAATGTCATAGAGGTCAACGCCGGCATTTTCCCAGAGGACGAAGAGATGGTAGAGGAGGTCGCAGGATTCGTCGATGATTTCTTCTTTATCTTCGTGCTGGTCGGCGATAATGACTTCGGAGGCTTCTTCGCCGATTTTTTTATCGATTTTATTTTTGCCTTCCTTCTGGAGGTAGTTGGTATAGGATTTTTCCTGGGGATGGATACGGCGGTCTTTGATTTCTTCAAAGAGGTTGTGAAGGATGGTGAGGGTTCCTTCTGCCTTTTCGTTATCCCACTGGGCAAGACTTCTGTAGAAGCAGCTGCGGTTTCCGGTGTGGCAGGCCGGGCCATCGGGGATAGCTTCGATGACCAGGGTGTCGGCGTCGCAGTCTACGTAAATGCGCTTCACGTGTTGGAAATGGCCGGATTCTTCGCCCTTGTGCCACAGTTTCTGCCGGCTTCTGCTGAAGAACCAGGTTTCGCCGCTTTCCACGGTTTTGGCAAGGGATTCTGCATTCATGTAGGCCACCATGAGCACTTCGCCGCTTCTGGCGTCCTGCACCACCGCCGGTACCAGTCCTTTTTCATCAAATTTGATATTCTTTATGTCTACTGATTCCATAAGTCCTCCTTACATGCGCACGGGAATGCCGTGGTCTGCCAGATATTTTTTCAAATCGGGAATGGCAATTTCGCCGAAGTGGAAGACCGACGCTGCCAGGGCGGCATCGGAGCCTGCTTCAAAGGCTTTGAGGAAATCTTCCATTTTGCCTGCGCCGCCGGAGGCAATGACGGGGATGGAGAGCTGTTCTGACAGGACGTGCATGAGTTCCAGGTCGTATCCATTTTTTTCGCCGTCGGTGTCGATGGAGTTCATGCAGATTTCCCCTGCCCCGAGCTCCATACCCTTTCGTGCCCATTCCAGTACGGAAATGCCGGTGTTCTTCCTGCCGCCTTCAATGTACACGTCCCAGCCGCCGTCATCGTTTCGTTTGCCGTCGATGGAAAGGACCACGCACTGGTTTCCGAAGCGCTCCGCGCTTTCCCGGATGATTTCAGGATGCATGACGGCGGCGGAGTTCACCGATACCTTGTCGGCGCCGGCCAAAAGCATGGTGCGAAAATCGTCGGCTTTGCGGATGCCGCCCCCTACGGTGAAAGGGATGGTGAGCTCTTCTGCAATAGCTTTCACCGTGTCCACGAAGGTCTCCCGCCCCTCATGGGTGGCGGTGATGTCGTAAAATACAAGTTCATCGGCGCCGGAGTCGGAGTAGAATTTTCCTAAAGCCACAGGATCATCCACGTCCTTCAGGTGATGAAATTGTTTTCCTTTGACCACCCTGCCATGGTTCACGTCCAGACAGGGGATGATTCTTTTTGCAAGCATAGTATGCTCCTTTGCTGGGGAAATAAGGGGCCCTCCCCTGTTGTCCCCCCGCCTGCGGGAGGTGGTGCCGATAGGCACCAAAGGGGGCAGGCCCAGAAGGTTCAGAGGGGGCTGGGGAAAAGGTTAACGGCCCTTCGGGCCGAAGGTTGTGGCCGCCTCACGGCGGCGGGTTGTGTAGAAAGGCTCAAGATAAAAGGTTCTTAAGATTCTTAGGTTTGACGGGCCCCTGGGGCCAGGAAGCAGCCTGGGTTCAGAGGGTTCAGAAGGTTCAGAGGGGAAGGTATCGCCCTTGCGGGCGATGAGTATAAATGCCGCCTGTCGGCGGCATCGCTGCCTTTGGCAGCGAAAACCGTAAAACCTCGCTTCGCTCGTGGAAATACACCCCCTCTGTCGCCTGCGGCGACGTCTCTCCACGGGAAAGCGTCTCACGTGATTTTCAGGTCGCTGTGCTCCCTTACAAATCACGTTCGCTTGCCACCCCGAAGGGGGAGATTTGCTCTATGCTCCCCTCAGTGCTAACTTAAGTCGCTCATTCCATAGTGCCGGAAAAACGCCCCCTCGGGGTGGCAACGGAACTGGATTCGTAGGGGAGCGCAACGACCTGAGAATCCAGTGACATGCTTCCCTTTAGGAGAAAGGTGGTGCGTTAGCACCAAAAGGGGTGCATTTCCATCGCCCGAAGGGCGATTTGCCTGTTTTCCTTCGCCCGTCAGGGCGATTGTGAATGTTTTATACAAACTGGCGCCCCTATATTTCCAAAGGGCGCCCACCTCCCCCCTTTGAACCCTTTGCACCTTCTGAACCCTCTGAACCCGGGAGCCGCAATGCGGCTCCCCTACTCCTGTATCTCCCTGATTTCTTCCATAGTCACTTTTCCCTCGTAGAGGGCTTTGCCGGTGATGGCACCGTAGACACCCATGGCCGACAGTTTCCTAAGGTCTTCGGCACCGGAGACGCCGCCGGAGGCAATGAGGCGGATGCCTTCCAGGGCCTCTAGTTTTTTCATCATGTCGAAGTTCGGGCCGGAGAGCATGCCGTCGCGGCTGATGTCGGTGTAAATCAGCGTATTCACGCCGTGGGTCAAAAGGGTTTCTGCGAAGGTCATGACTTTGCGGCTGCTGCCGTCCACCCAGCCGTGGGTGGCCACTTCGTCACCCTTGGCATCGATGGATACGGCGATGTGGTCTGAGCCGTATGTTTTGGCGGCCTGGATGGCAAAATAGGGGGACGCGGCGGCTTTGGAGCCGATGATGACGCGGTAGACCCCCATGTCCAGGTAGTCTTTAATGGCTTTTTCACTGCGGATACCACCGCCCACTTCGATGGGGATGGTGAGGGCTTCGCACATTTTGCGTATGATTTCCTTATTCACGCCGTCGCCCTTGAAGGCACCGTCCAGATCAACCACATGGAGGGCTTTGGCTCCCTCTTCCTGCCATTTCAGCGCCATTTTCACCGGGTCGTCGCCGTACACGGTGAGGTTTTCTTTTCGGCCCTGCTGCAGGCGCACGCAGTGTCCGTCTTCTATATCTATTGCGGGAAATATTTTCATTTCATCAACCACTTTGCTAAACGTTCCCAGATGGCCATCCCCACGGGACCCGATTTTTCGGGGTGGAACTGGAAACCTAATACATTGTCCTTCCCCACCACCGCCGGCACGGTGACGCCGTAATCCGCCGAAGCGATGACGTCCTCCGTATGTCCCGGCGTTTTGTAGTAGGAATGGACGAAATACACATAGGAATGAGGGGCAAGGCCTTCCAGCACTTCGTGGGGCCTTTGGATAACCAGTTCATTCCATCCCATATGGGGGACTTTGAGCTTTCCTTCCGGAAAACGGACGATGCGCCCAGGGAGAAGTCCCAGGGCGGGGATATGACCGTTTTCTTCGGATACGTCGTAGAGGGCCTGCATGCCAAGGCAGATGCCTGCCAGCTTCTTGCCCTTTTTCACTTCTTCCTGGATGATGTCGGTCAAACCGTAGCCGTTCAGATGGTCCATGGCATCCTTCATGGCTCCCACGCCGGGAAGGACCAGGGAAGAAGCATCTCTGATTTCTGCGGGATTTCTAGTCACCACTACATCAAGACCGGCCCTTGTGGCCGCCCGGACCACATTGGCCAGGTTGCCTGCGTCGTAATCAATAATGGCAGTTTTCATCAGAGCACTCCTTTTGTCGATAATACCCTGCCGCCTTCCACGACGACCGCTTCCTTCAGCGCATGGCCCAGTCCCTTGAAGAGGGACTCCACGATGTGATGGCCGTTTTCGCCGTACAGGCAGGCCATGTGCAGGTTCATCATGCCGTGCATGGCAAAGGCGAGGAAGAATTCCCTGGTCATTTCCGTTTCAAAGGTGCCGATACGCTCCACCGGGATTTTCACGTCGTACACGAAATAGGGTCGGCCGGAAAGGTCCAGCACAATGCGGGAGAGGGTTTCATCCATGGGGCAGAAGAATGCGCCGTAGCGGCGAATTCCCTTCTTGTCCCCCAGGGCCTTGAGGAACACATCTCCCAGGGCAATGCCCAGGTCTTCGATGGTGTGATGGTTGTCCACTTCCAGGTCGCCCTTGCAGGAAATGGAAATGTCCATGCCGCTGTGGCAGGCAAGGAGGTTCATCATGTGGTCGAAGAAGCCGATGCCCGTGGTGCCCTCAAAGCGTCCCTTTCCGTCTATGGAGAGGGAAATGGAAATGTCGGTTTCCCCTGTTTTTCTATGAATGTCCGCTTGTCTCATGAAAGCTCCTTCCGGAATACCGCAAGGAGGGTATCGTCCACGTCCTTCGTGGTCACTGAAATGCGGTAGGCATTGGGGAGTTCCGCGCTGTTCCGATAAATCTTCACCAGAATGTCCTTTTCTTTCAGGGCTTTGAAAATTTCTTCATGTCTGCTTTCCACCTGGACCAGAAGGAAATTGGTGCAGGAGGGATATACGGAAAGGCCCGGGATTTTCACCAGTTCGTCGAAGAGGCGGTTTCTTTCCTTTACGATATCGTCTCTTACCTTGAGGATTTCTTCCCTGTGTTTCAATACGATAGGTGCAAAGAGCTGGGTGAAGGAATTCAGGTTGTAGGGCGCTTTGATTTTTCCGATGGCGTCGATGATTTCCTTATCTGCCACCAGATATCCGCAGCGCATGCCTGCCAGGCCGAAGGCTTTGGACAGGGTGCGAAGCACCACCAGGTTCGGGTATCTGCCGATTAAGGGCAGCACGCTTTCCTTCTGGGCAAATTCCATGTATGCTTCATCCACGAAGACCAGATTGTCCGCCGCCTTCAGCACTTCTTCGATAAAGGAGGCCGGCAGCAGGTCGCCGGTGGGGTTGTTTGGATTGCAGATGACCGTGATTTTCGGCTGGTACTTCTTGACGGCATCAAGGATGCCTTCCTTGTCCCGGCGGTAGCCTGCCAGGTCCCGTATTTTGATGGCGCCGGCGCCCAGGGTTTCCGCTCCCAGTTCGTACATGTCGAAGGTGGGAGAATGAACGAGGATTTTATCTCCGGGGTTCAGGAAAGTGCCCAGGAGATAGGTAATCATTTCATCGCCGCCGTTGCCGCAGATGATATTTTCCGGTGCGGTGCCAATATAGTCCGCAAGAGCTTCCCGGAGGCCATCGGCCATGGGTTTGGGGTAAATCTGGGGCTTAAAGGTATCCAGCGCTTCAATGAGTTCCTGTTTCACCGCCGGAATGGAAAGGACGTTGAAATAGTTTTCGTTGGCGTTAATGACATATTTTTCTGCAATAGGAGCCACGAAATAGGGCTCAAAGTCTTTGATTGTATTTCTAAGCCATTCAGTCTTCATCACGCACCTCCATGGCATGAGCATGAGCGGTGAGCCCTTCTGCCTTGGCAAAGAGCTGCACCTTTTTGGAAATCTTCCGGAACGCCTCTTCACTGTAGCATTCCACGCTGCTGTGCTTTACGAAATCGTAAACCCCAAGGGGCGAAGAAAATGCTGCGGTGCCGGAGGTGGGGAGCGTATGGTTTGGGCCTGCCATGTAGTCTCCGATAGGTTCGGAGGTGTACTTGCCAAGGAAAATGGCGCCGGCATTATAAATGAGGGGGAGGTATTTCTTTGGATCCGGCAGTTCCACTTCCAAATGTTCCGGTGCAATTTTATTTACAATGTCAAAGCACTGCTCCGCATCTTTGCAGAGGAAGGCCTTGGCGTACTGGTCCACGGAGCTCTTCATGATTTCATAGCGGGAAAGCTCCTTCATCTGCTTTTCCATTTCCTTCTGCACGGCCAGGCCGAAGTCTTTATCCGGTGTAATGAGGAATACCGCAGCCCTGGGGTCATGTTCCGCCTGGGAGAGAAGGTCCGCCGCAATCCACTTCGGATTGGCGCTGCCGTCAGCCACGCAGCATACCTCCGACGGCCCTGCAATCATGTCGATGCCTACGGTGCCGAAAACAAGGCGCTTGGCCATGGCCACGAAAGCATTGCCGGGTCCTACGATTTTGAACACAGGCTCCACGGTTTCCGTGCCGTAGGCCAGCATGCCGATGCCCTGGGCACCGCCGACCTTGTAGATTTCCTTCACCCCTGCCACATAGGCGGCAGCCAGGATATTGGGATTCACTTTACCGTCTTTCCCGGGAGGAGTAGCCATGGCCACCGACGGACATCCTGCCACCATGGCCGGAACCGTGTCCATGAGCACCGTGGAGGGATAGGCAGCCCTACCGCCGGGTACATAGACGCCGACCCGCTGGATGGGAAGGAACCTCTCCCCCAGCTCCACGCCGTCCCTGAAGTTTTTGGACCAGGATTTCCGTACCTGTTCCTTATGGAAGGCTTCAATGTTTTCCTTTGCTTCCTTTAATACGGAGAGGAAATCGGGGCCCACCGTCTTCACGGCCTCTTCGATTTCTTCTTCGCTTACACGGAAATCGGTGAGGTCCACGCCGTCGAATTTCTTCGTGAGAGCCCGGATGGCCTCATCTCCCCCATCTTTTACCTGAGCGAGAATAGCGGACACCGATTTTTCCAAATCATCCGAGAGATTTACATTTCTATTGGTCATGGTCCTCACTTCACGGAGGGTCAGCCCTTTTTCCGGTACCTTAATCCATTCCATTGCTATGCCTTCTTTCTGTGGTCAATCCTTTTTGACCACCTGTATGAACTGATTCAATTCGTCCTGCTTCATCTTGAAGGAAACCTTGTTGCAGATGAGGCGGGCGGAGAAATCCATGAAATAATCGTAGGCTTCCAGGCCGTTTTCCCGAAGGGTGGTGCCTGTTTCCACAATATCCACAATTACATCGGAGAGCCCCACCAGCGGAGCCAGCTCTACGGAACCGTTCAGCTTGATGATATCGATGGGCTGGAAACGGCCTGCAAAGTACTTCCTTGCAATGGAGGGATACTTGGAAGCCACGGTGAGGATGCGTTTGTTCATCACATCCTTGTGTCCCTTGATACCGGACACCGCCATGCGGCATTTGCCGATACCCAGGTCCAGGATTTCATACACATCCTCTTCCCCGTCTTCCATGAGCACATCCTTGCCTACAATGCCGGCATCGGCGGCGCCCCGCCGCACATACACCGTCACGTCCGGAGACTTCACCAGGGTCACGCGGATGCGCTCTTTATCGTCGGTGAAAATGAGTTTCCTGCTGTCATCGGAATAATCGGGGAAATAATATCCTCCATCAGACAGGCTTTTCATTACTTTCTTGGCAATACGCCCTTTCGCCAGCGCTATATGAAGCATATCAAAGTCCTCCCAGTTTCCTTTCCATTTCCTCTTTCGACAGTCTTTCCTCTCCTATGACGAAGGCGCCCTTCTCATAGGAAGCAATCAAACGGTAATCGCCGGGAATGATGCGGTTCTTCCGGCTCACGCCCAGAACGGAAAAGCCCTTCTGCCGCCAGTTCATGAGGGTTAAGATCAAATCCCGGTCCGCTTCATCGTATACCACAGCCAGGTCGCAGGACGGAACCATTTCTTCCAGAAGATCCTCCTCCGCCATCACTTCATAGAGAAGATTCATATTGAGCCCAAAACCGCAGGCCGGCCGGGGCACCTGGAACTGGGCGGCCAGGGAATCGTAGCGGCCGCCGCTGATGAGGGAATAGAGGGCGCCGTCGGCGTAAATCTTGAACACCATGTCCGTATAGTAGCCCATGTGGGATGTAAAAGCAAAGTCCAGCTGCACCGAATCACTGTAGCCTGCCACATCCAGATACTCATAGACCTTGCGGAGACGACTGAGGGCTTCCATCATGCCATGATTCAGGCACAGTCCCTCCGCCCGCTTCAAGGTAGATTCATAATCTCCAAAGAGCCGGGGCAGCTCCAGCAGCACATCCCGCTGAATCTTCGTAATGGGAAGCGCATCCACCAGCCCGTCAAAGGCCACCAGATTCCGCTTCTCCATGTACTCCCGCACCTGGGCAAGCTGCTCCTTCGTCAGATGGAGCTCCTCAAAAAGGGCATCCATATAAGCCACCGTGCCCAGGTCGATACGCATATCCCTGATGCCTACGGATTTCAAAAACTCCGCCGCCATCACCATGACCTCGCCGTCACACTCCGGCGTCTCGTCCCCCAGCACCTCCACACCGCTCTGAAGGAAATATTTCCCGTGGGTGGACTTTCCGTAATATTCACGGAACACCATGGACACATAACCAAACTTCAAAAGCTGGGACGCATCGGGATACTCCCGGGCCACTGTCTTCACCAGCGGCACCGTCACATCCGGCCGCATCACCAGCACCTCGCCGTCGGGCCCGATGGTTTTTATCATCTCCCGCTGGAGCTGCGGGAAATAGGTGCCATAGGTATCATAATCCTCAAAGGTAGGAGTCTGGATAATCTTACACCCATGCCGCCGCATGACGGACACCACAGCACTCTCAATGCGGTCGTAATTCTTCATCTCTTCTTCATGGACCATTTTCAGGTCATCCATAGTACGAGCCATTTGCGCCCTCCTCTCTTTCTTATGATTAATACATTACCACGCTAAAGTAAGAAAGTAAAGGGGTGGCTTAGTAAAAATCGTAAAAATGATAAGGTTCTTAGGATTGATGGGCCTAGGGCCAGGGGTCCAGAGGGGAAGGTGTCACCATTGGACACGCCCTGAAGGGCGTGAAGGTTCAGAGGGTTCAGAAGGTTCAGCAGAAAAGGTTCTTAAGATTGACCGGCCCTGTGGGCCGGAGGGTTCTTAGGTTTGACGGCCCTACGGGCCGAGGGTTGTGGTATCGCCGCCTTTGGCGGCGATGAGTATATAGCAAGCGTTACGGGATTTACATTGGTGGCTACAATGCTGCATGACGAAGAACCGGAGCTCCCTTCCACAGGAAGGGGGCGCCGAAGGTGACGGAGGATAGGGGCCTTTCGCAGAAAGGCCGAGGCCCTGAAAGGGCCTGATGTGACTCTTCATAAAAAGCCGCCTGTGGCGGCGCCTTTGCTGAAGAAAGGCCTATCCTCAGCTCGGCAGAGATCATAGTGCTGCAGCTTCCTTTTCGCTCCACCACCCTTTCCAATTAAAAAACGGCGCCACCAAAAGGGCGCCGCACCACCATTGACTATTTACAATATGACATCTAATATCTGACGTCTGATGTCTACTTTCTTCCCTCTATCTTCTCCGCCACCTGTATATCCTTCTTAATCTGTTCCACCAGTGCCTCCGGCGTGGGGAAGCGGATTTCTCCTCGGATCCTTTCCACCCATTCCAGGGTGAAGGATTTCCCGTAGATGCTGCTGTCGAAGTGGAAGATGAAGGTCTCTATGGTTCTTTCCTTTCCTTCAAAGGTAGGATTTTTGCCTATGTTGGTGATGGCGGAGTATTTCTTTCCGTCTATCACTGCATAGGCGGCATAGACGCCGTCGGCGGGAAGGACGCGGTCTTCGGTGAAGGAAAGGTTGGCGGTCGGAAATCCCAGGACTTCGTGGCCCCGCCGGAAACCGTGAACCACGTCGCCGGTGATGGTGTAGTTTCTTCCCAGAAGGCGGGCCGCTTCTTTCACCTGTCCTTTCTGGATAAGCTGCCGGATGGCGGTACTGGAAACGGTTTTTCCGTTTTCTGCTTTCAGACGGGCAATCCGGACAGGCACATGCTTTCTACGTGACCAATCTTCCAGGAGACTGCTGTTTCCTTTGGCCTTTCTTCCGAAGGTGAAGTTTTCTCCTGCCGCAAGTCCAAAGAGACCGGGGAGCTGTCCCAGTTTCTCCAGAAATTCTTCCGGCGCCTCTTCCAGAAATTTCCTGTCCGGACGAAGGAAGAGGGCAAAGGCCATGCCTGCTTCTGCCATGGAGGCCGCCTTTTCTTCCCGGCTCTGGAGGAGAGGCACATGCACTTCAGGCGTAAGGACCGCCATGGGATGGGGCCAGAAGGTGAAGACGCCGGGCAGAGCGCCTTGTTCCTTTGCCAGTTCCTTTGCCATGCGGAATACTTCCTCATGGCCCCTGTGGCAGCCGTCGAAGAAGCCCATGGCCAGCACGAATTTTTGATTTTTGGGAAGTTCTTCCCATGAATGATAGATTTCCATAGAAGCCTCAGGAAAATACTTTTTTCGGATGAACGATGCCTTTGGAAAGGGAGGCGATGCCAAGGAAACGGGGACCGCAGAAAACGGCGGTCCTGCCGCAGTCTTCCCCATGGAAGCGAATCCTTTTTCCCTGGAGGAAATCGGCTCCTTCCTTTTCGGAAAGTTCGACGGCCGGCAGGGCAGAAAGGATGGGATGGAGGTCGGAAATCACCGCTCCTTCCGGGTCCTTTTCAATGTCTTCCAGCGTCTTGGCGTCCTTCAGGGAAAAGGGGCCCATTTCGGTCCTGGTAAGGGCGCTCATGGTGAGAAGGCAGCCCGCTTCTTTTCCCAGGTCCCTTCCCAGGGCGCGGATGTAGGTGCCTGCCGAGCAGGTGACGGTCATGGAAAGGAAGGGCGGCGCAGTCTTTGTGATTTCCAGTTTATAAATGGTGACAGGCCGGGCAGGAAGGTCCACTTTCTTTCCTTCCCGGGCCAGCTTGTAGGCCCGTTCTCCATTGACTTTAAGGGCGGAGTAGCTGGAGGGCACCTGCATGATGGGGCCCCGGAATTTTTCCGCCGCCCTTTCAAAGACGGAAAGGTCCTCCGGGATGGGCCCCTCTTCTATAACCTGTCCTGTCATGTCTTCCGTATCCGTGGCAAGGCCCATGCGGAAGACGGCCTCATAGGTTTTGGTGTGGATAGGAGCGTATTCGATGAGCCTGGCAGCCCTCCCCAGGAAAACCGGGAGCACCCCCTCCGCCATGGGATCCAGGGTGCCGCCGTGGCCTATTTTCTTCTGGTGGTAAATACGGCGGAGTCTGGCAATGACGTCGAAGGAGGTCCAGTCCTTCGGCTTTGCCACATTGATGACGCCGTCCATCAGAGATATTTCTCCGCAGCCTTCACAAAGAGCGGCTCTGCGTCCTCAAAGCTTTCATGGATGGTGCAGCCGGAGGCCTTCCAGTGGCCGCCGCCGCCGAATTCTGCCGCCAGGTCGCCCACATTGGCGTGTTCCGTGGAACGAAGGGAAATCCTTGTTTCCTTTTCTCCCTTGTACTTGAAGAGCGCCGCAATCTGGCAGCCCTTGATGCAGCGGGGAATGGAGGCATAGTAATCGGAATTTTCGCCGTCCAGCTCCATGGCTTCCTTCCCCATGTAGGCGATGACGATCTGCCCGTCATGGTAGGAGTGCACCGTGCCTGCTACCAGCTGGTAGCATTTCATGGCTTCCTCCGTCTTTTCGTCCAGCCGGTTGGCAATGTAGTCCGGTTTGGCTCCCATGGCTACCAGCTGGCTGGCCATGAGAAGGGTGTGGGCGGAGGTGCAGGAGAATTTGAAGAAGCCGCTGTCCGTACCGATGGCCATGTACAGGGCGTTGCAGGTATCCTCGTCCATGGAAATTCCGGCGTCGAAGAACATTTCTGCCAGCATTTCCGCGGTGGCAGCGTACTTGTACTGCAGGTAGAGATAGTCGGTGTACCTTTCATTGGAACGGTGATGGTCGATGCATAGACTGTCCACATCGGGGAAATTGAAATTTCCGCCACGCTCCAGATTTCCCAGGTCCGTAAACACCAGGGCATCATAGTCCTTCCCCTCCGGCATTTCCGTATGCACCAGGGCGCTTGTCTTAATGAGGCGGTACACATGGGGTACCGGGTCCGGAAGAAGGATGTCCGCTTCCTTTCCCAGCTGTACCAGCACATTGTGGAGGGCGCAGATGGAACCCACATCATCTCCATCGGGATGTTCGTGGCCCACCAGAAGGAAGCGGTGATGGTTCATCAGGAAATCCCAGGCCTCCTTCTTTCCGATTTCCTTTGCATGATTCAGACCAAGGCTCATTCTTTGTCCTCCTTGTGAATCTTCTTCAAAAGACCGTCAATGTGCATGCCATAGTCCAGGGAGGTGTCCTCGGCAAAGGAAATCTCCGGAGTGTAGTAGATTTTCAGCCGCTGCCCCAGCTCCCGGCGTACAAAGCCCTTTCCCTTGTTCAGCGCTTCCAGGGAGGCCTTTTTCTGTTCATCGCTGCCAAAGAGGGATACATAAATCTTCGCTTCCCGAAGGTCGCCGGTCACTTCCACTCCCGTCACCGTCACAAAACCGATGCGGGGATCCTTCAAATCGTGAAGGAGCATATTGCTCACTTCCTGCTTGATAAATTCCTGTACTTTCCGTACTCGCAATTCAGACATGGGTTTCACCTCACGTTTTTATAAAAATATCCGCCTTCTATGCAGTTGGATAAAGGCGGATACTATGAAATCATTATATGTATGGGGCCTTGCGGTCCCGGGTTCAGAAAGGGCAGTTGACGGGGCTTCGCCCCGAGGGTTCTTAAGGTTCTTAAGTCTGACGGGCCCTGCGGGCCCGACGGTTGAGGTACCGCCGCCAGAGGCGGCGATGAGTTTTTTATAAACCGCTTCGCGGCTGGCCTGCTTTTCCCGGATGAACCCCCGGCTGCAGTTGTTTTATCAAAACCGGCGGCGAAGCCGCCCACCACAGTCATCGCCCCTAAAGGGGAAACGACTCACTATGATTTGTGCGTCGCTTTGCTCCTTCAAATCATGTTCGCTGTGCACGCCGAAGGCGCGTCAACCTTAAGCCCCTTCGCCTGCGCAGCAGGCGTCAAACCTTAGGCCGCAAGGCCTGTCAACCCTCACGCCCGAAAGGCGTGTCCTTACTTCAGTTCAGCCGCTTCTTCCTTCAGTTCGAAGGCTTCCAGCTGGTCCCCTTCTTTCACGTCACGGTAGCTGTCAATGGAGATGCCGCATTCAAAGCCTGCTGCCACTTCTTTTACATCATCCTTGAAACGGCGGAGGGAGTTAATCTTGCCTTCGTGGATAACGATGCCGTCACGGATAAGGCGGAGCTGGCAGGTGCTGGTAATCTTGCCGTCCTGTACATAGGAGCCGGCTACGATAACCTTCGGTGTATGAATAACCTGGCGAACTTCCGCATGGCCCAGCACCACTTCCCGGATGGTGGGGGAAAGCATGCCGGCCATGGCGGCCTTCACATCGTCGATGCAGTCGTAAATGACGCGGTAGAGGCGGATATCTACGCCGTCCTTTTCCGCCATTCCGCGGGCATTGGCATCAGGGCGAACGTTGAAACCGATGATGAGGGCATGGGATGCGGAAGCCAGCATGACATCGGATTCGTTGATGGCGCCTACGGCGGAGTGAACGATGGAAATACGGACTTCTTCGCTCTTAATGCCCTGGAGGGACTGTACCAGTGCTTCTACAGAGCCCTGGACATCGGCCTTGATGATGATATCCAGTTCCTTCATTTCCCCTTCCTTAATCTTTTCAAAGATGTTGTCCAGGGTAACCTTCTGTACATTCCGCTGTTCTTCTTCCTTGGCTTTGGAAGCGCGGAGTTCTGCAATGGCTCTGGCCTTCTTCTCGTCCATCACGTAGAAATGGTCGCCTGCTTCCGGTACGCTGTCCATACCCAGGATTTCCGCCGGAGCGGAGGGCTCTGCGTTCTTCAGTTTCCTGCCGTTTTCATTGGTCATGGCACGGACACGGCCCCAGCTCTTGCCGGCCAGGATGCCGTCGCCCACATGGAGGGTGCCGTTCTGTACGAGAACGCTCATGACGGGGCCTCTGCCCTTATCCAGCTGGGCTTCTACGACTACGCCGTAGGCTTCGCGGTTCGGGTTGGCTTTGAGTTCCTGCATTTCAGCCACCAGCAGGATATTTTCCAGGAGGTCATCAAGACCGATTTTCTTCTTCGCGGAAATGGGGGTCATAATGACGTCGCCGCCCCAGTCTTCTGCCAGAAGGCCTTCCTTGGACAGTTCTTCCTTGATGCGGTCCGGGTTGGCGCCGGGTTTATCAATCTTATTAATAGCCACCATAATGGGCACCCCTGCATTCTTGGCGTGGTGGATGGCTTCGATGGTCTGGGGCATAACGCCGTCGTCGGCCGCCACGATGAGGACAGCGATATCCGTAATCTGGGCGCCTCTGGAACGCATGGCCGTGAAGGCTTCATGGCCCGGGGTATCCAGGAACGTAATCTTGTGTCCCTTGTAGCGAATCTGGTAGGCGCCGATGCGCTGGGTAATGCCGCCGGCTTCGTGCATGGCCACATTGGTCTGGCGCAGCGCATCCAGAAGGGTGGTCTTGCCGTGGTCTACGTGGCCCATGATGGTAACCACTGCCGGTCTGGGCTTCAGGAAACGGGGATCATCGGGAGCCGGTGTGTATTCGGTAGGATCAGCTGCTGCGGCTGCTTCCTTCAGGGTGACACCGAATTCTTCTGCCAGGATTTCGATGGTGTCCCGGTCCAGGTTCTGGTTGATGGTGGCCATGACGCCGTCCATCATGAGGTGCTTAATGATTTCGCTGACTTCGCGTCCGAAGAGTTCCGCCAGTTCCTTCACCGTCACGCTGGGCGGCAGTTCCACTTCCGTAGGATAGGAGGCAGTCTTCTTTTCAGCCACATGCTTTTTCTTCTTGGTCTGGTTCAGGGATCTGGCCATCAGGGAGCCGCCTTCCTTTTCCCGGCGGCTTCTTTCCCAGTCCTTCTTGGACTTTTTCTTGGCCGGTTTTTCCCTTCTCTGTGCCGAAGCCGGTGCTTCTTCTACCGGAGCGGGAGCAGCAGGATGATTATTCCTGTCGCCGGTTCTTCTGTCCTGACGGGAGCGGTCATTCCTGTCCTGACGGGAATTCCTGTCATTCCGGTTTTCACTCCGTTCACCATTTCTGGAGGGTCTGCCGCCTTCGCTGCGGTTTCTGCCGTCCCTTCCGGAATGGTTATTTCGGTCGTTCCTGTCGTTTCTGCCCTGGCGGTCATTCCTGCCGTCTTTGCGGCTGCCCTGCCGGTCGTCACGGTTCCGGATTTCCTTCTTTTCCGCCTTCGGCGCCTGTTTTGCTTCTTCATGAACCGGCGTCTTCACTTCTTTCTTCTCCGCCTTCGGTGCTTCCGCTTTGGGAGCCGCCTTTACAGGCGCTTCTGCTTTGGGAGCGGGCTTTGGTTCTTCCGGCACTTCAAAGGAAGAGTAGGATTTCCGTCCTGTTTCCTGTTTCTTCCGATCCGTAGGACGGCCCTGCTGGTCGAAGCGCACGGTGCGCATGGGCGGCCTTTTGGCCGGTTTCTTCTTGGCAGCAAATGCCTTTTCCAGAATGGCACAGCCATTGTCATCTACGCCGCTCAGTCTGCTGGTAATGTCCACATTGTGGCTTTTCAGTACGTCCAGCACCTCTTTCTCTGTTTTGCCATACTGTCTGGCTAATTCATATACTCTCTTTTTCTTCTGCATAAGCAGCCTCCCAACCTTTATGATTTCCGGCGGTCAATCTTTTCTGCGATTGCCTTTCCGAATCCTTTATCTGTAATCAGTGCTGCCGTCCTGACCCCTTTGCCCAGGGCCTGTCCCAGTCTTTCCTTTTCTCCGAAGATTTTTGAGGAAATATGGAATCGTTCAGCAGCTTTTATATATTCATCCTTTGTCCGCGGGGAGCTGTCTTCTGTAACAATCAGCAGGACGCCCTGCCCTTTCTTAAGTCCTTCCGACACCTGTTCATTCCCGGAAAGCAGCCTGCCTGCTTTCATGCAAAGGCCAAGCATCCTGTAAATGGGCTCATCCATTTTCAATCTGCGCCTTCAACGCTTCGTACACATCCTTGGACACCGGACGCTTCAGGGACTTTTCCAGACCGTGGTTCTCATAGGCCTTGTTGAAGCAGTCCATGTCATCGCACACATATACGCCGCGGCCCGATTTCTTGCCTGTCCTGTCCACTTCGATGACTCCCGTAGGGAGCACTACGATACGGAGGAGTTTCTTCTTCGGTTTTAATTCCTTGCATCCCACGCACATGCGCATGGGAATCTTCTTTACCTTCATTCCCTATCCTCCTGCGCTTCTTCCACTGCCGGAGCCTCAGCATCACCGCCGGCTTCAATATCTCCCAGGATATCGTCGTCTTCCGCCTCATCGGCCTGGCCGAAGCCCTCTTCCTTGGCCTGGGTTTCGCTCTTAATATCGATCTTCCAGTTTGTCAGCTTTGCTGCCAGCCTTGCATTCTGGCCTGCCTTACCGATGGCCAGGGACAGCTGGTAATCAGGAACGATGACATAGGAGGATTTTTCTTCTTCCCATACGGAAACGGAAATCACCTTGGCCGGAGACAGGGCGTTGGCGATGTATACGGCCGGATCCTCATCCCAGCGGACGATATCGATTTTTTCATCATGAAGCTCATTCACAATGTTCTGCACCCTCTGGCCCTTGGGACCTACGCAGGCGCCCACCGGATCCACCTTGGGGTCCATGGCGTAAACGGCAATCTTGGAACGGGAGCCCGCTTCGCGGACCACGCTCTTGATTTCCACGGTGCCGCTGTAAATTTCAGGAACCTCCAGTTCAAAGAGTCTCTTCAAGAGTCCCGGATGGGTTCTGGACAGGATGATTTCCGGTCCCTTGGTGGTCTTTCTCACTTCCAGCACATAGCACTTGATTTTATCATTGGGATGGAACTCTTCCCCTTCAATCTGTTCAGCATAGGGAAGGATGCCTTCCACTCGGCCCAGATCCACGAAAATGGTGCGGGATTCACTCCATTTCACGGTGCCCGTAATCACATCGCCTTCGCGGCCGGAGAATTCATCATAAATAGAACCTCTTTCCGCTTCCCGGAGCTTCTGGATCATCACCTGCTTGGCGGTCTGGGCAGCGACACGGCCGAAATTCTTCGGTGTCACTTCGATACGGAGCATATCACCTGCTTCATAGGACTTGTCAATCTTCTTGGCATCTTCCACGGAAATTTCATTCACCGCATTTTCAGAGGCCGGGTCGATTTCCTCCACCACCATCTTTTCTTCATAAATATGGTAATCCCCGGTCTCCCTGTTCAGGGTGACAGAGGACTTGGCATTGCTGCCGGTTTCCTTCTTGTAGGCAGTGAGCAGCACCATTTCCAGTGCATCAAAAACGACCTTCTCGTCTACCTTTTTCGCCTTCACCAGGCCCTTGATTGCTTCGATTAAATCTAAATTCACGATGTCCATTTCCTCCCGGAATCAAAATGAAAAATGCAGTCTAACCTGCGAAATCTTATCTCTGCTTAAAGAAACGTTTCCCTCTTCCGTTTCCAGAAGAAGAGAGCCCTCCTCACCAAGACCAAGCAGTTTGGCCGTAAAGGCTTTGACCCCCTTCTTCCCTTCCAGGGGAGCAAAGAGCTTCACATCCACGTCCTCGCCGGTGTAGCGGATGAAATCCTTGTCCTTCTTCAGCACACGGTCAAGGCCCGGAGAAGAAACCTCCAGCATGTAATTATCCGGAATCAGGTCCGCCTCATCCAGAAGCGCCCCGGCCGTCTCGCTCACCGTCTGGCAGTCGTTCAAATCCACGCCGCCTTCCTTGTCGATGTAAATGCGAAGAATCCAATTCCTCTCCCGCACATATTCCACATCCACAAGCTCCAGGCCTTCACTCTCAAGCTTTGGCTCCAGCAGCTTTTCCACCGCTTCTTCCACATCCCTGCGCGCCATATGCCCTCCCTTATCCTTAATATAAGAAAGAGTGAGCCGAAGCTCACTCTACAGGAAACTCTATACACACACTTACAGTTAGATTATATCACACTATGTAAAGGGTAGCAAATCATTGGGGCCGCAAAGGTAAGCGGCCCGGGTGTAAAGGAAAAAGTTTCTTAAGATTGACCGGCCGCTGGCCGGAGGGTGTTGGTTTGACACAGCCTGCGGCGGTGAGGGCTGCAGTGGCGGCTGGCGCCGGAGTAGGAATCAATGAATCCGGTTTCTATGGAGACTCTGAAATCTCCTGCCACAATGCAGATGACCACTTCTGAGGGAGATTTCTCGGCTCCGCTTCATGGGCTCCATGAAACGTTTTAATCATTCCACCGCTATCCTCCGCCAGATCAATTCTTTGCCGCTTTTCCGCTTCCGCCGGAAAACTGCACCGCCGCCTGAATCACCCGGGCAAAGGCAGGGGGAATCAGTTCTTTAGAGAGGCTCCTTCCCAGGGTTCTTCCGATGATAACCCCCTTATTTCCATAAAGCCAGGCAAAGTAGTAGAACTCCAGGGCCTCCCGATTTCTCGGATTGATGTTTTTCAGCTTCACCGGCGGATAGTAGCCCTTGGGCAGGCCCAGTTTGGCGCCTGCTTTTTTAATGAGGGACGTATTCACCGCATCGCCGGCGTCTTCCATATCCCCAATGACCTGGTCTAAGGCCTTCCTTCCCCGATGGGCGAGGCAGGACTTCACCACGTCCATTTCATAGCAGATGAAATCGGTGAAAAACACATAGGGCGACTGCTTTGCCGTACCCATGACGTCCCTGTCGTAAAGGCACACCGCCGGTATGTGGAAGCGCCGCACCAGCTGGGCGATTTTGGAAATGGAACTTTCTCCCCGTGCATTGATAAGACAGATGCCGTGGTAGTCAAAATTCACTCCCAAAGTCTTGGCAAAATAACCGAAGGAGCCGTATTCCGTCTCCCCTTCCACCAGGATGGTGCATTTGGAATACAGGGCTTCCTTCACTTCCGGAAAATGCATGATCAGGTGCTTTTCGATTTCCCTGTCAAAGTGAAAGGACGCGCCGCAGGCGGCCTGCACCTTCTTCCGATCATCCCAGTAAATGCGGATAATCTGCCGGTAATCGTTCACCAGGGAGTCCGTGGAATGGGTAACCACGAAGAGCTGGCCGTTCAGCCCGTCCACGCCCAGTATGGTCTGCACCAGTTTCAGGAAGAAGGGCTCCTCGTTATTCAGGATGGAGCGGCAGAAGGCCAGCATGGCCCGCTGCAGGTAGGGATGGAGATGAAGCTCCGGTTCATCGATGCTCACCGTCACCGGAAGGAAACGGCGTCCCCTTCGGTCGGTGATAATCATATTTTCAAAGGAAATGGCCCGGCTTTCCTTCTTTCGCATCATCTTGATAAGAAGGGAAACCCCGACGGCAATCATGAGCTTCATGGTAGAATCATAGGACGTGCCGATGGCGATGGAGCGGAAGATTTCATTGAATAAAACCAGGGTGGCCTTACGGGCATCATCCTTCGGGAGTGATAAGTGAAATCCCTTCTGGTTCAAAAGCCTTTCCACCTCTTCAATCACTTCGGGCCCGCCGGAAAGGTACCCTTCAAAGATGGAAATGGTTTTCGCAATGTCCTCTTCGGAAATCATTTTCCGGGGCACCTCATCCAGGGCGAAATCAATATAAAAGAGGCATCGCGTATACTCCAGCGGCAGCTCCTCGCCGCTGTCCATGTTATACAGCTTGGGCACTACCTGCCGCACATGCTGCCGAAGTTCCAAATGGGCCGTGTCCTTCAGCCCGTCATCTTCAGAAGACAGGGTAATCTGTATGCGGATCGGTTCATCGGCATCCAGGAAATCGCTTTCCTTGAATCCGTATCCATGGGTGATGGATTTCAAAAGGGTGAGAAAATTACTTTTCCCGATATTGTTATCCCCTACGATATAATTCACCCGGCTGTCAAAGTGCAGCTCCACATGACGAAAGGTACGGTAATTTTCCACCAGCATATGGGATATAAACATGGCCCTGCCTCCTTCACATCTGCATTTTTCCTTTTCTTTATTATATCATGATGAAAAAGGAGGATTATAGGCGGCAGATAAAAGATAAAAGAAGATAGAAGATAGAAGATAGAAGATAGAAAAAAAGACGACAGATGTCAGACATCTAACGTCTATCATCTATCGTCTAACCTCTACCGTCTTGTTCCGGTTCCGTATGAGCCCTATGCTTTCTTGAAAGGATCGTCTTCCGGATTCCTGTTGTTCAGTATTTCATCAAGCGTCTTCATGGGGCACATGGAGCCGCACATGGTGCAGGTGAATTCATCTTCCGGTTTGCTGCTTTCCCTGTACCGCTTTGCCTTGGCCGGGTCGATGGCCAGCGGAATCATTTCCTTGAAGTCCACCTTTCTTCTGGCCCAGGACATTTTTTCGTCCCAGAGCGCCGCTCCTTTCACGCCCTTGGCCAAATCCGCCGCATGGCAGGCGATTTTGGAGGCCACAATGCCTTCATGCACATCGTCCACGTCCGGCAGGCGGAGATGTTCCGCCGGTGTCACGTAGCAGAGGAAATCGGCGCCGCAGGATGCGGAAAGGGCTCCGCCGATGGCGGCGGTAATGTGGTCATACCCCGGTGCCACATCGGTAACAATGGGGCCAAGCACATAGAGAGGTGCGCCGTGGGTGAGCTTTTTGGCCACTTCCACATTCATGCGCACATCGGAAATAGGCATATGCCCCGGTCCTTCCACCATGACCTGCACGCCGGCCTTCCTGGCACGAAGCACCAGTTCTCCCAGATTGATGAGTTCGGAAATCTGGATGGCATCGGTGGAATCATGGCCGCTGCCGCTGCGGCAGCCGTCTCCCAGTGACAGGGTGACATCGTATTTCCTCAGGAGTTCCAGAAGGCGGTCAAATTGTTCGTAAAAGGGATTTTCCTTCCCGTGCATGTACATCCAGGCGAAAAGAATGGAGCCGCCCCGGGACACCAGATTGGTAATCCGCTTGTTCCGCATAATGTGCTTTGCGGTTTCCCTGTTCAGCCCGGCATGGATGGTCATGAAATCAACGCCGTCCTTCGCATGCCGTTCCACCACGGAGAATAAATCGTCGGCGGTCATATCCTTCAGTCCCTTGTGAAGCACTCCCTTCACATCGTACATGGGCACCGTACCAATGGCAGCGGGGCTGTTCTTCACCAGCCATTCCCGGAAAGGCGCGGTCTCCCCGTAGCAGGACAGATCCATAATGGCCTCCGCCTTCATTTCCCAGGCCAGCTTTGCCTTGGCCTGTTCCGTTTCATAATTGCACACATCCTCTGAAATCCCCAGATTCACATTCATCTTCGTCCGAAGGCCCTTACCAATGGCATAGGGGTGGAGGGACTTGTGGTAAATATTGGCAGGAATGACAATGGTCCCTTCCGCCACGCCCTGCCTGATAAACTCCACAGATACCCCTTCCTCACGAGCCGCCGTTTCCATTTCCTTCGTTATGATTCCCTGTCTTGCCGCTTCCAGCTGTGTCATAAATTCCTCCCATAAAAAAAAGCCCGCCATGGCGGGCTTTGAACAAACAGATTTCCTGCTTCCTTACGTCGGTATGAACCGCATCAAGTTCAAAGGGTCGGATACCATCCTCTCAGTCTTTCGACTCCCCCAGCATGTATGTATTATACCATAGAGGAAAAGGGGTTCAAAAGGTGCAGACAATTCCAAATAAACACTGAGTCTTTCACCGCATTCAATTTCATAAAATTAAATACATCACTTTATCACGGAGTTTCTACAAAGCTAGGGAAGCACTGATTCATTCGCAGAATCGGATTTCATATGTATTTTTATCCAATACTGCGTCATCAGTCTCCTTAAATAGCTCGCTATTCGCGTCGACTGATTCCTTGCATTGAATAAAAATACAAGAATGAAATTCGATAACGATTTAATCAGCGCTTCCCTAGTAAATAAAATTGACACCAAATATGACACCAAATATAATAGAAGCAGGAGGATGCCATGTCAAGATGGGACAAACTATTAAGCAGGATACTTACACTTTCGAAGGACATGCGTTTTAAGGAATTGAAAAAGGTTCTTGAAAGCTATGGTTATGTAATGACCGCCCCTCAAAGCGGGAGCAGTCATTACACCTTTAGAAAGCCGGGAAAGAATCCGATTACCATTCCAAAGCATGAGCCCATCAAGAAAGTGTATGTTGAGATGGTAAAGAAAGTAGTGGAGGAATCATCCGATGAAAACGATTGAATATTATATGCACCTGCCCTACCGGCTGGAAATCGTACCGGATCCGGATGAAGGCGGATTTGTGGCCTATTATCCTGAACTGCCAGGCTGTATTACAACAGGAAGCTCTCTGGAAGAAGCCGCAGAAAATGCAGAGGATGCAAAACGGGAATGGCTCACTGCCGCATTGGACAGCCAGACTCCCATTGCCGAACCATCATCTATCCATGACTATTCCGGCCAGTTCAAGCTCCGGCTTCCTAAGAGCCTCCATAAAAGGCTTGCTGAACATTCCAGAGAAGAGGGTGTCAGCATGAATCAATACTGTGTCTATCTGCTCTCAAGAAATGATACATTAGAAAGTTTAAAATAAGAAATTCCCCATGATTTACCTGAAAAAAGCCGATTATGCAAACACCACTGTGCACTGCATAATCGGCTTTTTCAATAGAAGAAGCAGCCGTCTGTATTCCTGCATAAGAACGCCCCATTCCCCACCAAATTCAATCAGCCATTATGTATTCTCCATTGTCCGTCTCTTCATGCAATAAAAAAGCCGGAACCTGAAGTTCCAGCTGAATCATCATAGTGGTGCCGAGGACCGGAATCGAACCGGTACGAATCTCACGATTCGAGGGATTTTAAGTCCCTTGCGTCTGCCAGTTCCGCCACCCCGGCAGGTATATATGAAGATTATAATAGTTAAATATGGAGGCGGCACCCAGAATCGAACTGGGGATAAAGGTTTTGCAGACCTCTGCCTTACCGCTTGGCTATGCCGCCATATGGAGCGGAAAACGGGACTCGAACCCGCGACCCCAACCTTGGCAAGGTTGTGCTCTACCACTGAGCTACTTCCGCACTGGCGACCCGGATCAGATTTGAACTGACGATCTCCGCCGTGACAGGGCGGCATGTTAGACCACTACACCACCGGGCCGCACGTAAGTTACTTAATTAGTATACCCACCATCCCCTCTTTTGTCAAGGGAATGGACAGGTTTGTCATTTATAGGTAAAAACGGGAGAAAGAGAGAGAGAATCATAGCATACAGGCCGATTTCCCCCAAAACTTACAATAGAAAATTTTCACTTTCTCACTATTTTATGAAAAATTAGGGACATTAATAAATGATCCATGGTGTTCTTTCAAAAATTAGATGGAAATGATCCGGTCTTTACCTTTTCCCCCTTGGGAACCACAAAGAAATCCTGGTCAAAATTTCCTTTGGCAATCTTTTTCAAAATACCATAACCGCCATGAATGAAATGGAGCTTTGCTTTAAGCAGGTCCACCATGGGTTCAATATAGGTCTTCACCGGCTCCACATCATAGCAGCCGGTATCAATAATGTAAAAATCGTGAATCGGCGCATAGAGCTTTTTCAGATACTCATGGGCCTCCTCTTTTCCCATCTTTTTCTCCAGCTTTGCCATGTCGATGGAGGATTCCTTCATGAACTGCATCCAGCTTTCCGTGAGGAAAACGCCATGCATGTCCCGTTTCAAGTCCGAAAGACTGTCCCCGGAAAGGAGAATATCGATGCAGTCCCTGGTTTTCGGGTATACCAGCGGCGCCGACGATGCGGTGATGCCTATGTTGCCTCCACCGCAGCCCGTGGTGCACACCACAATTTTGGAAGCATTGTAAAAATGATCGATTTTATCCTGCACATAATGATGAAGCACCTTGGGATCCCGATGAAGGCCGGGGGGCATGAAATATACCACACTTTCCGATTGAGCCTCTTTCATAGCCTCTTTCAGTTCTCCCGAGAGTGTCGGGCATGCAAGAATTATAGTCTGATTTCCCATTTCTATCACCTCAGCATATAAATAACAGCTGCCCACATGAGAATCGTAACAGCTGCGCCGGAAAACACAATCATGGCCCGTCCATTTCCACTGCGGTCCGGGCCTGGCACCTTTTTACCAAAACGGGATTTGGCACCGTCCAGAAAGAGAAGAATGGCGAAAGCCGCCGCCTGTGCATAGAGGGAAAAGGAAAGAACCTGATCCGAACTATCAGAAACAGTCACCAAAATGCAGGGCACCAGTATCACCGCCATGCAGAGAAGCTGCAGTCCTTTATACCAAAAAGGATATGTACGCTCCGGCGCTTTCTTTTTTACTGCCATCCAGCTCCACAGGGTCATAAGGAGGCCCAGGGCCAGAAAGATAAAATTGAATTCATCCATAAAAATCGCCCGTTCCGATACAGTTTTCAGAAAAGGAATCAAAGCAGAATTTCCTGTCATTATTGTGGCATAGGTAAAAGAATTTGTAAATGACAATTCCTTAAAATTGTTTAAAATCCAGCGATATGAAATTCCGCTATAAAAGAGGAGAAATGCATTCTTCTTTATCATTCCCCAGACCCTTATTTTTCCAGCACAAAAAACTCCCCAAAATCCCAAGGCCCACGGGCAAAGGACCAAGGAGCTTCATGAGCCTGCTCCTTACGGGATTTCAGGAAGTTTTTGATTTTTTTGTTCAGCCGGCCGGCGAGGGACGAATCATATCAGAAACCCTGTGCCTCCCTGTCTTCCATGGATGCGCGCCGACAGGGTTTGACGGCAGAGGTTTTTGGTCTTTCGTTTCCTCTGTTCATATAGTCACCATGATAGGAAGAAATTTCACTTTCCCTTCCCGCCGCTCACCGTCCTATCCCCCATTTGACACCTCCTGTCTCCTATGCTATAGTTAGACGTAATTACAGACATGCAATGAAGAGAAGAGTATGCGGAAGATAGGACCAAAGAGAGCTCCCGGTGGTGAGAAGGGAGTGCCGAAGAGCTGCTGAAGATGGACTCCGAGCAGGGAAGGCCGAATGATGAGGCATCCCGGGTGCGCCCGATACAGCGCTCAAGTATCAAGGCCTTCGGGCCGGCGTACCTATAGAGGTTCATGCAGCAATGCATGGATGAAATTGGGTGGTAACACGAGTCTTTCGTCCCTTTCAGGGATGGAAGACTTTTTTGTTTAAAGGAGGTTTTATGCCTTTCTATAATGGAACTTTATTTGAGATAGACCGGAAGGAAATGCTCCGCTATGCAGGCATGAATCCCAAAGGAAAGAACTTCCCTGAGGAAGCCGTACAGAATGCCATTGAGGAAGCCTTGGCACTGGCAGAGCCAAAGGGCATCTGGCAGGTGATTCCCTATTCTCCTTCCGAAGGGCGGATTGAAGGAAATCCGCCGCTGGTGCTTTCCGGAAACAGCATCCGCCGCCATCTGGCCAATTCCTGGTCCGTAGCCATTCTGGCAGTGACGGTGGGCGATGAAATCGAAAAGGCATCGGACGCAGCCTTCAAGTCGGGGGACTATGTGCAGGGCCTTCTTCTGGACGCAGCGGCCACCACCGCCACGGAGCACCTGGCAGACCAGGTGGACCGGCTCATACAGAAAGAAGCGGAAAAGGATGGGCAGAAAACGGTATGGCGCTTTTCTCCGGGCTACGGCGACTGGCCCATTACCCAGCAGAAGGATTTCTGCCGCCTCATAGGAGCGGATAAAATAGGCATCCATGTGACGGACCACTCCATGCTTTTCCCCAGGAAATCGGTTTCCGCCATCATCGGCATTTCCCAGTGCAGCCAGCGCCCGGCGCCGGCCAAATGCCGCACCTGTTCCCTCCTCTCCTGTCCCTTTAGGCATTGAGGGGGAAAATACAGACGATAGACGATAGATATCAGACGACAGATTTCAGGTGTCTATCTTCTATCGTCTATCTTCTATCGTCTACCTTCTATCGTCTAAATAACAATATTTCACAGCAAAGGAGAACCTTATGATACTTTTTGACGGCGGCATGGGCACCATGCTGCAGAGATTCGGTCTTGAGGCAGGAAGCTGCCCCGATTTCTACAATATTTCCCATCCCGATGTGGTGCAGCAGATTCACAAAGCCTACATGGAATCGGGAAGTCAGTTCATCACCACCAATACCTTCGGTTCCTCTCCCATCAAACTTTCCGACTACGACCTGTCGGACAAGGTGGAGGAAATCGCACAGGCAGCGGTCCGGAATGTACGGGCCGCCTGCGGCGATAAGGTCAGGGTGGCCGGCGACATGGGCCCCACCGGAAAGTTCATCAAACCCATCGGCGATTTGTCCTTTGATGAAGCCTGTGAAAATTACTACCGCCTGGCCAAGGCGCTTTCTGATGCCGGCGCCGACTGCCTCATTATTGAAACCATCATCGACATCCAGGAAATGAAGGCCGCCCTTATAGCAGCCAAGGAAGCGTCCAGCCTTCCCGTCATCTGCCAGATGACCTATGCCGAAGACGGCAGGACCATTCCCGGCACGGACCCCATTACCGCCACCATCCTTCTGGATGCCATGGGCGCCGACGTGATTGGCGCCAACTGCTCCGTAGGCCCCGACAAGCTGCTTGACGCAGCCCGCCAGATGGTTTCCGTCACCAATAAGCCCGTCATCATCCAGCCCAATGCAGGCATGCCTGTTTTGGAAAACGGGGAGACCCGCTTCCCCCTGGGTCCGGAAGAATTTGCCTCCTATGCGCCGGAATTTGCTAAGATCGGCGTGTCCTACCTGGGCGGATGCTGCGGTACCACCCCGGACCACATCCGGGCCCTTGGACAGGCACTGGAAAATGTACCGGTCACACCGGCGCCGAAGGTAAAGCCCTTCACCGCCCTCACTTCCCGTACAAAGACCGTATTCATCGGTGACGATTACGCCCCAGTCAAAATCGGGGAGCGCATCAACCCCACGGGCCGGAAGAAAATGAGAGAGGACATCCAGAAAGGCAGCTTCGTTTCCGTGAAGAAAGAGGGGCTGGCAGAAGTGGCCGCCGGTGCGGATGTGCTGGATGTGAACATGGGCGTTCCCGGCATTGACCAGAGAGAAGCCATGGAAGCAGTCATTTCCCAGCTTTCCATGCTCTGCCCGGTGCCCCTTTCCATTGACAGCACGGATCCGGAAGTACTGGAAAGGGCGCTAAAAATGTATCCCGGCCGCCCCCTTATCAACTCCGTCAACGGCGCCGATGATGAAATTCTGGAAAAGGTGCTGAAGCTGGCAAAGACCTACGGCGCCGCGGTGCTCTGCCTGCCCCTGGAAAAGGGAAATCTGCCTAAAACCGCCGATGAACGTGTCCGCATTGCCGGCACCATCATCGAAAAGGCGCTGTCCGCCGGACTTCACAGAGAAGACCTCCTGCTGGATCCCCTGGTACTCACCATCGGTTCCTCCGATGCCGGCGCCAGAGAAACACTGAAAACCATTTCCTTATATAAGAAAGAATTCGGCCTCCCCTGCGTCATGGGCACCAGCAACGTTTCCTTCGGTCTCCCTGCCCGCCCCCGGATTAATGCGGCCTTCCTCACCATGGCCTTTGCCTGCGGCATGAATGCCCCCATTATCAACCCTCTGGACAAGGGCATCCAGGATGCCTTCGTCAATGCCAAACTTCTTCTGGGCTTTGACCCCGGCGCCCAGAATTTCATCAAGGCCGCTGCCATTTCCGAAGAGCCGAAAGAGGACAAAGCGGTGACCAAAGACCTGCCGCCGCTGGAACAAATCAAAGCAGCCGTAAAGAACGGGGAGAAGGAAGAATCGGCATCCCTCATCAAGGTACTCCTTGACAGCGGTATTTCCTCGGAAACCATTATCAAGGAAGGCCTCACCGCTGCCATGACGGAAATCGGCGACGGCTACGGCGCCGGAAAGGTGTACCTGCCCCAGGTCATGATGGCGGCGGAAGCCATGCAGGCCGCTTTCAAGGAACTGAAGAAAATCCTTCCGGAAATGAGCTCCGCCGTAAAGGGCACCCTGGTCATCGGCACCGTAAAAGGCGATATCCATGATCTTGGCAAAAACATTGTGGCCGCCCTCATGGAAAACAGCGGCTACCGGGTCATCGACCTGGGCAAGGATGTGGAGCCGGAAGCCTTCGTAGCGGCGGTAAAAGACCATCATGCAGACCTGGCAGGCCTCTGCTCCCTTATGACCACCACCCTGCCGGAAATGGAGCATACCGTGAAAGCATTAAAAGAAGAAACCCCCGGCGTCCATATCCTGGTAGGCGGCGCCGTAGTCACCCAGGATTATGCCAGCCGCATCGGTGCACCGGATTATTGTAAAGACGGCATTGCTGCCGTAAAGATTGCAGACAAACTGACGGGAAAAGAGGAATGATTCATGAGCACATTAAAAGAAAAGCATAACCGGCATACATTTACCATCACCACCGAACTGGATCCCCCCAAAAGCGCCTCCCCTGCCGTAACAGAAGCGCAGGTGGTCAAAGTGGCACCCTATGTGGATGCCGTGAACATTGCGGACTGCCCCATGGCAAAAATGCGCATGAGCCCCATCGCCCTGTCCTCCATTATCCAGAGCCGCTATGGTGTGGAATCCATTTTCCACCTCACCTGCCGGGACAGGAACGTCATCGGCCTGCAGGCGGAACTTCTGGGCGCCTACGCCCTGGGCGTTCACAACATCCTCACCCTCACCGGAGACCCGCCTTCCATCGGCGACCATCCCGACGCCAAAGGGGTCTTTGAAGTGGACTCCACCGGCCTTATCGAAATCGCCAAAGCCCTGAACGAAGGCCACGACATCACCGGCCATGCCCTGGGCGAAGCGGCGGACTTCTACATCGGCACCACCGCCAACCCCGGCGCCGATGATTTGGACAAGGAAATCCGCCGTCTGGAAGGAAAGAAAAAAGCCGGCGCCCAGTTCATCCAGACCCAGCCTATTTACGACATCAGGCAGGCAGAAGATTTCCTCGCCGCCGCCAAGGACCTCTCCCTCCCCATTCTCTTTGGCATCGTCCCCCTGAAGAGCTTCAAAATGGCCAATTACCTGAATAACAACGTGCCAGGCATCTTCATCCCGCCGGCGGTGATGAAGGCCATGGAAAAGGGAGGCAGGGAAACGGGCATTGCCCTTTCCAGAGAACTGGTACAGTCCCTGCGGGACATCCACGCCGCCGGCGCCCACCTCATGCCGGTGAACGATGTGGATGCGGTGGCGGAAATCTACAGCACCGGTAAATAAAAAAAGCTGGGAAAAAATGAATCAACATTTTTTCTCAGCTTTTTTGTATGAAGTTTCCTGGCGGTATGCTTGACCAAAGCGTATCAACTCTACGGGAACCTTTGTGTGAAGAGTTTCCTATCCGACAGAGTACCTCTGTATTTCATATCGACAGGAAACTTTTTGCGTATGGTTTCCTATTCGACTTGGCGCCATTGCTGCTCATCACGGCAGGAAACGGTTCGCCCATAGTTTCCCATTCGACATGACACCATCGTGCCTCATCTCAATAGGAAACCTTTCGCCTATAGTTTCTCATCCGACATGGCACCATTGCTGCTCATCACGACAGGAAACCTTTTGCAAACGGAGATTTCTCGACTCCGCTTCGCTCCGCTCGAAATGACAGGGGTGTGCATCGTTGGTACTCATCGCGACAGGAAACTTTTTGCATATAGTTTCCCGTCCGGCACAGCACCATCGTATCCCGTCTCACTTTACGCTCTTCTTTCTCTTCCTGTTGTAATACCATATGCCTCCGTAAATAAGGGTGACTATGATGATGAGGATGGTGAGTCGGAAGGCGTGTTCTTCCATATTTACCACATCGTGTCCCAGCACCACTTCCAGAGCCGTGGACGGCAGCTTGCCGATGAGGCAGCCCAGGGCATAGGGGCGGAAATGCATGCTGGACAGGGCGGATATGGCGGTAACCAGGCCGTTTGGCATGTAGGGAATGGCCCGGGCTGCGGCAATGGCCTGCCAGGAATCGTAGGAGTCCAGTTTCTTCAATGTCCTGCTCTTATTGATGATATTCATGGCCATGCCGCGGAAAAGGGTACGCATGACGTAGAAGGAAATCAAAACCCCCACCGTTTCCGCCAGCCAGGAAATGATGGTGCCCCAGAAAAGGCCGAATATGAGGCCGTTGGCAGTGGAAATAAAAATGGACGGAAGAAATCCTACAATGTTGATGACCACATCAATGAAAAAGCTCATGAAAGCAGCATAAATACCAAAACTGTGGAGGTACGCAATGGTACCTCGAAGGTCTCCGTCCTTTGACAAATGGTAAATGGTGGGATAAAAGGTGGGGTCAAAGAAATGGATGGACGCCAGCACCAATATCATCAGTGCAAGTACGGAGAGACGGAATTTACGCTCCCCCTTTTCATTCCAATTTCGATATCGCATAAAAAGCCTCTATATTATATGCACAGGATACTCAAAAGAAGGCAGATAACCTGCCCATGAACCTTTATGTAATTTTTTATCACATAAAGGTAAAAAGATGTTACCGTCTTTATATTATCTGCTATTTTATAAATATATAATACCATTGTTTTACAGAAATTTAAATTCATTCATCCTGCAAAGACTTCCCTGGAAAGAGGAAAGGCAGGAAGAGTCAATACAGGCTGCCCCATGGGGGAAAAAGAAAAAGCAGGCTTTTTCAAGTCTGCTTTTTTCCGGCTGCCCTCAATGGCCGCTGTAAAGAATTTCTTCTGCATAGGCCCGGATGGTATCAGCCATATCTTTCCGGTCCACGGTTTCCGTAAACCGTTTCGGCCGCTTTTCCAGTTCACCCAGCTGTTTAGGAACAGGGATACCCGTTTTATCTGCAATTTCGCGGAGCGTATCATAGGGACTTTCCATTTCCTTAAGTCCCAGGGCCTTGGCTACGACGCCGGGGAACTTATAGGGATGGGCGGTGCTGATAATGACGGTGTGAGAATGGCGGGGAACCTTTCCTTCCCGGCGGAGATGGTCATACACGGAATAAGCCACGGCGGTGTGGGGATCCATGAGGTAATCATAGTTTTCATACACTTCGCTCATGGCGCGGGCCATATCCTCCGGAGAAGCCCAGCCGCCCATCATTTCCATGCCAGCCTTCGCAAAGGCTTCTTTGGAAACCTCATATTTTCCTTCTTCTTTCAGCTTATCCATGCTTTCCTTCACCTTTTCCGCCGAACCGGTGAGGTAGTAAAGGAACCGTTCAAAGTTGGAGGAAATGAGAATATCCATGGACGGCGCTTCGGTCATATAGAAGGGACGGTTAATATCGTACACGCCGGTTTCAAAGAAATCGGCCAGCACCTTGTTTTCATTGGATGCGCAGATAAGCTCTCCAATGGGAGCTCCCATCTGTTTAGCCAGCCAGGCAGCCAGGATGTTTCCAAAGTTGCCGGTAGGAACCACCACGTTGAATGTGTCGTCTTTGCCGATGGAACCGTTTTTCAAAAGTTTCAGCCAGATCCACACATAGTACACCACCTGTGGCAGAAGGCGGCCGATGTTGATGGAATTGGCGCTGGAGAAAAGGACCCCCTTCTCCGCTTCTTCCTTCCGAAGGCTGCTGCCGAATACCTGCTTCAGTGTTCCCTGGGCATCATCGAAGTTGCCTTCAATGCCCACCACCTTCACATTGCTTCCCAGCTGCTTCTGCATCTGGTCCTTCTGCAGCGGGCTCACGCCGTGGGAGGGATAGAAAACCATGATGTGGACGCCCGGCACATCCCGGAATCCTTCCAGCGCTGCCTTGCCCGTATCGCCGGAAGTGGCAGTAAGGATGAGGATTTCCTTTCCATCCTTCTCCTCCTTCTTCGCATACACCAGAAGATAGGGGAAAAGGGAGAGCGCCAGGTCTTTGAAAGCACAGGTCCTGCCATGGAACATTTCCGCCATGGAAAAGGCCTGGGAAATAGTCTTCACCGGCACGATTTCCTCGGTCTCAAAGGTTCCGGTATAGGCGCTGTGGGTGAGCTTCTTCAGCTCTTCTTCCGGAATATCGGTGAGGAAATGGGACAGCACAAAGGCTGCCAGTTCCTCATAGGTCATATCTTTCAGTTCATCGGCATGAAGAAAGGGCGCCGGCAAGGATTCCGGCACATACAGGCCGCCGTCATCAGCCAGCCCCTTCACCAGCGCTTCTATGGCCGTCACCGTTTCATTACTTCTGGTACTTCTGTATTTCATAGGACACCTCCGCAAAATGATTCCCGTTTTGCATTATTTTATCATAAATAGGAGGGCGATTCTATGGGGCCGAAGGATTGACAGGGCCTGTGCCTGCGGTATGAGGGTGCTAAAGAGATTTGAGATTTGAGGATTTAGGCGTCAGACTTCAAAAAGATCCTTCGGACCGTGAAGTTTATATGCTGCCCTTAGCAGCTGACCTTTTCCCGCCTTACTCTTAAGCTTAAGGTGCATTGATAAACCTGCATTATACAACAAAAAATCCCACGAAAGTTCGTGGGATGTAAGTTCTGGTGGACCTCAATTCCGGCGTTTCAAACCTGTTCTTGGGTCCAAAATACTTCTCCGTTTCCGAGCTACTTGTATAGCTCCCAGCCGCGACAATAGCCGCGGCTATTTTACTATTTCTTTTTCACAAGTACTCCGAATAGGATTGCGGTTGCAGCCTCCCATGCATCTCTCTGCCTGGTCTTAATTCTGATTTTCCGTTCCGCCTCTTTCTCGTACTCGCTGAAGGATTTCCTCGCTTCCGCTAATGAGGTCTGCGTCTCTTCGTTCAATTTTCTGGATTTCCACAACTGCTCGTTGACTATTTGAAGCTGCTTCTGCTGCTCGGTCAAGAGATTCTGCTTCTGCCCGCTGTCCGCTTTCAGCTCGGTCAAGTTGCTCTGTAACTGATTGAGCTCCCCTTCTGAGATTGTGTACATCCGTTCTGCCTGCGAACATGTACCAAACTCCGAAAGCAAGCAGAATAATAATGCCAATACTAATAATCGTGTACTTTTTCTGATTTTCTGGTTCCACATTTAGCTCTCCTTCCTTTAATCGTCGAATATGATGTCCCCGTCAAATTCATTTTCTCCGATTTTCAGATGATTCGTGTACTGCCATACACTCGCTCCATCGAATGAGCACTCATCTCCCCACTCAGCCACGAAATATGGCACGTAGTCTGCAAATACAGACGTGTCTATTACATTGTCCATCCAATCCAAGCTGGCATAGATGCCGCAGTTGTACCCCTCTTTATTGCATTTGAGCACGAAATCGAAGCACATGTCTGTGATTTCATTTCCACCGGTTACTCCATTCCTTTCCTTGTAATGATCGGCGTCTTCCATGTCAAGCCAAACTCCAGCCTCCAGATCGTCATTCGTGAGCCCCGCATCTTTGAGCGTCTGGCAGAAAAATTCTGCTTCTCTTTCCGCATCTTCTCTGCTGAGCGCGTAGGAATAGTAGTAGGCCCCAACTTTTAATCCGGCGTCAAGTGCTCCGTTTATATTTTCGAAGAACTTGCTGTCTAAATGCCCTTTACCGTATCCAAGCCTTACGATAGCGAATTCAATTCCGGCTTCTGCGACGGCTCCCCAGTCTATTTCTTTATTCCACTCGGAAACGTCAATTCCTCTTTTCATCTAATTCTCCTTTCTTTCACCATTCTTACAAGCCCTGCTACGGCGCTTACTCCCGCATCATTTAGGTTTTCAACTATACTGAGAAGTTCTGATGCAGCTAAATATGAAACGCACAGCGGCATGACCAGGCCTCCCAGATGAACATGGATAGTCATTTCATCAACAATGCTCCCTGCGATGACAATCGTGCAGTATACAATAATCTTCCCGCAGAACTGGGTCTTCATAACCCTACTAGATATGATTCCCGCCCTGTGTGCTGCAGGAATTGCTCTAATCGAATCAACAATTCCTGGCTCATAATCTTTCGTTTTTATATTGTTATAAGAAAGCTCTATCCATTTAGTTGCCAAGTCGATCACTATTAAAAGTACAAACAGAGTCAAAAGCTCGAAATGAAACTGCATTGCGGCCAGAAGCCCGGCAGTAATTACTTTCGCCTGCCAATAACTCCCCAGCCTATCCGCCGCGCGAAAGATCGCATTATAAAGCTGTGTTATATCCATCATTGCCCTCCAGCCGGTTCTTCAATTTTTGGATTCTCTTTGCTTCTTCGGACCATATTTCTGATATTTTTAGTTGCAGGGCCATTTGTCGAATCATGAATTCCTGTTTATTAATTATTTCATCCTGAATCTCTATTATCTCTGCCGTCGTTAGCTTCATAACTTCTCCAGTTCTGCCTGCAGCTCATTAATCTTGTCTCTGATTTTCTGCCGTTCTCCCAAAAGTTCATTAGTATCGTATGGGTCTGACTCCCCTTTCAGCCTGGCTTCGTAAGTTTTTGTGACTTTGTAGTCTCCTACTTCCGAATCGTCTCCGGAAAGCTGTGTTTTCAAGTTAATGATTTCCTGCTGCAGATTCATTCTTTTTTCTTCTGTGCTATCCATTCGAGTAACCTCCTATAAAGACTTTCCATATTCATCATTGTTCTGTGTGCGTTATAGAGCTTCTTGCCTCCGGCCCATGATTTGTACTGGTTTTCGAAGTATTCAAGAGGTATTTCCCCGTCGACTACCATTCTTGCCATTTTCTTCATCTTCCTTCTCTGAGCTGTCACTATATCGTGAGGTATTTTCTTGATAATTTTCCCGGAGTCTGTGATTATGTACCTGGTTTTGAGCCATGTGAATCCATGCGACAGTTTGATAATCTGTGTTTTCTTCCGGTTAATGTGAATCCCCAGTTCTTGTGCTATAACACCAATATTTTCAAGCAGTTCCTTTAGAAACTGTTTATCAGGATGAATGATAATCCGGTCATCCATATAGACGTTGTAGCAGTGCACCTGCTTCACAGTCTTAACATAGTTATCTATGGCCGTTGGCAGCAGCAGCCCTGTTATCTGCGATATCGGCGAGCCTATACCTAGCGATTTTCTCATGTATCTTTTTCCCGTTTTCAAATTGTCCGGTATGTCCTGATATTCCAGTGAGTTGTAAACTTTGTTGATGATATCCGGATCCTTTGAAAATGAAACGTCCACTTTATACATATCGAAAATTTTCTCCACGGCTTTGATAGTCTTTGCGTCCGGAATCCTTCTGAATATTTCTTCCATTGCGATATCGTGCCGGATATTGTCAAAGTACTTCCTAAAATCTATGACAAGTATGTAGCCTTCTGTGCCGTATCGTCGATAGTGCCACCTCAGGTGTTCTTCCAGTCTTCTTCTAGTAAAAGAGATCCCTTTGCCTTTCAGCCCGGCCCCGTTATCGTATATGAGATATTTCGTGAGTCCCGGTGTTAAGATTTCATCTGCCAGAGCATGTTGGAACACAGCGTCTCTTGGGCATAGAGATTTCACAAGTCTTCTGTGTCCTCCGTCATTGATAATGAATTCGGACCCATTCTGCGGCTCGTATTCCCCTCTTTTGCCTTCTTCCTTCAGCCTGGCTATTTCAGAAAGCCGGTTCAGCAGGAAACGCTGGGTCTGATATTTCCATCCTGCTGATTTTTCGAGCCTTTTGGTGGCTCTTATGTAGTCGTCTGCATCTAGTGTGTTCTTCATATTCTTGGTGCCGCGCTTATAGTAGAGGCCCGTAGGCATCCGCGTCGCGGCCGCTTATTTACCTTTCGGAAGGATATGCGCTCATTCCCTGCTATGGCGCCCGGCGTATAGCCTTTATGGTGCCTATGAGAATCGGGCGGACGCCCCCAACGTTCGACGCGTTGTTGTTGTTCGCATTGCCATTGTTGTTCGCGTTGGCGAAATTGTTGGCGCTAGCTAGCAGCGCATACCCTAAATTCCTATTTCAATTCTTTAAATCTTTTGTTATCTGACTTTCTCCAGCCTTTCAGCAGTGCTATTTCTGTGTCAATAGCTTCCACATAATGGACGAGCTTTTCTGCTTTCACGGGAAATATGTCTACTATGAGCTCAAGTTCCTGCTTCAGGCTCTCACAGTCTGCAATCGCAAGATCCTGCGAGTTTCTTCTCAGGTCTGCCTCAGCTCTTGTAGTAGCCCATATTGTGTATGCCCTGGTAATGTGGACCATCATGGAACGGAGAAGGAGGTTGAAGTTCTTCCTTTCTTCTTCTATCATCCATAGCGGGAATTCGTCCACGCATTTATTGATCCCGTACTTATCCAGAATTTCTGTGAAAGTTTTGATGTCGTCAGCTTCCCACTTCTTCGTATAGAAAGTGGGAGCCCTGATTCTTGATTTGATGCCGAAGTCTCTTGCCATGAGAAACAGAATCTGCCTTCTGAGCTTATTGGCATTTCTGTAGAACTCGAGTTTCGACAATGTTCTGTCTTTCTTCAGTACGCTCAATGTATCCTCCTTCTGCCGCCCCATAAAGGGGCGGCGAAATGGTTAATGGAGCGGGAAATACGGGCGGACGCCCCCAACGTCCGACGCGTGGTAGTCGTCCGCGCCGCCAAAGTTGCCCGCGCCGGCGAAATTGTTGACGCCAGCTACGTCTCTCAGCCAGCACCAATAAGCTCTCGTGAAGTTCTGGCCGTACCGGAATGCGGCGAGCTGCTTGTTACAGTTTCCTTCTTCCTGCCCGGACGAGGCAAAAGGATGGTTTCCGAACATCATGGCCTGGTTGAAAATGTTGACTTTAACTTTCACCCACGGATAGCTCCCGTCAGTCTTTCCGTAGCTCCCTGTCCAATTCCAATATGCTGATCCCATCCATCCTGCTCCTGCTGCTGAAGCAGCATTGGCGTTCATCGCGTTCGTAAGCAGTTCGTCGTGTTCAAGTACGTGGTCGCTTCCGAACGCGTTCACGATTCCTGTCGTGTACTTTGGAATGACGTTTTTCCACATATTACTTCCCTGGTATCCGTTTGCGGTGGTATTAGTGCTGTTCATCTGTGCGGTTCCGATATTGTTTTCCGGGAAGAGAATCAAGTGGTGCTCCACGGTTTCGGTTACGCCTCTATGCAGGAAATAGTCCAGGTCGCCTACGATCCACTTGATATTGTTGTATGCTGTACCGTCTATTGTCACAGATTTGATAATATAGTCCCCTGGGAAGATATCGTCAAAGGTCCCCGCCTGAATAGCTTTGCTCATGTCCCCGCTGTTCCAGTAGGCAGTGAGGTCTTTCCCACGGTAAATGGAATTGTGGGCGGCGGCCGTTGACGGGAGAATCACCTTAAGCAATTCTGATTTAATGTCTTCCGAAATGACCGATGCTTTAACCGCTTTGCTCCAGTCCGTGATTTTCGAACTGTCAGTCTCCTGATGAATTTTATTGTTTGCCGTAATTGCTGTAGTAATGGCGTCTGAAATCATTCCGGAGATTGTAATGATTTTCCATGTAACAGTTCCATCTGTGAGCGTTTCCCCATGATTCTTAGTTTCAAAACTTGGCGTTTCCGTTCCGGTTGTGCCTGTCGTTGCGCACAGTGCGTATTTTTCTCCGCCCATGTCCGGAGTTTTGACCATAGCCCCAGCTGAATAAACCGTTCCCGGCTGCCAAAGTACGATTTGAGTCATGCTTTCGAGAATCGCAGACCTGTTTTTTTCGTACTCCCACCACTCTGCTTCGGATGTAGCGTTTTCTTCGTCGCTCCACTTGTTGTAGTCATCGAATTTTTTTAATTTTTCTATTGCCATGTTTCCTCCTTAATCCCTGTCGTCTTCATACCCTTGCCATGTGATGTCTGCCTGGCCTTCAGCCGGCTTTCCGTCCGCGCCTATCAGCTGTACTACGCAAGGCTCTCTTGACAGGCACTTCATCCCAATAATAAGTTCATCGCTGTCCCCAGTGATCGTGTCTGCCCTTACTGCGGTTGTCCGATAGTTTGGTGTTTTTACATTAAGCTCAACCCCTTCTTTCGGTACATTTACGTTTTCGAAATGCTCTTCAGCATCCGGTACATCAATTATCATTTTCAGTCCTTTTACTATTGTCCTCTGATAGTAATTGTTGAGTGCTTCCGCTTTGATTTCCAAAATATCCGATTTTTTCACGCTGATTTTCCCGGAGTACTGCTTCCACAGGTCGTTTTCAAGGTTCCACTTCAAATCGCTTTTCGATTTCCAGTGATATTGCGATTTGTTGTTTTCTTCCCATGCCGGATAGTCGAAGTCTTTTCGGTAATAAATGGCCGCCGGTCCGCTAATGTCGCTCTCAACCCACATCTGCCCGGAAGCTCCGGCTTCCATCTTTGCTTTTACACTGTAGCTCTTCCAGTTTCCTTTCCAATGATTCTCGCCCCTGCTCCATGCTTCGCCTTTTTTATTCCAATGAAACTGCTGCGAAAGCGGAACAATTTCTCCGTTTTTAATTTCGCAGCCCTGCAGCGGCTTTGTCAGTTTTTCCCAATCGTTTTCTGCGATATCCTGATTTACAAGCACATTTTCAGCAAGCACGTCTCCGAAGTTGTACAAGCAATAAGCAAAATTCTTCGATTCATTCCCGGCATTATCCATAGCCTTAATCATGATTGCATGAGTTCCTTGGCGCACTGTCCTGGTCTCGTAAGGCTGAGTAGTGATAATCCCGTCTTGTACAAGGATTCCGTTCTCCCAGTTGATTTCCTTTCCCTGGGTATATTTCATTCTGAATCCGGCAATGTCGTTCGGGTCCGGATACTCAAACTTCCACCAATATCTTCTAAGTCCATCGGCCATTTTTTCGACGTTCAGCACTTGCACGTCAGGTGGAAGATGATCTTCCCCACTCACCGTCTCATCGGCGCTAATGCTTCTGGATTCCATTCCTATTGCATTTTCTGAATGAATAGCGATGGTATACTTTCTTCCGCCTGCCGCATTAAATGTGTATGAATTTTCTCCGGAGCTAAACGTCTTCTTTTCGTAGAATCTAGTTTCTGCGTTGTAGGCCTCCAGAATTACGCTGTCATAATCTCTTGGATTCATCCACGAAACATGAACTAGATAGATTCTCTTTCCTCCGGAGTCTTTGTAGCTTTCGCTTGTGAGCATGAGATTTCTCGGCGGTTCAACCACGCTGTCATACCTTGCGATTTCCGGCACCACATCCAGGTCAGCTGAATACAGTTCATCGTAATACTCGACGGCGGTGATTTCTCTCGTGGTTTCGCTTTCGTTTTTCTTTATCGAAGTGACTTTGAACTTTTTGGCTTCCCGCCCCTTCGTTCCGGCTGCAAAGACTGCATCTTCAGAGAATCCCTCTGTGCTTGAGACTGTGACCATCGTTCCTGAGGCAGTGATGATGTCAGCTTCATGCAACTCGTCTGTCTGCTGATCTCTTACTATGATTTTGTCACAGTCACTTTTGATTTCATGGTCCAGAATTATGGTCCTATGTTCCGCATCCACGGAGACCACTCGTCCTCCGTCTCCCCAATCCGTAATATCGTGCTGGAGGAGGATGACGTCTCCCACTGTACATGCAATGGCATCCGTCCACGCTTCGAAAGTGACCGTCCTTATTTCGTATTTGTTTTCTCGAAGATAGAACTTCCCGTATCGATAGGCCTGCTCTGCTGAGGTACATCCCATAAGCTCTACCTGCGTCGGCTGGGTGTTGGTGTCCTGCGCGTCGTAGTCATCGTTAAAGACTGTCAGTACATCTCTATCGTAGTCTTTATCTTCGTTCATGAAAGAAACTTCAATGGCGTTTGCTCTGTCTCCGATATCCTGGAACTCTTCTTTGAATGTTCCTTCTTTGATATTCGCCATGGTGAAAAGCTGAGACGGCTGCGCCGCGAAGTCGTACACGCACGAATACTTTGTTCCGCACATAATGACGGCACCTCTCCCCACTCGGCTTGGATACTGCAGCGCTTCTGAAACCTGCATGGCGGAGTCATAGAGATAGTTGAACTCTATTCCATTGTTGTCGCATTCGTTCGCCCACGCTTCAAATGAATAGTAGTCCATGCTTTCTTTTGGAACTCCCTGTACTTCGTAGGTATTCCCAAACTTCAAACAGTGATGAAGGATATCGTAGGCGGCCCACGCGGGATTATTCGCTGGCTTCTTCTCGTACTGCTTCGTGTCCGGGTTCCAGGCATAAATCCAGTCTCTGGAAATGTAGCATGTCATCTGCGGATCAGAACCGGAGAGCTGGTCCGTGGCCAGCGCCTTCAGCCCCAAAAGAGCCTTCCCCGGGTAAGTGAAATCGTCATAGATAATCTGGTCTACTCCAAGCCACTGGATCTTATTACATGTCCTGGTGTCCGTCCGGTCTTTATGGGAGCACCGCATCCGAACTTCGTACTGAGCTGAAGCGAGTCCGTCGATTGTGTAAGAGCGGTAGAATGCCGCCGTTTCTTTTGCTTTGATGACGCCCTGGTAGTTATGTTCCCTGTCCATCTTGGCTTTCCAGTCTTCAAAAGACATGGTGTATCCATAGATAGGAATCCTGTCCCCGTCATCATCATAGACATAGTACTCGTGCTTCCTTCCGCGTCTCCAGTATGTGTAAGTCTGATATCCGGCTATGTATCTGCAGTCATTGTTATAAGCCGCTCTCCACATATCTCCACCGGCAAGTGCCAGCAGCATCAGTCTTACCCGCTTTTTTCCGCTGAGCTTTGAGTTTGGATCCCAGTATGCATTTTCGTTGTGGATTGGAACCCCTATCCAGTTAGAGTCTCCCTTCTTTCTGTACTGGATTTCTATAGTTACGCTCGTCCAATCCGGGTTCCCGTCGTTATTCGTATAGTACAGTCCCGCCGGAAAGGCAATATGTATCTGAATTCCGTTGGCTGAATTTCCATCCAGCGTTACGGTCCTCCACCCGTCTTTAGGGTCAAGCTCATAGGCCAGCGCTGTTTCTGCATAGGAGTTGTTGAAGTTACTGATTATTTTCTGATCTGCTGCTCCGTTCCGGGTTTCTACTTCTACTCCTGTGTAGTTCTCCACCGGATTGCTGTTCAGCTTGATATTTGAAATATCGTCGATGGGGCCTTCCGCCAGACAATAAAGGATAGACAAGTATTCTTTGCTTCCATCCTCGTCCACATGGCGCTGCAGCATGGTTCCTGCCGTTTTTACTGTACCGTACACCACCGGCAGCACTCCGCCCTGGGATGAAATAGTCTGCATTCCGTTCCATCCATAGGTGTTCGACTGCTCTGTGTTTGAAATATCTATGTGCGGCTTTGGCGTCAACTTGCTTGAAACATAGTTCCCTAAAAATGTGAGCGCCAGGGAAGCCCCGATGCGCCACCCTATCAGCCAGGTATTTGCTCCGAATGCCCACGCCGCGCCCCCTGCTATTCCCGCCGAAAGAACAGTAAGCCCGATTGTCAGCACAATTCCAAGAGCCTTTTTCTCAATTTTGGGCATGATGACAACTTCTTCTCCGTCCTGGGGAACGGCGTCTTCTTCTACCACTTTCCCATTGATTGAGTATACCTTTTGACCTTCTGTCTTTATCAGATTGTTTATTGTTTTCCCTTCAGCAGGAATCAGATAGTCTTTTCTTTTCCGTTTATCGAACGGATTCTCAATGACAATGACATGAATCATACATAAAGCCCTTTCAGCCTTGGAATGTACTTGCTGTACCTTTCGATGCACACTCCGCATCCCTCTGTTGCGTGGAGAAGCTGGTTATTCCCCAGATAAATTCCGGCATGGTCTATCCCTTCAGACTGCAGTCCGTACAAGCAGATGCACCCTTCTACCGGCTTTGAAATTTCTTTCCCGTAGTCCTGCTCATTAACCACTCCGTCAATCATCAGTGTTCTATAGTCCGGGAGCGGCTTTCCCTCCCGCTTCCAGACTTCGCGCACCAGGTCCCAGCACTTCATTTCTGAAAACGGTTTCCCGATTAAATCACTTATTTCTAACATACAGACCTCCCTGGGGAATTGTCGGACAGCCCCCGAAGTTTCCACTGTTATTTCTTGCCCTGCAGGCAGTTAGTGTTTTGTTGCACGTCCCATCGCTTCCTGCATATTTGCACAGTACGCCTTTGTACTTTTCCTGGCAGTAATCTTTCATCAGCCTTTGGAATGGAAATCTCCTCGCAAGGCTGTACCCGGTCCCTAGTTTGAACGCTGCATAGTCTCCATCCATGTAGTTTCCTGTGACCACGAATATTTCTTCATCGTCGATTTCATCCGGCACATTCGTGTTTGTGGCTATCAGACGTACTTCTGCCCTATTCAGCCCGTTGTTTTCTTCTACAATTTTCTGAATAGCCCCTGTCTTATTCGAAACAGAGAGCGTTACCGTCGGAGTTTCTGAAGAACTTTTGCTGATTTCAGAAATTTTGAAATCGAACGGCAGATACTCTGTCTTCTGAAATGTATACGATTCGTTGTTGGCCACGAGATGGATGGTGATGTCCTTATACTTGATTTCCAGTAGAAGAAGATACACGCCTTCGGAGGCAGTCTTGTTCTTTTCGAATATGGACGCTGTAGTCAGTTCCATTTATACTTCCTCCATCTCTACAGTAACTTTCCACCTGTTAAATCCTCCGATTGTCCCTTTCAAATTCCCCTTAAATCTTGCTTTTACAATAGTCCCGCTCTGTCCATTTCCCGGGTCTTCCGGATATTTCCACGCGAACGGCAGCGCCCCCTGAAATACAACATTGTCGTAGAAGTTAGTGAGAGCATTCCAATCTTTGGTCTTCATGCTTTCCCACACCAATGACCATGATTTCGTCTTCCCTGTCACCTTTCTACGCGTCGCTATAGTCTTGTCTTCGAATGTCACCCGGTCTGTATGGTCCTCATGCGTTTCATCGAACCCGTTATAGTCCGGTGCTCCAATATCTGGAAATTCAATCATTCTATCTCACCTCACCCCTGCAATCAGCTCTCTCAGATGGTCTCTATTGGAAACAATCCCTTCCGTCACCGTGGAGAGAATAATCTGTGTAATCTGCTTTTCTCCGTCATTCTTCGTGTTCGTTCTTGCCTGCATCTGGCTTCCGGTGTTGTTTTCAATGATCACCTGCACCTCCGGTCCATTCTGCCTTGATGCGCTTCCTGTTTTCGATACATATCCGCCGGAAGCGAAGTGCTTTACATAGCCGCTATTGATTCCCTCCAGGAAACCTACGCCCACTTTCTTTACAGCTGCCGCGTTGACTACATACTCTCCGTTGGAAAGCATGGCCGGAATGCTGTCTGATGTGGACGTTCCGGGTCCGGTAATCATCCCGCCATCAGCAAGCCCGTATTCATATCCCACGGCGTCCCACGCTCTGGATGTAGCGTCCACGGCTGAAGCAGCCGTAGAAATTGAAGTCGTTGACCGCCTTCCTACTACTGCGGTGATGATGTTCTCCAGCGTTTTCTGCATGGCGATTCTCATAAGAGAGTTCAAAATGCTGTTTGCCATGTCTTTCCAAAGGTTCTTGATTCTGGTTGTCACAGACTTGTGTTCTGTAATCATGTTCTGCCCGAAGCTTGACCATGCCTCTTCTACTCCCTGCCATCCGGAGCTCAATGTAGATCCAATATCTGCTTCATACTGCGTGATGGATCTCTTCAGCTGGTCCAGACCGCCCTGCAGGCTCTTGGAACGAATTGATTCCTGCTCTTTTTCTGCTTCGGTAATCTGCTTCTCCAGGGCGATTCTCTGCTGGGCAGTCAGCTTGGCTGTCTTTAATTCCTGCTTCTTTATTGAGATGAATTTAGACAGTTCCTGGTCCTTCAGCATGTTCGACTGGTCCGCCGTCATGATTTCTTCATAGGCCATAGATTCGATATGGCTCATGGCTTCCTCATGCTTCGTGTCTTCCAGCTCCCGGAGCTGCTGCATTTTTTCCATTTCATCTTTGGCTACTTCGGCGCGAATGGCTCTTTCTGCCTCCGCTTCGGCTCTCGCTTTTTCCACCGGGTCTTTGGTATCGGCACCTACACTTTTGAAAATGTCTTTCTTCTTGTCCTGCGCCTCCGCTTCCATTTCTGCAAACTTTTCAATGATCTGCTGTTCTCTGGTGTCTCCGCCTTCTCCAAGCATGGAGTTCATTGAGGTTTCGTAGCTCTGCTTTCTCTGCCTGATTCCCAGCTGCCGGAGAGCTTCTTTCATTCGCTCATCTTTTACGAGCGATGCCAGCTCCTTCGCTCTGGGAATATCTTTTGATTTATACACTTCTCCTGGAACTACCGCATATCCGGTGCCTCCGCCGGAAGAGCCTTCGAATTCATCAATGGATCCATATCCAAGAACTGGTCCAAACCATCCTTCATCCATAGTCCCATGATGCACGCCGCCCGTGGAATTTCTGGCATAATAGCCTCCCTGCCCATCTGAAATGCCGACGTGCTCTGACCAGTTGATGAGGTCTCCGGCCTTTGGCGTGTATCCTGCCGCATCATGGTAGGCACTTCCGAACTGGTTCACCAGGTCATTCCCGTTTACGGAACCGATTCCTGATATGCCGGCACGATGGTATACCTCAGATACCCATGCTGCGCACTGCAGGGCGTCATCTGATACAGCTGCGGATTTCCAGTGCTCTCCTTCAGCGAACTGCTGTGCCGCAGACATGATGGAACTTCCAACTTCCGAAGCGCCTCCGCCTGCTGTCTGGATGACATTACTCAACTGGACTACGCCCTGGTTGATCTGCTTCATGGCGTCTCTATATGACCTTTCTGCAGCTGCTTTGTCCTGCTCATACTTTGAGCCATTCAGCGCTGTCAGCTGGTCATTCAAGCTTTCAATGACGCTGATAACCCGCTCATTAGCCTTTTCCACCAGCTTCGCGTTTTTATCCATGACTTCTGCATATTTCTTTCCTGCGCTGGCGGCTGATTTAGCTGCGGCGGCCGCATCCTTGGCCCCGTCTGCCTCTTCATTGAATCCGTATGTGAGACCGTCTTTCCCCAGCTTAATTTCTGCATTCTGCGTCTGTTCATTAATGTAATGGGCGGTCTGCTCGGAAATTTCTTTGGCTTTCTTTTCTTCCTCCGCTCTCTGCTGAGCTTCATCGTCAACTTCTTTGTAGTGATAGATTCTAGCGTACTGGTCTTTTTCTTCATCAGAAAGGGAAGGCATATGAAGGTCATCTGCCAGCTGATAGTCCGTGTATCCGCCGGAAAGGTGCTTTGCGCGGTAATAATTTCCCTGCTCATCGGTAGTGACTTCTTCACCGTTCACCACGACAGCATGATTCTTCATGAAGTTCTGCTTATCCTGATAAGCATGGCCCATTTCGAATACGGCCATGGATGCAGCGATTCCTAAGCCTATCCATCCTCCTGTTAAGGCTAGCACTGCTTTTCCGATGCCTTTGAGCCCTGCTACAACAGCTCCCATTCCCTGGGTGGCTCTATAGTTTGCCGAAACGGCTTCCATTCCGGCTACAGATGCCTGTACGCCTACGGCCTTGGTTTCGACCTGTACTCTCTGAAGCCCTGCCACCTGCGTCTGGTAAGCGGTGTATGCTTTTAGGCTTCCCGCTTCTTGCGTGGCGGCTGCTTCAGCGGAAACCAGCTGAATTTTTCTGTACTGCGCCGCCTGCTCTGCTAGTTTCGCATTCTGCGCATCAATGGCGGCATTGGTTTCTGCGATAGCCGCTTTTTCTTCTGCCGAAGCCGTTCTAGCCGCTTCGGCTTTGTTTTCATAAACAGATGTGGAAACTGTTCCCGTTCCCACAGCCGTATTTGAAACGGAATAATAGTTGTTTCTACTGCTGAGCTCCTGCATCTCTTTTCTGAGCGCGCTGGCTGCAGCTGTTTCTTTCACAATTTCTTCCCTCGCGGCTGCGGCAGTCCTCCCCAAAAGGGTATGTGCTTCTGCGGCTCCGGTAATTCCGTTTTTCAGGTCCGTAATCTTGCTGGCTACCTTGCTCCCTACCCAGAGAAGGAAAAGCGTTTCTACTTCTCTCCGGAGATTCTTTACAATGGTCTCGATAGCAGAAAGAGCCGTTACTCCCAGCTTTCCGGTTCCGTTAAAATCGCTTGCCAGTCCTTTAATCTGGTTTGATGCGGTAGTTACCAAGTCGGATAGAGTCTTGAATGCGCTGATTGCTTCCGGGCGCACATACACCTGCTGCGTCTCCTGGTCTACGATGACCATTTTCTCGGCGATTTCCTGCGTGTCGTCTTTCAGCGTGTCGAAAGCGCCCTTCAGTGCATCCCCGCCTACTCTGGCGAATGACTCCTTCAGATGGTTCAATCTGCCATCAAAGGTATCCAAATATTTCGTTGTCGCAATGGTTTCGCCCTGCAGGCGCTTCATCAGGAATTCATATAGCTGTCCATTCTGCTTTGCTGTCTGAATTTCCTGACTGGTGAGGCCTAAAGTCTGCCCCAGCTTTGTCCTTCCTACGTTCTGTCCCGCGAGAATATCATTGATATCACGCATCAGGATTGTACCTGTCAGCCCCTGCAGCTTACCCATGGATGATAGCGGTGCCAGGATCTTAATCAGCTGTTCTACTGACATTCCTCCCTGCATGGCTGCTGGGAGGGCTGCCCTGAAGGAGTCCGCCAGTTCTTTGGTGGAAACACCGGTAGCGATAGCCTGGTCAGACAGTTTCTTCATAATGGCCGTTGAGTATTCCATTGACTGGGCCCATGAAAGCTGCTGCCCATCCAGTTTCGTAACGCTCATGATGGTTCCGGCTGTGGCGATGACGCCCTGCTGCATGACTTTGTAGAAGTCCAGCGCCTCTCCCATCGTATTATGAAATGCTTCCGCCAGACCATTGATTCCTACCGTGGCGGCCGTGAATCCTGCCATGGTTCCCAGAATCTGGTTCACTCGACTGGTGCTTTCTCCAAAAGACTGGATTGCCCCCTGCGCGCTTTTCGCGCGGCTTGCTACATTTGAAAAGGCCGAAGAAGCAAGGTCCTTCGCTCTAATGTTAATTACCACATCATTGCTCATGTTTCTTTGCCTCCTCAGCCATTCTTCCCAGTTCGTAAGATTCTAAAGCATGAATCTTTGAAATCATTACTGTATCCATTTTTATGTTCAGCGCTTTAGCTATTGTCTTTACCGCGGTGTAGTCTATTCCTACAATTCCCGCCATGCTGGCTCTCCACTGCGTACATGCGTAGGACCAGAGCTTCCAGGCTTCTATGTTTCTGCTCAGAAGCCGTGGAGCCCTGTTCTCGCATTTCTCGCAGTCTCCGCCGCCGTAGCTTCCGCATGCCGCTTCGCAATACTTCAGCCCGGACGGGTCAACCACCCATTTCCAGGCTTCTATCAGTTTTTTTCGCCAACGTAGTCTCCGTATGTCAGCCGCTTCGTCCATCCAACGAAAGCTTCTACGATGTTATTCTGCAGGTCGTCGAAATCAAACCCTTTATAGACGTTCTCCAGAATCCAGTCTGTCGATTCGTCATTGAGTTCATAGAAGCTCTTATCTTTTGCTTTCGGATTCACCGGGTTGAACCCTGTAGCGTCGTAGGCCTTTCTTTCTTTTCTGGTCATCCCGCGCGCCGGCGGTAGTTTCCCTTGTTCAACCAGCTTCTGAAGCGCCGCTTCCGACTTTTTTAAAATCTTTTCAATGTCTTCTTTGTTTTCGGCCATCATTAGTATCCTTTCACATCGTTAATCAGAGTAACTACGGCAGCGCTCTTCTGCGTGCTGCTTCCGTAGTATGCCTGTCCTTTCATATCCAGCGTGATTCCTTTCGGCCCTGAAATTTCAGGGGAAGTCTGTTCCAGCTTCACTTCCGGAAGGAGGATAGACAGGGAGAAATCTCCGGTCTGGTAAAGCAGTTCCAGTGAAACCGGAGTGCCGTCGATTGCCTTCTGCATTTCGTCTGTGTCCGTGAAAAGCGTGGTAAGATCCACAGAAATAGACATTACGCCTTCAGCTATGTCGGTTCTTTCCGCAGTCCCATTTAAGCAGAAAGTGTCAGTGTCCAGCCCTGCATCGATGGAAATGCTCATCTTTCTGGATGTTGCCAGCACGGTTCCGTCCTGTTTTACGGTGGCACCAGTATTCTGGAAACGTTTGATGTCAAGCATGGCTGCCGTGGCGGAAATGGAAGAAGACTGCGGCGTTCCGCTCTTTCCAGCCATTTCAGCTTTAACAGTGGTTTCATTGTTTCCCACCTCCGCGTCGAAATCCAGCTTAGAAATTTTCACTCCAGTGAACAGCTCGTATTTGCCGATGTCGCTGAATCCTTTTTCTACAGTCATGGACGGCTGGGAGTCAGCCAATTTGAATACATGCTGATACATTCCTGTCTTATCCGTTACAGCGGTAGTTGTCGGAGCTCCGAAGAGCCCCTTCAGCAGATAGCCGATGCTTCTTGCTTCCAGTGGGAACGTCCCGCTTCCTGATACGTCCTTCTGTCCGTTTGCCGGTTCTACCGGGTTCCGGGTCCCTGTGATGGTGTTGCTTGTAATGAAGCTCTGACTCGCTTTCAGCGAGAAAGAGTTAAATGGCAGCTGGTAAACTTTGCCTGCTGCAGTCTGCTTGGTTCCATAACTGTCCTCAAATCCAATGAGTACCTTGGATTTCATTCCTCTAGCCTGCATGTTTCCTCCTAATAGATAATTTCTTCACCCATAGCCGGCTCGATTTCCGTTGTAAGTGTAAGCATGGCGGAGAACTGAGGGAACGTGGTTCCCATCAGCACGTCAAGCGCGTAGCTCGAAATCGGATGTTCCTGCAGGTTGTCCTGCAGCTCCGAGAAAATCAAGTCCGCGAAATCATTGATCTGCTTCTCCCCGGGAAGGTAAAGTACTTCGGAAGACTTCTCTCCTCCATCTGTTTTCGTGTTTTGTGAAATGCAGCAGTACAGGTACAGTACGTATTTATTCGTATCCTGGTCTGCCCCCTCCTTCTTTCCTCCCGGCATGATGAGGATAAAAGGCGTGTTTTCTTCTTCCGGTGGTTCCTTCGGATCTGCCCCCAGAAAAATCATTGGCTTTTTACCGTAGTTTTTTGTGCAGAAATCATTGATTTCATCTGAATTTACGATGATTTCCTTCCACCTGTCTACGATGTCCCATAGGTTCAGCGTCATTTTCATTGATATACCACGTACCTTGCTTTTGAAGATGCCTTGCTTCTGGTGGTGTTCCCCATCATGTAGCTCAGAATCTTCTTTTCAAACTGCTTCGTCGCCACATATGCGAGCTTATTTTTCATTGGGTCAAGCACTGGCCGCGCCGGCGTTACCAGCGCCGCCTTGTGCTTTCCGATTTTCAGTCCGGCAGCTGCATAGAGCTTCCTTACTTTCGGTGTTACGTCCGTAGTGAATCCTTCCTGCAGTTTTTCGCCCAATTGCTGAGACTGCCAAGAAAGCCATCCTACTGGAACAGCACCTTCGATTGCCGCCAGCCTTCCCTCATAGCCAATGGCCTGTACCAGCCTTCCGTATAGTATGTACCTGCTGGCCACCTTGCCGCCGGTGATGATTTCAAGAGCCCTTCTTTTCTTCCCGGTCAATGACATGGGTGCCCATTGCTTTCCTCCGGGGGCCTTTGTTTTCATTTCCCTCTTGATAACCCTGGATGTGAGCCACGCTGCAGATTTCAGGGCGTCTATCTGCCATTTCGGATTATTCTTTACAAGCATTTCCAGAAATGGAGACGCTTCGTCCTTGAATTCAAGGTCTATTTCCATAGCCGATGTGTAAATAGCCTGCATATTTCCTCCTCACGCATAGGTGACAGCAGAACGTCCCTGCACGCATCTCAGCGTGACCATTCCCATCGTTCGGTTGTGGATGGAATAGAAATCGTATTCCCTTCCGTGATAAATCACTTTATCTCCGGATTTCGGCTTTTCTACGTCTCCTTCTTTGATAGTAAAAAGCGCATCCAGATAGGTCCTGTTTTTTCTTTCAGCATCAGGCAGTCTGGTGTTTCCAATATCCGCTACGGCGATAATGTTTTTTGTCGTTCCGTCGCGGAAACGGTACACCACTTCTTCCCCGATTCCGCCTTCTGTATCAAACAGACTGCTCTGCAGGTCCTCCTGGATGTTGCTTAATACCGACATAGCTTACCCTTTCTTCCCTTTTGAAATCTTTCCTTCTTCTTTCGGAGGTTCCTCCGCTTCTGCATGAACCTCCACCGTTTCCACAACGACTTCTACCTTTTCGATTTCTCCGTTTGATTCCATGACCAGCTTGTCTGCTTCTTTATCTGTGAGTCCTTTGACGATTTCTCCGGCCTTATAGACTTTCCCATTTCTCTGTACTTGGAATCTTAAAACCTTGACCGCTGCCATTACAGCACCTTCATTGTATAGAAGGAATCTACGTCTGCCACCATGGGTACACAGGCAGATGCCAGGCGGATAAACTTCTGGTCATGTCCGCCTGCGCGTTCAGACCACTGTTTCGGGATGTAGAGTCCGGAATAGGTGTGGAACTCTTCATCTTCCATGAGCTGGGTAATAGATGCTGCAAGAATTTTGCCTACGTTTTTTGAAGTGAAAACCACACAGCCGTCTGGGATGTACGGTTTCACGGTACCATCATCGTCTTTGTAGCAGTCATCGTATCCGTAGACTTCCAGATTTCCCGGCATGAGCACTGCATAGCGGACTACGGTATTATCTACTACCTGTGGCTTGATAACACCGAAGTTTGCGTTATCTGCCGGAATAATCATCTTATTTTTCAGCAGGGATTCATTTTTGAGCAGGTAACTGATGGTGGTGGAGTTGGCAATCATCATAGTTGGCGCATTGCCATTTTTCCGCATCTGCACACCTACATCATTAATCTGTCCGTAGATGTCTGCTGTCTTGTCGGACCAGAGATCAGTACCGGAAAGAGTTTTCTTCTGAGTAAATCCGGACAGAGTGATTGTGTCTACAATCTTCTTGCCTCCGTCGGATGCGTAGCCTGCCGCAGTGAAAGAGCCGTTCACAAGGAGCTGTGCGCACATCCATTCAATTCTGCGGTCGATCATGTCCGTGAGGTCTTTCAGGTCCTCAGCGATGATTTTGGCCGCTCTTTCTTCTCCAGAAAGAGGATTCAGTGGATTTTCGCCGAAAGCTCGCTTCTGCAAGCGACGTCCGTCCACTCCGCGGGATGCTTCAATCATTGGCGGAGTGTAGGTTTTTGTTTCGAATTCATCTCGTGCCACAAGCGCATTGCCGCCTGCGACGATGAACGGAGCCATGCTGCGGGAGCCTTTTTTGTAGTCCATAAGTACAGAATCTCCCAGATAGGTTTCCAGCCCAGAGAAGATATTTTTCCTCAGGAACATTGTAGGCTTGTAACTTTTGTTGAAGCCTGCAACCCAGGTATTAGTATTGGAAAGGTCAATAGCGTAAGACATCAGTTTCCTCCTTAATGTTCATGAACCATGTAGATATTCAGCGCGCGGAGTGCGTCATACATAGTGGCTTCATCGTATCCTCCACATTTTTCAGCGATGAATGCGCCTTTGATGTAGACGGGGGCTACCACATCTCCATCAGCAGCATCTACATCTACTGCCAGGATAGCGGAAGCGGTGTTATCTGTAGCCGCTTTGTAGTTCCCGCTGGCTGAGTCCTTGGCTACCACGGTTCCTGCTGTAAGCTTTGTGCCTTTTACAAAAGTGACATTCATGTCGCGCAGCTCATCGGTTCCCGCGATGAAGCCTTTTTCTTTCATAGTTCCAAGAGTCCCGAAAAGTTCCATGTTTCCTCCTTATTTCCCGAAAGCGTCTTCACAGGCCTTGATAATGGCCACATTCTGTGCTTCTTTTACTGCTTCTTCCTTGCTCTGGGCAGGTACAGCCTTTACGCCCTGAGCGCCACTGTCTTCAAAGTCTTTTTTCATGTTGTCCAGCACCGTTGTTTTAGCCTTTTTGTCATCCGGCACGGATTCTTTCACTGCGTTTACGTAGAAAGAAATGTCTTCTGCGGTCTTTCCGGTTTCTTTGGCGTTCCGGATAATTTTAGCAATGACCGCGTTGCCGTTTCCCAGCGCGTCCAGGTCCGCAATTCTCTTTCTTTCGGCATTCACCGCTTCGCTAACCCGGTCCTGAGCTTCGCTTTCTGCCTGCTTTGCGAGTTCCGGGAAAGCCTCGCGCAGATCTTTTAAAGACTTGATTTTGGAATAATCCATCATCGTCTCCTTTCCGGCCTTCTCGGCCAAAACAATTGCATTCATGACGCCTTCCCTGCAGATTTTGGCGGCATTCATGATTGCTGACATCTGTTTCGCGGGGGATGCATTTTTGATTTCCCCCGTCTTCAATACGCCGGTAGCCAGCCCGGCCGATAAAGCCTCCTGTGCTGTCATCTCTGTTTCCTGGTTCATGTATTCCGACAGTTTATCCCTGTCGATTCCTGTGGCACTTTCATAAACATTGAGAATGCATTCTTTCACTTTGTCCAGTTCGTCTGCCGCTTCGCGTAGGTCCTTAGAGTTTCCATAAATTTCCTGAAGCGGATTGTGCAGAAGGAGCATCCCGCCGGGATACATGTTTCTTTCATCCCCCGCCAGAAATGGCATGACAGCAGCGGAGAAAACCTTCTCCCCATTTGTGATGACCTTCCCGCCGGACCGCTTATGTTCAATCAGCGCATCATAGAGACCTACTCCTGCGAACACGTCGCCGCCATAGGAGTTGATTCTCACGTTCACGGTCTTTCCCTTGTACTTTGCCAGGGTATTTCTAAGTCCCCCCGGGGTGTTCTTTACGAAATCTCCGTATTCGTAGAACCATTCCATCCAGTTCTCATCATCCTGAAGCACGCCCTCGATGCTGAGATCCACCGATTCGTCCGTTTCGTTTGCAAAATTCCAGAATCTACTCATTTTCTTCGTCTCCATCTGAATCGCTTGTCAAATTAGCTTCCGCCGGAAGCGTGTTGTCCGGATATTTCGGAAGTCCCGCTGCCTCGCACTTTGCGTTTTCAATGGCAATTCTGCTGATGTTTTCATCATAGTAGGTGCCTGTCAGCTCGGCAGCTTCCTTTTCTCTTGTGGAAATACCCCATTCGATTCTCTTCCCGGCAGCCGTGATTTCTCTCGACGGGTCAAGAATTCCCATGACCGGGCCATACCAGTCTGCCTTGGACCAGGCAGCGCGGACAATGGGATCTTCCATAAATCCCGGGGCTTCGATGTATCCCCTGGCCACTGCTTCCATGAGCCACCATTCGTACACCGGCTGGCAGAAATCTCTGGCGAACCATGTTCTTCTCCGCCGGAAATCCAGCCATGCCTGCAGGAGCGCCGCCCTGGATGCGGTGTAGGAAGCCTGGAATGTCTTCATCAGCACTTCATAGGGCTGTCCCAGTGCCGCGCCAATCTGTCGGATAACCTGCGTTGTGAAGGAATCGAACGTGGAAAGGTTCTTGCTCGCATCCAGCTCTTTTACGTCCCATCCCGGAGGCACAGCGTTCATTGTCCCCATTCCCAGCTTGAAATCCGCTTTCTGCAGGTCCTCATAGCTTGCCACATCGCTCTCGCTCCCGTCTTTCAACGGGAACTGGGAAACGTGCTGCTGAGACTGCGTGAAGAAGAGTGAAAAATAGGATTTTATGATTGCTGTCATAAGTTCGGCATCAGTGAACCGCCCTACCTGCTTCATAGCTTCGATGACCGGCGCCATGTATGGCGTGCCTCTATACTGCGCTGGCCTGTCATCGTGACAGATCTGCATTACATTCCTGAGCCCGGTCCGTTTTCCGAAAGCCTCTGTGCGCCTCCACTCGGTTGTGGCCCCGTTTTCATAGTCATTTGGGTATTTGTTAGAAATGTAGTAGGCCACAATGGCGTCATTGCTGTCTACTTCCACTCCGGAAATGATTCTGTTTCCATTCTGCGGGTTTCTGGAATATACCGGATACGTGGATGTCCCATCGCTGAAGGGGTTGCTCACTCTCGGCCCTTCTATCAGCTGAATTCTTAACGAAAACGGCATGAATGGCGTTTCTGCCTCTCTCTGAATCAGTGCGAAACAGTCTCCGTCTACCATCTGGGAGTTGTAAGCGATATCCTGCATATCGTAGAAATTGTTTCTGTGGTATTTATCGCAGAAGCAGCTTCCCGCCCACATATCAAACGCGACCCTTGTCCGGTAAGCCCATTCTTCCGCTTCTTCCGGAGTCATCCCCAGATAGCGGTAAATCGGTTTTGGTGACAAGCTGAGCCCCGCTCCTATTACACTCATGCGGCTGTTATTGAGCGCGCCTGTAGCAATGCAGGAGCCTCCCATGGAAAGGGAAGCGGACCTTCCTCTCAGCCTGCCCAAATTTGCATCAATGTCCTGCTGGGGAGAGGTCCTTGTCGGGAGCCATCCGGCCATAGAGCCCTTTGTAGTGTTCGCCCCCGTCTCGGAGTAGCCGTAGTTTTTAATCTTCTTTGCTTTTCTGTTCTTTTTCTTCATAGCTACTCCTTCAGCACCACCCTTCTGAAGCTGGCCCCGCCGGATGCGGCGGTGCTGCTGTCTGATGAAGAGGCAATAATAGCATCCAGCCCGGACCTGATGTTTCTCAGGCTCGCTCTCTGCAGCTGCACCTTGCCATCGGTGTACTGCTGCGCTTCCAGCGCCTTCTTCTCGGCGTCTACATAGTTCTGGAGCCTTTCTTGGTTGATTTCTTTAATCGTCTTTTCCTTTTCTTCAGCCATTTGTCCTCCTACATGACGCTTCCTGAATTAAAGCAGCCATATGACCGCCTTTTTTCCATTTTCTTTTCTTCCACCCGCCCATTTCGCAGATTTTCAAATCTGCTCCAGTCCGGGTCTATGCTCTTGATACATGCCAGGTTATATACGGAAAGGTCTAAAGGTTCGTTTCTGTGGTCCTTTGCGATGTTCACCCACTGCGTTATCAGCTTGCCTTTAATCAGTTTCTGCTCCATCCGTTCGGAAAGGAGCCCTCTGAAATAGACATCATCGTATCCTCTCCCTTCATTTTCCGGATAATGTATGTATCCCGGTCCCGGCAGGTCTATCTCCTTCAGTCTTTGGAAAACGTACTGCTTTGCCTGCGAAACGCCCAATAATAAAAGCAAAAGGTTCTCAAAACCTTTTGCTTTGGCAGTCTTGTATATGATGGGGGCACTGAATTCAGACGCCCCTTTTATTGCGAAACGCTGCTTATGCACATTGGCAGAACAGTATTGGTAGACCTCCTGCGTATAGGACCCGCCGGAGTCGATGAAGGTTCGATGTACCTGGATACCGGTTCCATCCGCAAAATGATATGTGCGGTCGAGAATGTCATCAAGTTCTCTCCAGGTTTCCGCCTGGTCCGGTACTCCTACGATGATTCCTTTACGGATACCCCATGATTCTTCTCCCTTTCCCCATCCTCTAATTTCATACTCCAGGCGGTTGTTCTGCACATCCACTGCCGCCGTTAATATTAACACTCCATCCGGCACCTGCGCTTTGTATTCCTCCCGCCGTGCCAGATACTTATCAATGTCTTTCAGCTCACCTATGGGCTTGTACACCTCGGTGAGCCTCGTGTTCACAAACGTCTTCATAGACTCTATGTTGTCCTTGGCATCCAGATACTCGCCTATGAGCTTCTTCCAGTCCAGCCAGGGTGATGAGAAAGCATTCACTTTGAAACTCTGCACATCCTGTATTCCCGGGTTATCGGCAACATATTTCTGTTCGGATGCCTTCATCTGTGCCTCCGTGAATTCCATGCCGCAGTCCGGACATCGCCATTTCACGCTTTTCACGCGATGGGATTTCCTTCCTTTGACCTCGAATTCATCGTAGTCATAGACCATATCGTCAATGCTGAGCCATTCGAACTCTTCACAGTTTGGGCATTTGTGTTTCCACCTCTTCTGACATCCTAACATATATTCCTGGTAGATTCTACTTCCCTCGTCCGTAGGCGTTGAAAACAATCCTATTTTGGCATCCCAGAAGTTGGATGTACGCTTGATAGCCAAGTCTACCGGATCGCCTTCTGTCCCGGCGCTTTTCGCAAATCGGTCTACCTCGTCGCAGAGGAGGATTTTGATGGAGCGCTTCGCCAGACCTGAAGGGGCATTGGAACCTACCAGCGCCAGGTAGCCACCGGGAAATATCTTTTTCTGAATGGTGTTGTCTGATTTTCTTGATTTCGATTCCGCAATGAGCCTGCTCAACGCCGGCGTTTTTTCCACTGTCGGCGTAAATCGTTCCTTTGACCAGTCTTTCGCATCTTCTACTGTGGGCTGCACCATTAGCATTGGACAGGGATCTACTGCAATGTACCTTCCCATGACATTGAATAGAATTTCAGACTTTCCCATCTGTGCTGCAAACATGGCTACAACCTTGCTCACGTGGGGATCTGTGAAGGCCGCCATAGGCTCCTTCTGATAAGCCGCGTCGTCCGAGTTCCATTTCCCTGGATGGGCACCATAACTGTCCGGAATGACCCTGTACTTTTCCGCCCATTCTTCTACAGACAGAGGAGGCGGCGGGCAGGCCATCTGCAGTATCTTTTGAAATAGTTTAATCGTCTTCTTCGGTATCATCTATTTCTCCAAGCTTCGAAGCGTCGAAATTGGAAAGTTCGACCAGCGCTCCGTTAATTTCCTTTGCCAGGATATCATTGATTTCCTCCGTGCTCTTCCCTTCGCACTGTTTCGCCACTTTGTGAGGAATTGCCAGCATGGTTCTTTTAAAAATGATAACCATGCCGCCTACCATCATTTCGATATCCTCAGTCTTATGCATGACTTTCTTTTTTTCAGCAAGGTCTATCTCCGCCAGCTCTCGCTTCGCCTTTTCCAGACGTGCATGCTCTTTATCATAATCGGTTCCGTGGTCCTTCGTCTTGTACTGGAAGTACTGCTGCACATTTTCGACTAGCTTGTACCTGTTATTTTCCTCCCGCTTGATAATTCCATCAGCCACCAGCTGGCGGACGCGCTGCGGGGAAACGCCAAGGACCTTCCCAAGGGATTGAGAGTTCACCAGCGTGTCGCCGGTGATTTTTATGTTGTCAAAAACTTGCGCTTTTGCCATTCATTTTTCTCTCCTTCCCATATTTTAAACCTATTATTAGCAAAAAATTAATTGTTACCCTTCCGTCAACCGCAAGTCCCTTTCCTAATTCGTAGCTAATTTTGCGCCGCGGGATGGGCCGACCCTTGAGTCGCCCGGCCCGGCCCGGAAGTACCTAGGGGGGTGGGGTGAATGACCCCGCGGAGCGGCGGCGGGTCCATTCCTCCAGCGTGCCGGCCGCTGCCTGGTCCACGTCCTCCAGCGTGCCGGCCGCTTTGCTGCCTGCTTCCGCCTCTTCTCCCTTCCGGTCTCTTCCTTCCGGCTGGCTTCCTTTTCTTTTTATTATAGCCTTTTCCTCCCGTCATAATCTACCCGCCAGCGCCTCCCGCCGCCCGGCTGCTTCCTTCCGGTCTCTTCCTTCCGGATCTGCAGCGGCTTTCCCGGTTCCCCTTCACCTTTCCCAGGCAAAAAGAGGGAAGGCCTGCGCCCTGGTGCGCTGGTCTTCCCTTCCGGCTTCCTTCCCGCCGGTGGCGTTCCGGTTCTATTGTCCTTCCTTCCGGCTGGCTGCCGGTTTGATTTCCACCTTAAAACCTGCGATCTCACAAAGATTGAAAAACTCGTTTGCTCTAATCGTCCCCCGCTTTAGCTTTAAATTTAAGTTTTGCGGCGTTGTCCCCATCTGCTGGGCCGCCTGTCTCTCAGTCATCCCCGCTTTTTTAAGCAGCGCTTTTATAATTTGCGTTGGCTCTTCCTTGGTCATCTTTCCCGGCTCGCTTTTGGCTGGTATCGCATTGATTAAAATGTCATGAATATCCATGTTGATCACCTCTCTTGTATAATATCAATCTTTTTGTTTTTTGTCAATTATTTTTATGTTTTATCAATTATTTGCTTGATTTATAAAGCATCGTATAGTATAATAGTATACAGATAAGGAAGTTGTTAAGACTCAAGGAGGTCATCAAAATGGAAAATATCGTTAATTGGCGGTTCACAATCGGTATGAATGATAAGGATCTGCATAAGCAGATTCTTACACGCTCCCATTTTGAGGATGTGATCATCAATGCTGTTGGTGATTGCACCATTCAGGAGGCGAAAGGCGTTTACAAGGGAGAAATTGAAAATACTTTAATTATCAGCGTATACGGCAGGTTTGACCTGGCGGGCGCCAGGAGAGCAGCCCGCGAGCTCTGCCACCAGCTGAACCAGGAAAGCATCATTATCAGCCCCATCGTGGAAGAATGCGAGTTCATCGCATTCTAATAGAAGGCACCGGGAGACCTGCCGAAAGCCTCCCACCATTTCCATTTTTAATATTTTGCAAGGAGGTTTCTATTATGACTCGTGAAGAAAGAAGACAGGAACAGGCGGCCCTTATCCGCCATTATCTGGAAAACGGCGGAGCGCTTGAGGAATACCCCGACGCCGGCGCCCGAGTGGTGCGCATTGGCCATTTTAAGGCCGTCGCCTTTCATGGCGACAATAAGCGCCCTGATTTTTATTTTCGTTTCGAATCTGAATATTCCAGGGAAAAATATATTTCTTCCTACATCTCCCGCCGTCTGAAACGGATCCAGGAAGCGAAGGAAAGAAAAGCCGAATTAAAAGCCAACGGCCGCCAGCTCACCGGAGCAGCCAAGAGCGCCCATGATCTGAAGGCTGAACTTAAGCGCCTTTTCCCCTCTTTCCGCTTTTCTGTTACTTCTGACTCTTTCAGCGGCGGTGAATCTATCCATGTCCGTTGGATTGACGGCCCATCCTATGACATGGTGAAGAGAATCGCCGACAGCTTCAATCATAGCGAATATTGCTATGTTCTCTGCTACCACGAAACAAGCCAGGAATTCCTTGATAAAGCTATCGCTTTTGCTAAAAATGGCGACCCTGCAGGCCTGCAGACCGCCGAAGCATACAACCGCAAAGAATCGTTTGCCGTTGATTACTACTATCATTTTATGGAAAAATGGGCCAGCCCTGAAATCCTGGCCGTAAAGCACGCCCAGGAAGAAGAAGACCGGAAAGAACAGGAAGCAGAGAAGAAGGCCGAAGAGGAGAAGAGAAAAGCCGAAGCCGAGCGCGTCCAGGCTGTCCGCCGGAAAGGTAAGCAGATGATTGATTATTATACCGGCGAATATCCCATCAAATCCGGTGAAAATTATGTTTTGATTCACTGGAGCGAATGCCCGGCGTTCTATGACTGGGAAAAGGACGCGCTGAAGCTCAGCCTTCCCGCTGCTGATGCCATTTTTAAGAATCTTGATAATAAATCTACGTCCCCTTTTGGATATTACAAAACGAAATTTTCTATTATTTCCCCATCCGGCGAAACGCTTTTCACAGACCGCTATGATATCGGCGATCTGAACGGCGGCCTTTACCGGTTCCTCATGACTGACGGAGGCGCGGAATTCGTTCCCGATTCTGAAAAATCTGAAAATCCCCTTGGTGGGTCCCCCGCCGCTCCTTCTGATTCTTCCCTGCTGTGCCAGCTGGCTGGTTATATGGCCGACCTTCGCGTATCTTCCAATTTCCATTGGGACCGCCTCCAGCAGGCCAGGGAGTCTCCGGAATATAAGAAGGCCTATATCTCTTCCGTCATCCGGAACGCCTTCAAAAAAGGCGATAACAAATAGCATTGTTTTCCAGGTCTCCCGGAGGTTTCCCCTCCGGGCCCTGCTTTCTTCGGGAGGTTTATCATGGACTACGAAAAAGCCTACAATGACATTTACCAATCACTCGTGAGCGAAGAGAAATCCGGTGCCATTTCCTCCGGCTCGCTGGATATCCTTCGCCGGATGCGCGCCGCCTACTCCGCTGATTCGAAGCGCCGCGCCCAGCGCCACATGAACGCCGGTGCCCTTGTTTCCTCTTTTCTCCGTCAATCCGCCTCTGACCCGCTGGATCCATTTCATGGCTGCTATCATTTCGGCGAGTATTCCGCTTTTACAGATTCCCATCTTGCCGTTTTCCTGGAATCTTCAAAATTCCCTTTGAAAGGTTCCCTTTTCTCTCCTGGCCCGGTTCCGCCCTTCTCCCGCGTTATTCCCGCCGGTGATGTTTACGGCGATTCTGTGACCGTTTCCCGCTATGATATTACGCTTTTCAATCTGGCCCGCCCCTTTGACTCCGTGGGCCATGTTTCCCTTCTGGGGGACCATGGCGGCGTGGTTTCCTTCCGCGCTTACTATCTGCAATTCCTCTGCGAGCTCTTCGACGTTCCGAAAATAACTATCCGGTTCTATCCATTTCCCGCCCTGGTCCGTGTCCCTGGCTGTGGTTTTGCTGTCCTGGCTTCTACCTCTGTGAAGGATCTTCGTTTTCTTTCCCCTGAGATGGCAGCGCGGCATGATAAAATTTTCGCTTCTTGATTCGCTTAATTCTTTGAAAAATCTTCGATTTTATCGTATTTTTCCCTTGCTTATATGCCGATAACGTGATATAATAAATATAGAAATAAGGGAGAAAACTCCCGCGGGGCATTCACAGAAAGGATGGTTCAAAATGAGAAAAGCTTATGCATGGTACAACGTTTATGGAAAAATCGCGTTTAGCTCTTTCGGCGGAAATAGCGGCGGAAGCAACGGCTATGTATTCATGGCCTTCAACTCTGCTGCAGCTCGCGACGCTTGGGTTGATGACCACTGCTATGACGATTCCGGCAACATTATCGCCGGTAAGGCTTCCCGCAGTGATGTAGAAGATTCCAGAAACTGCGGCCGCAATTTCACAGTCATTGACGGAATCTGCTGCAGGGTCAATGGTTGGACCGGTTCCCCGGATGACGACGACCTCCATTACATTTCTGATTTTTCTGGAGTTCGTGACTTCGGGAAATACGAAAATGACAAATAGCTCCCCGGGGCCGTGCTTAACGGCTCCCAACCACTTCCATTTAGTCAAATTAAGGAGGAACCTACCATGGAAAAGAAGAACATCATTAACAAGGCTTATGTACTGGAAAACAAAAAAATGGTAAATGACAAGTGCAATTATAAATATTGCACGGTGTCCGCTGGGGAAAGCGATATTGCTTCTCTTATTTATCGCACGATGCTGGGAGAGACTGGGGAAATTGCTTTCGGCATGGATGGATGTTATAAGGCCCGTCTTATTGCCGGTGATACCGAGGTCCCCAAACATTATCATTTGATGTTTAATACCAATGCATCTTGGATTTGGATCTATGACGACAATAGGCGTGTTCTTTTCCTTGACAATGATGCTGGATTTGAAATCTATGAAGCCGGGGAAATGGGGCTTTTGATTCGGTTCAAATAATCTAATGGAAAAGAATTTAAAAGGATGTGGCTAAAATGAAATTCAATCACAAACTGGACTATTATTCTTTCTCATGGGATGGCGGCAGCACGATAACCATGATTAACACGCTCAAAGACGAAAAAAGTGTGTATCCACTTACGCCGCTCGAAGCGGGGCATATCGCCCGTGCTTATAGCGCGTATGTCGAAAAAAAGAATAATCCGGACGCATTCGCCCGGTTCATCTTCAGAGCCTTTCATGGAATAGCGAATGTCGCCGACCTGCATAATTTCACGTATGTACGAAAAGTCACATACAATGAACATTGGTATGCCTTTCCCGATGCAGGTAAGGCAAAAGAGTATGCCGAAACTCACAATGCAAGCATTGAAAACCCATGGAAATGGGGAGGTTTTCCTGTCATAGGTTTTTCTTCAACGCCGGACGAAGACGGAAAATTTTATGCAGAATTATGTTATGAAGACTGACAAGAAAAAGCATGGAGGTAAAATCATGGAAGTTGGAAAGACTTTTGTACCGGAATGCAAGAAGACTGTGGAGGCCCCAGAATGAGGGTACAGCTTCCAGGAACAACGCTTGCCCCACGGATCTGCACGATCTGCGGCAAGCGTTTTCTTGGCGGCCCCAGCGCCCGGTTCTGCCCGGAATGTCGCCAGGAAAAGAAAAAGGAGTATCAGCGCACGTATAGGAGCCGCAAGCGTGCCGGTAAGTCTATCATCATCGGCGTTACTAAAGGCAAGTGCGCCCGCTGCGGTAAAGAATTCATATATCACAGCGGCCTGCAGAAATACTGTGAAGACTGCGCTGAGGAGGCCATGCGTGAGGTAGATAGGAAAACCGGGCGCGGATGGCTTCGCCGGGCGGCCGAGAAATACGGTCAGCAATATCTTGATGACCGTAACAGGGAGCGCCGCACTTTGTCTCATGATAACTGCCAGGAATGCGGCGCCCCTCTTCCTCCAGGGCATGGTTCCACCGCCCTGTTCTGCGATTCCTGTAAAAAGCTTCATGCCGCATACAAGTCTTACAGGATGCGCACACCTGATGCGGTTTCATATGCAGATTGGAAAGCTTCGCGATTCTGCGCGATTTGCGGCAAGCCGCTGGAAAACGCCAAGAGCCGCTTCTGCCCTGATTGCCGTAAAATCTATAAGCGGTTCAGGGAAACAAAACAATATCGGAAGAAAATGGGACTCCCTGAAATTTCTTTCGACGAATATCTGAAAGGAGTGAAAAAGTAATGGAAAACCCTCTTAATCAGGTTTTAACTGTCAACGAAGCCGCTGACATCTATGGCGTAAAGCCTAATACCATCAAACGGTGCTGTCTCGGCCAGCGTGGCCTTCCCCCGCGCTTTGCTCCGGATGAATTTCGTAAATCCGGTAAATTCTGGCTGATTACGCGAAAAGGCATGGACCGGCTTTTTAAAAAATCCTGATTTTCCCAAAATCCCTTGAAAAATGGTGGTATGTGAGGTGAATTCCTATGAAAATTGAATCTGTGGAGAAGACGGCTAAAGTGATTTCCGCCTTGCTGACAGAGAAATTCCCTGATGTTCATTTCGATGTGGTAGCTGAATATCCAAACCACACTGACAGAATTACCATTCGTTATACTGACGGCCCTTCTCCAGTTCTTGTTCACTATTACGTTGATAAGTTCCAGACTATGCGCCCTGTGGATGGCAATTTAGTTTTCCTTACTCTCGATTCTTCTGTCCTCTCTTGCTCAGGTGCTACTCTTGTTTCCTGTGATTGGTATTTGTCCCCTTCTGTTAAATCTATGGTTTCCAGGGCCTACGAAGAAGAATTTCATGAGCCTTATCATCTTGGCGGCAACGGGTTCTTTGATATTTCTTCCTACTATCGCCGCCGCCCGCAGCTCTGGCCCGCCAAATACCAGCGTCTCTACGAAGAGCAGAAGAAAGTTCCCAAAGAAGAGCCGCCGGTGATGAGGCGGAAAGACGAAAATGTGGTTTCCTTCGAAGATTTCAAAAACGCCGCCCTGGATTATGCCGTAAAAAACTCTTCCCGCTGATTTTCTCCAAAATCCCTTGAAAAATGGTGGTATGCATCAAAAAAGCGTCCGGATACTTTCCGGGCGCTTTTCTTCTATCTCAGCACAATCCGCATGGTTCCATTTTCTACTGTGATGTTGTCTATTTCCTGTCCCTTCAGTTCGTCCATGCCTTTTCCGTCTTTGAAGGCTTCCATTCTTCCGGAAATACATCCGATGCCGAATTTCTCTTTCCATTCCACGGAAATGACTTCCGTTTTCTTCATGACTTCCATTACATCTTTCAGCTTCATGGCATTCTCCTCATGCTTTCATTCTTCAGAAAAACAATCCATCTTCTCTTTTCCCTCTTGTCTCCAAACGAATTGTCCTTCTCGTAATAAACCATCCTGCCCCCGCAGCACACGTCCAGCGCTTCTGCCTCATTCTTTTCCATGGTCTACCAGCTCTCCGTACTTTGTTTTCTGCTGCCTCAGTATTCTTTCTACTCTTTCCATACTCATCCCTGCCCTCAGCTCTGCTTTCTCATCGTAACTTGTGGCCATGACCATTTCGTATTTGATGATTTCCTTCACGCTGTATTGGTTCCATGTGAATTCTTTCCTGAAATCCCATGGCTCATAGGCCAGCAGTCTGCAGGGGCCATTCCTCTCGTAAGGTTCTCCTGCGTTGTAGTCCGCCGGCGCATCGTCCCAGTCATCTCCCCATTCGTGCTCGATGTCCGGCGAAAAATACATAACATTTCCGTTGATGTAGCAGAGCCGATAGTCCTTTTTGCTCTTCGGCCTTTTCTCCAGGTCTTCCGGTTTCATTCTTCCTCCCTTGGATTGATTGTTTTCCCTTCCAGAATATCCGCCGCCCATCTCGCGTAGGTGGCGGCTTTTTTCAATATCCTTTGCTTCCTGCCCTTTCTGCTTCAGCCGGTAAAGGTATTTGAAGGCATTGCAGACGCAGAATCCATAAACCATTTCCTTTGTGAAAATCTTCTGATAAATCTCGATGGGCTGTTCTCCAGTCTTCTGATAATGTTCTGCGCCCTTTGGCGTTCCGTCTTCTTTTTCGTCCATTGCTTCCTCCTACATGAGCTCCAGGTCCTGGGCCCGTTTTTCAATCCGTCTTGTTTCTTCGTCATATTGCTTCTGGTTTGCGAATGTCCTTGGCATTTCCAGATGATAGAGCGCATCCAGGGCCCATGAACGGAGCTCCAGGTTTTCTTCCTTCAGCTGCTCTATCTCATAGTCCTGGTCTTCTGATTTCTTCACGTACACATAGGTCATGATGACCATGGCGGCTGTCAGCGCGCAGAATACGGCCATGAGCCATGCGATTCCTTCCATTTTCTTTCCCTTTCTTTCTTTGCTATCCATTCATCTGTGCACCTTATGCAGCAGAAGTACCTTCCTGCCGGATGGATTCCCCATTCGTCTACAGTAACTTTGAAGGGGATGAACGCCTTCCCGCAGTTCCAGCACCTCTTCACGGCGCTTTTCCTGTACTCTGCGATGCGCTTTCTGCAGGCAGGGCAGATGAGCAGGGCCTTTCCGCCGGAAATGAAGCTGTTCCCGCAGAGCCTGCATACCCTGTATCCCTCTTCCCACTTCCGGTCTTTCTTCGCTCCGTGCAGCCTATACCATTCCCTGTTCCATCTCCTCTTTCTTTCCATGGAGCATTTCTTTGAACAGGTCATCCTGGCTTTTTTCTTGGTGAAGAACTTTCTGCCGCATATGACACAGATTTTTTCCATTTATTCCCCGGTGCTTCCGATTCCGCCCTGGCGTTTTCCTTCTGAAGAATCATTATCGGCCTTTAGGAAATTGATGAAAATCCCCTGACCGATTCTTTCCCCTTCTTTTATTTCCAGCGGTTCTTTGCCATGATTTGTGAATGCAAACATGATATTTCCATCATTGTCTTCATTCCCATAATAGTCAGCGTCGATGATTCCCACTGCGTTTGGTATGGAAATATGTTTTTTGAATCCCCATGAGGACCGTTCCACCAGGAGGAGCACTTCTCCTTCGTTCATTCTCGCTTTTACCCACGTCTTGACCAGGAGTGTTTCCCCTGGACCAATAGCAAACGGATATGAAGCAAAGAAATCATACCCTGCCGCTCCGCTGGTGCTTCTTTCCGGAAGCTTTACTGGAAATGGGCAGTCCTTTACTACTTCGAATCTTCTCATCTGTCATCCCTCCTGTTTACTAAAAACAAACTCATCACGAAAAACGAGATGAAGCATCCCACAAATGCACCCAGAATGAATCCCATGATTACCTGCATCATTTTCTTGTCCTCCGGAGCCCTATGATCTTCTTGAATTTCCATCCATTCAGCCACAGCAGCAGCCTCCATCTTTCTTTTCGTCCCTTTGCACTCCTGGCGGCTTTGAGAAGGTCCTCGCTCAGGCCGCCGGGCTTGTATTTCTTGAATTTCTTCCTTCTCGGTATGGTCGATTTCATTTCAGGTTCCTTTCCGCCAGCTCGTCGCTCTTTTGGATTTCATCCTTCACCTGCTCGATGGCGATGGGCATGAGGTACATCACGGAATTGATGGCATTCATGACGTGGGCCATTTCTCGGATGATGGTTTCCTTCGTTTCCTTCTTTGTTTTCTTGATGGCGTATCCTTCTCACATGGCCCGCTTATGCTGACTCACGGCCCAGATGAGCTCGCTGCATTCCTCTTGGAGTATATCCAGCTGCGCCGTGAGCCCGTAGGCTTTTACGATGTTTTTCTTCATACGTCAATTTGAAACCTCCATTTTTCTACTTCATATGGTGCAGAATGTTTTCATGCTTAATCTTCCTTTCATCCTCCATCGGTTCTCCTCCTGCTGTCTCTTACGTCCTGGATTTTCTCCATCGTTTCCTTGAGTCCGTTTTTCAGTATGGCCCTGGCTTCCCAGTTCTCATTGATTTCATCATAGATTTCTTCGCTCACCACCAGAGTGATCCTGATTTCCGCCGCTCCGTCTTTCACTGCAAATTTTCTCTTCGCGGTATACCTTGCCATGCAGATAACCAGGGCAGCCAGGACGACGGACGCCAGGATGATAAAAAATGTTCTCTCAGTCATGTCTCCTCCATGCTTTCTTTCCTTTGATATGGTAATAGGCCTCTGTGCACTTGATGGAGCAGCATTCGCTCCCCGCCGGATGCACGCCTTCCCTGTCCACTGTGACATGGAAGGGAATGAACCACTTCCCGCAGTTTGCGCACTTCTTCATTTCCTGCGCTCCCTTTGCTGTTTTTGCGAAGCTCCTTCCTTCTTCGGCAGGCTTTACGCCTGCTTCATAGGGTTTTTAGGAGGTCTGCCGCGATGCCTTTTCTCTTCCTTTGTTTCCTCCTCTGGCTCTTCCTTCGGCTCTTCCGGCTCTTCTTCCGGCTCTTCCACATCTTCTTCAATGAGCGGAATCGTCGGCTCGATTTCTTCTTCATCCTCGCTCATGCATTTGATTGTGATCATATTCTGGGCGTCGATGACTGCCCCGCGAATGGCTGATTCCATGGCCTTTGTGTAAAGGTCCAGCTCGCTTTTACTTTCCGCTCCCATGATGAATGCTCTCACCATTGTTGTTGCGTTTTTGAGTCTTACTGCCTGATTTGTTTCCATGATGTTTCTCCTTTCACTGCACTCCGTGCCGCATTCCCCAGCTTTTGTCTTCCATTTCTTCCATTTCCTGAATCTGGTCCATGGTGTCTGCGATTTCGTCTTCCTGGTCCTCGTTGGAAAGACTCATGAACCTCTTGAACTGCGTCATGGTTCCCTCATCTTCTTCCATGAGGAGGATAAGCAGCTCCGCCGCCAGCAGCAGGTCGAGATAGGATGTCTCTTTCCCGCGCTTGCAGAATGTTACTTTTCCCCTGTCTTCATAGACGTTCTCTGTGGGTGTAAAGCTGCCTACTCTGATAAGGTACTCTGTGTCTTCTCCCTTCAGCCATGAAATGGCCTCTTCCTTTGTTTTGAAGCGATTCAGAACGCACGTCCCGCCGGAATTATTCATGGCCACCCATTCTTTCCTGCCTTTGTCGTAGGAATAGAACCCGATGTCTCCCATTTGGTATCCTTCCGGGCTTTCAGCCAGGTTTTCCACATAGTCCATGTATGTGTAGATGTCTTCCGGCGCCATCACTTCCTTGATTTCTTTACCCATTTACTATCCTTTCCATGAATGCTTTCTCATCGTCTTCCTTCCTTTCAATGGCTTCCCTTATCGGATTGATGAACTCTCTCCCGTCGTTTGGCCGCCACATGTGAAGGCAGTGCTTGCTGATGTTTATATACTCCGATTTCTTGGGGTGGTATTCCACCACCTCTTCTTCGTCCTCGAAGAACATCTCTTTGATTTCACACATTTCTTCCCATGTAGGGGTTCTTGCGTGATTGTACGGGTAAACGCTTACATGGTCCCACCCGCCGCCATTGGTAGCGATGATGTTGAACCAGCGGCAGGTTTTCAGTCTGACCCGGAACACGCCATTATATTTCTTATCTCCTCCATAGAAGGAAATGGAAATCAACTTTGCATTCTTCACTCTATAATTTTCAAGCGGTGTCAAATCTTTCATGATTTCTCCTTACTCATGGTTCAGCACTTATGGTTCAGCCATTCCATGGCGTCCTCTTTTGAGTCAAACCCTTCTACCCAGCAATCTCCGGTGCAGTTGTCTATAGCCGTCCATGTGCCGTCCTTTTCGTGCGCCAGGAATTTTTCTTTCGGTACTGTGCCTTTGAAATCTTCCGTACCATAAATCCGGATGATGAGCTTTGCTTCATAGCTGCTGATGAGATTCACATCTCCGATTTCCTTTTCTTCCTTCTCCTTGAAGAGCCGGCAGAGATGGCGCGGCACCGCCTGATGAGAACAACTGAAGGAATCCCCGGCGTCGAACGTTTCCCACGCTTCTACATAGCCTCTCCTATAGGTTTCATTCAGTATGTCTTCCAGCTCCTGGAATGTGAATGTGGCCACTTTATCGTAAATCGATTCGCTCATGGTTCTTTATCCCCCACTTTCCATCCCGGCTTGATTCCGATTTCTTCGCTTTCCACTGATTCGCACACGCCATCCTTATTGAACCAGGCACCGATTTTCACGCACGTATGGGTTCTGTCTGTTCCGTCTTCCTCTACGGTCGAGATTTTCTTGTGGAGATATTTGGCAATGTCCTTTGCCAGGATTTCGGAAAGTTCGTCGTATTCTTCCCGCTTCAGGCTGTATCCGTCCCAGTCAAAGAATCCTCTTTCGGTTACATTGGCCGTTTCTTCCATGTCTTCGATGATGGATTCACTGTTGATTACTGATCCATCTATTTTGAACGGCCTGTCGCTGTAGCCGATGCAGCATTCTTCCAGGCCCTCCAGGGTTTCGTCTCTCTTGAACTCCTCGAACGCTTCCTTGATGGTGTCCGTTCCTCCAAAGAAAGCATCATCATCGGTTGAACTGTAGAAATAGGTTCTTCCTTTCATCTTCATGCCCCTTTCCTCATTTCAGTCTTTCTACTAATTCTCTTGGAACCACGCCGGAGAGCATGAGGCCCTCCATACCGGGTTTCCTGTTTTCAAATGCCCTGGCGTACTGCTCCAGCACGTCCTTCCGGTTCTTCCGGAACTGGCTCCATGCCACTTCCTTCAGTTTTCTTTCCTGTTCTTTATCCATCAGAATGGAATGTCCTCATCTTTGCTTCCCGCCGGAAACGGAGGATTCCCTCCCGGCTGTCTTGGCGGCTCCGGATGCGGGGTTCCGAACTGGCTGAATCCCTGCCCGCCGGAAGAGATGTTCAGCGGAATAGAAATGCTTTCCACCACCACCTCCGTCACGTAGCGTTTCGTTCCGTCCTGCGCATCGTAGGAACGGGTTGAAATCCTCCCGACGACATGCACCCGGCTTCCTTTCTTCAGACGGGCGCCGGCGGCCTCCGCCCACACGCCCCACGCCACGCACTGAATCCAGTCCGTGACTTCTCTCTTTTCTCCTGTCTGGGGACTCACGATTTCCCGGCTGGTGGCCACGGAGAAGGAAGCTACAGATCTTCCTGTTCTCGTGGCCCGCATGATGGGGTCTTTCCCCAGATTTCCAATGAGCTCTACTACATTCATTCTTCTTTCTTCCTCCTTGCGCCCTTAATGAAGAGATAGGCCTCATCGAAGAGCTTGTTTAAATACTCCATCATCAATTCCGTGGGAAGCAGTTTCTCGTTGGATGTAAAGCTCACCGTCCACGGCAGCCCGTAGATTTCCACGTATCCCTGTGGCTTGATTCCCTTGATGACTCCTTCCTTCGTGTAGCAGATGGTTACTTTTCTTACATTGAAACGGATGATGTCTCCCTTTCCGGTCATCATGTGCTTTCCCAGACAGTCAGAACAGTAGAATCCCATGGCGCTCATGGCATCCATGAATTCTTCTCTCGGCTCTTCTCCGGATGTGAAGCGCTTTTCTCCTTCTTTGTCCATGTAGTCGATTTTTATTCCTCTTCCTACATAGATGCTTTTGAAATCGATGAAAGAGCCTTCCCTTTCTTCTCTTCCTTCTGTGCTGGAAAGGAGTTTTTCATATTTTTCTTTCCAGTGGGAAATCTTTTCCCTGATTTCTTCCTCTGTCATGGTTCCTCCTTGATGGTGATAATGGTCCAATAGCTCTTGGCTATGAATTCCCCATGGACTACATTCACTACTTCCTTTTCAAGCACCGGATTTTTGATTTCATCCGGAAATGCCAGTACGTCTTCCACGGTTCCTGCCAGAGCGCTGTCGTTCTTCTCCAGCTGCTCCTTTGTACCAATCATGACGTGCTGGTGCTTGTCCGTGACTTCCATTAATTCTCCTGCTGTCATGTCTTCTCCTTTCTCACATGGTATTTGCCTTCCAGAATCTTCTGCAGGATATCCCTGCTCGCCCTGGCCCACGTGAAGCCCACATAGATTTCAAGTCCCGCCTGCCCCATGCGGAAGCGGGCGTTTTTGAACTTTGTTCCTCTTCCCGGCAGGGAGATTTTGAATTCCCCCTGGGGAATATCACACTTCTTCATTTTCCATTTCTTCCGCCTCCTCCAGAAGCACCGCCGCCGCTGTCATAATGTCCTGCTGGCGGCTCCCCGTGATTTTCACTTTGGCCTTGCCTGCCTTCTTTTCGCCTTTGATGCCAATCAGGCAGGCAATGATGACGGAGTTGATTTCCGCCTTCGGCAGCTTACCGATGCCTTTGAACCGTTTCTTCAGCTTTTCAATTTCCTCTTCCATTCTTTTCCTCCCAGATACTTCTTCTGGCTTCCACCAGATGGGCCAGCTTTACCAGCTCTTTTTTTGTTTCTACCAGAAAATGTTTTTCATACTCCGGCATGGATGAGAAGTCGCTCATATCAATGGCATCTTCGATTTCGTGGAGCATTCCTTTGACCATGAGCTCCTGCCTTTCCAGGTAGCTTCTCATCCATTGGCTTTTTTCTTCCGGCTTTAGACTTCTGACTGCGACTTTGTAATTCACGCTTTTCCCTCCCCTTCAGAAGGTGGTGCTCCCACCTTTCCATTTTTCTATTCCACTTTTCCCTTTCCTCATCCGTAATGTCTTTCTTCATGCGGATGATCTGGAAGGGAAATCCATCCTCCGTGACTCCCTCTTCCGTGTCATACGCGGTGTAGCCTTCCGGAGGCTTCGGACTCTCCGCCCACTTCCGTGAGTAGATGACTTCTTTCTTTACATCCGGCTTCATGAGGTTCCGGCTGCAGCGGTATCTTACCTTCTGGATGGAATCATCATCTCCGATGGTCTTATCCGTTTCCTTGGTAATGTACCAGGCAAGCCTTCTTGCATCCTCGGGCCCTCCGTCGAATTTTCTGGTGGACCGGTAGTTCAGTTTGGCATATGGCCACAGAGCGGCTATATCATCCTCTTCGATTTTCCCCTTGATGAAATTCATCAGAAGGTGGTGATGGATTCTGTGCTGCTTGTGCTCCGTGGCCAGGATGAATTTCAACTCTTCCCCCTTTTTCTTGTAGAGCCTTCTGGCCCGCTGAAGGAAATTGTCTATGTTCTTCTTGGCTTCCTCCGCATCCGGCTCCGCTCCCCCATAGGTGAGGTCCACCCTCATGTCCCCTTTGGAAAAGTTTGTCATTATGAGCCTTGCCAGGTACTCCCTGGAATTTCTTGAATTTCTTTTTCTCTGTTTGCGGTCTGTTCGCTTTATGTTTGCTCCCCGCCTGCATTTTCCGCCCCATCTCCATGTGTGATATTTTTTCACTTCCAAAATCCCCGGGGCTCTGAACGTTTCTTTCACATATGCCATAATTTTCTAATCACCCTCCAAGAATAATCGCAAGTCTAATCGCCATATCAAGCGACTAAAGGGGACGCGAATCCCCTTGTTTCCTTGCTTTCTGAGGCCCGTGGGTTTATAATTAAATCACAGGCAATCAGGTTGGTGTCCGATTCCTGGCCGGCAGGCATGAGCTTTCACTCATGCCTGCTTTTCTTTTTGTAAGTGCATCTCCAGTTGATGTTATACCGGCACCTTCTGCAGCATTCATCACATACATTTGCCTTTTCTTTTGGACAGTTGATAAGGCAATTCGGCACCGCCCCGCAGATGGGGCAGTATACGTTTTGGAAGCCGAACTGCGGCTCCCTGTCAAAGTCCGGCATCACCGGATAGACCTTCCCGCAGAGAAGATACCAGTTTCCCGTGTCCTCATGCGCTTCCTTCAGATAGAAATGGTGGCGTCCCGTGAGGTAGTATCCGTCCCCTTCTTCATCAAGCTCCGCAAACTTCGGTCCCAGAAGGTTCTTGCTCCCTTTGTTCGTGATGAGTAGGTGCCCCCGGTATCGAAGGCTTCTGTCTTCCTCTTTTTCGTAAAGGTGTACATGGTTCACCGCTTTCTTCAGAACGGCTGCCAGTCCGGTTTCTTCGGGATGCAGCCGTCCCTTTTCTTTCTCCGCCTGGCTTCTTCCGCCGTCTTGTACAGCTTCTCCAGCTCTTCCCTGTGCTGCGCTCTCCATGCTCTTACCTCCTCGCATTCCAGATATGCCTTGAACCTGGCATTCAGTTCTTTCCGTTCCCGCCTGGCGGCATTATGAACCCTGTCATGCATGGGGATAGACAAAAGGATGAGATTGTCTTCCCTGTCTCACCCGCCGTGTGACCGCCATTCCACATGATGTATCTGCCCCGCGTAGGGAGGAGGCCACTCCCCTATGATGGATTCATAGATTCTTGCCCTGGCGTTGTTCCTGTCCCGGTCCTTCACCAGAAGCTTCAGCTTGTCATAATTTCTTTCACTCAGTTCAAAACGCCACAAATTCCTATTCCTTTCTCTGAAGAAACTTATTCACGAAATACTGCTGCCCTTTCCCTGTCACTTTGACTGTCTTTGTGATTTTCAGTTCTCCTGCGCTCCCTACGTATGTTCCTTCCTTAATTTTGAAAAGCCCCATATTCATCACTCTCTGTGTAGGCATATTGAAAGATGAACCTTTCTGCTTGACCAGGTATCCGTTATCCCTCATCCATGCGAAAAGCCGCTTCTGCCCTATGTCCTTTCCGTTCCCTTTAAGGATTTTCGCCAGGTCCCCGATGAGGATTGTGGTGTTACTGGCAGCTACCGCATCCGCAAAGATAGCCTTCGGTTTCATCTTTTCCTTATCTGCCTCCAGGGCCTCGATTCTTTCCTTCTGCTTCCGGATGGTTCTTTCTCCAATCTGAAGCGCCCTGGCCATGATTTCCTCATCGCTCATGTCACTGGCCGCCGGAATGTATCCGCCGGTCTGTCGGATGGCGGGAAGCACTTCACTGGTTACCCAGCGTTTAAACCTTCTGGCATTTGGCAGCTTGCTGGAGAGGATGAGGCTGTAGAGTCCACTTTCATTGATGAGGATAACTTTCTGCATCCCTCCAGGGGTCATCATTTCGGTGACCCCTTTGTCGTCTTCATCAACATGCTTAGATACGGCATTTGCAAGTGACTTCCCTGCTCCATATCCCAATGCTTCAGCAACATCTTTCCCCACAAACCACGGGCTTCCATTTACAGATACAGCCCGAACCTCCCCGAATTCCGGATTGTCAAAAATCCGGAGAACGCTCTTCGTGTTTTCCATGTTGTCCTCCTATCTGAAACTTTGTGTTTCTACTGCTGTCAAAAGGAAATCAATGGGGAACCTGATGATTCAGACCCTCCCTTCATTTTCTTTTTAAATGATGCGCTTCATGCCGTGGCTCATGGCATAGAGATTCAGGTCTCCTTCCGCCTTGTCTCTGTCTTTCGCTTTGAGTGAGGGCACGGCTTTCCAGTCCTGTCCTCCTTTCTTCTTATAGCAGCCTCGATAGCCGCCGGAGTGAGGCCGGACTATATACAGCCAGCCTCTTTTGTCTTTCCGCGCCATATGAAACGGGTATCTCATGATTCGTCTCCATAAAGCAGAAGGATGTATTGCATGGCGTCTCTCATGCCTAACCAGTACGATTCCTCATTTGACTTTTCAAGGATGTGGTATGCGGCCGCTTTCTTTACGGCTTCGTCTCTTCTATCCTTGACGTCTTTGATGATTTCTTGTGCGATTTCTCTACTTGGTTCCATTCGGTTCCTCCTTTTCCTGGATGATGATTTCCAGGCCCAGTTCTTCGGTGATGAGAATCAGCGCTTTCAGCGACATCCCGTTTTTGTTCATCATATTGTTCAGTGCAAATCTGGACATTCCCGCCTTACGACTGATTATTGAAGCCGGCCTCCCGTCTTTTTTCGATGCGTATCTTATGGTCTCTCTAATCTGCTCTAATTTCTTATTTAGGAACGCCGCTTTCTCCGGGTACAGTTCAAGCCTTCTCATAGGGGTCCGCCTCCGTATCTGCGATTAAGACTTCCAGATGCTTCTTTTCTATTTTCCTCTTCAGCCACGCCAGGGCGCCGGTCAGTGTGTTCTTGCAGACGGCTACCTCGTCGGCTTCCCACTTGGGGTTTCCTTTGTTCTACCCCCCCCTGACGTAATAGGGTATGAATATCACATAGAGGCAGAAGCTGATATTTCCGCCTTTGGGCTCTGACGTGTGGTGTACGTCAGAGCCCATTTTTATTACCCCAACCTCCTTACATATTCCCTCTTTCCTTTATTACTTGTTCCATGAATGGGCAGTTTTTCTTACGCCCTTTTATGTGCTGCACAATCGGCTCATGGGGAAGCAGTCTGCAGGTTCGGTAGTTCCGAATCTTTGCACCTCCCGAGTTGCCGACTTTGCCAGTAAAATGGCACGCCTTGCAGGTTTCCTGCGCCCAGCCTATTTCAACTTTAGGGCAGAATCCCAGGCCGCCTTTGCCCCATGGAAGCCTTTGGGGCTTGTCTTTCATGTAGCACTTTTCAGCAAATGGGCATGTGCTGCAGTCCGTGTTGATCATGTCTTATTCCTCCTCCCTTTGAATAAAAATCTGTATTGAGTTCTTAATGTACAGGCCTCCTTTTTGGTCAAATTTAACGTCGGATTCATCCACCAGGGATCCGCTGATTTCCTGAACGTAGTAATCACCATATTTCCTTAGAAAGGAAATGGGAACACAGTCGACTTTCCCGTCGAAATCCGGAAAAGTGTTACCGTAGGCGTCAATGTCCGTAAAGAGAATCTCGATTCGAATATGCGTATCCATTACATCCAAAAGTTCATGGAGTTTCATGCTTTCCCTTCTCCTTTCTGTACAGCTTCTTCAACGCCCTGGCGTTGATCTCCAGCAGCACCTTTTCTTCCGCGCCTTCCGGTTTCCCTGCTTTTTTCTCCAGCTCTGCCAGGCCCATCTGCAGATCGTGGATTTTCCTCGCGTAGTACATCTGCCCCGCGTTCCATGACCGTATCTCTGTGCCCAGATGGAACACCTGGTAAATTAGGAACCCATTCACGCAGAGCAGGATGCCAATAATCATTTCTTCCATCAATGCCCCCACTGAAGCTCCGGAATCTGCTTCATGGTTTCGTACACCATGCCGGCCAGGTTCTCTTTCGTCACCGTGGCTGTTTCCGACTTGTCGTTAAAGAAATAGGCAGTCACGATTTCTTCATTTCCTTTCTTCTCATACCGGAGGTCCTTCACTTTGACTCCCGCCGCCTGCAGCATTTTCAGAAGCAGACGGATGGTTTCGCGGCGCTGGTCCTCATATTTTCCTTTCCCCATGGCCTTCCTCCCGTTGGAAATTCCCATGTGCACGGCTTCTCCCCTATGGCATGGGTGCATTTTCCCATCTCCCCAGAGCGGGATGCCCCACATGACTTCCCGGGGCTCCATTTCTTTCCCGCACACGTAGCATCTCATAATGCTTTTATTACGTCCCGCACTAGCGTGAGCGGCGCATCACACGCCACGTTTACGGTCTTGCTGAATCCGTTGGAAAATGTGATTTCCACTTCTTCCAGGGCGCCGTCCACGTAAGCCGCCGGCGTGATGGACGCCACATCCGGTCTCACCTTTTGGAGCATTTCCATGAGCCGGTCCATACAGAATTCCTTCTGCTCGTTATCCTTCTTCGTGATATCGTCCATGGCTATTCCTCCTTGTCCCACTTCTCCATGATGACTATCTTCAGCCCCAGCAGGCTGCAGAGCTTTACCATGGCCGGCGTGGAAATACTTCCCCTGCCTCTGGCTTTCGTCAGGCAGCTTTTCCCAAGGCCCGCTTCGATGCACGCCTTCTCCGCCGTCCCCTTACTCTTCCGGGCGGCATAGAAGATGGTGTCCACGATTTCTTCCATCATCCTGTCTTCTTCCGGCATCATTTCAGCTTCGCCTCCTTGATGATTTTCTCTACCGCTTCGAATGGCCCCAGGCCTTTGACCATCACGTACAGGGTCTTCCCTTTTTTCGGAAGTAGAGCCACATGGCGAACCTCTCCATCCGGTTCATGGCTTGTTGCAATCCCATCCATGCTGCACGTCTTGACTTCCCTTATGGCTTTGTCCAAAAGATAGATGACATATTCTTTATCACTCCCGAAAGCCGCTCTGCTCAGCATCGTTTCATATCCGTAAAGCTCGCCGGTTTTTCTCATTTCAGTTTCGCCTGCCTTATGATTTTCGCCACCATTTCAAAGGGCCCCAGCCCTTTTACATCCACCACCTGCGGCAGGCGTTTCTTGAACCACACTGTCGCATAATCGATATCTCCGCCTTCGTCGCGGCTTTCTTCGATTTCTTCCACATCCGCGCTGTAGGCGCCGTAGCAGGCTTTCCGGAACATGGCAAGGACGTATTCCTTGTCGTTCTCGTAGTCAGGCCTTCCTTCTTCAAGTTTCAGTTCCATGCCGCCACCGCCTTTACCCTGATGACTACCATCTGTCCCGGCTGGAGGTCTCCGGGCTGGGAGATATTGTTTTCCCTCATAGTTTCGAAGACGAGCTCCGACAGGTCGTCCCTGTCGGAGGCCACCCTGGCGCACATGGCCCAGATGGTATCCCCCTCTTCAGCTTCTTCATGGTATTCCACCATGTCCGGCTCTCCGCCCTGGTAAGCAAAGGCGGCAAAAACCGCGCTGGCGATGAAAAGAGCAATGCCTCCGATGCGCTTCCATTTAATTCTCCTGATTAAAGGTTTCATTCTTTCATCCTTCTTCCCCATGCTTCCCAGTCGAATATTTCCATAAACTCTTGAAGCCCCTTTTCTCCGTCGTGTGGCAGGGAAATCACTTCATTTTCGCTGCTGCAGCACCACAGTTCCCCAGACTTTTTGAGCCTTACTTTTTCGATGAATCCTTCATTCCCATGGTCCGCTGTCCATCTCACGTCCACCAGATAGGTATTCCCTTTGTACTTCACCAGCGCCCTGGTTCCTTCTCCGTTGTATCCCCTGATGGAGTTATCCTGCCATGGCCCTTTGATGATTTCCGGTTTCTCCCCGAATTCTTCTTTCCATGCTTTCCGGAAGCGGTCTATTATAAACCTTCTTCCCTTCAGTGCCTTCATGACCTGCGGGATGGCCCCTTCCTTCAGCGGCGTGATGTCCGTCCCGCTGTTTCCTGTGACCACTATGTTTCCCACAAGACTCTGCAGCCCCTCCGACATGGAGTCCCAGAAGATATTGGGCATTCTTCTTTTGAGAATCCCATCTTCATCACACCATACGGAGCAGCTGTTTCCGGCAAGGATATCATTCCCGCCGGCCCGGGGCTTCGGCGCCTCTTCGATGTAGCCGCCCACTTCTTTCTGCAGGAGCCCCAGCGTAATTTCATCTGCTTCCACCACTCTGGGTGCTTCTTCGTTCTCTTTGAATACTACGATTTTCATTTTTGCCTCCATTGATGTATAATGAAGGCGGAAAGTTGACTGCTGATTCTCTTTCCGCCCGCCCTGGCATTTCTGCCAGGGCATTTTCTTATGCTTTCTTTTCCGTGACGCTGAGCTTGATGAGCCGTATGGCCTGCCCGAAAGCATCTTCCTTGCCCTGGTATTCCGCTCGTACTCCTTCGGGAAAGATCATGTCGGAAGACGTATATTCAGCGTCCGCCCTCAGTGCTTCCAGCTGCTCCAGCAGCACCATCAGCTCCGTTTCCCTAATAACTTTCATGGCTTCCTCCTTCAGGCGGTTTCTTCTTTCTCCGCCTGTTCCTTTTTCCACTTCTCGAATTCCTCCCTGTGCTCTTCGGCGTACCGGTGAGCCAGGGAAGAAATCTTCTCCAGGAATTCCACTTCATACGCCGTCCCCATGGACGGCCTTTCTTCTTCCATGGTTCCTCCTTTGAAAAATTTTCTAGCAGAGTCCGTCATCTTATTGCCAGGCTGGAAAGACTGATAATCTGGTCACACATTTTCACGGCCCGGTTGATGTTCTCTCGCTGCATGGAGTTTTCATTTTCATGCATCTTGTCCAGTACATCGATGGCAAATCTTACATACTTGAAATAGAAATCATTCATCAGTGCCTGGCCTTCATCTGCGGCCAGGTCCTTTTTTTCTTCCATGGTTCCTCCTTACTCTTGCTGGGTCATAACTTTCGCCTCTTCCAGGATGACCTCCCTCAGAGCTCTTTCCAGGGCGGCGTACTTTTCTCCCAGTTCTCCCGGGAGGTTGGAAAACCGCCAGATGTCTTCATTGTTGCAGCGGTTATAGATTTCCACCATTGCGTTCATTCTCCAGATAGCGCCCGTAATCTCCGGGCGTTTTCTGTATACATTTTTCTCTATCAATTTGCTCTGTGTGATTTCCATACTCTCCTCCTTCACCCCTCCCGGCCGCTCAGGGCGGAAGCATCAAGGGAACGAATGAGTTTGACGGGGTAAAATCATGGGCCCTGGGCGGCAGGGAAGGGTGAAACGATTTGAAACGATTTGAAACGATTTTCTTTCCGCCCTCCCGGACTGCGCGGGAGACTTTAACATTTGGTATTGCAGATAAGGAGTTAGCGTGGAATCAAGAAGGTGCTCCCACGCAGTCCGGAAAGGCGGAAATCGATGTCAGGCGGAATCTTTCTTCATGTCCTCCAGCAGCTCCTTATTGGCGGAGAGGCCGATGAGGATGCCGATGGCCCTTTCCGCCCTGGCTTCGTCCATGCTTTCCATGGCCTTCTTCAGCTCCGCCGCCAGATGGACGGCGGTTTCTTCTCTTCTTTCCTTTTCTTCCATTTCAGTCACCTCCTTTAAGTGCTCACTTTTGTGTTCTTTATGTGTTTCTATGCTCATTATACATTTCATTTCTGAGCATGTCAACCCTATTTTATATACTTTTGTGTTGACTAACTCATTTTATTTTGCTATCATAAGTATCGAAGGACGGAGGTGATTAGATTGAACGAACGAATCAAAGAATTAAGAAAGTCCCTGAAGCTGTCACAAACCGAATTTGGCAAAAAGCTTGGCGTCTCCAGAGATGTGATTAACAACATCGAAAATGGTCGCGTTGAACTGAAGGAATATTTAATCAAAACCATCTGCTCAGTGTTTAACGTTTCCGCTGATTGGCTTCGCGCTGGCAAGGGAGACATGAAAGCAGAGTCCGATGAAGACATGCTGGACCGCATCGCCCGGGAGCTTTCTCTCACGCCCCTGCAGTCGGAAGCCTTCCACTACCTCATGAGTCTCCCCGATGAAGAGCGGGAGACCGTGGCAAAGGCCTTCTTCATTCTTCTGAAGGGAAACAAAAAACCGGCAGGCAGGAAAGAATCCCGTCCGCCGCAAACGGAAGCTGATGTGAAGCGAAAGATAGTGAATTCTGAACTGGACGCATAAGCAAAAGGAAAAACATCGTAAGTTTTCATTTTTTCCTTTGGTATAGGAAATAAAAAAGGAGGCGCCTTCATGTATAAAAACCGCAGTTTTTAACAATGAAGACGCCTCTTCTTTTCTTCCGTTTATGAATTTCCCTGTTTTTGACAACGAAAAAAGAGCGGCTGCAACCGCTCTCATTCCTACAGAAGGTTCTATTATGACCATCCCGTATCATCTACCGCACTCATTATACCATTTTCCGCGGCAGTGGAAAAGGCCCCGCCGTTTCCAGCGGAGCCTCTGTAAAGAGAAAGCAAAGTTCCCATTACTTAACCCTAGCATCTCTATTTTACCACAGAATAGAAACAGCCCGCACCGGGGGATGCAGGCCGTTTCTGTAAAGGAAAAATATGAGCCAAATCTCTTTGGCTTCTTCAGTATATCACGGAGGAATGCTCATTCAGGCCGCTTCATCTCTGCTTTTGTTTATATCTAATTATTAAATATTTTTATATCAAAAAGCCCCTGCACATGGCAGGGGCCCTGTATGAGGCTTTCTCTGCGGGGCACGCGAGAAAGGTGGCAGGATACTATCCGCCTGTATCCTGCACTTGTATTATACCACTTGAAAGAGGTAGAAAACATGGAAGAAAAAACAGCAGTCATTTACGCCCGTTATTCCTCAGACCGCCAGCGGGAAGAATCCATCGAAGGCCAGGTCCGGGTCTGCGAAGATTTCGCAAAGAGGAACCATTACAGAGTGATTAAAGTCTACACCGACAGCGCCATGACCGGAAGGACGGACCAGCGCCCCCAGTTCCAGCTCATGATTCACGACGCCGCCTCGAAGGCTTTTTCTGCAGTCATTGTGTACAAGCTGAACCGCTTTTCCCGTAACCGCTACGACAGCGCGAAGTACAAGCACAAGCTGAAAAAGCAGGGAGTAAAGGTGGTCTCCGCCATGGAGAACATCGCCGACGATCCGTCAGGAATCCTTCTGGAATCCGTCATCGAAGGCATGGCGGAATACTATTCTGCAGAACTCGCCGAAAACGTGAAGCGGGGCATGACGGAGAACGCCCTGGAAGGAAAATGGCCCGGGGGCGTGGTGCCCCTTGGGTATAAGCTGGATGCGGAGCACCATCTTCAGGTGGACGCAAAGACGGCCCCCGCGGTGCAGTACATTTTCCGCGCCTACACCGCCGGCGCCACAAAGAAGAGCATCGCTGAAGCACTGAACGAAAGAGCCGTCCTCACTTCCGCCGGAAAGAAATTCACCTCCAGCAGCTTCAACAAAATCCTGAAGAATGATGTGTACATCGGAGTTTTCACGTGGGGAAATGTGAAAAAAGAAAATGCCATCCCGCCCATTATCGACGAAGACACCTTCCGCATGGCCCAGCTTTTGAACGAAAGAAGAAAGCGCCATATCATCCGCAATCCGGAAGCCTACGAACTCTCCGGAAAGGTTTTCTGCGGCCGCGACGGCGCCAGGATGGATGGGAAATCCGGAAAATCCCACCAGGGATTCACATACTACTACTACGTCTGCAGCGAACGTCTGAAGAAACACTGCACATCCCGCCCTATCCGCGCCGACTGGCTGGATACCACCGTGGCCCAAACCACCACCCAGCTCCTCTCCACACCCCGGGCCATTGACCTCATCGCGAAGCAGGCGGTAAAGCTCCAGTCCCATCAAAAAAAGAGCCCCATAGTAGAAGCCCTGGAGACCGAAATCGCTGAAAACAAGAAAAAGGTGGAAAACTGCATTAAAGCCATCGAACAGGGCCTCATGAGCGAATCCCTTACAAATCATATCCACGAAGCGGAAGGACGCATCAGAGACCTCACGGAGCGCCTCCAGCGTGAAAAAATCCTCCACTCTCACCGCCCGGTAACGGAAGAGGAAATCCGTTTCTTCTTCTACTCCATCCGCGAGCAGGTGCAGACCAAAGAGGCAAAAGAATACAGAAAAATCCTTTTCACCTCCCTCGTCCAGTCCGTCATCGTCCATGACCATTCCGTCGAAATCCGCTATAACTATAAAAGCGAACTCCCTGTCCTCCAGAATCCTCTGGAAGTAGAAAGTTCGCATTGTGTGACTATGGTGGACCATCAGGGGTTCGAACCCCGGACACCCTGATTAAGAGTCAGGTGCTCTGCCAGCTGAGCTAATGGTCCGTTCAACGAAAATGATTATATCATTTTCTTCGTCGTCTGTCAAATCTTTTTTTATTTTATCTGGAAGATTTTTCAGATGACCGCCTTCATCGGGCAACAAAGATACTATACCATATGGCCCATTATTTTTCAAATTAGATATTGATGAGAATTGTGGAATTCCAGCCATGCACCATTTCAATAATGAATGCCATATTTCCTTTTCAGCTCGTCAATGTCATTCCTCATGTCCCGGTCGCATTCCTCCAGGGCAGTTTTCAGGTTCGGGATCTTCTGCCGGGCCATGAATGCTTTCTTGGCGCTGGCCATTTTGTAAATATGGGCCAGTTCCTTCTTATAGGATGCCATGAACTCCTGCAGTTCTTCCTCCGTCAGCTCTTTCTCCTCAGGAGCGTCAATCATTTCGTCCTTATCCATAGGTCCTCCTTATCAAAAAATCCTTATGCCGGATGAAAGGCATAAGGATTCATTATTTCTGGTGCGTCTAGAGGGATTCGAACTCTCGACACCTGGTTCCGGAGACCAGTGCTCTATCCACTGAGCTATAGACGCCTAACAAGGAGTATTATAGCATAAAGGACGGATAAAGGAAAGAGGTTTTTATTTTTCAACGAAAACCCGGGGAATTCTCTTCAGGTCGCAGGTGATTTCATGGGGAATGGTGCCGGCGGTCTTGGCCACTTCGTCCAGGGTGATTTCTCCGTCTCCCTGTCTGCCCATGAGGATCACTTCATCTCCCGGTTTCACGGTATCATCGACGGCCACCATGAACTGGTCCATGCAGATGCGTCCGATAATGGGGAAGCGTTTGCCGCCGATGAGGACTTCTCCCTTGTTGGAGAGGCAGCGGGGATAGCCGTCGGCGTAGCCGATGGGGACGGTGGCGGTCTTCATGTCCTTTTCTGCCACATAGGTGCCGCCGTAGCCGATGGCTTCGCCTTTATGAAGGGTCTGTACATGGGTGATATGGCTCACGATGCGCATGACGTACTGGAGGTCCAGTTTATTTTCCATTTCATCGGAAGGCTGGGGTCCGTAGATGATGATGCCCGGGCGGGCCAGGTTGTGCCAGCTTTTCGGAATATCGATGACGCCGGCGCTGTTGGCAGAGGAAATGACGAAATCGTCGGTGACGGGCATCTGGGCAATGGCTTCATCGAAGCGGTCCAGCTGTTTCAGGGCAGCGGATTTGTCCTTGCAGTCGGCAGTGGCCATGTGGGTCCAGGTGCCATGGAGGTGAAGGTGCGGGTAAAGGGAGAGCTTCTTCAGGAAGGGCTTCACATCTTCCGGATGGGTGCCGATACGGTTCATGCCTGTATCGATAGGCATCATCACTTCCACCGTCTTTCCAGCGCCCTTGGCAATATCTTCAAAAGCATCCAGGTCCACCGTGTCATCCACCGGAAGGGTGAGGTCATATTTCACGCCCATGAGCATGTCTTCCGGCAGGGGAAGGCCCAGCACGTAAATGGGACAGGTAAAGCCGGCGCGGCGGAGCTCTGCACCCTCTTCTACCCTGGCCACCGCAGCGGCGGTAAAGCCCTCTTCCAGGGCAATGCGGAGCGTTTCTACGGCGCCATGGCCGTAGGCATTGGCTTTAACCACAGCCAGTACGTTCACCTCTTTAGGCAGGTGCTGACGGATAGTTCTCAGATTGTGACGAAGTGCATTCAGATTGATTTCCATGTAAGAAACAGGCATAACAAAATCTCCCTCCAATAAAAAAGTCATCGCAGCTACACCACGGGTTTTCCCCGTCAAAGGAAGCCGCGATGCTTCGTATTCCTTATGAAATTGTATTCCAAAGGGTTATCCCTATCATAATCCAACAGGAGGAAAAAGAAAAGAGGAAATCAAAGAAATTATAAATGGGGCTGTGAAGAAATGGTTGAGTCTCTATCGATAGTTAGACAATCTGGCGGCAGACGCCTAATCGTTATTTTGCAAGGAACAAATTGACACAAACACTTGCTCCGCTTCATTGTCATTTCGACCGTAGCGCAGCGGAGCGGAGTGGAGTGGAGTGGAGTGGAGAAATCTCACACCAAAATGAGACAAGCCACACTGTGACGGGAGATCTCTCGACTCAGAGTCTCAATAGAGCCAAATACTTTTGCCCTCATATCGGCATGCAGCTCCGCTCGAGATGACGATTCGGAGAACACCTTACTGTCATTTTGAGAATTTTTTGAATCTATAGGCGAAGCGCAAAATGGGGCTGTGAAGAAATGATTTATATTTTTTCACCGCCCCATCATTTCCTATTCTTTTTCTATTCATCCCGCAGGAACTGCTCAAATACATAGTTTCCCAGGGCAGCTCCATGGTAGGTGAGGAACAGGCAGCCCCCCTCTTCTTTGATAAGCTTCTGTTTTTTCAAGAGGTCTACCTGTTTTTCATACCAGTATGTCAAAGGCCGGCCATAGCGGTTTTGAAAGTCCTGAAGAGGAATCCCTTCCTTCATGCGAAGGTGCAGGAAACAGTATTCCTCCATTTCATCCTTTTCAGACAAAGGTTCCACATCCTCCAGCGGCCTTTCGCCGGAGAGGAGTTCCTTCTCATACAGACTGACTCCCGGATGGACGGTGAAACGCTTTCTCCCGATGCGGGACGAAGCTGCCGGTCCCAGGCCCAGGTAATCGGAAAGCTCCCAGTATTTCCTGTTATGCCGGGAGCGGAACCCCTTCCGGGCAAAACTGGATATTTCATACCGTTCAAAGCCGTAATGAGGCAGGATGCGGCACATGTCCTGGTACATGGCCCAGCTCTCTTCTTCCGTGGGCCTTAAAAGCTTTCCCCTTTCCGCCAGCTGGGCAAAACGGGTGCCCTCTTCCAGGATGAGACTGTACACGGACACATGGGTAATGGGCAGGTGCACCGCCCAGAGAAGGGATTTCCTGAAATCCTCCACGCTCTGCCCGGGAAGTTCGTACATGAGGTCGATACTGATATTATGAAATCCAAGGGCATAGGCCCTTTTCACCGCCTTCTCCGCTTCCGAAGCCCTGTGGAGGCGGCCGATTTTACGAAGGAGCCGGTCGTCGTGGCTTTGGACACCCACGGAAATCCGGTTGATTCCAAGGGACAAGGCATGGCGGAGATAGGCGTCCGTCATGTCGCAGGGATTCATTTCCATGGTGATTTCCGGATTTTCGAAAATACGGAAATACTGCCGTACCTTTTCCATGAGTTCCGTGAGCTGGTCCTCCGTAAGGGAGGAAGGCGTGCCGCCGCCAAGGTAGATGGTGTCCACGAGGCGGTCCTTGAAATCAGGACTTCTCATTTCCATTTCCCTTTCCAGGGCTTTCAGAAATCGGTCATCGGGCTTTGTGCCAATGGAATAGAAGCCGCAGTAGGCACAGCGGCTTCTACAAAAGGGGATATGAATATAGAGTCCCAGGTCAGTCATCTTTCAGGACCGCCATGAATGCTTCCTGCGGGATTTCCACGCTGCCCACCTGCTTCATGCGCTTCTTCCCTTCCTTCTGCTTTTCCAGGAGCTTCTTCTTACGGGTCACGTCGCCGCCGTAGCACTTGGCCAGTACGTCCTTCTTATAGGCCTTGATGGTTTCCCGGGCAATGATTTTGCTTCCGATGGCTGCCTGGATGGGCACTTCAAACTGCTGGCGGGGGATAATGTCCTTCAGCTTCAGCGCCAGCGCACGGCCCCGGGCAGGGGCATTGCTCCTATGGACGATGATGGACAGGGCGTCCACCAGGTCCCCGTTCAGAAGGATATCCAGCTTCACGGCGTCGGTCTTCTGGTAGCCGTCCAGCTGGTAGTCCAGGGACGCATAGCCCTTGGTGCAGGACTTCAATTTATCAAAGAAATCGAAAATAATTTCAGAAAGAGGAATCTTGTAGGAAAGATCCACCCTGGTTTCATCCAGGTATTCCATAGTCTGGAAGACGCCGCGCCGGTTCTGCACCAGTTCCATCACGTTCCCCACCATGTCCGAGGGCACCAGGATGTCCACCTTCGCCACCGGCTCTTCAATGTGTTCGATTTTTGTCATAGGCGGCAGTTCTGCCGGATTGTCCACGGGCACCATGGTGCCGTCGGTTTTGAATACATGATAAATGACGGAAGGCGCCGTGGTAATGAGCTTCAGGTGGTATTCCCTTTCCAGCCTTTCCTGCACCACATCCATGTGGAGAAGGCCAAGGAAGCCGCAGCGGAAACCGAAACCCAGGGCCTGGGACGTTTCCGGCACAAATTCCAGCGCCGCATCGTTGAGCTTAAGTTTTTCCAATGCTTCCTTCAGATTGTCATAATCCTTGCTTTCGATGGGATAGAGGCCGCAGAAAACCATGGGGAGCGCCTTTCGATACCCCGGCAGCGCTTCGGCGGCGCCGTTTTCGGCGGTGGTAATGGTATCCCCCACTTCGCAGTCCTGTACATTCTTAATGCTGGCTGCCACATAGCCCACGGAACCGCAGGTCAGGACGTCGCAGGCCTTGGGGAAGGGGGAGAAATAGCCCACCTCCGTCACCGTGTACACCTTGCCGGAGGCCATCATGCGGATATTCATGCCCGGTTTGATTTCTCCGTCCATAACGCGCACATAGGCAATGGCCCCCTTGTAGGAATCGAAAATGGAATCAAAAATCAAACAGCGCAGCGGCTTTTTCGTATTGTCCGGAGGAGGCGGCACCTGCTCCACAATCCGCTTCAGCACCTCTTCCACATTTTCGCCGGTTTTGGCGGAAACGGGAATGGCATCGGACATGTCAAGACCGATGATGTTTTCCACTTCCTTCTTCACCCGGTCGATGTCCGCGCTGGGAAGGTCGATTTTATTGATGACCGGAATGATTTCCAGGTTATGGTCCAAAGCCAGGTACACATTGGCCAGAGTCTGGGCCTGCACCCCCTGGGTGGCATCAATGATGAGGATAGCCCCTTCGCAGGCGGAAAGACTGCGGGATACTTCATAATTGAAATCCACATGGCCTGGGGTGTCGATCAGGTTCAGTTCATAGGTGTCGCCGTCTTCATACTTGTACATGAGCCGCACGGACTGCTCCTTAATGGTGATGCCCCTTTCCCTCTCCAGATCCATGGTGTCCAGAATCTGGGCTTCCATGTCCCTCTTCTGCACCGTACCGGTAAGTTCGATAAGCCTATCCGCCAGGGTGGACTTGCCGTGGTCGATATGGGCAATAATTGAAAAATTCCTGATGTGTTCTGTATCCATAATGACTCCTGTAAATAAAGAATGGTCTGTTTGCTATAGTCAATTTATATTTTACTATAAAAGAAATATTTCATCTACGAAAAGAGTTTTTTCTGAAAAGTTTCCTGTCCCACATGGGACATAGGTGTTTCATTACGACAGGAAACTGTTCGCAAATGGTTTCCTGTCCGGCATGGGGCAGAGGTGTTTCATAGCGACAGGAAACCATTCGCAAATGGTTTCCTGTCCGACATGGAGCAGAGGTGTTTCATAGCGACAGGAAACCATTCGCAAATGGTTTCCTATCCGGCATGGGACAGAGGTGTTTCATAGCAGCAGGAAACCTTTCGCCCTGTGTCACTTCCCCCTCCTTTTTCTTCCCAAAAGTCCCGGCGCTGCTATGGCCAGGATGACGAAAAGGATGCCCAGGGCCTGGAGGAAATCGAAGTGCACGTTGAAGAGGAAGAGGGAGGCAACTACCGACACCGCCGGCTCCACGGTGGCGGTGACGGAGGCCTGGGCTTCACTCAGGTAATGGAGGCCTGCGTTGTAGCAGGTGAAGGCCACCACCGTGCCGCAGATGACGATCCAGAAGGAATCGAAGAGCACGCCCCTTGCAAAAAAGCCTGAGTAATCGGTAACGGGGTCTATGAGCCAGGCAGACAGGGCGCCGGTAAACATGCCGATGGCCAGGATGAAGGAATTGTCCATGACCAGCATCAGGTGTTTGGGATACACGGCACAGACCGCAAAGAATACGGCCGACACCAGTCCCAGATAGACGCACTTGGCCGGCACGGATATGCGATGGATGTCGCCTCCGGTGACAAGGAGGAATACGCCTGCTATGGCCAGCACCACCGCCAGCAGTTCACCCCGGGCAGGAAATTTTCTATTTCTGAGGGATACCCAGAGAATCACCATGGCCGGACAGGTATACTGGATCACTGTGGCAGCGGCTGCATTTCCTGCCGCAATGGAGGCAAAGTAGGTATAATGCATGAGCATGAGACCCACAATGCCATAGAATACAAGCTCCAGAAGGAGCACCGGTTTCTGTCGTATGGCCTTTATACCCGGCTTCCACTGACCCTTCATCATGGATACCAAGAACATGATAATGCCTGCTGAGAACATGCGGAACACGGTGAGGTCCATGGCATCAAGGCTGCTCTTCCTCAAGAAATCCTGCGCCGCCAGTCCCGTTCCTGCCCACATGGTGCCGGCAACCAAAACCATGATGACCGCAAAGAATTTCATCCCTGTCCCCCTCTTTCCATTTCCGGGTACACAAAAACCCGCCGAATCGGCGGGTTATAAAATCTGGTGGGACTATTTGGATTCGAACCAAAGACCTCTTCGATGTCAACGAAGCGCTCTGACCAACTGAGCTATAACCCCGGATACTGAGGTCATTATATCATGGGACGGGAAGAAAAAGCAAATGGGATAAGGGGGGCCGCTCTGCGGCCCCGGGTTCAAAAGGGTTGTGTAGAAAGGTTCTTAAGATTGATGGGCCTACGCCCCAAGGGTTATTAAGTTTGACGGGCCTTTGGCCCGAGGGTTAAGGTATCGCCGCCTTTGGCGGCGATGAGTATGAAGTCAGCGTTACAGGATTTGGTTTTGTGTCACCAGTGCTGCATGACTAAGAGCTGGAGCCCCCTTCCTTAGGAAGGGGGTGGCGCCGTTAGGCGACGGAGGATAGGGGCGTCAGGTCTTTGCTAAGTTCTTTCGGACCTATCCTCAGGGCTATCGCCCAGCTCCATTCTTAGGAAGGAGCCTGCGTTACGGGATTTGCTTTGTGCTGTTTAAATCACGCTAAGCGTGACGGTGAATTAGCCGCTCTATGTTCACCTTTGAATTCATCAACAAGAGCAGCATTACGGAGATTAGCCGCCTTCGGCGGCTCTCCCCCCTTTGGTGCCTTACGGCACCACCTTCCCCCCGCTGTGCGGTGGGACTATAACCCGCCGAGAAGCAATCTTCTCATAAGCATCTCAAGGATAAGAGCCGCTAAAACTTTCCCCTCCGGGGTGGCAAAGGAACTGGATTCATAGGGAGCCATAGGCGACTGAGAATCCAGTGACACGCTTCCCACCGGGGCAAAGGTGGTGGCGCCAGCCACCAAAGGGGGCATTTCCCTCGCCCGCAGGGCGGTTGGCTTGTTTTCCCTTCGCCCGCCAGGGCGGTTGTTTGGTTTTATATAAATTGGCGGCGCAGCCGCCTACCACCACCCTCGCGCCAAAGGCGCGTCAAACCTTAGAACCCTCTGAACCCTTTGAACCCTCACGCCCGCAGGGCGTGTCCATAAAGGCGGCCCTAGAAATCAAAGAGGGACATCTGCTCTTCTTCCGGCAGGTCTTTCAGGATGCCCATATCATCCATGGTGTCGATGATGGTCTGGCTCACTTTGCCCCGCTTCCTTAGGTCTTCTTTGGAGGTGAAGGGATGGCTGTCCCTGGCCTTTACGATTTCCTTGGCCACGGAGTCCCCCAGGGCGGGGATGCAGTTGAAGGGCGGCAGGAGTTTGCCGTCCACCATTTTGAATTCGGAGGCCGCTGATTTATCCAGGCTGATGGGCAGGAATTCCAGGCCCCTGAGGTACATTTCTGCCGCCACTTCGATGACCGTGGCATTGCCCTTTTCCACAGCCGTGGGGTGTTCCAGGGATGCAATGCGGGCCAGTTCCTGTTTTTGGGATTCCAGTCCCCTGAGGATGACCGGCGCATTGAAGGAGCCTTCGGCGCGGATGGTGAAGTAGGCAGCGTAGTAGGCCAGGGGCTGGTAGACTTTGAACCAGGCGATGCGGAAGGCCATCATAACGTAGGCCACGGCATGGGCTCTTGGGAAGAGGTAGCCGATTTTCAGGCAAGAGTCGATGAACCACTGGGGCACATGGGCGGCGTCCAGTTCGGCCCGGTTGTTGGATCCGTTCTTTTCCAGTCCCTTCCCTTTACGCACGTTTTCCATGACCTTGAAGGAGGTCAAAGGCTTGACGCCGTGGTTGATGAGGTAGTTCATCACGTCGTCTCGGGTGGAAATGGCATCTTCCAGTTTGACGGTGCCGTTTTTGATGAGGTCCTGGGCATTGTTCAGCCACACATCGGTACCGTGGGAGAAACCGGAAATTCGTACCAGTTCGGAGAAATTCTTCGGTCTCGTATCTTCCAGCATGCCCCGGACGAAGGGGGTGCCGTATTCCGGAAGTCCCAGGGCTCCTACAGTGACGCCCTTGTTTCCAATCACCGAAGCCAGCTGCTGGGGCGTAATACCCAGGGCTTCGGTGGAGCTGAAGAGGGAAAGGGTTTTCTTATCGTCAAAGGGAATGGACATGGGGTCGATGCCCGTAATATCCTGGAGCATGCGGATGACTTTAGGATCATCGTGGCCCAGAATATCCAGTTTCAGCATACGGCCGGAAATGGAATGGTAATCGAAATGGGTGGTAATGGTACCGGGAATGATATTTCCATCTTCATCCTTCAGGTATTTTTTGTTGGCCGCATACTGGAGGGGCGTGAAATTGTGGATGTCCATGTCCCTTGGGCATACCATGATGCCCGCCGGGTGCTGGCCGGTGGTGCGCTTCACCCCTGCCACGCCGGCTGCCAGTTTTTCTATGAAAATATCGTTGAACGTGAGGCCCCGGTTTTCCGCATACTTTTTCACGAAACCGTAGGCCGTCTTGTCCTGGATGCCGGCAATGGTGCCGGCGCGGAATACATTGTCCCGGCCGAAAAGTTCTTCCGTGTACTTATGGGCCACGCCCTGGTCATCGCCGGAGGAGAAGTTCAGGTCGATATCAGGTACCTTGTCGCCGTCGAATCCAAGGAATACGGCAAATGGAATGTCGTGGCCGTTCTTATTGAGGGGCGTTCCGCACTGGGGGCATTTCTTGTCCGGCAGGTCGAAGCCGCCGCCCACGGAGCCGTCGGTGAAGAAATGGGTCCAGTGGCATTTGGGGCATACATAGTGAGGCGGCAGGGGATTGACTTCCGTAATGCCGGACATGGTGGCTACGAAGGAGGAGCCTACGGATCCTCGGGAGCCTACCAGGTATCCCCGGTCATTGGAATGCTTTACCAGTTTGTGGGCGATATAGTACAGTACGCCGTAGCCGTGCTTGATAATCGGCGTCAGTTCCAGGGTCAGCCGGTCTTCCACCACCTTCGGGAGAGGGTCGCCGTAAATGGCATGGGCATTGTCATAGCACATTTTCACCAGTTTGTCATCGGCGCCGGCAATCTTCGGGTTGTAGGATTTCCATTCCTCCGCCAGAGGCTTTAATACTTCGCACTGCTCCGCAATCTTCCTTGTATTGGTCACCACGATTTCAATGGCCTTGTCCTTGGGAAGGTAGGAAAATTCATCCAGCATTTCCTGGGTGGTACGGATGTACACGGGCGGATGGGATTCGATTTTCCCCGGCTTCTCCCAGTTGGAAAGGAGGATATCCCTGTTTCTCTGGTCTTCGGCAAACATGTAGTGGGCATCGGAGGTGGCGCACACCGGGCGGCCCGCCTTTTCCCCGATTTCAATGACCTTCCGATTCAAATCCTGCAGGTCCTTTTGTGAATTCACATTGCCGAATTTATCTTCGTTAATGAGGAATTCATTATTTCCCAGGGGCTGCACTTCCAGGTAATCGTAGAATTTGGCTTTTTTAATGAGTTCCTCATCGCGTTCTCCTGCCAGGACGGCGCGGAAAAATTCACCCATCACGCAGGCGGATCCGTAAATCAGGCCTTCATGGTATTCCTCCAGAATGGGCTTGGGAATGAGGGGCCGTTTCCGGTAGAACTTCAAATGGGAAAGGGTAACCATGCGGTACAGATTCCGAAGGCCCGTAATGTTTTTGGCCAGGATAATGATATGGTTGTACTGCTGGCGGTCGGTGTCCGGATTTTCGGGGATTTTATCAATCATGTACCCCTCCATGCCGTAAATCACCTTCTGGTGATATTTATCCGCCAGGTCCTGGATTTTCGGAAAGGCCTGGATTACGCCATGGTCCGTAATGGCCACGGCGGGATGGTGCCATTTGGCAGCGGTCTTGATGATTTCCTCATTATCGATGAGGCCGTCCAGGCTCATCTTCGTATGGAGATGGAGCTCCACCCGGGGGGTGGGATAATTATCCTCATGGTCAATGACCTGGGCTTCCCCTTTTTCCATCTGCAGAAGAAGGAGTTCCAGCGTATTTCCGCCGGAATATTTGTCAAGCCGTACATTGCCCCGCACTTTGACTACGGTGCCGGGCTTCAGGGACTCCACCCCCTCCGCCTCTTCGGGATGGTCAAAAAATTTCTTGCAGGAAATGCCGTTGGTGTCATCGGCCAGGCGCATGAGGAACAGTTTCTTCTTGCTTCGAAGCTCCCTCACTTCACAGCTGATGACGGTGCCTGTCACGATGACACCGTCCGCTTCGTCCGTAATGGTTCGGATGTCCACGGGGTCACCGGCAATATGCTTCCGGCCCAGGTAGATGCCGTTCACAGCGCCGCCCTTCTTTCCGCCGTCCTTGGGAGAGGAAACAAAGGCGCTCTTCGGCAGCACGCTGGTGAGGTCCGGGAGAATGTCGGGCATATCCATTTCCGGTACGTTTTCCGCCTCCGGCGGCAGCGGCGCCGCTTCCGGAGGAATATCATCCAGGGAAGGAAGGGGCATATCGTCGGGAGGAAGCGCAAAATTTTCCATCGGCTCCTCATCGGGCAGGGGAATGTCTTCCGTCCCCATGTCACCGGAAGGCACAGGCTCTTCCGCTTCCTTAGAAGGCGGCGCCCCCATGTCCAGGGCAATGGATGAAAATACTTCATCCGATACGTCTTCCCCATTGATATAAATAGACTCGATGGACATGAGTTCCTTTCCCATAGCCTTCAGGGCGCGGACCGCCGCATTCCTATCGTCTGCCTTGATATACCAGGCCCTGCATTCTGTATCTACTTCCATCAGTGTAATCATGGAATTCTTATTCCGTGACTGCAGACGGTATTTTCCCATGGATCTGCTCCTTTCATGATAAAACCTGCCTCCCCGGGAGAGAAACCTTCGTGATTCAGTCTTCCTTCGGCAGGTCTTCTTTATTCTTATAGGTCACCACCGTATCCACCGCTTCATAGTCCGATTCGAAGAGGTCGTTGTACACCCTTCCGTCGGCCCATTTCACGCTCTGTTTGATGGTCACATTCTTTCCTTCATGTCCCTCTTCTGTCTTCTTGTCTTCCTTCTGGGCGGGGTCCACGCGGTTCACTGTCTTGAAGGGCAGCGTTTCTTCCTTCGTTTTGGAAATATCCACGTAGGACGGTTTGTCCTCCCTGTTTCCCAGAATCCAGATGGACACGGAGCCCGGCGCGTATTCCGCATAAATATAGACGCCGTGCTTCAAATGGTTCCGAAAACAGAAATCAATGACCCCTTCCGCCACCGTAGCGTCCCGTCCCAGGGGGACGTAGGATACGGGGGAGAAATGGCAGGTGCGCTGGGTCACTTCCAGACCCGAGAGAATCACCGCATTGAAGAGGGTGGAGCTCACCTGGCATACACCGCCGCCGGAACCGGGCTCCAGCTTGCCGTTAATAATGACCGGCGCTTCCTTATACCCGTTTGCTGCGGACCGGGAGCCGGTGGTGCGGTTATAGGAAAAATCACCGCCGGGCTTCAGGTAGGTGCCGCTGATTTTTTCCGCCGCCAGGGAAATATTGCTGCTCCTGTTGGCATCGCCGCCGAAATGGGTGGTGTATTTTCCAAGGACCGCATTGATTTCCTTAGCCTCTTTATCTGACATGTTCGGTTTCTTTTCTTCGGACACCGGGATTTCCACCGATCCCCCTTTTCCTGTTTCCAAAGTTTCCTTCGCCTGGGAGAAGAGCTCTTCTTCCTCGATTTTCAGATAGGGCCGTCCTTCGGAAAAGGTAATGGAGCCGTCGCTGTGGAAACGGGGCAGCGCGTTCTGCGCCGGTTTACCATACTTTGCCTTCATTTCCTCGATTTTCCGATGCACCGCCTCCTCATCAAAGGAAGCGTCAATATGGGCGGATTTTCCGGAAAGGAGCGTTTCCCACCGGTCCTTCCACTGCCGGAAAAGGCTGCCCTCCCTTCCGATTTCCATGGCTTCGTCCAGGCTGTGTTCGTCGTAGCGGACCTTCAAATCCTTATAGCTCCATTCCTCATGGGCCGAATCCCTGGTGAGCGCCAGCTTTTCCTTTTCCATGGCCCGGTTCTGCTCATCAAGGAAATCCATGAGATGCGCTCTTGATTTGCCTCCCGCAGAAACACCGTTAATTCTTACACCCGGTATGACCGTATCGCCTTTCACCCAGAGGAAGGGAGCAGCAGCTCCCGAAAGGAGCAGTGCCAGGGAAATCATGCCTGCAATCCGTTTGATTCGTAATTTCAATGCCCGTTTCCTTCATTTCATGCAATATGTAAGAAGCAGGTCCTTCAGTTCTATTTCAGAGGAACCCTGCCTTGTTTTCATCTGATAATTAAAAATCTGGAGCAGAAACCATTCTGCTTCCTTCTCCCCCACCTTGGCCGCTTCATTCTGCATATTCCGCCACATCCAGGCACTGCGGATGCCAAGGGCCTGCCGGATCTCCCCTTCGGGACGGCGGTTTCTTTTCATTTCATGGAAAATCTTGATTTTCCTGAACTTGGAGGAAAGGAATCCCAGATTCTTGATGGTGGTAGAAATGTCCGTGAACACGCGGTCCGCACTTTCCAGCACCACACCGGCCTTCTTGTCTAAAAGGGCGTCGGTGAAGCGGAAAATGCCCTGGTTCATGTAGTCCGGAAGCGCCGCTTCCAGCAGCCTTCGGGTCACGGTGTCCCGATTTCCGCACATCAGCACAATTTTATCACATTCCGTCTTGAGAAGGGGAGCGGAAATCTGCTCCCAGGAGGAAAGGACCGTTTCCAGATAACCCCTTGCTTCATAGTCCACCCGTTTCCCTTCATCCGCCAGCATGCGTATCATGGTGCCCGCCGCGTCCCGGGGATTCATAAGGCTGTACTCCTCGCTCATGCAGATGGCCAGAAGGCTCTTAATGATTTTCGTCCTTTTGTCCGGCTTTCCATCCAAAAGGATAATGAAGAGAATATCAGGCGGCAGTTCCTTCAGCGTTTCAAGGAAGGCTTCTTCCTTCTTGTCCTCCTTTTCAGACCGCCTTTTCAGGAAGGGCGGATTGTGGATAATTACCGCCGTTTCGGCGGTAAAAAGGGACTGCCCTTCCAGGGCGTTTTTATATTCTTCAAAGCTTCCATTTCCGTCAAACAGGGTGATTTCCGGCGCCTTTCCATGGAAATAGGACGATATCAGACTGTTTTTTCGGATATTGGCGGATACGGGATCGTCGCCGTATAAAAAGAAGCAGTTATTTTTATTTGATTTCTTCATAACCATGATGTATCTTCCAGCTCCCACCTGCCATGGAAGGATGCGGTCTGCATGCCTTCCCTGTATACATTGGCGGCTTTATAATTTTTAAACTCAAATAAATCCACATCCTCAAAGGAAGAGCCAAGCCGGCTTCCACCGTAAATGATGGCCTCCGCCTGCACCCGGTCCATTTCCTCTTCCGGTATGCCAGTGCCGTTCTTTCTTCCCGATGCCACCCAGACGGTGTGGGGAGGGAAGGATATTTTCTCCAGTCCCCTTCTTCCTGAAAAGTAGACACCCCGGTCTCCCTCGGAAAGGAGGAAGCTGCTGCCATTGGTGAAGAAAGACAAACTTCCCATACGAAGGCGGCCTTTGGACAGGAGGCGGACCTTCCCTTCAAAGTTTGGAAGGAGGTAAGGCGTTTTTTCCTCCGCCCTGCCGCCGGTGACCCAGATTTCCCTCACCGGCACAGCCAGTGTCAAAGGAAGGGGTTCCTTCACATCTTCCAGATTTAAAATCAGGATATCCGCATCAAAAATGCCTTCGTAGCCCAGGATGGACTTCCATTCCCAGTCCGACGTATGGGAGGGAATGCTGCCGCCCTTATAGTATAAGATTTTATGCTCCCCCATGACAAGGGCTGCGCCCTGGTCCGGCCCCAGGTCCGGGCAGTAAAGCAGGGCATCCGGCTTCGCTGCATAGAGGAAAAGGGTGGCTGCCAGAAGGGAGCCCCAGATGCCAAGGGCACCGTACAGTCCTGCCGGCACAGCAGCCAGGGACTTTTTAAAATAAAGAATCGCCACAGTCACATAGTAAAGAAGAATCTGTGCCGCCGTCATGCCGCCGGTTTGGAGAGAGGCCCGGGGCCAGGAGGAGAGATGAAGATTCATCCGAAGGCCCGCCCAGAGGAGATAATCCGCCGCATAGAGCAGGCCCCCTGCCAGAGGAAGGAACACCGGTGCCAGCACCGCAGCCACCAGCCCCGCTATGATGACCCATTCCAGAAAGGGCGTAACGAAAAGGTTGGCCGGAATGAAATAGAGGGGGAAGGTATGGAAATCGTAGAGCATCACAGGAATGGTGAGTACCTGGGCCGCCGTGGAAAGCGCCATGCCCTCCCTCACCCATTGAGGGAGAAAAGAAGCTGCAGAAAGGGCATTCGCCAGGGGTTTGTAAAAAATAAGAATACCCGCCGACGCTCCCACGGAGAGCTGGAAACTCACGTCGTAGAGGTAAAAGGGATCCCACAGCACCATGCCTGCCACCGCTGCGCCCAAGAGATTTAAAGCTGTTTTCTCCCTTTCCATGAAAACGCCGCCCACCGAAAGGATGCCCATCACCGCCGCCCGAATCACCGGAGGCACCAGCCCGGACAGGAGAGAATAGAAAAGGACAAGCAGAATGGAAATGCCAATGACCGGCTTTCTCGGCAGGTGGAGCCATTTCCCCAGAAAGTAGAGAAAGCCGAAAAGTAGGGCCACATGGGAGCCGGACACCGAAAGGATATGGATAATGCCGGTGGCGGAAAAGGATGTCATAATATATTCCGGAATTTCATTGTAATTTCCGCCAAAGAGGAGAGTCATCAGGATATGGAGCCGCAGGGGGTCCATGTAGGGTGCAAAGGAGGCTTCCACCTTTCCCTTGATGTCATCGGCCAGCCTTCCGGTCCCGTACTTCCCGCTTTCCCCAAGGAAATGAATCTTTTCCGGTTCATCCGGATAAATCCTGCCGATGAGCCGGCGGCTCCGATACCGTCCTTCCAAATCAATCTTTCCGGGATTTTTGTAAATTCGAAGGACCGTCATCTTCCCGTTGACGGAAATCCGGTCCCCCCTGTGGTAGAGTTCCTTCGGTTGGGTATCGTAGACAAAGGCGGTGCCGGAAAGGGATTTTTCCACGCCGTCGGCGTAGGTAATGGATTCCAGCTCCGTGTAATAGCGGGCATAATCACTTCCATCCCGGTTCACCGACGGCTCTTCCTTGACAATGCCCGTCCACCGCCCCTCGCTTCCTGCCGCCCAGGAGGACTGCTGCTGCCAGTACTGGTCAGAGAGAAACATGCGCCCCATGCCGGCTACAAGGAGGCATAGGAAAAGGAGAGAAGGAAGCAGCGCCCTTTTCCCTTTAAAAAGAAAGGCCAAAAGAAGAAAGCATCCGCCCGCCAAAAGAAGGACCCAGGGAAGGCGCATGAAAAAGGAAGGGAATCCGTCATAAAGGACGACTCCCAGCGCCAGAGACAGGGCACTCCACAGCAGGGGATACTTGGTATTCATAATGTAATTTTATCCGCCAGTTTTTTAAATTTCCCATCGCTGATGGATGGTACGCGCTTCAGGTCTTCTTTCGTGTTGAAACTGCCATGTTCCTCCCGATAGGTCATGATTTTTTCTGCGGTCACCTTCCCCACCCCCGGCAGGGTTTCCAGCTCTTTGGCTCCCGCTGTGTTGATGTTCACCAGTCCTGCGGCGCCGGAATCCTTCATGGAGGGGTCCAGGGGAATCCATATTTTCATGCTTTCCGTCACAGGGTCTGCCATGTTGACGGCAGCGATATCCGCATAGGGCAGCACGTCGCCCGCCGCTTTGACTGCATCATAGTAATGGCTCCCCTCCGGTATTTCATAGACCCCCGGATTCTTCACTGCCCCCACCACATACACCAGGATTTTTCCCTTTTCCGCCGTCTCCGCCCAGCTGACCTCCGTCGGCGGCTCCTCCTTTTCCTTTCGGAGGGATAAAGGATCCAGCACAAAAAGAGACAGTCCTATGAGAATACAGGCAATGCATGCACAAAGAAGAAGGGCTCTTCTTTTGTCTCCTTCGGTTCCCATAGGCCTGTCCCCCCTGTTTCAAAAAGATTCAGAAAGTAAGGTAAGAATCAGCGGTTGAAATTGTTCGAGGCAGGATAGGCCTGCCTTCCCGGATTATTTCTTCTGTCCGTCCTGGGGCTGCTGTTCCTGCTGCTGACGGGCTGCGGCGGAATTGGAATCAATCAAACTCTGGCGGTTTTTCTTCAGGCTGTCCAGTACGTTTTCCATGTTCGTTTCCACATACTTCAGCACATCGGTGGCATAGGTGACGGAGCTGGTGCGCAGTTCGTCGGCGGACTTATTGGCAGAGGAAATCACTTCGTTCGCCCTTTCCTGGGCCTGTTTCACCAGTTCGCTTTCTTCCGTAATGCGGGCGATGTAATCCTTTGCCTGGGCCACCGTATCTTCCGCCTTCTTTTCCGCGTCCAGCATGATACGTTCCTTATCGGCAACAATTCTTCTTGCACTTTCCAGCTCGTTCGGCAGGGACTGGTTGATGGCGTCAATCAGTCTTTCCACCTCGTCCTTATCCACCATTTTCTTATTGGTGAAGGGAACCTCGCTGGCATTGTTAATGACATTTTCAAGTTCTTCAAGAAGTTTTCTTGTATCCATAATTGGCAGCCTCATTTCTTAATAGAATTTACTTTCCTTTTTATCATTTCCTGGACAAAGGGCGGCACCATGGAGGTAACATCTCCATCAAAATGGGCCAGCTCCCGGACGCCGGTAGAAGAAAGATAGGAATAGCGGCCATCCGTCATAAAGAATGCTGTTTCCAGGGTGGGATCAATCTTTTTTATCATCAGGGCTCTCTGGAATTCATACTCGAAATCGCTGAACGCCCGGAGTCCCCGAATCAGTAAATGGCAGTCCTTTTTTGCTGCATACTCATTGAGAAGGCCGTCAAAGGCATCCACTTCCACATTGGGAATGTCCTTCGTCGTTTCCTTCAGCATGGCAATGCGCTCTTCCGTGGTAAACATGTAGTGCTTGGTGGGATTCAAAAATGCCGCCACAATGAGCTTATCCACAAGGCCGGCGCTTCTTCTGATAATATCGAGATGACCATAGGTGACCGGATCAAAACTTCCGGGGCATATAGCTATTTTCATTCAAACCTTCTCCTCATTATCTGCACTGCAGATAACTTACAACAATAGCACCCACCTTTTTCTCTTTCCATAACTCACATTTTCCCTGGAAAAGAGACAAATCAGGCGGTTCGGATACTGAATGTTCTGCAATAATGATGGCTTCTTCTGCCGGAAGGTCACAATCGAATACCTCCTGCAGAACTTCATTGATATATCCCTTCCTGTAGGGCGGATCCATGAAAATATAGTCAAATTTCTGTCCCCTTAATGATTTAAGGGAGGAAGAAACGTCGCCTTTCAGGATACGGCTCTTCTCCGCCACATGGCAGCGCAGCGCATTTTCCCTGATGACGGCGCCGGTGGCTTTGTCAAGGAATACCGCTTCCGCCGCACCCCGGCTCAGAGCCTCCAGCCCCATGGCACCGGTGCCGGCAAACACATCAAGCACCCTGGTCTCCAGAATGCCCACATTCGCCAGCACATTGAAAACGCTTTCCCTCACCCTTCCCAGGGTGGGTCTGGTATTCCTGCCGGACGGAGCCGACAGCAGAGTGCCTTTTGCGTTTCCTCCAATAATTTTCATGTGTTCTACCTCATTTGTATCGTGCGGAAAAGAAATTCTTCTTTTCACACTTATGTTCATTATAGCATAAACGGCTATGTAAATCGCCGGTTAGTTTAAATTTTTTATAGCGAAAATGGTTTGCGAATGGTTTCCTATCCTGCATGACACCATCGTGTTTCACTTCAATAAGAAACTGTTTGCGAATGGTTTCCTATCCTGCATGACACCATCGTGTTCCACTTCAACAGGAAACTGTTTGCAAATGGTTTCCTATCCCGCATGACACCATCATATTCCACTTCAACAGGAAACTGTTTGCGAATGGTTTCCCCTCCGGCATGACACCATCGCTTTCCATCGCAGCAGAAACCCCCCGTCTCAATAGGTCTCAGCTTCCGCTTTTTTAGCCCTGGTCATGAGGATTTCCAAAGCTTCCATGGCGTTATGGTCGCCTTTGATGAGGTGGCATACTTCTTCGGTAATGGGCATGTCGATGTGTTCCCGGAGGGCGATTTCGTGGACCAGGCGGGCGGTGCGGATGCCTTCTACCACCATGTTGGTGCTTTTAGCGATTTCATCGGCGGTCATGCCTTTGGCCATCATCATGCCGGCCCGGTGGTTTCTACTGTGGACGCTGGTGCAGGTGCATACCAGGTCGCCCATGCCGGAGAGGCCGAAGAAGGTGGTCATCTGGGCGCCGAAATGGACACCAAATCTTGTCATTTCCACAAGGCCCCTTGTCATGAGGGCTGCCCGGCAGTTGTCGCCAAGGCCGATGCCGTCAAGGACGCCGCAGGCCAGGGCCATAATGTTTTTCAAAGCGCCGCCGTATTCCACGCCCCGTATGTCATCGCTGCGATACACACGGAAAACGGGGCTCATGTACAGGTCCTGTACAATCTCAACCGCTTCCGGCACCGCCGATGCCGCCACGGTGGCACAGGGGAGGCCGATCCCCACTTCCTCCGCATGGTTCGGGCCGGAAAGGGCCACGATTTTATCGGTAATGCCGGCCACTTCTTTGGTAATGCCTTCGGAGAGGCGGTGTCCTTCATTATCCGCCAGCCCCTTGGAGGCGCAGACCACCACGGCATCCTTCATGAGCCAGGGCGTAAGGCGGGCTGCCATATCCTGCACCACATGGGAAGGGGTGCAGATAATGACGCAGCCTGCTCCTTCCACCGCTTCTTTCAAGTCACTGGTAATGCGGATTTTTTCAGGAATATGGGCGCCCGGCAGATATTCGCTGTTCTCCCGGATTTCCCTTATTTTATCCGCTCTTTCAGGATTTCTACAGTACATAATCAGGTCATTATTCCGTCCGGCCAGCTCGATCATCATGGCAGTGCCCCATCCGCCGGCTCCAATCATTGCAATTTTCAAAGGGATTACCTCTTTTCCCTGGTAATAGGCTTTTCCTCTCCACGAAGAAGCCTTCCAATATTATCTTTATGTTTTCCAATGACGATAACCGCTGCCAGGGCGCCGAAAGCCACGTACTCCAGGGGCTCTCCGGCAATCAGCATGACAATGGGCACCACCGGTGCAGCCAGGATGGACCCCAGGGAAACGATGTGTTTCCACTTGAAAATGCCAAGCCACACCAGGAACGCCGCCAGCACCGCCGGGGCACAGATATAGGTAAAAGCCCCTACGCCGCAGGCAACGCCCTTGCCGCTTTTGAAATGAAGAAATACGGACCAGTCGTTGCCGATAATGGCAAATACGGCGCAGAAGAGGACGATGGTGGGGTCCGGCATGCCCAGATGCACCGCAATGAATCCCTTCAGGAAATCACAGATGAAAACGGTAAGTCCCGCCTTGGCTCCCAGTTCCCTGTAAGCATTGGTGGCTCCAATATTTCCGCTTCCCACCTTTTTCAGATTCACACCGTAAAAGACACGGCCTATGATATAACCACTGGGAATAGCGCCTATGAAATAGGCCAGCACAATCCATAGCACGGACTCCATCAATCGTCGCCACCGTCCTTCTTGCTCCGTACCACGATACGGATGGGGGTGCCCTCAAAGCTGAAGGCTTCCCGAAGCTTGTTTTCTATGAAACGGACATAGGAAAAATGGATAAGGTTGGCATCATTGACGAACATGACAAAGGTCGGTGGACGCACCCCCACTTCCGTCATGTAGTAAATCTTGGCCACCCTGCCGGAATGGGCAGGCGGCGGGTTAATCATCTTCGCATCCTCCAGAAGGTCATTCAGCACGGAGGTGGGCACCCGGAGGTTCTGCTGTTCTGCCACATTATAAATCAGGTCGCCCAGGCGATGGATTCTCTGCTTGGTTTTGGCCGAACCGAAAAGCATGGGTGCATAGGGTGCAAAGGGAAGACCGTTCCTGATTTCCTTTTCAAATTCATTGATTGTATGTTCATCCTTAGTCACGGAATCCCATTTATTGACGAAAAGGATAAGCCCCTTCCCTGCTTCATGGATGTAGCCGATAATCTTCTTGTCCTGCTCCGTCAGCTTGTCCACCGCATCGATGACGAAAATGGCCACGTCGCAGTTGTCGATGGCACGGATGGAACGGATGACGCTGTACTTTTCCAGGGGCTCGTCGATTTTGCTCTTCTTCCGCATACCCGCCGTGTCCACCAGGATAAAGGTCTTCCCCTTGTAGGTCCAGAGGGAATCCACCGCATCCCTGGTGGTTCCCATTTCATCGGCCACCAGGGACCGTTCATAGCCAAGAAGGGAATTGATGAGGGTGGACTTGCCCACATTCGGACGGCCTACGATGGCAGTGCGGATAATGTCCTCCGACTCCTCTTCCTTCAGATTCGGGAAGCCCTCCGTAATACGGTCCAAAAGGTCCCCGAAATTCAGGCGGTTCACGGCAGAAATACCGATGGGGTCCCCCAGTCCCAGGGAATAGAACTCATACACATCCATTTCCTGGTTATCGCTGTCCACCTTGTTCACCGCCAGCACCACCGGCTTACCCGTCTTCCGGAGAAGGCCGGCAATGGTTTCATCGTCGCTTGTCATACCGCTCCTGGCATCCACCACAAACAGGATGACGTCCGCCTCTTCCATAGCCAGCTCCGCCTGCTGCCGGATGCCGCTGGAAATCTGGTCCTTTTCATTCCGGAACTCAATGCCCCCCGTATCAATCAGGGTGAATTCCTTGTCCAGCCACTTCACATCACAGTAAATTCTATCTCGAGTCACACCGGGGATGTCCTCCACAATAGATACGCGCCGCTGGGCCAGCCCGTTAATCAGCGTGGATTTGCCCACGTTCGGCCTGCCTACAATGGCAACGAGAGGTTTACTCATAAGTCCCCATCCTTTCTATATTTGAAATCAAATGTATTGTCATGACTATCTTGGAGCAACACTTCTCCATTTTTATCATACTGTATAGAAATTGTATGACGGATAGCGGTTTATGTCAAGGAAAATGGTTGGTGGTGGGGATGGTCTGCGCCTTTGGCGCAGAAGGGCCGCTATGCGGCCCGGGTTCAGAAGGTTCAGAGGGTTCAGAGGGTTCAAAGGGTTGTGGTATCGCCGCTTCGCGGCGATGAATTTTATAGTCAGCGTTACGGGATATACAGTCATGTCTCAAATACTGCATGACGGAGTGCGTTAGCCTCCTTCCATAGGAAGGAGGTGGCGCCGTAGGCGACGGAGGATAGGGGCGTCAGTTCTTTTCTATTTCTTATCTTCGGACCTATCCTCAGGGCTTCGCCCAGCTCCTTCCTGGGGAAGGAGCCTGCACTATGGTACTTACTTTTATGTCACCAGTGCTGCACGACGAAGTGCCCGAGCCCCCTTCCTTTGGAAGGGGGTGGCACCGTAGGCGACGGAGGATAGCGGATTTTCGTAGAAAATCCGAGGCCCTAAAAGGGCCTAATTTGACTCATAAGTACAAAGTGCATTTACTCGGTGTTCCTCAGGGCTCCGCCCAGCTCCTTTCTGAGAAAGGGGCCTGCGTTACGGGATTGACTTTTGTATCACCAGTGCTGCACGACGGAGTGTCGGAACTTCTTTTCTGGGGAAGGAGACTTTAAAACTGCGGCGTCAGCCGCCTCTACAACCCTCAGCCCGAAGGGCTGTCAGGCCTGAAGTCCCTCCAGCCATAGTCCGGTGAATCTTAAGACCTTTTCCCCCAACAAAAAAGCCGCCCCGCAGGGCAGCTTTTTATTCATGTGATTATTCTTCAGCCGGAGCTTCTTCGTGGGAAGGAGCTTCTTCCAAAGCGAAGGAGATTCTTCTGCGGCCTTCATCGATGTTGATGATGCGGACTTTGAGATCGTCTCCTACCTGGCAGATGTCGCCGGGTTTCTTGTTGTGGTCGTCGGTCATTTCATTGATGTGGAGGAGACCGGTGAGGCCGTCGTCCAGTTCTACGATAACGCCGAATTCAAGGATTTTAACTACCTTGGCATCCACAATGTCGTCCACTTCATGGTCATGGATTGCGGTTTCCCAGGGGTTGGGGAGGCAGTCCTTGTGGCTGAAGGAAATTCTCTGTTTTTCGCGGTCGAAGGATTTGATCTTAACGTCGATTTCCTGTTCCGGTTTGAGAACGTCTTCTACCTTGGCAATCTTCTTCCAGGAAATATCGGAAATGTGGAGAAGGCCTTCTACGCCGTTGATGCCAACGAATGCGCCGTAGGGCATAATCTTCTTCACAGTGCCTTTGAGAACGTCGCCGTTTTCATAGGCCTTTTCGATAACATCCATTTCTGCATTTCTTTCATCTTCCAGAACGGCCTTGCGGGAAAGAACCAGTCTGTTCTTAGCGCGGTCCACTTCCAGAATCTTAGCCTGGAAAGTCTTGCCTACCAGGTTCTGCAGGGAATGAACGAAGCGGAGATCGCCCTGGGACAGGGGAATGAATCCGCGGAGAGATTTAATCTGGACAAGCAGACCAACCTTAATGGCTTCGATGCCTTCGCATTCTACGGGTTCGCCTTTTTCGAATGCTTCTTCTACTACGTCCCAGTCTGCCAGACGGTCTACTTTAATCTTAGATACGTAAATTGTGCTATCTTCTTTAACTCCGCTTACGATCTGTACACGGAGAGTGTCACCGATTTTCAGCACATCCTTCAGGGATGCCGGTGCCGGGTAGGAATATTCATGTGCCAGAAGAACAGCTTCTGTCTTATATCCGAAAGAGATATAAGCCTTGTCGTCGTAAAGGTCTACTACCTTGCCTTCTACGACGCTGCCCTTGTGTACATCCAGGTTCATTTCCTCCTGATCCAGCATTTCCTTCATGTTTTCCATAATACAAACTACCTCCTCTATGATCCAGTCCGGTGTGGATGCACCGGCGGTGATGCCAATCTTGTCCCGACTGTGGAACCAGCTCGGTTTTAGTTCCCCAGCCGTTTCGATATGATAAGTCCTGGCGCCCTCTTCCCTGCAGACCTCTGCAAGTCTTGAGGTGTTGGCGCTGTTGCGCCCGCCGATGACAATCATCACATCTACTCTATCCGCCAGCTCACGAGCCGCCTGCTGCCTCTGCATGGTTGCGTCACAAATGGATTTGTTGACGTGAAGGTTTTTCACCTTTTTCCCAATCGCTTCGACAAGCCGGTCGGCCAAGACAGCTGAAAATGTGGTCTGCGTGACTATATAGGCTTCTTCCAGTGGCGGGAGTGCATCTACATCTTCCATGGTTTCTACCTGGTAAGAATGTCCCACCGCCCATTCTGCCACACTCTTCATTTCAGGGTGTCTCTTTTCACCGATGAGTATAACCTCCCTTCCATCTTCCACCAGTCGATGAGCCATCTCCTGGTTTCTTTTGACGAAAGGACAGGTTGCGTCCATTAGGGCCAGATTTTTGCACTTAAGCATATTATAGCACGAAGGCCCCACTCCGTGCGAGCGAATTATTACAGTTTCGTCGGTGAGTCCGTCAAAATTATCCACCGCCGGTATCCCCCGCTGAGCCAGCTGTCCTACCACCTGGGGATTATGGATGATAGGTCCGTAGGTCACGGCCTTAACGCCGGAATCTGCGGCTTTTTCGGCGATTTTCAGCGCCCTTCTCACGCCGTAGCAGAATCCCATGACCTTTGATCTGTATATTTCCATACTTTATATCCCTATTCTTTCGCCTGTTATAATCGGGTCTCTTGTTTTTATATAAAAAAAATCAATAGCCCGTGAAATTGAATTTTTTAAGAAGCCTTACTATGTAAGGAATCCCGTGACTGTAAACTGCCCGCCCCAAATGTCATCTCGAGCGGAGTTGTATGTCCACATGAAGATAAAGGCATCTGCGCTCTATTGATACTCTGAGCCGAGAGATCTCCTGCCACAATGCTGCTCGTCCCAGTCCGGCGTGAGATTTCTCCACTTCGCTTCGCTACGGTCGAAATGACATGTGGGGCAGGATGGTATCTACGTCATTTGTTTTCTCTCCCCATGACTGTAGAGTTGCTCTCTCCGCTGTCATTTCGAGCGGAGCTGCATGCCTGAATGAGGATAAAGGTATCTGGGCTCTATTGATACTCTGAGTCGAGAAATCTCCTGCCACAATGCTACTCGTCCCAGTCCGGCGTGAGATTTCTCCACTTTGCTGCCGACCGTCGAAATGACAGTGTATCAGGAAGATACATGGAAAAAGGGACAGGGAAATATGAATGAACCAGTATTTCCCTACCTCTGCCCTTTTTCATAGGCCTCCATGAGGACCTCTATTCTTTCCTTCACCAAAGCATCCAGGGCCGCCGTATTTTCATCATTCGGCCTTTCCTTCCTGACTGCAATGGGCTTTCCTATGAGCACCGCCAGCGGTCCTTTTTTATGGGGAAGCGGCTCGGCGCCGCAAATGGCCACCGGAAGGATCGGTGTCCCCGTCAGGATAGCAAGGAACGCCATGCCCGGATGAAACCGGCCCAGTCCCTTTCCATGGACAAATCCCCCTTCCGGAAAAATGCAGAGCACATGCCCCTCTTTAAGTTCCTCCACACTCCGCCTTATGGCGGACATGTCGGCGCTGTTCCTCTTTACAGGAAAGGCGCCCAAGTACCGGATGAGCCTGCCGAAGAGAGGATTCCTAAAGAGCTCCGACTTGGCCATGAAACTGATTCTTCTCTTTTGAAATGCAATCCCCACAAGGGGCGGGTCAAAATAACTCTTGTGGTTGGCCGCTGCAATCACCGGCCCCCCATCCGGTATATTCTCCCGTCCCTCCACATGGAGGCGGTATATGCTAAAGAAGAAATTGAGAAGTGCCCTGATGACTTGATACCCCATAGACTCGCCCCCTATTTTCTGTGTTATGTAATTATGGACACGCCCTTGCGGGCGTGAGGGTTCAAAGGGTTCAGAAAGTTCAAAAGGTTCAGAGGGTGGCGGTAGGCGTGCAGCCGCGGAGCGGCTGGGATCGGGGATCGAAGATCGGGATCGGGAAGCCCCGCCGGGCAACCGTCATCCGGGGTCGGCCAGCCGACAATCGGAAGGCCCTTTTATGGGCAGGCTAAGGGCCAACTTTGGCCGACTCGCGCATTCTATGCAGAATACGCGCAGTACGCGTAGTAAGTGATGTCAATGTCGGTAAATACCAGTCTGCGGGGCGGTGTTTTCCAGTATCCCCGTAGGGGCCTGCGCCTTCGGCGCAGAGGGGCGTATGGCCCTGTGCTGCCGCACGGGCCAAAGGTTGCGTCGCTGCCGCTCAGGGGGCAAAGGCCTTGGTAGGCGCCTTTTAAATAATTGAAGGTGCCAGTTTCTATAAAACCATACAACCGGGCTTCGCCCGAGGAAAACCATACAACCGCCCAGCGGGCGAGGGAAAAGCGGCACCCTTTGGTGGCTGCGCCACCACCTTTGCCCCGGTGGGAAGCGTGTCACACGATTCTCAGGTCGCTAACGCTCCCCTACAGCACGGCTATCACCGACTCACGATAATTTGCGCGTCGCTTTGCTCCTTCAAATTATGTTCGCTGGTGTGACTCGTGTTCCCTTGCCACCCCGCAAGCGGTGGGACAACAACCCGTGCTTAATGTAGAGTAACTTTTGAGAGAAATGCTTTTCAGAGCTTTGTTGTGCCCCCGCACAGCGGGGGAAAGGTGGTGCCGTAAGGCACCAAAGGGGGAAAAGCCGCCGCAGGCGGCTAATCATCGGAATGCGGTTCTTGTTTATGCATAAAACCTTTACAACCGCCTTAGCTGCGGGAAAACCATACACCCCCCTGCGGGCGAGGGAATAGCAGCCCCCTTTGGCGGCTGGCGCCACCACCTTTGCCCCGGTGGGAAGCGTGTCACTGGATTCTCAGTCGTCTGACGACTCCCTACAGCACGGCTATCACCGACTCACTGGATTCTCAGGTCGCTCCCGCTCCCTTACGAATCCAGTTCGCTGGTGTGACTCCAGTTCCCTTGCCACCCCTATTCAGGGGGCACTATGGGGCTTTATGAGATTTGCGTTTGTGTCACCAGTGCTACATGGCGAAAAGCCAGAACCCCCTTCCCCAGGAAGGGGCTATAAACTGCGGCGACAGCCGCCACCACAACCCTCGGGCCAAAGGCCCGTCAAACTTAAGACCCCTCCGGCCATAAGCCGGTCAATCTTAAGAACCTTTTCCCCCCAGCCCGCTAAGAAACCTTTTTCATATAGTCGTCCATGAGCTGCTGGATTTTTCCTTTAATCACATCATTCAGCTCCGTCACCAGTTCATCGTTGGGGCGCTGTTTCTTTACGGGCACCGGTTTTCCGATGAGCACGGCCAGAGGACCTTTCCGATGGGGCAGGTACCTTGAGCCTATGACTGCCACCGGCACGATGGGGGTGCCGGTCATGAGGGCGAGAGACGCCATGCCGGAGTGGAATCTTCCGAGGCCGTCTCTTTTAATTCTTGTCCCTTCCGGGAATATGCCCAGCGGATTTCCTGCCTTGATTTCCCGGATGGCCTGGCGGATGGCGGTGCGGTCCACAGAACCCCTCTTCACCGGGAATGTACCGAACTGGCGGATCACCCACCCGAAAATCGGATTCTTAAACAGTTCTTCCTTGGCCATGTAATGGACGATTCTTGTATTGAAGGCCACACCGATGAGGGGCGGGTCCCAGTCGCTCTTATGGTTGGGCGCCACAATGATGGCGCCGGTCTGCGGCACGTTTTCCCTTCCTTCCACGTGAAGCCGGAGCAGCACGAAGAATATGAAATTCAGGACGGCCCTTACGATTTTATATCCCATAGGACCTCCTAAGCGTCAAAGCCAGGAAATTTACGGCGGCAGATTTCGATGATGGCTTCTGCCGTGCCTTCCAGGGTGAGGTCCCCGTTATCCAGAAGCACCGCATCGTCCGCCTGTTTCAGCGGGGAAATGTCACGGTGGCTGTCCAGGTAGTCCCTCCGGCTGATTTCCCTTTCCACATCTTCCATGGTCATATCCGGATGGCCTTCGGTGAGCTCCTTGAAACGGCGCACCGCCCTTGTATGGACGGAGGCGGTGAGGAAAATCTTCACGTCCGCCTTCGGCAGCACGGTGGTGCCGATATCTCTTCCGTCCAGCACGATGCCGCCCTTTTCCGCCTGCCTGCGCTGGATGGCTGTCATGGCCGTCCTAACGCCGCCGATGGCGGACACCGCCGACACATGGCCCGACACTTCCGGAGTCCGGATATAGGGAGTCACGTCCTTCCCGTCCACAATGACGCGCATGGTATCTTTATCCGGAATGACTTCCATATCCAGCTTTTCCGTCATGGATACGATATCCTCCGGCTTTTCCAGTTTCCTTTCCAGGGCCTCGTAGGTCACGGCCCGGTACATGGCGCCGGTGTCCAGGTAGGCATAGGAAAGCCTGGCGGCCAGGATTTTGGAAACGCTGCTCTTTCCTGCGCCGGCAGGTCCGTCGATAGCAATAGATAATTTTCTCATGATAACTCCTTTATGGCAGACATTGCGGCCAGATGGCCGGTGGAGAAGGCGGCCTGCAGGTTATATCCGCCGGTGAAGGCATGGATATCAAGCACCTCTCCTGCCATGTATACATGTTTACAGATTTTGGACTCCATGGTGGACGGGTTGATTTCCTTCACCGACACGCCGCCGGCAGTGACGATGGCCTCCGCCAGGGGCCTGGTGCCGGTAATGGTGAGGGGCAGATGTTTCAATACTCCTGCCAGCTTCAGCCGGTCCCCCTTTTTCAGATCGCTCACCGGAAGGTCCCGGGGAATGCCGGAAAGATGCAGCACCACATCGATCATCCGATGGGGCATGAGGTCCACCAGGGCGCCGGCCATCTGCTTCAAATGGTACTTTTCGAAATCCCTTAGGAGCCTCTTATCCAGCACCTCCATGGAAAGCGCCGGCTTCAGGTCGATGGCCCCCTTCACCGGATGACCCTGGGAAAGCCACAGGGACACCTTATCGGAAAGGGAAAGCACGATGGGTCCGGAAACGCCGAAATGAGTGAAAAGCATTTCACCGAACTCCTCCCCCCTGCGCCTTCCCCCGCCGTCCACGGAGAAGGTCACGTTTTTAAGGGAAATGCCCTGCAGCTCCCTGGGCCATTCCTCTGCGCAAACCAGGGGAATCAGGGCGGGCCGAATGGCCGTCACCTTATGTCCCAACTCCCGGGCCATGGCGTAGCCGTCGCCGGTGGAGCCGGTGCGGGGATAGGACGCGCCGCCGGTGGTCAGTATCACCGCATCTGCTTCATAGGTGCCCCTATCCGTTGCCACACCGGTGACTTCCCCGTCCTTCTGCAGGATATGGCGCACCGGTTCCTCCAGATGAAGATCCACCCTTTCCTTCCGGAGAAGATTCATGAACAGATGGCGCACCTCCTGGGCATCGTCGCTCTTTGGAAATACGCGGCCGCCCCTTTCCACCTTGGTGGAAAGACCCCATGTATGAAACAGGGAAAGAAGGTCTTCATTATTGAATTTTTCATAGGCGCTGTAGAGAAATTTGCCGTTTCCCGGGGTTTTGGCTATGAAATCCATGATGGGAGCGCTGTTGGTGAGATTGCAGCGGCCCTTGCCCGTAATCCCCATCTTCAGCCCCACCTTCGGCATTTTTTCAAAAAGGGATACGGACGCACCCTCATGGGCAGCGGTCACCGCCGCCATGAGGCCTGCCACGCCGGCGCCGATAACGGCGATTCTTTTACCGGTAGAGCTCATATAATTTCCGAACCTCCTCGCTGGTCAGCCTGCGGCTTTCGCCCCGGGAAAGGCCCTCCATGGTGAGGAAAGCATAGCCCGTCCTTACCAGCCCGAAAACGGGGTAATGGTAGGCAGCCATCATCTTCCGGATTTCCCGGTTCTTTCCTTCATGAAGCACCATCTTCACCTTTGTCTTATTCTTTTCCTTATCATAGCCCAGCACTTCGATTTCACAGGGCGCCGTCACGCCCGTATCGATGCGCACGCCGTGGGACATCTTGTCCGCCAGCTTCGGGGAATACCGGCCCCGCACGGTGACCTCATAGGTCTTTGTCACCTCATGGCTCGGATGGGTAAGGATATAGTCCAGGTCTCCGTCGTTGGTCATGATGAGGAGCCCTTCGGAATGATAATCCAGCCTTCCCACCGGGAAAATGCGCTCCCGCACCGTGCGGAAATAGTCCATCACCGTCCGCCGCCCCTGGGGGTCGGACACCGAAGTAATCACACTGTCCGGCTTGTAAAAGAGGAAATACTTCTTCTTTTCCGGCTTCACCAGGGTGCCCATGGCTTCGATGCGGTCCTTCACCGGATCCGCTTCGCTGCCCAGTTCCTTCACCACCTGGCCGTTCACCTTCACCTGCCCCGCCAGAATCAGCTCCTCCGCCTTCCTTCTGGAACAGATGCCTGCATGGCTCAATATTTTCTGCAAACGTTCTTTCAAAATAGTTCTCCTTCATCCGGCTTTCCGGACCAGCGGGTCTTCAGCTCGCTAACATCATTGAGGCCCGTAGCCTGCAGGAAACGGCGGGTAGTGCCATAGAGAATGGGCCGTCCCGGCACATCCAGCCGGCCCCTTTCCTCCACCAGGTCCTTTTCCATTAAAAGGGAAATCACCCGTCCTGCAGATACGCCTCGTATCTTCTCTATTTCCGCCCTCGTCACCGGCTCCCGAAGGGCAATCACCGCCAGTGTCTCCAGCGCCGCCGGTGAAAGGGGCGCCTGTTTCCCCAGAAGGGAAGACAGCCACCGGTCATACTCCTTCTTCGTGGCCAGGGCATAGCCTGCCCCCGTATGGTGCAGGGTAATCCCCGAATCCTCCCGGTCATAACGGGCCTTCAGATAGTCCAGCCCCTTTTCCACGCTGAGCGTATCCTCCCCCAGCGCCTTAGCCAGCTCCTTCAGCGAAGCCGGCGTTCCCCGGGCAAAGAGAAAGGCCTCTATCAGGGGCGAAAGCGCCGCCGCACCTTTCATAAACTGCCTCCTTCTATCACAAGCCCCTCCGCCGAATCCACTACCCTTGCCTTCCCCAGCCGTATAAGCTCAAGAAGGGCCAGGAAAGCCACCGCCAGACGGAGCTTCGTCCTCATTCTCTTCAAATAATCAGTCATAACGACGGATGACCGCATTCGCAGCGTCCTCTTCCATCCATCCATTTCCGCATCCAGCGACACTTCCTCCGAAGGAAGAATCCGCTCCTCCTCTTCCTCCAGCGAATCATAGAGAGAAAGGAACGCCGCCTGCAGACGGGAAAGGGAAATCTTCCCCTGGAAAACAGAACTCCGGAACACCTCCGGCTCCCTGCCCCGATAAGGACTTTCCTCCTCCATGAGAGCCTCAATCCGGGCCTTCACTTCCTTCATCCGCTTGAACTCCTCCAGCGACCGGGAAAGCTCCTGCCGGGGATCCTCGGACTCATCGGTCTCCTCCCGCCTCTTTTCAGGAAGGAGCATGCGGGACTTGATGAGAATCAACGTGGAAGCCATGGCAAAAAAACTGCTTCCCAAATCCAGATTAAACTGCCTGGCCGATTCCAGATACGCCAAGTACTGGTCCGTAATCAGATGGATAGGAATATCGTGGATATCTATCCTGTTCTTCGTCACCAGATGCAGAAGCAGGTCCAGGGGCCCTTCAAAAAGAGGAATATTCACTTGGTAATTTTCTGCAGCCGTTTCTCCCATAGCTTTCCTTTACATGTACATGGTATTCGCTGATAGGGCACACTCACCCATCATGCTCTATACATAGTACCACACATGGGGAGGGAATGAAATAATATAAAAAAGCGAAGCCCTTCATGGACACGGCCGCAGGCCGTGAGGGTTGATGGGCCTTCGGCCCGAAGGTTCTTAGGGTTCTTAAGTTTGACAGCCCTTCGGGCTGAGGGTTAAGGTATCTCCCTGCGGGCGATGAGTATATATGGCCGCGCCGCTGGCGCGGCGGTGGTGGGCGCCATTTAATTTATGTAAGGCGCCTCTTATGATAAAACCATGCAGCCGCCCTGGCGGGCGTTGAAAGACAGGCCAACCGGGCTGGCGCCCGTCGGAAATGCACCCCTTCTGCTACCTGCGGCGGCACCTCCCCCGGAGGGGGAAGTCTGCTCTCCGCTTCCCTTCAGAACTCATAAGCATCACAAGGCATAGCGCCGCTAAAACCTCCCTCTCCGGGGTGGCAAAGGAACTGGATTTGTAGGGGAGCAAAGCGACCCGAAAATCCAGTGACATGCTTTCCTGTGGAGAGGTGCCGTAGGCAGAAGGGGTGCATTTCCCACGCCCGAAGGGCGGTTGGCTTGTTTTCCCCGGGCGAAGCCCGGTTGTAAAGGTTTTATCCAAACTGGCGCCCCTTCTTTCTGAAGGCGCCTACCAAGGCCTTTGCCCCCTGAGCGGCAGCGACGCAACCTTTGGCCCGTGCGGCAGCACAGGGCCATAAGCCCCTCTGCGCCGAAGGCGCAGGCCCCTACAGGAATACAGCCACTCCTGTACGCCAAAAGGAACCTTCACCGGTTTCTGATGTAATTGACTGATGAACTTTCTGTTCACCTTTATAAAGCCACGAAAAAAGCCCCTCGAAAGAGAGGCTTTTTTGTAATGGAATAAACTTCTATCATCTTATTCCACAGTAATGCGTCCTGCACCATTGAGCAGTGAGATTTCTCCACTCCACTTTGCTGCGGTCGAAATGACAGCGGGGAGAGGACAAGCTGCCAGCCCCCGAACTCGGTCCCGGTCCCGATCGCGCCGTAAGGCACTCCCAGCCACCAGCTCACTAACTCACAAACTCCTCCAGTTTCCTCTCCGGCAGGGGTTCCCCCATCACCCAGGGATCCTGGCGGACCATATTGACTTCCCGGAGCGCCGCCGCCAGGCATTCCAGATCCTCATACTTCATTTTAATCTCATACAACTTCAGCTGAAAGCAGTCATTTTCATAGGGCGCCGCACCGGCCGCCGTTTCCTCCGCCTTTCTTACCTGAGCCAGCTTCTCCCCCCTGTCCAGCCCCGCATCAAAAGCATCGTTCACCCGCGGGATCATCCATTTCTCCAGGGACGAATCACTCACCTTTTTGGAAAGAGCCTTCCGGAAATTATGCAGAAACATTTCCCTATCCACCAGGCAGCGAAACTTCACCGGGCACACATTCTCGTCGGGATCATCGTAATCCCTGTTTTTACGCACCGTCAGCACCATTTTCCCCGTGCCAGGCACCGGTTCCAGATAGACCACATCGCACCAGCAGCCGGGATCATAAAATAAGAACTCCGCACCGCCCTTTTTATCCACGGTATAGAAAAAAGCTGCCACACCCACAAGATGCCAGGGATAGAAATCAGGGGCTCCTTCTACCAGCGGCCTGCCTCCACATTTCATGCAGAACGAGCCGAAATCGAGAAATTCATCATCCCTTTCCGTGTAGAAATGAAAAGAAATCCGCCGCTCCGGCAGATTCCTCCACTCCCCGGAAAAAGCGCCCCGCGCCTCCAGCTCAGGAAACTCTCCGCCTGCAGCCATCATGGCCCGTGCCCTGTCTGCTATCATTCCTGCCTCCTCCTTCCATGAAATAGGACTAACTGCCTCTATAAAACGATGAACCCATGCCTTTAATTTGGGAATTGATTAATACTCGGCCATGAGTTCTTTCAACCCCACCATATCCGGGTGCGGGTCTGTCGCTCTGGCTTCTATCACTCCCAGGGCCGCCTTGCAGTCCTTGTACTCCTCCCACATCTCGTTGTACGCCTTCCAGTCCATTTCCGTCATGTTGTCTGGCTTCTTTTCCAGCTTTATATGAGTTGCTTGATGCATTTTCGCTACCTCCTGTCATACAGATAAATCCCATTCCCATGTAGCCTTCTGCCTTTATTATACGCAGAGGCCATGACAGGAATTGACAGCATAAGATTAAATATTCATTAAGAATAATTCGTAAAACGCAAAAGGCGCCCTTTCAGCGGAGCGCCTTTTTTCATTCCTTATGTTCTTCTTTCTCCGCCGGTGCGTAGTCCTCGGGCCGGATAGAAACCACGGTTTTCCCCTCCCTCTTGATTTCCAGGGTATAGCCCATGAGACTCAGAGCCCTGAGAAAGACCGAGAGCTTGACGCTGCCGCTGGAAATGGAACGGTTCAGGGAGTATAAGTGCCACATGCTCTTTATACGCGATAAGACTTTAAAAGATAATTTTATCATCATGATGCAGCCGCTTGGAGCCCACCGCCGCAGAGATGAATTGTACTAACAGGACGGTTAACGAGCTCCTGCTGCAAGAGATCACGGTTAAAGCCATCAACCAGATTCTTACCGAGAGGGATGTCTTTTTGAAAACCTTACAGCAGAACATCGCCAAGGCCGTGGTCAACGCTGATACACTCTCGTCGGACGGCATTCAGAGTAGGCTCTTGGAACTGCAAAAGGAGCTCATCAAGAAGGCGAACAATAAACAGGACTACGATGCCATCGCCGACGAGATTTTTCGGCTCCGCGACCAGAAAGAAGAGTCCGAGGTCGACAGCCATCACCGGGAAGAAACCATGAACCGGATCAAGGAGCTGCAGGACTTCATCGCCGGACAGGAAACTGATATCACAGAGTTTGATGAGGCACTGGTTAAAAAGCTCATCTAGAAGATCACCGTTTTACACGGCAGATTGAAGGCCGGTGTGATCTTCGCACGCCCGGTCGGTTCCTCATACCCCTGTTTCTCCATTATCTCCTCACAGGCATTTCGAAGCTGAATTCCGGCATAGGTATGGATACAATTATCAATACAGTTATGACAGGGCTGATAACCGCCTGTCATTCCACTGTTTGCAGCATTTACAATCGCGTCACAACAAAGAGTTGTGATATCGCCCTGCCAAAGATAGATTCCTTCTTCCACGATTTTTAAATCCTTTATATCTGTAATCCCTTTTTCCTTTACAGCTTCCCGCAGATATTCATCCTGAATCTGCAGAAAAGCTTCACTGATTGGAGCAGCCATACGTATATTCATAAGTGAACGCAGTAATGTCTTCTGCTCGTCCGCACTTTGTGGCAAAACAATCTTCTTATATTCTTTCTTCTCTCTGACTGATTCGCACAAATCACCTTCCTCTATGTGAAACTCCAAAAACCTGTGCCTGTCTCCGAATTATATTTCCTTTTAATCTTTCCATCAACAACAGGCCGCAATTCAATCTCGGCTGTATAAGACACCATAATTGATTTCATATGCCCTGCGGCAACCCGGTGATCTTCTCCGACTTTATAAGCAAATACGGCATGTGTATGATGGTAATAGTCTCCATTTTCATCCGTGATAACATTACCGTTTAATGACGCAAGTTCTAACATTCCTTCTAACCGGCGCATTTCGAATGTCCCAGTTTCAGGAATAAATGTCTGGATATCTGCTTTACCGCAACCACCTATTCCATTGAAAGTACATGAGTGTATTCCTTCTTCTTTACATACCATGAGGATTTTTTCGATAATCTCATCTCCCCTGTCCATCCGTATGTAAAAGGTATCACCATATTTTCTGTATTCCATGTTCTAATCCTCCGAAATATGATTTGGTACATTACCGACCTTTTCTCTCACTGTATCTATGAGTCTTCGCTGATCTGTCCTTCTGAACCCCTCTGGCATATTCGATTTCCGGATAACCAAAGCCAACGATCAGCCCCGTATAGTGCTCCTTCGGAATGTTCAGCATCTCCCTTGCCTTTGGTGCCAATTCATTCAGCACTTCCGCTGGATAACTCATGATGATGGTTCCCAGACCATGCGCATTGCAAAGAAGCTCAAAATACGCCGTAGCGATATTACAGTTCACCTTGGAATCCTCCGCCCATTTACCAACACACTTTTCATGTGCGATAAACAGATGCGGCGCTCCGCAGAACAAAAGGTCATCCCTTCGCACGGTCTTTTCCGACTGTTTCATCTTGCTGTAATAAAAATCGCTGAAGCTGTGCGTATAGATATGCTTCTTCGCCTTGGCATCCATAACAGAATAGGCTTCCTGCCATATCTCATGCACCCTGTCCTTGTCATCAATGACTGTGTATTCCACGCCCTGAGCATTTCCTCCGGTAGGAGCTGCCGCCATTGCAGAAAGAATACGGGTAACGACGTCCGGAGCCACATTTTTATCCAGAAAACGCCTGCAGGAACGGCGGCCTGTCACAAGCTGCTCCATATATTCACCCATTGCTTTGGGCGGCATCGGAAGGGAATCTTCCGGCTTCTTCCCGAAGATAGAGATTGCACCCTGCGGACATACAGCCAGACAATGCTGGCATCTCCAGCATCCACGCCATCCGAAGCGTTCAAACTCCTTCATGTATGGATATCCGTCCTGTCCAAACTCGATCACCATACCTGAGCAGGTATTGATACACTTACCGCATTTAATACATTTTTCTTTATCCACCACAAAATGCGTTTTTGTCTCTGCCCCCACGATCAATCACCAACCTTCACAACAATCTTCCCGTTCACTTTTCCTTCATCAAGGGCGATACAGGCCTCGCGGATATTCTCAAAATCGTAAACCGCCCCTGTCAGCGGCTTCAGCTGATGTTCATCCATAAAGCTGAAGATATCCTTCATCATCTTTACGGTCGGATAGTTGCTGTAAAACCCGGTCAGGCACACGCCGTTAGGGATATCCTTGATGGGATCAAAATGATTCCACTCATATACTTTTCCAAGCACACCGGTATTGCAGACGATACCGCCCTGCTCTACGCTCATCATGGTATCCTTGACCGTCTTGATCCCGATCAGTTCCAAAGCCTTTGTAACTCCGCTTACCTTGCCCCGAAGGCTGCCATCATCCAGGATACACTCATCACATCCTGCATCCTTAAGAAGATCCATCTTGGATTCTCTGTGCGTGGTTCCGACTACAGTACATCCCAGCGCTTTCGCAAGCTGCACTGCCACATATCCAAGCGCGCATGTAGCTCCGCGGATAAGCAGCTTATCCTCTCTTGTCAGCCTGAGGCATTGAAACAGGGAACCCCACGCCGTGAAATAAGTCTCCGGAATTGCAGCCATCTCTTCCCATGAAAGTGCAGACTCCACAGGGAATACATGGTGACCCGGAAGCAATGCATATTCCGCATAACTGCCGTTAAAGCTCCGGCCCATGCCGCCCATAAGAGCGGCGACCTTTTGTCCTTTTTCCCATCCGCTGTCAGAGGGGTCCTCTATCTCACCGACACACTCAATGCCGGGAATGATTGGCTTATGAATATAATCATTTTCAATCTCAAATTCCCTTAGGATGGCTTCTGAATGATTCATGCCGAATGCTTTTACCTTCACAAGCACCCATCCCGGCATTACCTCCGGCACAGCAATCTCAGAAAGTACAACTTCCTCACCCTTTGTCGGCTTATCAAGTACAACCGCTTTCATCATCTTATCCATCAGCCATCTACATCCTGAAACAGTTCGCCGTTTTCATCCGCCCAGCACTGAGGATCATTGGCATAGAAATCTCCATAAGTACCTCTTGCTACCGCCGGACATCCCCTGCACCATGCAAGCAGCTTGCATTTAGAGCACTTGCTGAACTTCTCGTATTCACGGTAGTTTTCCATACTTGTTACCCACAGATCCGCAAGTCTGTCTTCAAATACATTTCCGACCTTGCTCTCTGCTACTCTCCGGCAGGCATATACATCACCTGACGGTAATATCGTCAAATGGCAGTTGCCGCAGTTGCATCCACCATAGATCATTCCCTTTTGGGCATTCTCTGGGATTTTGAACTCTCCCGTCTCATATTCATACAGCGTCCAAAGATGATCTTTCTTGTTAAAATAAGTCTCGCACCCTTCCGCTTCGTATTCCTTAAACTTCTTATCACAGATTGCCAGAAGCTCCCTGTATTCCTGCGCAGTCATGCTTGCATCCAGATCACCGCCGCTCGGTACATATCTGGAGAAGGCAAATACATTTACCCCGGCCTTCACAACTGCATCAATGATCTTCGGAACCTCCATTCGGTTCGTCCTGGAAACCGTTGTCATGATAACACTGCGGATGCCCGCACGATTGATGCAGCCTATCTTCTCCAAGGTACAATCATAAGAACCCGGTTTCCGGAACCAGTCATGCATTTTCCTCAGTCCATCAAGTGACAACTGATACTTCTCACAGCCATACCATTTCAGCTCACGGCATACCTGATCATTTAAGTGGAACGGGTTACCCAGTATCGTAAACTTGACGCCATGTTCATGGATAAGTTCTAATAATCTCCAGAAATCAGGATGCAGGATCGGGTCTCCGCCTGTAATGTAAAAATACGGCGTCCTTCCATATACTTCACAGAAATCAAGGCAGTTGTAGAATGTGCTCTCCATCTGTTCCCAGTTCATGGATTGCAGGCAGGTATGGTTCCCTGCTGAAAAGATGTAGCAATGCTTACACCTCTGATCACATTCATCTGTTATATGCCATTGAAAAGAAAAATAAGGTTTCATGATACTACGCTCCAATTCCTGATTATCTTAAACAGCTTTATACTGATATCTCTCTAAAAAGATCCTCCGACCCTTGACAGTCGGAGGATCTTTTGTCTGGCCAAACAAGATCTATGCTTACAAGCGTTCGTTCTTATTTGTCACCGGCGCCACAAGCGCTGCCGCAGGCTGCAGGCTTCTCTTTCGGCTTGTCAGCTGCGCCACAAGCTGCAGGAGCTTCTGCAGGCTTATCCCCAGCACCACAAGCTGCGGGCTTTTCAGATGCGCCGCATGCTGCCGGCTTGTCAGATGCACCACACGCGCTTCCTGCTGTGTTCTCTTTCCATCCAGCGATGTTTGATAATGCCATTTGTCTGTACCTCCTTATGAGACTTGTTTCAGCAGGCATGATTGCCTCCTGTGTCTCTCATTATAAGCAGCAGAGAAAGCCATACAAGTACGCACCTTTTTATAACCCAGGTTACCTTTTTGTAACTATTGGACAGAATAGGGCTTTGGAGTTAATCGCCCAAATGTAAATTTTTTTGAATATGGAAGGAAGTATTGACAGGCAGGGTCATATAGCACTAAGATTTGAATGTAACATTCGATTTTGAATGTTACATATCATCTTGTAAATGGAGGTGTCCGGCATGAAGAAAAAAGATGAACTGCCTGACTGCCCTGTGGCAACAACAGTCAGCCTCATTGGCAGCAAGTGGAAGCTACTGATTATACGAAATCTCTTAAATCGTCCCTGGAGATTTAATGAACTTCAAAAAAATCTTGAAGGAATCAGTCAAAAGGTGTTGACCGATAGCCTCAGATCAATGGAAAGTGACGGAATCATTACAAGAACCGTATTCCCGGAAGTTCCGCCCCACGTGGAATACGCACTCAGTCCACTCGGCGAATCCCTACGACCAATCATCAATTCGATGGCAGTATGGGGAACGGATTATAAAAACAACCTGTAATAAAAGATAACCTGTGAACTGCTCAAACTCAAATGAGTATTCCACAGGTTATTTTTTCTCATGCCTCCACATGGATCTCCAGCCCCGACTTGAACTCTACGGTCAGTTTCTGCCTTCCACATAGTACTTCGGTGCAATGACGTTGTTGACAACGCATTTCTTTTCGAGTGTGTTGACAGTGTATGTTTTTGGCAGGAGCGCATCTCCGATGTACTTCTCGTTGGTGAGGATCTGCTTGATGTTGCTTTCATGCCATCTGGCATTTCCGGCTCCGTTCAGAATGCCGTCCGCTTCAAGACCGCGCTTGATCTGTAGGAAACTTCTGCCGTACATGTACTCCGTGTAAATGCGCCTCACCATGGCCGCCTCTTCCGATACAATGATCAGTTTCCCGTCATCGTCCTTTGTGTATCCGAGAAAACGGTTGTGGTTGACCTGGACCTAGCCCTGCCGATTGCGGAACTGGATGCCAAGTCGGACGTTTGTCGAAAGGGATTCCGATTCTTGCTGTACAAGCGCCGCCATGATGGTCATCAGAACCTCGCCCTTGGCGTCAAGGGTGTTAATGTTCTCCTTCTCAAAAAAGACGGCAATGTTCAGCCCCTTCAGTTCTCGCGTATATTTCAGGCCCTCTGCAGGATTGCCACCTGAGGAAGGAGCTTGCGTTACGGGATTTTCTTATGTGTCACCGGCGCTGCATGACGAAGAGTAAAAGCCCCCTTCCTCAGGCAGGAGTCCTGCAGAGGGCTTCTGAGCCGGGCTCTTGTGTGAGCATAGCCTGCACATTAAGCGAACACCTTAATGCCCGGCCGTCGGTGGCCCCTAAAGGGAAACGACTCACTATGATTTGCGCGTCGCTATCGCTCCTTCAAATCATGTTCGCTGTGCACGCCGTTAGGCGACGGAGGAACAGCGTCAGTTCTTTTCCCAAATTTTCGGACCTATCCTCAGGGCTTCGCCCAGCTCCTTTCTGAGAAAGGAGCCTGACGTTTTGGCATGTACCTCAGTGCTGCATTCCTTGTAAAAACAAAAAACAGCCTCCCGAGAAGCTACTTTTTCATCACAAAGAAACCCGGTGCCCTCCCATCCCCTATGCCCAATGAGTTCGGTGTCTGCATGGCCTACGGCCGCTGCTGCACCTGGGGAGCAATGATTTCCTTGCAGATTCTGATTTCATACGAATTTTCATATCATACTGCGTCGTAGAATTCCTTAAATAGTTACTATTTTCGTCATTCTACTCCTTGTATGCCATAAAAATTCTAGAATGAAATCAGAAAGCAATGAAATCACTGCGTCCCTGCACGACGGCGCACGCCAGGCAGGGGAAGCGCTGATTCATTCATTGTCTGCTTTCATTCTTAAATTTTTATGCAATGCAAGGAATGGGATGACGCGAATAGCAAGCTATTTAAGGAATCCCATGACGAAGCAGTGCATAAAAATTTTTATGAAAGCAGACTCTGTGAATAAATCAGTGCTTCCCCCAAGTCTCCCGTCATTTCTGCCGCGATAGATGGCTAGGTCCTGGATTTCTCTGCTGTTTTTTGCTTTACCTTCCCGGCCGGGTCAGGTGGGGAAGAAAAGCGGTACCTTTTCTGCTTTCCATCACTCCATAGAATCATTTCTTATGGCCATCTTAGAAACATATGGAGTGATCTCCGGTAGAACCGCGGGCTTTTCATATCCCTCTACTATATACATACCGCGAGAATGAAAAATGAGAAGTAGGAAATGGAAAAATTTTTTTATATTTATGAGCCGGCAAAATTGATATAATATTTCCTGATAAGGAGACTTCATATGAAAAAAGATAAGAATAGAATAAAATCTCTTCCTCCCTTTACTGCCGCCCTGCTGGCGGAGGCGGGGAAGGGGCGCTTTGATTTCGATACTCCCGGGCACCACAGCGGGCGCTTTTTTAATCTCAACGAGGAGGGCCGGATTTTTACCGGTGCTTTGGGAAAGGCCATGTTCCGGGCGGATATTTCCGATTCTTCTTCCGCCATCGGCGACCCGTCGTCCCACGAAGGGGTTTCGGGGGAGGCGGAGCGCCTGGCCGCTTCGGTGTGGGGAAGTGATGACTGTTTCTTTGTGCTGGGCGGCACGTCCACGTCCAACCGGATCTGTGCCAATGCCCTTCTTTCTCCGGGGGACCTGGTGCTTTTTGACAGGAGCAACCATAAGTCCACCTGGCAGGGGGCGCTGCTTCAGGCAGGGGCGCTGCCGGTGTATCTTTCGTCCTGCCGCAATGATTCCGGCGTCATCGGGCCCATTCTGCCAAAGTCCCTGGAGGAGGATCATCTGCGGGAGGAAATCCGCAAGGTCCGTCCGGAGCTTTCCGAAAAGGAGCGGCCCTTCCGTCTGGCCTGCCTGCAGATATGCACCTACGACGGCCTTTTTTCCAATGTGCGGCAGGTCCTTGAGAAAATCGGCCGCCTGTGCGAATACATCCTCTTTGACGATGCCTGGGGAGGCTATGAAAATTTCATTCCCCTCCTGAAGGATGCCGCAGTCCTTACTTTTCCGCTGCCGGAAGAGGCGCCGGGCATTCTTGTGACCCAGTCTGTGCACAAGCAGCTCGCCGGTTTTTCCATGACTTCCCAGATTCATAAAAAGGACAGCCACATCAGGAAAAGGCCCTATTATCTTCCCTATGATGTATTGAATGACACCTTCCTTATGCATATTTCCACGTCCCCCTACTATCCTCTTCTGGCGGGACTGGAAATGGACGCTTTCATCCATAAGAAACGGGGCGGAGCCCTTTGGAAGGAGGCCTTCCGCTCCGCCGTCCGTCTGAAGAAGGCCATTTTGAAGGAAACCAGCCTCTTTCCGCCTTTCCTGCCGCCTCTGGTGCATGGAAGGAAATGGGAATCGGAGAAGACGCCTTCCATCATGGAAGATGCTGCCTTCTTCTCCCTGTCCCCTGAGGAGTCGTGGCACGGCTTTGACGGCCCTGCCGCCGCCTCTTCCCTGCTGGATCCCTGCAAGGTCCTCCTCACCACCGGCAGCTTTTCGGAAAAGCGGGAGCATTCCATTCCGGCGCCCCTTCTTTCGGCCTATCTGGAAAGCCGGGGGATTACTCCGGAGAAATCCGATTTCTACACCCTCCTCTTTCTGGTGGAACCGGGGGACAGCCGGAAGAAACACAAATATCTTCTCCACTGCCTCAAGGAGTTTGAAAAGGCCTATTTCCAAAACATCCCGATGGAGCGATTCATGCCCTCCATCAAAGCCCTTCCCGGCGAAGGGCTCAAGGATTTCTGTCGCCGTTTCCATGATTTTCTCTTCTCCCATCACGCCGGGGAGCTGCAGCAGTGCCTTTTCAGGGAGGAGGATTTCCCGCCCCGCGGTCTTTCCCCCAGGGAGGCCCATGTCCGTTTCATCAGGGGCGAGCGGAAAAAGCTGCCCCTGGAGGAAGCGAAGGGCCATATTTCCCTGGAAAATATCCTTCCCTACCCGCCGGGCATCTGCGCCCTTGCCGCCGGTGAGGCGTGGACGGAGAAGGTGCTTTCCTACTTTCTCTTCCTGGAGGCCTGCGGCAGGGAATTCCCCGATTTCATGCCTGAAATCATCGGCGTCCACCACGATGAGAAGGGGCGGCCCTATGTGTGGGTTTACCCGGATAAGCACTGATGCATTCATAGAGTCTCCCTTCATAAGAAGGAACGCGGCCATGATTGAAGCAATGCTTACCCCGAGTAAAAAATTTCACCTATCCCCTTGACAAAAAGCGCTGCAGGATATAATCTTCTAATCAAGAAACCGTTGAAGCGGAGATCAAAGCAGGAAATGCGCCCAAAGAGAGTCCTACCCGGTGAGAATGGATGGAAAGGCAGCCTGCCAAATGGACCGCTGAGGGTGCGGCGAAATGGATGACAGAGTATACCGCAACGCAGGGCACGCGTTAGCTGCCGGAGATATGTTGGTATCTCGCAAAGAGCACGATATCGTGAAACAAGGTGGCACCGCGGATTGAATCCGTCCTTGGCAGAGTTATTCCTGCCATGGACGGATTTTTTTACGTCCAGGCAGATAAGGAGGTCATTATGTATCCAACATTAGAGGAAGTCAAAGCAATCAGCAAATCCGGTGATTACAGAAGAATTCCCGTCTGCCGCGAAATCATGGCGGACCGTTTCACCACCATCGAAGTCATGCGGACCCTCCGTGCCGCCAGCCATCACTGCTTCATGCTGGAAAGCGCGGAAAATAACCAGCCCTGGAGCCGCTACTCCTTCCTGGGCTATGATTCCACCCTGGAGCTCACCTGCCTGAACGGCCATCTCACCATCACCAAAGGCGCAGAGGGAGAGCATCCGGAAATCATCCGGAAAGAAGTCACCCATCCCGGCGAGGAAATCCGAAAAATCCTTGCCGCCTGCAAGAGCCCGAAACTAGAGGGCCTTCCGCCCTTCACCGGGGGCCTGGTGGGCTATTTCTCCTACGACTACATCAAGTATGCAGAGCCCACCCTGAAGCTCCGGCACGAGGACAACGCCGATTTCAACGATGTGGACCTCATGCTCTTCGACAAGCTGGTGATTTTCGACGCCTACAAGCAGAAAATCATTCTGGTGGCCGGCGTTTCTACAGACGACATGGACGCCTCCTACGCCAGGGCAGAAGAAGAGCTTACGGCCATGGAGGACCTGCTGAAAAGCGGCGCCAAGGCGGTATTCAAGCCCCTCCATCTGGAAGAAGAACTCAAGCCGGCCCATTCCATGGAAGAATACAGCGCCATGGTGGAAAACGCACGGCACCACATTTACGAAGGCGACATTTTCCAGGTGGTCCTCTCTAACCCATTGACCGCCAGAGCCACCGGCTCCATGTTTGATGTATACCGCCTGCTCCGCATGGAAAATCCCTCGCCCTATATGTTCTATTTCACCAGCGACCACGTGGAAATCGCCGGCGCTTCCCCGGAAACCCTGGGCAAACTGGAAAACGGCATCCTCCACACCTATCCCCTGGCCGGCACAAGGCCAAGGGGCAAAACGGAAGAAGAAGACCGGGCGCTGGAAAAGGAACTCCTCTCCAACGAAAAGGAACTGGCAGAACATAACATGCTGGTGGACCTGGGCCGCAACGACCTGGGCAAGGTGAGCCGCATCGGTTCCGTGAAGGTAGAAAAATACCTGAATATCCTCCGTTTCTCCCACGTCATGCACATCGGCTCCACCGTGAAAGGCGCCCTTGCCCCGGGGAAAGACGCAGTGGACGTCATCGACGCCGTCCTCCCCGCCGGCACCCTCTCCGGCGCCCCCAAGCTTCGGGCCTGCGAAATCATCGAAGAAGAAGAATCAAGGAAGCGCGGCATCTACGGTGGCGCCATCGGCTACCTCGATTTCTCGGGAAATATGGACACCTGCATCGGCATCCGCCTGGCCTACAAGAAAAACGGAATCGTCTGCGTCCAGTCCGGTGCCGGCATCGTAGCTGACAGCGTGCCGGAAAATGAATACCACGAATGCATCAACAAGGCCAAAGCCGTAGTCAACGCCATTCACCTGGCAGAAGGAGGACTGGACAAATGATTATTCTCATCGACAACTATGACAGCTTTTCATACAATCTCTACCAGCTGGCCGGGAGCCTCTATCCCGACATCAGAGTCATCCGAAACGACGCCTTGAGCGTGGAAGAACTGGAAGAAATGAAACCGGATGCCCTCCTCATCTCCCCGGGCCCCGGACGGCCGGAAGACGCAGGCATCTGCATCGACGCCATCCGCCACTTCGGCCCCACCCTCCCCATCCTGGGCGTATGCCTGGGCCACCAGGCCATCTGCAAATGCTACGGCGCCACCGTCTCCTACGCCAAAGAACTGGTCCACGGCAAAGCCTACGACGTGGACCTGGACACAGAAAGCCCCCTCTTTGCCGGCATGAGCCCTACCATCAAAGCCGCCCGCTACCACTCCCTTGCCGCCGTAGAATCCACCATGCCCACCTGCCTTAAAATCACCGCCCGCACCAAAGACGGCGAAATCATGGCCGTGGAACACAGAGACTACCCCACCTATGGCCTCCAGTTCCACCCCGAATCCATCATGACCCCGGAAGGAAGAAAAATCCTGGAAAACTTCTTCGCCATAGCGGAAAGAAGGGGGAAATAGGTTCGGAGGAAAAGGTTGACGGGCCTTCGGCCCGAAGGTTCTTAAGGTTCTAAAGTTTGACGCAGCCTGTGGCTGCGAGGGTTGTGGTGGCGGCTCCGCCGCAGTATTTAGCCTCCTTCCACAGGAAGGAGGTGTCGCCGTTAGGCGACGGAGGATAGGGGCGTGAATTAGACGATAGACATCAGAAATCAGACGTCAGACTGCGTTACGTGCTTGCCTTCCCGCCCTACGCGTCATTCTGAGCGAAGCGAAGAATCTTGGGAAGAATAGCAAGTGAAGGAATGCCGGTAAATACCGGCCTGCGGAAAGGGGCCGCAAAGCGGCCCGGGTTCAGAAGGTTCTTAGGGTTCTAAAGGTTCAAAGGGTGGTAGATTGCCCTGCGGGCAATGCTTATAATGCTTATATGGTCAGTGTTACGGGAATATCTTCCTTATGCTTCAGTCACCCTTGGCTTGGCGGTGAAATTAGCCACCTCCGGTGGCTTCCCCCCTTTTGGTGCCTACGGCACCACCTTTCCCCCGCAAAAGCGGGGGCACAACAACCCGTGCTTTGCTTAGAGCAACTTATGAGAATACAGCTTCGCGGAGCTTTGTCGTCCCACCGCCTGCGGGGTGGCAAGGGAACACGATTCGTAGGGAAGCGTTAGCGACCTGAGAATCGTGTGACACGCTTCACACCGTGGCGAAGGTGGTGGCGCTAGCCACCAAAGGGGGCCGCTTTTTCCTTCGCCCGCAGGGCGGTTGTATGGTTTTACTAGCACACTAGCACACCACCCCACTTCCAAAAATATATTGACATTGCCCCATGAATCCCTTATAATATAAAAGCTGTTCATATTCGATCAGCATAATTTCTAGAGAGGTGATTTACACAATGGCAACAAACAGAAATCTCCGTTTTAAGACAAGCAGACGTTTCGGCGTAAACATTTACGGCCATCCGAAAGCGTTAAAACGGCAGGTCGCTGACGCTCGTCAGAAGAAACAGTCCGAATACGGCGTACAGCTGGCTGAAAAGCAGAAGGTTAAAGCGATGTACAACCTGCTGGAAAAGCAGTTCTACCGCTATTATGATAAAGCAAGGAGAATGTCCGGCGTCGTAGGCGAAAACCTGCTGTTCCTGCTGGAAACCAGACTGGACAACCTTGTATACCGTGCAGGCTTTGCACGTTCCATCCGTCAGGCTCGCCAGATGGTTACCCACGGTCTCATCACCGTTGACGGCAAGAGAGTGGACATTCCGTCCTACCCCGTTCGTCCCGGACAGGTGATTTCCCTGAAGGAATCCTACAGAACCAATGAAATGTTCAAACAGTCCTTCCAGGAACTGAAGACCTTCGATCTTCCTTACGTCGAAAAGTCCTTCGATAACTGGACCGCAACCCTCACCCGTTTCCCCCAGAGAGACGAACTCCCCTACAAAGACGAAGTCAACGAAACCAACATCGTCGAACTGTACTCCAAGTAATAGTTCTCTGTGGACTGAGACAGATGCTAAAGAGGAAATGCTTCATGCGAAGCATTTCCTCTTTTTTCATGCCTGCCTTTCTAAATGACACTTATGGACAGCCCCATGCGCATTCTTGACATTTCTCAATAAATCTCGTATAGTGATTTTGGAAGGCAGACTGTCTGCGAGTATTCCCATTCGGTGGGAGTTTCGCGAGTCTGCCTTCTTATTTATAATTACATCGTATAGCTCCAGTTCCATTGGATTTTACCTAATTTAGATTTATTTTCTTATACTGTTATTCTGACGGCACATAGGTCATTCCCTGCTTTAATTGGTATATAGAAATGGTGATACCTTTTTCAGCTTGACAAGGTCTTTTCGTTTGGTAAAATAGAGGAAAGAAGGCTGCTTATGGCTTCTTCTGGAAGGGAGGAATGGACCTCCTCGGAAGAATACCATGGAGTAGTCTTTTTTGTTTCTATATTCAAGCCTTCCCGCAAAGACGCCGGCGTCGTTTCTCTGGGAGGGGATTTCCATGATAGACTTGTACACCTGTCCACAGTCGGGTCCTGAACAGACCGGACTGTGCAGGCGCCCCACCATTAGTGCATAAGGAATGAATTGACACAAGTGCTCTCCGCCGCTGTCATTTCGACCGCAGCGAAGCGGAGTGGAGAAATCTCACGCCGGAATGGAACAACCCCATGATTGTCACAAGTGCTCCCCGCCCCGTTGTCATTTCGACCGAAGTGGAGAAATCTCACGCCCCAGTGGGACAAGCCGCATGGCGGTGGAAGATTTCTCGACTCAGAGCCTCAATAGAGCTCAAATACCTATATCCCCATACCTGCACGCAGCCCCGCTCGAAATGACATGTGGGGCGGCCAGCTTTACAGTCATGAGGAGAGGGAGCAAATAGCACCGATACCACCCTGCCTCGCTGTCATTTCGACCGCAGCGAAGCGGAGTGGAGAAATCTCACGCCGGAATGGAACAACCCCATGAATGTCACAAGTGCTCCCCGTCCCGCTGTCATTTCGACCGAAGTGGAGAAATCTCACGCCGGAATAGAACAACCCCATGAATGTCACAAGTGCTCCCCGCCCCGCTGTCATTTCGACCGTAGTGGAGAAATCTCACGCCGGAATAGAACAACCCCATGAATGTCACAAGTGCTCCCCGCCCCGTTGTCATTTCGACCGAAGTGGAGAAATCTCCTGCCTCAGTGGGACAAGCCGCATGGCGGTGGGAGATTTCTCGACTCAGAGCCTCAATAGAGCTCAAATACCTATATCCCCATACCTGCACGCAGCCCCGCTCGAAATGACATGTGGGGCGGCCAGCTTTACAGTCATGAGGAGAGGGAGCAAATAGCACCGATACCACCCTGCCTCGCTGTCATTTCGACCGCAGCGAAGCGGAGTGGAGAAATCTCACGCCGGAATGGAACAACCCCATGAATGTCACAAGTGCTCCCCGTCCCGCTGTCATTTCGACCGAAGTGGAGAAATCTCACGCCGGAATAGAACAACCCCATGAATGTCACAAGTGCTCCCCGCCCCGTTGTCATTTCGACCGAAGTGGAGAAATCTCCTGCCTCAGTGGGACAAGCCGCATGGCGGTGGGAGATTTCTCGACTCAGAGCCTCAATAGAGCTCAAATACCTATATCCCCATACCTGCACGCAGCCCCGCTCGAAATGACATGTGGGGCAGCCAGCTTTACAGTCATGGAGAAGGGAAACAAATGGACCGGTATCTCCCCCGCCCCACTGTCATTTTAACGAAAGCCGGTCAGCCGCCAATAGGAAAGCCTCCTAATCGGCTGGCCGCCAAATGACAGCCCCTTCCCGCAGACCAGTATTTATCGGCATTCCCTCACTTGCTATTCTTACCGAGATTCTTCGCTTTGTGGAGACCCTGCAGAGGGTCTCCAAGTCAGCCGAAGTTGGCCCTGCGTAGAGCAGAAATGGAGCAATATTATCATTCTTAACCTCGTACACCCTATGGCCCCTCAAGGGGCAACGAGAATTAAGAAGGGCCTTCCGATTGTCGGCTGACCGACCCAGAATGACGCGTAGGGCGGGAAGGCAAGCACGTAACGCCGACTTTATATTCATCGCCGCCAAAGGCGGCGATACCACACCCCTCGGGCCAAAGGCCCGTCAAACCTAAGCCCCCTCCGGCCGAAGGCCGGTCAATCTTAAGAACCTTTTTAAAACTGACGCTCCTATCCTCCGGCGCTTTCAGCGCCACCCGCTGGCCGGGCTCTAAGGTGTTCGCTTTGTGTGCAGGCTATGCTCACACAAGAGCCCGGCTCAGAAGTCCTCTGCAGGACTTCTGCCTGAGGAAGGGGGCTAAATACTGCGGCAAAGCCGCCACCTTCCCCTTTGAACCCTCTGAACCATTTGAACCTTCTGAACCCGGGCCGCTTTGCGGCCCCCCTGCGCCACCTCTCCCCCCACCAAAAAAGCCCACCGGATAACCGATGGGCTTTTTCTTACTGTTTGAACTTGTCTATGATTTTGTCGAGGAAGGAGCTTTTCCCTTTGTACTGGGAGCAGTCCTCGCCCATTTCATTGGCATAGTGGAGAAGGGCATTTTTCTGGTCTTCATTCAGCCGCTTAGGCACCGTTACATGGACTTCCACATAAAGGTTCCCTTTGCGGGAGGACTGGAGGTGGGGCATGCCTTCGCCGGAGATGCGGAAGCGGGTGCCGGTCTGGGTGCCGGCGGGAATCTTCAGTTCCACTTCTTTGTCCAGGGTCTTGACTTTGATGGTGGAGCCCAGGGCTGCCACGGGGTAGGAGATGTTGACGGTCCTGTAGAGGTCGTCGCCTTCTCTTTCAAAGTCCGGGTCGTCTTCCACGTAGATGTATACGTAGAGGTCGCCTTTGGGACCGCCGCGGAGGCCCGGTTCGCCTTCGCCGGCCACTCTCATGCGGACACCGCTGTCGGCGCCGGCTGGAATGTTCACTTCAATGGTTTTGGAGGCCCTGACGGTACCGGTGCCATGGCATTCTTTGCACTTGTTTTTGATAATCTTGCCGGTGCCGCCGCACTGCTGGCAGGTGACGATGTTCACCATCTGTCCGAAGGGGCCGTTTCTTACGATACGCTGCTGTCCGGTGCCGTGGCAGGCAGGGCAGGTATCGACGGAGGAGCCCGGTTCTGCGCCGCTGCCGTGGCAGTGGCTGCAGGTGTCGTTCTTGGTGACGGAGAATTTCTTCTTCACGCCGGTGAAGGCTTCCCGAAGGGTAATGGTCATGTCGTAGCGGAGGTCTGCGCCCTGCTGGGGACCATTGTTTCTTCTGCGGCTGCCGCCGGTGAACATATCGAAAATGTCACCCATGTCGAAGCCGCCGAAGTCGAAGCCCTGACCGTTGAATCCGCCCTGGCCGAATCCGCCGAAGCCTCCGGCTCCGGCTCCGCCGCGGGAGGCCTGCTGAAAGGCGTCGTGGCCGAGCTGGTCGTACTGGGCTCTCTTGTCGGCGTCGGAAAGTACATGGTAGGCTTCATTGACTTCCTTGAACTTTTCCTCTGCTTCCTTGGGATTGTCCTTGTTCAGGTCCGGATGGTATTTGCGGGCAAGTCTTCTGTATGCTTTTTTGATTTCATCATCGGTGGCGTTTTTGCTTACGCCAAGGATGTCATAATAATCCTTGCTGTCTGCCATAAAGAAATCACACTATTCCTTATTTCTTATCGTCGTCCACGACTTTATAGTCTGCGTCTACCACATTGTCTTTGTCTTTTTTGGCTCCTGCCGCCTGTCCCTGCTGGGCGCCTGCATTCTGGGCCTGCTGCTGTGCCTGCTGAGCCTGCTGAGCCTGCTGGTAGAGTTTTTCGGTCAGTTCATGGAGCGGTTTGGTCAAAGCTTCAGCGTCGGCTTTAATCTTTTCGGTGTCATCGCCTTTGAGGGTTTCTTTCAGTTTGGCAATGGCGTCGTTCACTTCTTTCACCTTGCCTGCATCGGCCTTGTCTCCCAGTTCCTTAATGGTCTTTTCGGCCTGGTAAATGAGGGCTTCTGCGTTGTTCTTAGCGGTGATGGCTTCTTTCCGTTTCTTGTCTTCTGCTTCATGGGCTTTGGCGTCGTCCTGCATTCTCTTGATTTCTTCATCGGAGAGGCCGGAGGAAGAGGTGATGTCGATCTTCTGTTCCTTGCCGGTGCCCAGGTCCTTGGCGGAAACGTGTACAATGCCGTTGGCATCGATGTCGAAGGTGACCTGGATCTGCGGAACTCCCCGGGGAGCCGGCGGAATGTCGCTCAGTTCGAAGCGGCCCAGTGTCTTGTTATCGGCAGCCATGGGGCGTTCGCCCTGGAGTACATGGATGTCTACGGACGGCTGGTTATCTACGGCTGTGGAGAATACCTGGGTCTTGGATGTCGGAATGGTGGTATTTCTCTTAATCATGGTGGTGAATACGCCGCCCAGGGTTTCAATGCCCAGGGACAGCGGGGTTACGTCGAGGAGCAGTACGTCCTTCACTTCGCCTTTGAGTACGCCGGCCTGGATGGCTGCGCCGACTGCTACGGATTCATCGGGGTTGACGCCCTTGGACGGTTCTTTGTGGAATTTATTGCGGATCAGGGTCTGTACAGCCGGAATACGGGAGGAGCCGCCGACCAGGAGAATCTTATCGATGTCGTCAATGGTGAGGTTGGCATCCTTCATAGCCCGTTCCATGGGTTCTACGGTAGCCTGTACCAGGTCTTCCGTAATCTGGTCGAATACGGCACGGGTGAGGGTGGCGTCGAAGTGAACCGGCTGGCCGTTGGAGTCAATGGTGATGAAGGGGAGGTTGATGTCCGTGGACATGACGGAGGACAGTTCAATCTTTGCTTTTTCAGCGGCTTCCTTCAGTCTCTGGTTGGTCATGGGATCCCGTTTCAGTTCGAAGCCGTTCTGGTTCTTGAAGGTGTCTGCAATCCAGTCCATGACGCGGGCATCGAAGTCATCGCCGCCCAGATGGCCGTTGCCGCTGGAGGCTTCTACTTCAAACACGCCGTCTGCCAGGTCCAGGATGGACACATCGAATGTGCCGCCGCCAAGATCGTAAACCAGGAAACGATGTTCCTTGCCGTCTTTAATCTTGTCAAGGCCGTAGGCCAGGGCGGATGCGGTCGGTTCGTTGATGATACGGAGAACCTTCAGTCCAGCAATGGCGCCGGCGTCCTTGGTTGCCTGGCGCTGGCTGTCGGTGAAGTAAGCCGGGCAGGTAATAACGGCTTCGGTTACCTTTTCACCCAGGTAAGCTTCTGCGTCCACCTTCAGTTTCTGCAGAATCATGGCAGAAATTTCCTGTGGTGTATAGGCCTTGCCGTCAATGGTAACCTTGTAGTCGCTGCCCATGTGGCGTTTAATGGAAACTACGGTGCGGTCCGGGTTGGAAACGGCCTGGCGTTTTGCCAACTGGCCTACCAGACGTTCACCGTTCTTGGAAAAACCTACAACGGAAGGAGTGAGACGGGAGCCTTCGGCGTTGGGGATAACGACGGGTTCGCCGCCTTCCATCACTGCTACTACAGAGTTGGTTGTACCTAAATCAATACCAATTACTTTTGACATTTAAAATGTCTCCTTTCATGCTCATGTATACTGATAATGAGAAATATGCTGATTCAAACTGCCAATGTCAGTTGTTCTTCACAACCTGGACCTTGGCAGGACGAAGGACCGTATCCTTGTACAGGTAGCCCTTCTGGAAAACCATGGCAATGGTTTCGTCTTCCATTTCATCGGATGAAACCATCATGACCGCCTCATGGAAATGGGGATCAAAGGTTTTACCCTTGGATTCGATTTCCTTCACACCGAAGTCCGTCATAATCTTCACCATCTGCTTCTGGAGGAGCTCGAAGCCTTTTACGTAGGCTTCACCGGTTTCCTCTTTCTTCATATGGGAGAGGGCCAGTTCAAAATTGTCCAGCACCGGCAGGAAGGATTTCAGGGTTTCCGCCTTGTATGTATCGGCGGCCTTGGCTTCGCTGTCCTTTGTGCGGCGGCGGAAATTGTCGAAATCCGCCTGGAGCCTTACATACTGAGACAGGGCGGTCTGGAGTTTGATTTCCTCGGACTTCGCCTTGTCCTCCGCTTCCCTTGCCTTTTTCTGGGCTTCAGCGGCCTGCTTGGTAAGGAAAATCACCTGCTGCTGCAGTTCTTCGGCCGTAGGCTTTTTTGCCTTTTCCGCTTCCTGCTTCGCCGGTTCTTCCTTTTTGTTCTTCGGTTCTTCCGCATTCACTTTCACTTTGACTTCTTCTTTCTTCATACGGGAGCCTCCTTATCATTCTTTATTCTTCAACAGCTGATCCAGTCTTTCCTGCATAAACCGCATCATGCCGATAATCTTGCTGTACTGCATCCGGGTGGGTCCAAGCACCGCCACGGAACCGATGACCCTGCCGCCGGAGGAGAACTGGGCCCTCACGATGGAAAGGTCCGACAGGGATTTCACTGAATTTTCCGTGCCGATGTGGACGGCAATGGGCTGGTCGGAACTGGAAAGGAGCATGCTTTCCAGCATATCCCGCTGCTCTAAGAGATTCAGGATGTCCTGCATTTTCTCCACATTCTTGAATTCCGGCTGTTCGATAAGCTGGCTGGCACCACCGGAGTAAACCTCCTTTGGCGGCGTCATCACCTGCTGCAGCGCTTTGAATACATTCATGTAGGGACTGAGGTTCTTCTCTATGTCCCTCTGGAAGGCAAGGATGGCATTTTCATCCATGCTGTCTATGTCACGGCCGTGGAGGAAATGGTTCAGCCTGTCTGCCAGGAGCTGCATTTCATCAAAGGTGCTTCCCTTGGGGATATCCACCACCGCATTGGACACATCGCCCTGGTCTGTCACCACCAGCAGGATGGCCCTCACCCCGTCTAGGGGGAGGAAACGGATGTAATTGAATTTCTTCTTGCTTCCTGCCGACGTGGCCACGGAAAGGTTATGGGTCAGTGACGCCACGGCCCTGGCCATGTTCCGGAAGATTTCATCCACCTTCGTCACGTGGTCCAGGAGCATGCTGTCAATCATGGACTTTTCTTCGCTGGAAACGGGAGCGGGCTGCATAAGCCAGTCCACGTAAAAACGATATCCCTTGATGGAAGGGATACGTCCTGCGGAAGTATGGGGCTGTTCCAGATATCCTTCGTCCTCCAGGTCCTGCATTTCGTTGCGGATGGTGGCGCTGCTGACGCCCAGGTTGTACTTCTTCGCAATGGTCCTGGAGCCCACCGGCTCAGCGGTGTCCGCATAATCCTGTACAACGGCCCACAGTACTTTTCTCTTTCTTTCATTCAGTTCATTGGCCCCGTATCGGGGTTCATTCTTGTTTGTTCTGCGTGCTGCCATAATTATCACCTTGTTATTAGCACTCATTGCTCTCGAGTGCTAACTTACGTTATTAGAATATCATTCATGCCCCTCCATGTCAAGACTTTTGCCCCTTCTTTTCCATTTTCCAACGAAAAAAGCACCTCCCAAAGGAAGTGCTTTTTTAGTGAGCTAGTGGGCTGGTGAGCTGGTGGACTAGTGGGAGTCAGTGTCGACGGGAACCGAGATTCTTCGCTTCCCTCAGAATGACGATGGGGCGGAAAGGGTGGCTCTGGCTCTCCGTCATGTACTACAAGTGACACAAAAGAGAGAACATAACGCAGGCTCCTTCCCCAGGAAGGAGCTGGGCGGAGCCCTGAGGATAGGTCCGTATTTTATTCAGAAAAGAACTGACGCCCCTATCCTCCGTCGCCTAACGGCGCCACCCCCTTCCTGAGGAAGGGGGCTCTGGCTCTTCGTCATGCAGCAGTGGTGACAAAAAAGGTAAAAACGTAACGTCTTGCGTCCCCTTTAGGGGAAGAGGGCCACGTAGTGGCGCAGGGGTGTACGACGTTGCAAGCCGGATTGACACTCTCTGCTACCCTGACTGCCAATCGGCAGCCTTCCCGCCGACTTGTATTTATTACCATTTGGCTCAAATGCAAAGAGTACCGAGATTCTTCGCTGTCGCTCAGAATGACGGTTAGGCGGGAAGGCATCCCCTAACGCAGTCTGATGTCTGACCTCTGACTTCTATCGTCTACCCCTATCCCACATATCCCAGCCAGTGCCAGTAGGTGGCGGAGAAGACGAGGATCATGGCGTAGGCCAGGATGGTGAAGGGAATGCCGGTGATGAGGAAATCTTTGGATGTAATGTAGCCGGTGCTGTAGGCAATCATGTTCTGCGGCGCATTCACCGGCAGGATGTAGCCGAAGCAGATGGTGTACTGGAGAATCATGGTCATGCCCAGCACGTCGATGCCCGGTGTCTTCACGCTCTGGAGGACGGCGATGACGATAGGAATCATGGCCGACGCAAGGCCTGTGGCGCTGGCAAAGCCCAGATGGATGACGGTGAGGAAGAAGGCCAGCACCGCAATGACCATGAGGGGCGACATGGTTTCCATGCCGAAGAGGGCCACGAAGTGGTTGGCCAGCCAGATGGCGGCGCCCGATTTCAAAAGGGCGGTGCCCAGGCTGATGCCTACGCCGAAGAGGGTGACGGTGCCCCAGTTGATATGGGGAACTGCCTGTTTCCATGTCATGAAGCCCACCTTCGGCAGCATCATGAGCATAATGCCGGTGATGGTGACTGTGGTGGTATCAAAGGGATGGAGTTTCTTTTCGGTGACCCAGAAGAAGAGGAGGAGAATGGAAATGAGGAGCAGTTTCTTTTCATCCCTGGAAACGGGCCCCAGGTCCTTCAGCATCTTTTCCAGCGCTTCCCGGCCGCCGGGCATTTCTTTTACTTCCGGAGGCATCACATGAATCAGGAGGAAATAGAGAACCACCGACATAATAGCTGCATAGGGAGCGGCTGCAATAAACCATTCCAGCCAGCTGATGTCCTTGCCCAGTACCTGCTGGATAAAGCCGATGGCCACCATGTTCTGGGCAGCCGCTGTCTTGATACCGATGTTCCAGAGGGAGTCCGCCTGGGCCACGGCCATCATGAGCACCGCCGCAAAGGTGGAGCCCTTCTGGAGACCGAAGGCGCGGATAATCCCCACCACGATAGGAACCATGCAGGATACCCGGGCCGTGGTGGATGGAACGAAGAAGGAAAGCAGGAATCCCACGAAAATGACGCCAATCACCAGATGGCTGGATTTCACGCCGATATGGGACATGACCACCAGGGCGATACGTTTATCCAGCCCCGTAATCATCATGCCTGCCGACAGGAACATGGCACCTGCCACCAGAGCCCAGGCAGAAGTGGAGAATCCGGAAAGCCCCATCTGCAGGGCCTTCCCGGTGCCAAGAAGTGTCTCCGGTTTGGCGGGATTAGGCGCCATGCCCAGAGAGAATGCCATAAACACAACAATCACAAATGCGCTGACCGGATAGGACACCCCTTCGGTCATCCAGATAATGACTGCAAACACAAGGATACCGATGAGCCGGTGTCCCTGGGTCGGCAGATCCACAGGCGTCGGGAAAAGATAGACAAGGGCCATGGCCGCCAGTGCTAGAAACAAACCGTACTTTTTACCAAATCCTTCCGATTGATTCATAAGACACCTCCAGGAAGGGAAAAAATGAAGCGCCGTTTCATGAAGAAGTTTTATGGTCTCCATCCATGAAAGAGGCACTCTACTATGCCAAAAAGCTCCTGCTATCCCCCTGAAGGGAAACAAGAGCTTCATCGCACTTTATGAATTTCTTCCAGTATATCCAAAAAGAGGAGCCTTGTCAAATCCAATAAAAAAGCCCCCGCCTGAGCGGGAGCCCTATAGTCATCAATCAGCGCTGAAGGGAAGCAGAGCGATGGCTCTTGCTCTCTTGATGGCGAGATTGATTTTGCGCTGATGCTTTGCGCATGTTCCGGTTACGCGGCGGGGCAGAATCTTGCCTCTTTCGGAAACGAAACGACGCAGTGCAGCAACGTTTTTATAATCAATGGTGTCTACGTGATCCACGCAGCACTGGCAGACCTTTCTTCTCGGTCTTCTTACTCTATCTCTTCTAATCATGCTTTCTATATCCTCCAAAATCAATGCATATCAGAACGGAATATCTTCATCTTTGGACGTCGTACCGAACTGTCCAAAATTTCCTCCCGGCTGGCCGCCCTGTCCGGCAGGACTATTGTTATAACCGCCGTTTCCGCCGTTGTTATAACCGTTTCCGCCGAAACCGCCGTTGTTTCCACCGAAGCCGCCGTTATTTCCTCCAAAGCCGCCGCCGAAAGAACCTCCCTGCTGCGGGCCGTAGGAAGAGCTGCGCGGAGTACCGATGGGAACGGCAATGGTATTGGCAACAACTTCTGTTACATATCTCTTTGTGCCATCCTGCGCATCATAGGAACGGCTGGAAATACGCCCTTCCACAAATACGCGGCTGCCTTTTTTCAGCTGGTTTCCAACAGCTTCTGCCAGGGGACCCCAGGCAACAACATTAATCCAGTCTGTAAGCTCGCGCTGTTCTCCCTGGGGGGTTGTATAGTTACGGCTTACTGCTACAGAAAACGATGCTACGGAACGGCCGGTCTTCGTGGCACGAATGATCGGATCCCGTCCAAGATTTCCCAAGATTTGAACTGAATTCATTGTGCTACCTCTTAGTCATCCTGTTTTACAATGATATGACGGATAATTTCTTCATGAATCTTGATAACGCGGTCAAGTTCTTTAATCTGCGCCGGGTCAGCCTGGAAATCAACTACTACGTAGTATCCTTCACTCTGATGCTTTACTTCGTACGCAAGATGACGTTTGCCCCATTCATCAGTATTGTCAATGGTACCACCGATTCTGGTAATGGTGTCCTGTACCAGTTTGACAGCAGCCTTAATGACTTCATCATCAGCTGCATTCACAATGAACATAACTTCATACTTTTTCACGAAATTCGCCTCCTTTTCGGACCTATGTCCCGCACTCACTGCGGGCCAGGAAGTTACTTGCAAAATAACAAGCTTATTTATTATACAAGAGAAGAAATAAAAAAGCAAATGGTTTTTGAAAGTTTCCTATCCGGCGTGACACCGTTGTGCCTCATCACGACAGGAAACTGTTTGCAAAAGGTTTCCTATCCGGCTTGGCACTATGGCTGTCCTTACCGACAGGAAACTATTCGCGAAAGGTTTCCTATCCGGCATGACACTATGGCTGTCCTTACCGACAGGAAACTGTTTGCGAAAGGTTTCCTATCCGACGTGGCACTATGGCTGTCCTTACCGACAGGAAACTATTCGCGAAAGGTTTCCTATCCGGCATGGCACTATGGCTGTCCTTACCGACAGGAAACTATTCGCGAAAGGTTTCCTACTCGACGTGACACTATGGCTGTCCTTACCGACAGGAAACTGTTTGCGAAAGGGTTTTCGGGAAAGTGTTGCGGAGTAGAGAAATCCCACTTCGGAGTGGGACAAGCCTATGAATGACACAGATACCACCCCGCCCCACTGTCATCTCGAGCGGGGCCGCATGCCGGTATGAGGATAAAGGATTTGCGCTCTATTGATACTCTGAGTCGAGAGATCTCCCACCGCAATGCTGCCTTCACCAGTGGGACAGGAGATTTCTCGACTCCGTTTCACCGGCTCCACGACACTTTAAGTTTCACTACCATGCTATGCTCCGCTCGAAATGACAGGGGGGCATGGCAACGATGGTGTTTCATCGCGACAGGAAACTATTCGCAAAAGGTTTCCTACTCGACGTGACACTATGGCTGTCCCTACCGACAGGAAACTGTTTGCGAAAGGTTTCCCATCCGACATGGCACTATGGCTATTCTTACCGACAGGAAACTATTTCTTTTTCTTACTCACCATAAATCCCGTAGCCTGCTGGTTGGCCATGATGACGATGTCGCTGATCTGCACCCGTTTGGGCTGGTCTACAGCAAAGGCGATGATATTGGCAATGTCTTCGGCCTGCAGGGCGTCCACCCCTTCATACACCTTGGCAGCCCTTTCTTTGTCGCCGTGGAAACGGATTTCGCTGAACGGCGTTTCCACAATGCCCGGCTGGATGGTGGTGACCTTGATATCGCTGTCAATCACGTCGATGCGGATGCCGTCGCTGAATGTTTTCACCGCCGCCTTGGTGGCGCAGTATACCGCTGCCCCTGCATAGGCATAGAGGCCGGCTGTGGAGCCCAGGTTGACGATATGGCCCTCATTCTTTTCCAGCATGGCGGGAAGGAAGGCACGGGTCACAAGGAAGAGACCCTTAATGTTTGTATCAATCATCTGGAGAATATCTTCTTCCTTCGTCTCTCCATAGGGCTCCAGCCCCCTGGCCAGACCGGCGTCATTCAAAAGGATGCGGGGCGTCCCCAGTTCTTTGAGGCACCTTTCCGTGACGTCATGGATTTCTTCCGGATGACGGACATCAAGGACATAGCAGTTAACGGGCACATGCATTTCATCCTCTATTTCCTTCTTCACCTGTTCCAGTTTTTCCTTATTTCTGGCAGCCAGGGCCAGACCGTATCCCTTCGCTGCCAGCGCTTTGGCCGTGGCCAGCCCGATACCGCTGGTGGCTCCGGTGATGAATGCAAATGAACTCATGATACTCCTCCTTCTTTTTCTGTTATAATAGAATGCAAAACCAATTCCTCTTTATTATACTGGATTCTCCGTCCTTTTCCACGGAGAATCAAAGGAGTTTTTATGAAATCCATCATTCTGGCCGCCCTGGTCATCACCTGCGCCCTGTCCGCCGGATGCGGCTCGTCAAACACCCCTGCTTCCTCCTCCCCTGCCCCGGCTGCCGCTTCCGCCCCTGCGGTCCATCCAATTTCAAAAGAATCGGAGCAGTTATATAGGAAAGCCGTCACGGCCTACGGGAAGGGAGACCACCTCAATGCCCTGGAACTGGCCAATAAGGCCCTGGAGAAGGACGGCGAAAACTATAAAGCCCTTTCCCTGAAAGGCATTATCCAGGCCTTCGACGTTTCTCCGGAGGAAGGCATTAAAACGGTGGAGAAAGCCCTTGCCATCAATCCCAACTACGTGCAGGCCGATTTCGACATGGCCATGGCCCAGAAACTGGGAAAGCACTACGACGAATCCATCCGCTATTTCCAAAAAGTGCTGGATAAAGATCCGAAAAACACCTGGTCCTGGTACGGCATCGCCACAAACTACGCAGACAAGCGGGATAAGGCAAAGGCCCTGGAATACCTGAAAAAGGCGGTGGACCTGGACCCGAAAAACGTGAAGCCCCAGGCCGCCGCCCAGGACCACTTCCAGTGGCTCCATGGCGACCCCGATTTCCAAAACCTTGTCAAATAAAGGAGCCCCTATGAAATACGCTTTTATCCTCTCCATCGTGTCCCTGGTCCTCTACCACGACGACTTCCTCTCCGCTGCCGGCGCGGCCGGCTACCTGGCAGCCATTTTCTTCCTGGTCACCTACCGGGAAAAGCCCACTATGCTGGCCATCGCCTGCATTGCCGCCGCCATTATTACCATCATGTACTTTACTTGGGACTTTTCCTTCGCCGGCTACATGCACATAGGCATCGCCTGGTCCATGACCATCACCGCCTTTGTAGCCATCCTCACCCTGGTGAGCCTTATATATAAGATAAAGAATAAATTATAAGGGTTCAGAGGGTTCAGAGGGTTCAGAAGGTTCAGAAGGTTCAGAAGGTTCAGAGGGGAAGGTGGCCAGCCCCTGCGGGGCTGGGGGTTATGGCCGCCTGCGGCGGCGGGTTGTGTAGAAGGGTTGTGTTCGCTGACGCTCAGGGGAAGGTATCGCCTTCGGCGATGAGTATATAGTCAGCGTTACGGGATGTGCATTTGTGTCACAGATGGTGCATGACGAAGAGCTAGAGCCCCCTTCCTTAGGAAGGGGGTGGCGCCGTAGGCGACGGAGGATAGGGGCGTCAGTTCCTTGGCTGAATCTTTTCGGTGTTCCTCAGGGCTTCGCCCAGCTCCTTTCTAAGAAAGGAGCTGGGCGTTATGGGATTTCCTTCCTGCCTCCCACTGTCATCCTAAGCCGCAGGCGAAGAATCTTGGTACACCCTGACATTGACTCCAACTAGCCCACTAGTCCACCAGCTCACTAGTTCACTAAGGAATCCAGCAGCAGCTCTCCCCTTCCGGCTCGCCCCTTTATTTCAAAAGGCGCCCCTCTTTCAACCATAAAATTTTACAGCCCCCTACACAAAAAGCGCATCATTGATGAGAACATCAACGATGCGCTTTTTTACTGCCTGTCAGTCAGCGTTTTTATGGGATTTGAATTTCAGGAAATAGCCCAGGATAAGGAGCATGCACACCAGGCCGGTGAGGTCGCCGAGGATGCCGTTTCCTGTAATGCCGTCTACCAGGTAGCCTGCCACACAGCTCACAGCCACCACCAGCACATAAGGAATCTGGGTGGATACATGGTCTATATGGTGGCACTGGGCGCCTGCCGAAGCCAGGATGGTGGTATCGGAAATAGGCGATACATGGTCGCCGCCTACAGAGCCTGCCAGCACGGCAGCCACGGTCATAATCATGAGGTGGGTATCATTGGATACGATGGCCAGTACGATAGGAATCAGGATACCGAAGGTGCCCCAGGACGTACCGGTAGCAAAGGCAAGGCCAATGGCCACCAGGAAGAAAAGCGCCGGCAGCATCACTGCAATGGTGGCATTGTCAGATACCACACTTCCCACATAACCGCCGATATTGAGGTATTCCTTACCTACAATGCCGGAAAGTGTCCATGCCAGGGAAAGAATCATGATGGCAGAAGTCATCTGTTTGAAGCCTTCCACGAAGCAGCTGCAGAAGGTGCTGAAGTTCAAAACCTTTCTGGGAATATAAAGAACAAAGGTAAATACCAGGGCAATGAAGGAACCGATGACAAGACCTCTGGCGGATTCGCAGTTGGCAAAGGCCTCCGCCACGCCCTTTCCTTCCAAAATGCCGCCGGTGTAAAGCATACCGAACACGCAGCCGCCGATAAGAACCACCAGCGGAAGAATCAGATCAATGATTTTTCCATTTCCCACGGGCGCATTGCTTTCATCGTCCGCATACTCCGCCGGAATCACCAGGGTGCCGCCGCTCTGTTTTTCATACTGCGCCATGCGGGAGAAATCCCTGCCGGACCAGATGATGATAATCATAAAGATAATGGTGAGCCATGCATAAAGATTCAGCGGAATAGTTTCCAAAAAGAGGGCAAAACCATCAATGGAGCTTCCCTCCGGAAGGGACGAAGTCACCGCTGCCGCCCAGCTGGAAACCGGTGCAATAATGCAGACCGGCGCCGCCGTGGCATCGATGATGTAAGCCAGCTTGGCACGGGTAATCTTGAAACGGTCCGTCACAGGACGCATTACCGTACCTACCGTGAGGCAGTTGAAATAATCATCAATGAAAATCAGGATGCCCAGCGCCATGGTTACGAAAAGGGCGCTGCGCTTCCCCTTGATGGTGCGAGCCGCATAATCGCCGTAGGCCTGGGACGCGCCGGACTTCTGGATAGCCGCCACCATGATGCCCAGGAGCACCAGGAACACCAGAATGTACACATTGCTTCCCACCTTGTCCGACATGATGTGGAACATGGTATCAATGGCACCAAGTACATTGAATCCGGCGAACATAAAGGCACCGATAAAGATACCTATGGCAAGAGACATGTACACTTCCTTGGTCGCCAGTGCCAGAATGATGGTAACCACAGGAGGCACCAGGGACCATACTGTTTGAGACATATAAATCATCCTCTCTCTTTTGACAATTTCCCTTATCGTCAAAACCTAATTTTTATTATTATACAATACTTTCCCCGTTTGTAAAATGTTCGTAGTGATAAATGTTTATTAGTGAGCTGGTGGACTAGTGAGACAGTGAGACAGTGGGACAGTGGGACAGTAGACAGTGCTGTCCGCTGTCCGCCGGGCGCCTTCCCGCCGAACTCGTCATTCTGGGCGAAGCAAAGAATCTCGGTAAGAGTAGTAAGTGATAAAATGCCGGTAAATACAGGTCGGCGGGAAGGGCCACCGTACGGCTGCCCTTTCCCGCACTCAAAAAGGGCGCCCTCTCGGGTGCCCTTAAACTTTATTATCTTGTAAACTCTCTGATTTCTTTAGCCATGCGGCAGGCCTTCTTCATCATGCTGTTCTCGTTCAGGTACTCCGCCCCTTTGATAGTAAGAATTGGTTTTTCCACCTTAATCCCAGGGGTGCTCCTCCCCATGATGGGAATTAATTCCACGCCGGAAATATAACCACTGCGGGCCAGCTCGAGCATAATTGCCTCCCACCGGTTCCTGGTGATTCCCATGGTTTCCGGGGAAATAGAATTAAAATCAAATTCGTCATAGTCCATGGATTTTTCTATGGCCTTTAGAATTTTGTAGATGACAGAAAAGTACTCCATGCTATTCACCTTCTTTAGATGGCTTTATCCTTCCTATTATCTCGGGCGGCGGAAGATGATATTTTGCTCTGAGCTGTCGAAATTCTTTATTTTGCTTTCTACGAACTCTTTGCAGTTCTTGATTCAACTCAGCCGCTTTTTGTGAGCCTATTCCCGAGCTGAAGATTTCGTCATAGATTTTTTCACGTTCTTCTTTCGCCGATTTTATGAACAATGCTAATTCTTCCTCATATGTCATTTTTTTGGCTCCTCAATTTAAGCCCAGGTACTGTTTGATTTAAACGCTTCATTATCTCTAACTGCATAGATTCAATTTCTTTTCCTGTTTGGAGTGCCTTATCCATAACGTATAATTCTGCATTTTTATATAGCAGCTCGGATTTTTCGGAAGAAATGGGCTTTCCCTCATACTCCAATGAATACCGCCCGAGGCCGCTTATCACTTCCAGCCATTTCAACCTGTATCCAAAAAACGTACGAAAGTCATTCATACTGAAGCAGTCGCCGTAATAATCTTTACTGCCCGGGTGTTTATGGATAACCTTAGCCCCCTGCAGTTTGTCTCCTATGGCGGTCATATCCGCGGAGTAAGAATTTCTTATGAAACAGCAGATTTCCCACCTTGCATTCTTCACAGAATTTATTGAATCGACCTTCTACTGTCTATCATCATTATACGCCACATCCACCTCCCACGCCAAAATCCCCAGTCCCCATCCCCGAATCCCCAGTCCCTAGTCCCCACTGTCTCACTGTCCCACTGTCTCACTGTCCCACTGTCTCACTGTCCCACTATCACCTATTCCCGAATTCCCAGCCCCTAGTCCCCATCCCCACTGTCCCACTATCCCACCAGCCCACCAGCTCACTAAAAACAAACATATTGCTTTTTCCCCATAATGCTGTATAATATAGTACATGGCTCTGCAGTACTGATTTATGGCAGTCTCCGGGCCCCGTGCAATGAAATCCCATGAACCCGGTCAGGTCCGAGAGGAAGCAGCCGTAAGTGGCCCTTTTCATGTGACACGGTGCATCCTGGAGGCTGTCATAAATGAGGACTGCAAGGCTTTTTTTATGCCTTTGTGCCTCTTCTTTATTGTATAATAATTATGATACCTATAAAGAAAGTTCCTTGTTTTTAGTCTCTACTTTCTATCGTCTACTTTCTATCGTCTATCGTCTATCTTCTAATTTCTATCGTCTACCTTCTATCGTCTAATTTCTACTCTCTCCGGGAGGTTTTTTATGGCTTATTTAGCATTATATCGAAAATGGAGGCCCCGCACGTTTACGGAGGTGGTGGGGCAGAAGCATATTTCCATACCCCTTGAGCGGGCCATTGAGCAGGACCGGCTGGCCCATGCCTATCTTTTTTCCGGCCCCCGGGGCACCGGAAAGACCAGTATGGCAAAAATCCTGGCCAAGGCGGTGAACTGCCTTCATCCGGACGGCGTGAATCCATGCAATGAGTGCCAGAGCTGCCGGGAAATCAATGCAGGTTCCAGCCTCGATGTTTATGAAATCGATGCGGCCTCCAACCGGGGCATTGAGGAAATCCGGGCTCTGCGGGAGTCGGTACGCACCCTGCCGGCGGTGAGCCGGAAGAAGGTGTACATCATCGACGAAGTGCACATGCTCACCAAGGAGGCCTTCAACGCCCTTTTGAAAACGCTGGAGGAACCGCCGTCCCATGTGCTCTTTATTCTGGCCACCACGGAGCCGGAAAAGATTCCCCTGACCATTCTGTCCCGCTGCCAGCGGTATGAATTCCATCGGATTTCCGTGGAGGACATTAAGAACCATCTTCTTTATATTGCCAAGAAAAGCGATCTTTCCCTGACGGAAGACGCGGCGGACCTCATTGCGGTCAGGGCGGACGGCGGGCTTCGCGACGCCCTGTCCCTGCTGGACCAGTGCTCTTCCGCTTCCGAATCCAAAGTGCTTGACGCCCCTGCGGTGTACGACCTCCTGGGCCTTACGGGAAAGGATATGATTCTGGACCTGTCCCACCATATCTTCAACGGCGACAGTTCCGCCGCCCTCACCCTTTTCTACAATATCCTGCAGGGCGGACGGGAGCCGGCCTCCATTCTTCGTGACCTTCTGGAACATTTCAGAAATCTGATGATATGCAAAGTAAACCCAAATGCGCCGGAGTTTTCCCAATACGGCGCCAAGGTGGAAACGCTCCGCTCCGATGCGTCCCGCCTTCCTGCCCCCTACCTGGATTCTCTCTTTGACTATCTTCACCAGGCCCTCCATGAAACGAAGAGGAGTTCATCCCCCAGGCTCAGTGCGGAAATGGGACTTCTTCATCTCTGCCGCATGAAGGGTTCCAAATCCCTGGATTCCCTGGCCCAGCGGGTGGCCCAGCTGGAGGAAGAGGTGGAACGTCTGAAGAAGGGAGCCGTCTCCATGCCCATGGCCGCATCTCCAGCGTCAACTCCTGTATCCCGGCCCTCCTTCCCTGCCGCACCTGCGGCCCCGGCCACTCCTGCTGCAGCTCCTGTTTCTCCAGCAGCTCCCATTTCCCCCATGCCTGTGCCTCCCGCGCCCTCCCAACCTTTGGAAGGACCCATTCCCATTGATACCCCCATCAGGCCGGCATCCCAAAGGAAAAACCGTGCTCCTGTCAATGAAGGGCCGAATATTCCACAGCCTGTCCCTTCCGCCACGCCGGCGGCGCCGGCAGCGGCGAGCCAGCCCGCTCCCGATGCTTCCCTCATTGACCCGAAGACCTATCCTGCCATCTGGCAGAAGGTGCTTGGCTATTTCATGGCCATTAGGCGGATTGATGTATTTACCTGCCTTCGGAAGAGCACCCTCATTTACTGCACCCACACCAGGGCCATCGTTTCCGCGCCCCAGCAGTTCCTGGTGGCCGCGGGAAACAACAAGTCCTACCAGAAGGTGGCGGCCGAAGCCTTTGCCAAGGTCACCGGCTCTCCCATCCAGATGCATACGGTGCTGAAGGGCGGGGAAGAAGAGGCCTCCGCCTTTGCCCTGCTGAAGTCTGCATCACAGGCAGGCCCCGCGCCCGCTCCGGCCAAGGCCGCCCAAAGCGGCCCGGACTACCGCCTGGTTTCAAAAGACAGCATTCCCGCCAAGGACAGAAGCGACCCGTCGTTAAATGAAGCCTTGAAAATCATGGCGGACTGTGATATATATGAAAAGACTGAATCATGAAATAAGGAATTGATTCAATATTACCTTTAAGGAGGACCCATTATGTTTGGAAATAAAGCACAGATGCAGAACATGCTGAAAAAAGCAAGGAAGATGCAGGAAGAACTGCAGAAGAAACAGGAAGAACTGAAGAAGCAGACCGTTGACGTATCCGTAGGCGGCGGCGCCATCGCCCTCACCATGAACGGTGAAAAGCAGATTGTCTCCCTGAAGATTGCAAAGGACGCCATTGACCCGGAGGATCCGGAAATGCTGGAAGACCTCATCACCACCGCCGTCAATGAAGCAGGCAAGAAGGCCGATGAAATGGTACAGAAGAGCATGAGCCAGGTCACCGGAGGCCTGGGCCTTCCCGGCGGCATGTTCTGATGAATAAAGAATTGGAAGAGGTGGCCCTGCAGTTCCGAAAGCTCCCCGGCATCGGTGTAAAGAGCGCCCGGCGCCTGGCCTATTTCATGCTGGAAAGGCCGCAGGAAGAGGTGGATGTATTTCTGGATACCATCCGGAATGCCAGGAGCAAAGTATGCTACTGCTCCACCTGCTGCAATCTTTCCACCTCGGACCCCTGCGAAATCTGCAGCGATGACCGGCGGGACCACTCCATCATCTGTGTGGTGGAGCAGCCCCAGGACGTAACTGCCATGGAGCAGAGCCAGGAGTATCACGGAGTTTACCATGTCCTTCACGGCGTTCTTTCCCCGCTGGACGGCGTAGGCCCGGAGCAGCTGAAGATTAAGGAGCTGCTGAAGCGCCTGGAAAGCAGTGAAGTGAAGGAAGTCATCATTGCCACGGATCCCGATACGGAAGGTGAAGCTACGGCCTACTACCTTTCCCGGCTCATCAAGCCGGCGGGCATCAAGGTCACCCGTATCGGCAGGGGCATTCCTGCCGGCGGCGCCGTAGGCTACACAGACGGCATCACCCTGGCGGGAGCCGTAGAAAACAGAAAGGAAATCTAGTACCATGATTGAATCTTTAGGCGCCCTGGGCGGGTACGGCATTACCAGCGTCATCGTCATCGTTGTGGCGTTCTTCCTCTTCGCCCGGTTCGTGAAGAAAATCATTGGAAATATCATTATGGGCGGTCTTCTCTTCTGGCTGCTGAACACCATCGGAATCACCCATATGACCCTCACCACCATGCACGGCATCGTGGTCGCCCTCTTCGGCGTCCCCGGCACCATCGTGCTGGCCCTTCTGAATTTGGTGGGATAAGCGTTAAAATAAAAGGGACTGTGAAAAAATGAGAATCATTTCTTCACAGTCCTTTTTTCTGTACGCTGCCCGCCCCACTGTCATTTCGACCGGAACGGAGCAAAGCGGAGTGGAGTGGAGAAATCTCCGGCCTCCATGGTACAGGCCCCATTGTGGTGGGAGATCTCTCGACTCAGAGCAACAATAGATTTCAGACACCTTTACCTTCATATCGACACGCAGCCCCGCTCGAGATGACATGTAGGCGGCCAGCTTTACAGTCATGGGAAACAGAAACAAATGACACAGATACCCCTCCCACTGTCATTTCGACCGAAACGGAGCAAAGCGGAGTGGAGTGGAGAAATCTCCGGCCCCAATGGTACCAGTGTCTCCCCCTCCCACTGTCATTTCGACCGAAACGGAGCAAAGCGGAGTGGAGTGGAGAAATCTCCGGCCCCATGCTGCAGACCCATTGCGATGGGAGATCTCTCGGCTCAGAGCAACAATAGATTTCAGACACCTTTATCCCCATACCGACACGCAGCCCCGCTCGAGATGACATATGAGGCGGGCAGCTCTACAGTCATGGGGAAAGGAAACAATGACACCATCCCCCCGCCCCACTGTCATTTCGACCGAAACGGAGCAAAGCGGAGTGGAGTGGAGAAATCTCCGGCCCCAATGGCACAGGCCCCATTGCGGTGGGAGATCTCGGGGCTCAGAGCCTCAATGGAGTTCAAATACCTTGACCTTCCTGCCGATACGCAGCCCCGCTCGAGATGACAGAGCAGCGTACCATCACTTTGGGAATTTCAAAGCATAGAAGCGAAGAAAAAGGAACTGTGAAGAAATACCATATTTTTCCTCACAGTTCCTTTTTATATTTCTTCTATCCTGCTGTTTACCGGATAAGTATCAGTTTTCCGTCTTTTCCGCCAGCTCGTCCCACTTTTCGTAGAGCTTATCCAGCTTCGCCTTCGCTTCTTCATACTCTCTGGCCAGTTCCTCATAGTTGTCGGGATTCATGCTCATCTGGACGGTGTACATTTTCATGGTGGCCTCCAGCCGGCCGATTTCCATTTCCACGTGGCTCATCTTGGACACATCCGCCGCTGACGGTTCTGCCTTGGCCTGGTGTTCCTTTTCCGGAGCCCTTTCTTCCTCTGCTTTCTCTGTTTCTTCTACGCCGCCGTTTCTATCCTTTTCAAAGGCTTCCAGGTCCTTTTTCTTTTCCTTGTAGTAGCTGTAGTTGCCCAGGTATTCCGTAAGCCTTCCATCTTCCAGCTCCAATATCCGGTCCGCCACCTTGTCCAGGAAATAGCGGTCATGGGACACCACCAGACAGGTGCCGCCAAAGGCCTGTATGGCATCTTCCATGATTTCCCTGGTGGGAATATCCAGATGGTTCGTCGGTTCGTCCAGAATAAGGAAATTCGGTTTTTCAAGGAAGAGGCAGAGAAGGGAGAGCCTTGCCTTCTCCCCGCCGGAAAGCATGCCCACCGTCTTGAACACGTCATCTCCCCTAAAAAGGAACATGCCCAGGATATTGCGGGCTTCCTTTTCCCCGAAGTTAAAGGTGTCCCGCACTTCATCAAGCACGGAGAGCTTCGGGTGGAGTCTTTCCTGCTCCTGGGAATAGTATCCCATTTTTACATTGTTTCCCATCTGGATGAATCCGGTGTCCGGTTTCTTTTCTCCTGTAATCATTTTCAGGATGGTGGTCTTCCCTGCGCCGTTGGGACCGATGAGGCCGACGGTCTCCCCTTTTTTGATATGGATGGAGAGATTTTTGAAAAGCACATGATTTCCATAGGAACCTTCCACCCGAAGCACATCAAGCACCTTGTCCGCGCATTCCTGGGGCGGGTCGAAATGGAAGCGGAGCGATGCCTGGTGCACCGGCTTTTCCAGCCGCACCAGCCGGTTCAGCTGGGACTGGCGCCCCCTTGCCTGCTTGGCCTTAATGCCTGCCTTGTAACGGCGGATGTATTCTTCCGTTTCCCTGATATGCTCCTGCTGCTTTTCATAGGCCTTCTCATAGGCCCGGTCCTGGTTTTCCTTAGTTTCCATGTATCTGGTATAGCCGCCGCGGAAGGTGCGGATGTGATGGTTTTCCAAATCAATAATTCCTGTAGCCGCGCCGTCTAAGAAATAGCGGTCATGGGAAATCATGAGAATACCGCCCTTGTAGGAGCGGAGGTATTCTTCCAGCCATTCCAGCATGTTCATGTCCAGATGGTTCGTCGGTTCGTCCAGAAGGAGGAAATCGGGGTGCCGCACAAAAGCAGCAGCCAGATTAATCCTCACCTTCTGCCCGCCGGAAAAGGAATGGATATCCCTGTCCCAGTCATCATCGGAAAACCCCAGTCCCGTCAGGATTTTCCGGGTGGTGGATTCATAGTCGTAGCCGCCAAGGAATTCAAAGCGCGCTTCCGCCCTGCCGTAATCCTCCACCAGTTTCCCGTCGCTCTTATGGCTTTCCAGCTCCCTGGCCAGACTTTCCATCTTATCCTTGTAATAGAGCACATCCTTCCAGGCCTCTTCCATTTCCTCCCGGATGCTGCGGCTGGTGTAGTTAAAATCCTGCCGAAGGTAGCCGATAATGGCGCCGTCACTGGCCTTCACGGAGCCCTTGTCCGCCTCCTCCGTGCCCATGATGCACTTTAAAAGTGTGGTCTTGCCGGCACCATTGGCACCTACAAGGCCGATTCTCTCTCCCGTCCTTACTTCAAAGGAAACATTTTCAAAAACTGTTTTGATTCCAAAGGATTTTGATAATCCGCTGATTTTTAAAACTGCCATTTCTTTCTCACTTATATTTACAAAAAAGGTTCATAGGGCTGCCCCCATTTTATTGTGCCCCCTTTAGGGGGAAAGGTGGTGCCGTAAGGCACCAAAGGGGGGGACGGCCCCTGCGGGCCGGAGGTTGTGTAGAAGGGTTGTGTTCGCTCTGCTCAGGGGGCGACAGCCCTTCGGGCTGAGGGTTGTGGTATCGCCAATGGACAGCGCCTTTGGTGCTGAAGGTTCAGAGGGTTCAAAGGGTTCAAAGGGTTCAAAGGGTTCAAAGGGTTCAAAGGGTTCAAAGGGTTCAAAGGGTGGTGGTATCGCCTGCGGCGATGAGTATGAAGTCAGCGTTACGTACTAACCTTCCCGCCTCCCACTATCATCCTAAGCCGTAGGCGAAGAATCTTGGTACACCCTGACATTGACTCCAACTAGGGAAGCGCTGATTAAATCGTTATCGGATTTCATTCTTGTATTTTTATTCAATGCAAGGAATCAGTCGACGCGAATAGCGAGCTATTTAAGGAGACTGATGACGCGGCATTGGATAAAAATACATATGAAATTCGATTCTGCGAATTAATCAGTGCTTCCCTAGCCCCCTAGTCCACCAGCTCACTAGTTCACTAAGGAATCCAGCGGCAGCTCTCCCCTTCCGGCTCGCTCCGCTCGCCACCTCCCCCTGAAACAGGGGGAGGCAAGGGGCGTTACGGGATTTACTTTTGTTTCACCAGTGCCGCATGACGAAGAGCCAGAGCCCCTTCCCCAGGAAGGCAGAAGCCCTGCACCATACGGTAAGCGGTAAGCCGACAGCCGCCCATGCCATCTAACTTCTATCATCTATCGTCTAATATCTATCGTCTAATATCTTCCCTCACAATATCCGCTTTAATGACGATGACGATTTCCGATTCTTCCGTCGAGGTGCTGTGGCTCTGGAAGAGCCGGCCCAGAAGGGGGATATCTCCCAGGATAGGCACTTTTCTCATGGTTTTGGCCTGTTCCTTGTCAATAAGCCCGCCAATGGTAAGCATGTCCCCCGATTTCAGCCGCACCATGGTATTGGCGGAACGGGTAATGATACGGTATGCCTTCATTTCCGGCACCAGGTAGGGCGTGGCCACTTCCGCGTGCACGTCGGCGGTAATGTCATCGTTCCTGCTGATAATGGGCGTATAGGTCAGTTTGATGCCGGCGTCCTTGTATTCGGTGGCCGTAGTTTTGACGCCGTTTTCCATGTGCTCCACAATCACCGGAATCCGGCTGCCTATGAGGATTTCCGCTTTTCTTCCATTCATGGTGACCACGCTGGGCCGTGCCAGTACTTTGGCCTTTCCCCGGGTCACCAGGGCATTCAGTTTGGCCTGGAAAAAGAAGGTATAGGGATGGCCTGCCAGGGAACGGCCGTAGGAAATCCCGGCGTACCCTTCAGGAATGGTGACGTCCCAGCCGTTTCTTTCAATATTTCTGATTCTTGGATTACCGTCGCTGTCATAGAGAATATTGCCGCTGTTATCGGTCACATAGCGCTGCTCGCTCCAGCTGTCCCGGTCATAGGAAGCGCTGCCGGTGAGGCTTTTGAAATCCCAGTCGATGCCCAAGTCTTTGGCATAGCTCTTATTGACAGCCACCACTTCCGCTTCCACCTTCACCTGTTTTTCCGGCACGTCAAGGGCCTTCACCAGACTTTCCGCCTGCATGAGCTCCCTGGGCGTACCGCTGATGATGACCGTATTGGCGGAGGGGCTGAAGGTGACTTTTCCTTTTTCCATCACCTTTCCCAGTCCCTCTGCCACTTCTTCGGCATCCGCATAGGACAGGCGGAAGGCCCGGGTACCGGGCACCGCATTCTTCTCCAGTTTGCTGTTGAAAACAATGAGGGTACTGCCTTCGGTCCTTGAAGAAAGGCCGCAGGAAGCAAGGATGGAACGCAGCGCCTCCTGTGGCGTCACATGGTCCAGGCTGGCGGTGACCGTTTCCGACAGGTCTCCGGAAAATACCAGATTGCGTCCCGTCATTTCCGCCAGGGTACGGATCACTTCCCGGGCCGGTGCACCGCTTACATGAAGGCTGAAATTCCTCTTTTCCGAAGGCCTTTCTATCCTGACAGAGGGCTTTTCTTCTTTAATGGAGGGCTGCATGCCTTTTTCCAGTTCCTCCGCCACCGTGTCATGGACGGAAGTATCCCATGATTCCGTCCTTCCTTCTATGCCAAAGGGCAGGCAGACAAAAAGGGCGCAGCATAAAAGAATGCTGCTGCTCCTGGCTAACGTATGGTCAATGTGAGACTGTTTCCGCCGGAAACAAGGGTCACATTTTTGTCCTGAATCTCCGATACGCTCCATGGGCCTGCCCTCTCTCCCTCTTTGACAACTACGGAATTTCCATCCATCTCCAGCATGGCCCGCCGTTCAGAGCCATAGGCCATGACTCCCTTCAGCACAGGAAGGCCAAAACCTGCGGATTTCTCCTTTTTACTTGGCCTTAGGGCCGCTTCTGCAGAAAAATTTTCTGCCGCCTTTCCTTCCATTGCCAGGGGCAGCGCTTTTTCCTTTTCCATGGAAGACAGGGCGTCTGCATGAAATGGGTCCGGCAGAGGCTTTCCCCTGCGATGGAGGGCGGCGTCATATTTCAAAACCGGCCCATCCTCCGTATCGGGAAGCACCTCCACCGTGGCCGTTTTCGGCTTCTTTTCAGGAAGCAGTTTTCCCGCCGTACCGACGCCGTAAATGCCCCAAAGCGTAAGAGCAGTCACCGCCGCTCCGGCCAAAGGAAGAATCCATCTGCGTTTCATCGCCATAGGGATTCCTCCTTTCTAAAAGAAGCAGCATGCCCTTACAAAGAAGAACTCACTAGCCCACTAGTTCACCAGCTCACTAATCAGAACTTAAAATCCTTCGGCATAATCATGAATCTTGTTTCTTTTTCAATATCATCATACCGGATCCATGCATAGAAGGAATGCATGTCTCTGTAGTAAGTCCAGTAGCGGTGATTCAGCTTCCCGTTCACCGTATCAATGGACCAGGCAAGACTCAGTGCATCCATGCGGGTAGCCTGCCAGCGGAAGCCCAGATCCAGCGGTTTTTCACTGCTGTAGCTGTCGTAGGCATAGGGCGTATATCCCTTGATATCGCGGTCCGTATAGTAAATCCAGGAAGAAAGGGGACCATAGCCGCCGGAAATGCCTATGGAATAATAACCATTCCTGCGAATATTATTGGAATAGCTGTAATAATCCTTAGCATATCCCGCTTTCCAGCTGAAATTCATAAATTTCCCCAGTTTCCACGGATTTCCGGAAACATAGAGGTCAAAGCCCTTATAGGCACCTTTGATGTCCCGGCCGCCCCAGTCTTCATCCCAGTAGCCCCATTCGCCATGGGCGCCTACATAGAAACGGGATTTCCCTAGATAGAAATGATTGGTATCAAATTCCAGGGACGGTCTCTTCTTAACCCAGATGCCGCCGTCATCGTTGGTGGAGCTTTCTTCTTCCGAATAATGCACTTTGGCTGTACCTACCGGCGTGCGGTAGCGGATACCAATATCCGGCTTGTAGCCGGACTTGGTGTACCAGCGGTTCTTCATGTATGCTATGCCATTCGTACCGCCGCCAAGGGGTACAGCGATTTCATTATGAAGGCCAGTACCGTTATCGCTGTCGAAAACCGGCCGCGGAATCAGGGACCACAGGCTTACTTCGCTGTCATCATGGGCGAGAGAGCCGGAGTAGCTGGACAGGGTAATGAGGGTTGTATTTTTCGCCATGAGCTTTACGTTATGGGCGGTGTAGTGGTCTCCGGGATAAATATCGATGGAGTCTGCCTCAATGCGATAATCCGGCACCTTGGCCACAGCGTGCTTCGTGGTGAAATAGCCCTTCTGCACTACCAGTTTATTGGCATTTCTGTCATACACGCCGCTTGCGCCTTTGAAATAATAGGTTCCCTCTTCCCAGCCGTCCATCTTTTCAAAGCGGCCAATGGATTTAGCGGCGTCATAATCCGCCCTTTCCGCTTTCAGACGGGTGGTAGGATTCACCCAGCGCACTTCTCCGGGGATTACGTATTTCCGGGCAATGGAGTTGCCATATACATATTCTGTCTGGTAGGTGTCAAGCATGTGCTTGATGACCACCTTCCCCATGGCATCCACGTCGCCGGTGGTATCGTTGTACCGCATACGGTCAGCTGTCACGTACATGGGGTTTTCCGCGGAAATCCCGCTGTTCTGGACTGCTTCCTCATTTCCATCTTTATTTTTATTTTTATTTTTTTGTTTGTCCTGCTTTGTTTTGTCCTGCTTTTCCTTCGCCGGCTGCGCTTCTGCAGCCAGTTTATAGGAGGTGGCCGGCCGGGCAACCCCTTTGGCATCAAATACCAGAGGTGTCCCTGCATCAGCACCGGCAGCAGGAATATCCGCCGGACCGTCCGGTTCCTCTGCCCCTGCCGGCAGGGCCAGCAGGGAGGCCAGCACAAAGGGGGCCAGCAGTTTCATATATGTTTTCGTCATTTATTCATTTCTCACGATAACTACGGAAGGAGCTTCTTCGGCGGAGCTGCCTGTCTTGGCAGTCTCCGTGTCCTTCTCCCGTACCGATTCTAATTCTGCCTTCGCTTTCTCATTCATGGCAGTGGATGTGTCATTTGCTTTGGCTTCCACTTTTGCTTCAGCCTTTTCCTCTGCCTTTGCCACAGGAGCAGAAGCAGCAGTTTCCGTTTCCTTCACTTCATTGTCCGCCGCTGCTTTGGCAGTTTCCGTATCCGCTGCTGCAGAACGCACCACCCGTTTCCGGATGACCGCATTCGGCGCACCGCTGGTGAGTTCCAGCCCCTTGGTGGTAACGGCTTCCTGGGTTTCAATGTAGAGGGTGCTTCCTGCCGGAAGGCTCACGTCCTTGCCCTTCACGAAGAAGCCGCCCACCAGGCCGATGGGCCCCAAGGCCAGAGCGCCGATGGTGGATGCGCCGACGGCGGCCGCTTCCATTTTCAGTTTTTCCTTGGCTTCCGGACCGAGCACTGTAGGAATCACTTCATCGTCCACGGAGAAAACCTGGTCAAAGGAAATATCCAGAGCGCCGCTCCTGCCGAAGCTCTTGGGGCGGCTCACCTTCGTCACCACGCCGCTGCCCTGGGCGCCCTTGGGGAGCACCAGCACATTGCCTACGCTCACATCTTCCTGCACCGTAAAGGTCACAGGGTCTCCCACCTGGTTCGTCTTGCTGCTCACATCATCGTTCAGGGAAATCTTGAACACCGTATCAGCCGGAAGCTCCACCGTTTTCATTTCATAATGCTGGTCGCCGTACACCGACTTTTCCAGATTGGCCAGACGCTGGTCGATGGCTCCCTTCTTTTCTGCACCGTAAACCTTGGTTTCCAGGTCCCCCATCCTTGTTTTCAGGGAGTCGGACCTGATTTCATCGGTGAGATAATATTCCATGGCGTTCACCCTGGTGGCAATGGAGGGCTGAGCGTCATTATCACTTTTCACCACATCGGTATAGAGGTTTGTAATCCGGTTATCCAAACCGCTGGCGGAGGAATTGCCGTTTCCGTAAATCAGGTTGTCCGCATTGTCCACCCGGCTGATAAGGGAGCCGCTCTGGGCACTGCCGTAAATCACTTCATCCACCCGGTCAATCCTGTCCGACAGGGTAGCCGGTTCTTCCGCAAAAACCGGTGCCAGGCACAAAAGGGAAATTCCCGCTGCCAATATTGCTTTCTTTATCATAGTATCACCCTCCGTCATACTCTTATACTCTTACATCAATCACCGCAGAAACGCCTACTCCCTGTACACGACTGAAGGAAGCAGGATTTACGCTGTCCATGGGGATCAGGCCTTTGATACGGAAGAGCTTGTCATTCCAGCTGATTTCCAGCTGCCCCACAGCCTCTACCTTTTCCACCTGGTCCGCATCGCCGATAACCTGAGCGGCGCCGATGTATCCGCTGTTTCCGATACTCACGATAGGCACCACCTTGGTGGCGTAATTCGTGCCGGCGCCTTCCTTCATCATCACCGAATTAATGGCACTGTTAATTGATTCTCCATATTTAGAAACAAGAAAGCCAATGCCTCCTACTTTAGCCACTCCGCCAAGGACGCTGCCCAGGCTGAACGCATCCGCATGAATCATGGCGCCGGTGCCGAGCATGCATGCCGCCAGCGCACAGACTGCCAGTCTTTTTAATTTCATCAGTGAATCCTCCTTTAACGAAAATCCATCTTCAGAACCTGTTATCCAATTATTTTTTCAGCTGTCTCAAGCTGCCAAATTTTGCCTACACTTAAGAATATTATAAATTAAAAAGGGGCTCTGTGCAAACAGAAACCCCTTTTTCCCGCGCGGGAGGCGCGGTCTTTTTCTTTTACTTACTGCTGTTTTTCCTGTGCTTCTCTTTTCGCTTCAAAAGAACCGGGCTGAGCCATGACACTTGGCTTTTTCAGCTGGTTGTAAGCCTGGATCATCATAGCACATTCCACCCGCTTCTTCTGGATTTCGCAGGTAATATGGTAAGGCTTGTGGATGTCGCCGGCAAAGGCTTCATTATTGGCATGGCAGCCGCCGGAGCAGAAGAATTTCGCCCAGCAGTCCACGCATTCCGGTTTGGTGAAAACATGGTTGGTGCGGAAATCATGCATCATCTTCATGTTCTTCAGCCCTTCGTATACATTGCCCAGTACATAGCCTTCCCGGCCAACGAACTGGTGGCATGGATAAATGTCGCCGTTCGGCACCACCGCCAGGTATTCATGGCCGGCGCCGCAGCCCCGGAGACGCTTGGGGAGGCATGGACCCTTCCAAAGGTCCATATTGAAATGGAAGAAGAAGAATGGACGGCCCTCCTCTTCCCGCCGGATAAAGAGCTTCGCCAGACGGTCATACTCCTCCTTCACCCTGGGCAGGTCCTCTTCCTTAATGGAATATTCTTCCGTATCTTCGCCTACCACAGGCTCCATGGAAACCGCCGGGAAGCCATGGTCAAGCATGTCCTCCACGTCGGTGGTAAAGTCCAGGTTGTACCTGGTAAAGGTGCCGCGGACATAGTATTCTTCCCCGTTCCGGTGGGCCACGCAGTACTGCAGGTTCTTCACGATCTGGTCATAGGTGCCTTCTCCGTTCACATCGGGACGCATGCGGTCATGCATTTCCTTCCTGCCGTCCAGGGACAGGATGAGGCTGATGTGGTTGTCGGTGAGATATTTCACCTTCTCCTGATCCAGCAGCATGCCGTTGGTGGTGAGGGACATTTTGATTTTCTTGTGGTGTTTCTTTTCCTGCTTATGGACGTAATCAATGGTCTGCTGCACCACATGCCAGTTCATGAGCGGTTCGCCGCCGAAGAAATCCAGTTCGCAGTGTTCTCTGGGGCCGCTGTGGGCAATGAGGAAATCCACGCCCCTTCTTGCCACGTCAAAGGGCATGAGCATGCGCCACTGGCCGTAGCCGCCCTGCCCTGCAAAGCAATACTGGCAGCGGAGATTGCAGTCATGGGCAATGTTCAGGCACAGCGCCTTGATGATGGGCCTGTCTTCAATGGCCATTTTATAGTTGGGATCCATAGGCGCAAAGAGGACTTCCTTCTGAATCAGTTCATCCAGGTCATCCATCACTTCATTCAGTTCCTTTTCCTCATAGGAAGAAGACAGATTGGCCAGCACCATATCCCGGTTTTTTCCGTTATAAAATTCCAGTACCTTATATGTTACGTCATCCACCACATGAACAATGCCGCTGTTTACATCCATCACAATGTTCATGCCGTTCTGACGGAAACGATGAATCATGGGCTTTACATTATAATCCATGAATAATCTCCTTTTCATTGCGGCTTTCGCACCGCCAATTACAATCTTTGTATCTTCCAAAGAAGAAATAGAAAAGCCCCCGGCCTTAGGGCCGGGGGCTGGGCCGTAAAATCAGGCTCTCTTTGCTTCCTTGGCTTCTTCCTGAGTCGTGCAGATCAGGTTGCCGATGGTGCAGCTTGTCTTGCAGGCAGACTGGCAGGAAGTCTGACATTCACTGCAGCCTTCAAACTTAATGGAGTCCTGCAGAGAAGACTGATTGATTGTAACGATATGTTTGGACATGATGTCACCTCCCCGAAACAATTTTTCTGAAATAATCATATCATAGGAAAGAGGGTAAATACAAGTAAAAATTATGTTGGATAGATGGGGAGATGGTAGATGATAGACGATAGATAATAGACGACAGACATCAGACATCAGACTGTCAGACTTCTGTAGCCAGCTGCCAGCAGCTGACTCACTAACTCACTGTTCACTAGCTCACCAGTCCACTAGTCCACTAGTCCACCAGCTCACTAATCCACCAGCCCACTACAGCAGATGGTACAGGCCGTACATGGCACCCAGGGGGAGGAGTGTCATAGCCACCAGTGCTGCCAGGCAGCCCGTTTTCTTTCCATGGACGGCGAACCAGTCATCGGCAATGCTGTTCATTTCCTTATACTCCCGCTCCAGTCCCTGGATAATGCGCCAAAGCTCCCGGCAGTCCTCTTCCGTCAACGCTTCCTCTTCCGTTTCCGCCGCCGGAGTTTCCATTTCCCGTTCCTTTTCTTCCGCTTCCCGGCGGGCCTTTTCCTCTGCTTCCGCCATCTGGCCCTTGATATGGGACCTCCAGTCGCCGGTTTCTTCTTCCTTCTTTTCTTCCTCTTCCTTCCTCTTGGCCTCCGATTCCTTTTCTTTCTTTTCCTCTTCAAATACGCCGCTCTCTTCCCCTTCATCCACCGCCTTCAGGAGCTCATCCTTCAGCTTCTGGATATCTTCGGTGTACTTATGGGTGGCTGCGTCCCAGAGGGTGTAGTCCAGCTTTTTCTTCATGTCGTACATGGTGCCGGAAGTAGCCTGCTGGAAGAGATACTGGGTATTGTCCATATCCGCAAAGATTTCGCCCACTTTGCCCTTATGCTTGAATTTGGACTTGCCCACCTTTACGAAGTACATGAACGTACCGATATGTGCTCTTAAATTGCCGATAGGGCTCTCCTTTTCATGTCCCTTATCAAAAAATCCCATGCATAGTCTCCTTCTCCCATAGGAAATATAATCCGTTCAAACAATGAATTATTTCTATTATAAATGATTTCCGGAAAGCTTTCAAAGAAATCATTCACCACAGCGCTTCATATCCCTTTTCCATCATCACCAGTCCTACCCCCATGGCCTGCATCAGTCCGGAAAGGCAGGGCAGATCCCGAAGGAAGCTGTCCGTCTGGCTTTCCCCCTCCTGAAGCAGAATCCGGCTTTCAATCCGGGAATCTTCAGGAAGTTTCATTTCCTTTAAAAGCTTCTCCCCGTCCAGCATGACCAGATGGGTAAAGGCGCGGAGCACCGCTCCCAGAAGGGTATCGGAGGATTCCGGCACCTCAATCACCCGCACCAGGGAAATCATTTCCTTCCCCTCCCCCGTCACATCATGAACCATCATGGCAGGCCGTCCGGTCTGCTGGAACCGGCTTCCCAGAAAGACCAGGTCATCCGGAAGCACCCGCCCGAAAGGCGGCAGCACCTTCTGCCGGCGAATGTGGGCAAACATATCGTTCCGAAGAATTTTCTCCGTCCGCATGCCTTCCACCCGCCGATACAGCCCCCGTGGAAGGGTCATCCATATATCCCTGTGGTTTAGAAGCCATTCGCCCAGCACCTGGCAGCAGGGCTCCTCCGTATCCCATGTGACGCCCCGGCGGTTGATATAGTCCTTCTGGTACAGGGACTCCGGATGGGCGCTGTCCTTTTCTATAAGAGAAAGCAGCTCCGCCTTCGTATACTGTCCGTACAGAGGAAGCCCCGGGTTTACCGGAAGCAGATGGATGCCATGAAATAAATAAAGCTCTGAAACCCCAAGCAGCACTCCCAGACGCCTTAAGGGCAGGGAAATGGAACGTCCTTCGCTTCTGCCGTACCTTTCGTTGGATGCTCCCGTCACAAGCACAGAAGCTTTCAGCACAAAGGGACCTGTCACGCCAAGAGCGGAAGCCACCGTAAGCCGGTTCACCGACTCCTTCCACGACCATACCCGAAGAAGCCGCCGAAGGGGCATTTCCTTTTCCGACTCCTGCCTCACATCGTAGAGCGTCAGCACCCGGCCCATCCGGTCCATGGAAGAAATCGGGAAGGACCCCCATTCCTCTGTCCTGCCATCCTTCAAAAGGATGCCCATGTCCAGGGCCAGCCCCCGGGCAAAATCCTTCTGCGCCAGAATAGCTGATGCCAGCTTTCCGCCATCATCCGATGCCCTTCTCACCACCGTCCGGTACATGGACCAGTTCCGGTCCGTCTTTACCAGACCGTCCCCATGGGCCAAAAGCCATTCCAGTACCACCTCTTCATACCGTCTTTTGGTATCAGCAGTGACACCATCTTCCTCTATATAATCCTTCGTGAAAAGAAGATCCGGATGAAGCATATCCTTCTCCAGCCGGGCAAGCAGCTCCTCTTCCCTGTAAGCCATCATAACCACCTCGTATTCTCCATCTATCTTACCACATATAGTGGGATAGTGGGCTAGTTGACTAGTGAGCCAGTGGGACAGTGGGACAGTGAGACAGTGAGACAGTGGGATAGCGGATAGGGGATAGCGGATGGGAGCTGGGGACTATCTCACTAGCCCACCAGCTCACCAGCTCACTATTTCACTAGGGAAGCGCTGATTAAATCGTTATCGGATTTCATTCTTGTATTTTTATTCAATGCAAGGAATAAGCCGACGCGAATAGCGAGCTATTTAAGGAGGCTTATGACGCAGCATTGGATAAAAATACATATGAAATTCGATTCTGCGAATTAATCAGTGCTTCCCTAGCCCACCGGCCCATTTTTATGTTATATTTTTCATGTACATTTCATAAAGGAAGAAGCGATACAATGGAAAAGCATTTTGATATTAACCGAGGCGGCTTCAGCATACGAAGCAGGCTCATTGTGAATGACAGCGACAAAAGCACCCGTACCTTTGATGATGTGGTCATTGTCACCCATGGCTTTGGCAGCAGCAAAGAAACGGCAGGCACCCTCCATTTCGGAGAACATCTCACCTCCAAGTACAAGGGATTTGCGGTCATTGCCTTCGACTGGCCCTGCCACGGCATGGACGCCAGAAAAAAGCTTACCGTAGACGAATGCCTCACCTACCTCAAACTGGTTACAGAATATGCCAAAGACGTGATGAAAGCCAAACGGGTATATAACTACTCTTCCAGCTTCGGCGGATACATTACACTCCGCTACATCATCCAGCAGGGCAATCCTTTCACCAAAATTGCTCTCCGCTGTCCGGCAGTATGCATGTACCAGTCCATGATGAGCTATATTTCCGACGACGATAAGAACAAACTGGCCAAGGGAAAAGAAATTTCCGTAGGGTTTGAAAGAAAAATGAAAGTAGATGCCTCCTTCTTCGAATCCCTCCGGGACTTCGACGTACGGAAACAGGAATACTTCGACTACGCCGACAACATGCTCATCATTCACGGCACAAAGGACGAAATGATTCCCATCGAAGAATCCCGCCGCTTTGCGGAAAACAACGTCATCGAATTCATCCCCGTAGAAGGCGCCAACCACCCCTTCCAGAACCCCGACCACATGGCACTGGCCATCCATAAGATTATCGAATTCTTCCATGGATAGTGGGGCCCTTTGACACGCCTGCGGCGTGAAGGTTCTTAAGATTGACCGGCCTGTCGGCCGGAGGGTTCTTAGGTTTGACAGCCCTTCGGGCTGAGGGTTGTGGTATCGCCCTGCGGGCGATGAGTATAAAGCCTGCGTTACGGGATTTGCGCTTGTGTCTCCACTGCTGCATAACGAAGAGCCAAAGCCTCCTTCCACAGAAAGGAGGTGGCGCCGTCAGGCGCCGGAGGATAGGGACGTCAGGTCTTTTGATAAAAATACGGACCTATCCTCAGGGCTTCGCCCAGCTCCTTTCTGAGAAAGGAGCCTGCGTTACGTGTTATCCTTCCTGCCTTCCACTCGTCATCCGGGGTCGGTCAGCCGACAATAGGAAGGCCCTTTTATGGGCAGGCTAAGGGCCAACTTCGGCTGACTTGGAAACCCTCTGCAGGGTCTCCACAAAGCGAAGGATCTCGGCTCAAGACGATAGTGAATCAATTATCGTTAAATACCGGTCGGCAGGAAGGAGCCGCTGCAGGCAGCTCCCCCTTGGTGCCTGACGGCACCACCTTCCCCTACAGAAGGTAAAACAATAGAGCACAGCAATGCAAAAAGCCTTATATCAACCGATTTCCGATTGATATAAGGCTTTTATTCATGGAGCCGGCAACAGGATTTGAACCTGCGACCTACGCATTACGAATGCGCCGCTCTACCAGCTGAGCTATACCGGCATGAACATATATATATTACAGGAGAGGCCCCCATTTGTCAAACTGAATTTCCTAATAAAAAAATCCGCCGCTGCGGATAAAAAATGGAGCGGGTGAAGGGAATCGAACCCTCGTAACCAGCTTGGAAGGCTGGCGCTCTACCATTGAGCTACACCCGCATAAATGGTCGGAGCAGCAGGATTTGAACCTGCGACCCCTTGGTCCCGAACCAAGTGCGCTACCAAACTGCGCTATGCCCCGACAACGTAATTGATTATACCAGCAGTCCCCTGTTCTGTCAATGGATTTTTTGAAAAAATATCCTTAAATTTTTTATTTCAGCCTGTGGTATAATAATGGCAGTGAGACAGCCGTTTATATATTTCCTGGCGAGGAAACGGCTCCCTCAATATTTGTAGTATTTGAAGAAAACCTTCCCGCCGTCTGGGCAGGCTTTTTTCATGTGCTAATTACTTAGACATGATTGTGGCAGCTAAGATTCCGAACGCAATTATCAGAGATAATGTTTCGTACATATTCATAGTGCCACCCCCTCTCCACTTTCATTTTGAGGGGTCAAGCCGTGCAATATAAGCCAGCTGTCTCACCATAAATGATTATATTATATGACAAAGAAATAATGTTCTTGTATTTTTTATTTCAGCTTGTGGTATAATAATGGCAGCAGGACAGCCGTTGCATATTCCTTGGGCAAAAGGAAACGGCTCCCTCTCAACATTTTCAGTATTTGAAGAAAGCCTCCTTAAGCCTATGGGTAGGCTTTTTTCATGTCCTACTTAGACATGATTGTGGCGACTAAGATTCCGAAAGCTATCATGAGAGATAATACTTCGTACATATTCATAGTGCCACCCCCTCTCCACTTTCATTTTGAGGGGAATAAAAAGCCGCACAATGCAAAGCAGCTGTCCTGCCACTGTTATTATATCATTTTATAGCAGATTCAGTGATACATTTTATATTCCGCATAAAAATCCGGAGAGCCTATCAGGGGTTCTCCGGACTTTTCATTTCAATAATCTTCATCCCAGGCGTTGATATACACCGGTTCCATTTCCATCATTTTCTTCTGTTCCTCAGTGAAATGGCTCTTCAGGATCACCGCTTCATACACGAACTCCCGGAAATAGGCTTCTGAGCACACGAAATAGCCATTGTCTCCCACGTCTTTGCCCCAGGAGTTCTCGATTTTCCAGCGGTCCGGATTTCCATTTTCATCCAGATGCACGCCGGTGAGGAGCATGGCATGGGTGGCGGAGCTGGCGCTGTATTCCAGGCGCTTCCCCTTTTCCATATCCGTGGAGAAACCGCCCAGCAGGTCTTCATAGCGCACGCTTTCCGGGTCCCACACCCCTTCCTTTCTGGCGCCCGCCGCACCGGCGTCGCAGGCAAACCACACCGCTTCTCTCGCTTTAAGCTGCTTCACGCAGAGGGCCTCCATATCCTGGGCAGTGAGATTCAAGCCCTTCATATCGCGGCCTGCCATATTGCTGCCTCCGTGGAAAGCAATGACACGGCCCAGGGGCTTGTCAAAGGTGGGCTCATTGATGACGGCCATGTAATCCGTAAGGGAAATGCCTACGTATTTCCTGTAGAACTCCTGGGGCGTGAGTCCCCGTTCCTCATGAAACTTATGGTCCTTATCCTGCCAGGTGAAATCGAACTGCTGCACCGGTTCACCGAAGGCAATGCATTCCGCCTTGTACACTTCTTCCATCATTTCCGCTTTTCTGGCATAGGGATCCTTCCCTGCCTTCACCAGCGCCCGAAGCTCCATGGCATCCTTCCGGAGCAGGCGGTTCATCACGGAAACGAAACGGTCCGTATGGCCGGACTGGTAAGTTTCCGGCTGTACCTGCTTAGGCACCACGCCATACTTTTCCACCAGGTCCGCCGCTTCCGTCCAGTAGCCGCCATCACTCATGCCCCGGAGCACATACTGCATGAGCTGGCCCTTCACCGGCGCATGGGCATGTTCAATCACCATTTCCAGGAAATTGTTCGCTTTTTCCAGCTTATCGTAAAAGGAAAGGTAATTCTGGGACAGCTCAAACTGCTCCATATGGCACTTTTCCGCCACCTTCTCCCGAAGAATATTCAGCGCCGCAAAAAGCCAGCAGCGCCCCGACTGCTCCTGGGCCGTAATGCCCCTTGTCTTCACCTCCACCGTGAAAGCGCCCTTCAGGGCCGCTCCCTTCATCGGATGGTAGGCCAGGTCCATCATATTCGTCTTGGCCAGAGCCCCATGGAGCACCTGGGCCGCTTTGTCCGCTTCATAGGACTCATGAAATTTGGTAAGCATATCCTGGGAAATATCTTTCATAGGGATTCCTCTTTTCTATATTGACACGCCTTCTGCGTGAGGGGTCTTAAGATTGACCGGCCTATGGCCGGAAGGTTCTTAGGTTTGACAGCCCTTCGGGCTGAGGTTTTTTAAGTTTGACCGGCCTTTGGCCGGAGGGTTCTGAAGTTTGACGGGCCTTCAGCCCGAGGGTTGTGGTATCGCCCTGCGGGCGATGAGTATAAAGCCTGCGTTACGGGATTTCCTTCCCGCCTCCTACTCGTCATCCTGAGCACAGCGAAGGATCTCGGTACGTGCCGCTTATGAGACAAATGCTATGAAATACCAATCGGCGGGAAGGCTGCCGATTGGTAATCAGCCCAAAATCTTTCGGTGTTCCTCAGGGCTTCGCCCAGCTCCTTCCTCAGGAAGGAGCCTACGTTACGGGATTTACATTTGTGTCACCGGTGCTGCATGGCGAAGAGCTAAAGCCCCCTTCCTCAGGAAGGGGGTGGCGCCGTTAGGCGACGGAGGATAGGGGCGTCAGTTCTTTCGATAAAAGATACGGACCTATCCTCAGCCCTATCGGGCAGCTCCTTCCTGTGGAAGGAGCCTTAACGTTACGTATTTTTCTTCCTGCCTTCAACTGTCATCCTGAGCGATAGCGAAGGATCTCGGTGCAAGACGATAATGAATCAATTATCGTTAAATACTGGTCGGCAGGAAGGAGCCGCTATGCAGCTCTCCCCCCTTGGTACCTTCGGTACCACCTTCTCCCCGGAGAAAGCGTGTCACTGGATTCTCAGTCCACTGCATCTCCTTACGAATCCAGTTCCCTTGCCACCCGCAAGCGGTGGGACAAATCAGTTAAGAAATTACCAGCCCACTGATTTACCCTATCTCCCACCCGTGGCAGGCGATTTCTATGACCGTCTCGCAGGCCTTGACCAGGGAGGGAAGGGGCAGGTATTCGAAGCGGCTGTGGAAATTGGCGCCGCCGGTGAAGAGGTTCGGGCAGGGCAGCCCCTTGAAGGAGAGCTGGGCGCCGTCGGTGCCGCCGCGGATGGGGAGCTCCACCGGCGTTACGCCCACCTTTTTCATGGCCCTTCTGGCCAGTTCCACAATATCCATATGACCGTCCCGGATGATGTCAAGCATATTGAAGTACACATCATGGAGAGCCACTTCCACCGTGCCTTCGCCGTATTTCTCATTCAGAAAATCGGCCATGCGCACAAGATACTGTTTCCTCTTTTCAAATTTCATCCGGTCATGGTCCCGGACCAGCATATCCAGCCTGCATTCTTCCACGGAGCCGGAGATTTTGTACACATGGAAAAAGCCTTCCCTGCCCTCCGTGCATTCCGGCTTCTCCCCTTCCGGCAGCAGGGACTGCCATTCAGAGGCAATGGAAATGGCATTCACCATTTTACCCTTGGCGTCTCCGGTGTGGACGCTTCTGCCATGGATGGTGACCACCGGATTGGCAGCGTTGAAATTTTCATATTCCAGGCCGCCCAGCTCGCCGCCGTCCACGGTGTATGCAAAGTCGGCGCCAAACTTTTTCACATCAAACTTCAAAGGACTCCGCCCCGTTTCCTCGTCCGGCGTAAAGCCAATTCGAAGCTTTCCATGCTTCACTTCCGGATGGGCTGTGAGATACTCCAGGGCCCCCATAATGGCCGTCACCCCGGCCTTATCGTCAGCGCCAAGGAGGGTGGTGCCGTCGGTAACCACAATGTCCTGGCCCTTGTACTTCAGGATTTCCGGGAAATCCTTCGTAGAAAGGATGATATTCTTTCCCTCGTTCAGGCAGATATCCTTCCCGTCATAGCTGCGAATCACCCGGCTTTTGATGGGGCCGCCGGGTGCATCAGGACTGGTGTCCATATGGGAAATAAATCCCACCGTCTTTCCGCTTACCCCGTTGGCCGGAAGGGTGGCCATGACATAACCGTTCTCATCCAGACTCACCTCCGTGAGCCCCAGGGTCTTCAGTTCCTCCGCCAGATGACGGGCCAGCACCATCTGCCCCGGCGTGCTGGGATACACCCGGTCATTGTCCTCGTCGGACTGGGTATTGTAGGAAATATAATCTTCAAACCGTTTCAAAAGTTTTTCTGTATCTAAATCCAAAGGATACCACCTCTTACTTTTTATGATGATTCCATCATATACCAAACGGAAAGGATGTGCAAAGGGCATTGGGTCGCCTGTCGGCGGCCGGGTTCAGAAGGTTCAAAGGGTTCAAAGGGTTCAAAGGGTTCAGAGGGTGGTTAAAAGGTTCTTAAGATTGACCGGCCCTTGGGGCCGGAGGGTTCGGAGGGGAAGGTTCTTAAGTTTGACGGGGCCTTTGGCCGGAAGGTTCTTAGGTTTGACAGCCCTTCGGGCTGAGGGTTGTGATGGCCGCCATTGGACAGCGCCTTTGGCGCTGAGGGTTCAGAGGGTTCATAGGGTTCAAAAGGTTCAGAGGGGAAGGTGGCGGCTCCGCCGCAGTTTATAGCCCCCTTCCCTAGGAAGGGGGTGGCGCTGAAAGCGCCGGAGGATAGCAGGCTTTTCGCAGAAAAGCCGAGGCCCCAGAGGGGCCTGATGTGAGTAAATGGTATTCCTGCGTAATTTCGGACCTATCCTCAGGGCTCCGCCCAGCTCCTTTCTGAGAAAGGAGCCTGCGTTACGTACTTTCCTTCCTGCCTCCCACCGTCAGAATACTGACCCCGGGCGAAGAATCTTGGTACACCCTGACATTGACTCCAACTAGGGAAGCGCTGATTAAATCGTTGTCTGCTTTTATTCTAGAATTTTTATGCAATGCGAGGAATGGGATGACGAGAATAGCGAGCTATTTAAGGAGTTCCATGACGAAGCAGTGCATAAAAATTCTTATAAAAGCAGACTCTATGAATTAATCAGTGCTTCCCTAGCCCACTAGTCCACCAGCTCACTAGTTCACTAAGGAATCCAGCGGCAGCTGACCCCTTCCCCTGAATCAGGGGGAGGCAAGAGGGCGTTACGGGATTTACTTTCCTGCGGAGTCACATAGAGGTGCTCGTAAAAGAAAAGCAGTGGAAAACCGAAGTTTTCCACTGCTTTCTTTTATGCAATGATTTGATAGGGAATCAGCCTACGATGTTCAATGCGTATACGCTGTATTCTTTTTCGAGGGCTTCTGCTTTCTTGCTGATTTCGATCTGCAGGTCCGAGGCGGTGTCGTAGTCATCGGCTTCGAGGGCGTCTTTCAGTTTGGTGCAGAGGGATTTGCCGGCTTTGGTGTCTTTGATGAGTTCGTATTTCTTATCAAGGATATCTGCCCAGCGTTCTTCGTCCAGGTCGTCTTCGCTGTCAAGTTTCTTGAAGCCTTTGACGAGAGCTTCGGTGGCCGGGATGATGCGGTCGATGAGTTCGTTCTTCCAGCGGTATACGATGGAGGCTACGAAGGAGTCTACGATGGTGGCGTTCAGGGTGCCGCCTGCTTCGATGACTGCCACTTTGTCGGGGTTGGCTTTCATGGTCTTTACGTTTTCCCATACCGTTGCCGGCGGTTTGCCGAAGGCGGCGTCTCTTTCTTCCTGGGTGAAGTCTTCGAATACGTTGTCTTCGCAGCGGTAGGCTCTGCCTTCTTCCAGGTAGTCTGCTTTTTCGCCCGGTTTCTTGGAGAGTTCAGCCAAAAGGTCCGCCGGTGTCTTGCCGGAAGTTACGGCGTAGGTGATGCCGTCGAGGGCTGTGAGGAAGAGGCAGGAGGCTGCCAGGTAGGTGTTGGTGAAGGGGTTCGGAGCGCGGAGTTCGAAACGGGTAGCTTTCGGGTTGTCGATGTCTCTCACGAGGCCGATGAGGATGGTTCTGTTACGGGACGGAACTTCGGGGTTGTGGCCCAGGGAGGTAACGATGCAGACCGGTGCTTCGAAGCCCGGTTTCAGACGGTTGAAGGCGTCGGTGGTGGAGGATACGAAGGGGTTGGTGGCTTCGTAGTTCTTCAGGATGCCCATGATGAAGCCGTAGCCGATGGTGGAGAGGAAATCCGATTTCATTTCGGTAGGAGCCAGGAGGTTGATGGTCTTGCCGTTTTTCAGGGTAGCACAGATGCCTACATGGGTGTGTTCGCCGCTGCCGGCTACGCCGATAATCGGCTTTGCCTGGAAGGAAACGTCGAGGCCGTATTTGCGGAATACTTCACGGATGATGATGCGGGCTTCCAGTTCGTTGTCTGCAGCCTGGAGCGGGTTCATGGAGAATCTCCAGTCCAGTTCCAGCTGTTCGCATACGTCTACGGTGTGGCCGGCGTCGTCAACCTTCGGTTTAATGCCGCCCACTTCTTTGTGGCCCATTTCTACGCTCATGCCGCGGGCGTCCAGTTCTTCAATGGCTTCTTCCATGGCGGTACGGACGTTGCCGCGCATTCTCTGCCAGTACTGTTCCTGGAGTCTCTGGGAAATGGAAAGGTGCTGGATGGTTTCTTTTTCGCTGGGGGTCTTGACCCAGAATTCCAGTTCTGTGCCGATGGTGAATTCAATGTCTGCAATGTCATCGAAGGGTACGTCTTCCATGCCTTTGACTTTCTTGCCGCCGGCCAGAAGGCCTTTCAGTTTGTCTGCCACGAAGGCGCAGGAGTCTTTCAAAATGGAACGGGAGTCGATGAATTTACCGTTGTGCAGGAGGAAGCAGGGGATGCGGAGGGTGCCAACGGGGCGGCCGTTTTCATAGATGTTGTCTTCGTTGTAGTCGATGTACCAGTTCACGGAGGGATCAGCCACCATATCCACGCGGGCATCGTTCAGTGTGGCAATGTTCATGAGGACTACGGAGGAGCCATCGGTCTGTACGGCGGTGCCGGCGAAGAAGTCGTCGTAGTTCTTGAGGAACAGTTCAATCGGTACCTTTTCATCGGTATCATTGCCTGCCAGGTCGATGCCTACCAGGGATACGAAGCGGATTTCCGGATGGGTCTTGAGAAGGGAAAGTACGCCTTCCTTGCCAAATTCACCGGTTGGGATGTAGTAAAGTAAGTCCTTGTTCATGTTGAATTCCTCCTAAATATAATTTTTATAAAAATGCGAAATCAATTTCCAGGATATGTCCCCCATCATGTGACTTCCGGGAACCCCAGAATGGAAAAGCGGTATTTCTTTTTCCAGTTCCTCATTTTCATGCCTCCTGTATATCTATGTATTCGTATATGTCATGAAATATAAAATGACCCATTCTTGTATAAGAATGGGTCATCATTGGCCTGATGTTCAGCTATGACGGATTGAATCAGTCGAGAATGTTCAGCGCATACACGCGGTATTCCTTTTCCAGGGCCTGGGCTTTTTTCATCATTTCCAGCTGGAGGTCGGAGGCGGTGTCGTAGTCATCTTTTTCCAGCGCTTCTTTCAGCCTGGTGCAGATGCACTTGTCATCGTCCAGATCTTTTGCCAGTTCCACCCGTTTGGCTTTGATGGATTTCCAGCGTCTTTCATCAATCTTGTCGTCATTATCCAGTTTTTTATAGCCTCTCACTGCCGCTTCCACGCCGGGGATAATCCGGTCGATGAGCTCGTTTTTCCAGCGGTATACGATGGAAGCAAGGAAGGAGTCCACAATCTTTTCGGAAAGGGTGCCGCCTCTGGTGAGGACTGCCACCTTGTCCGGGTTGGCTTTCATGATTTTCACGTTTTCCCAAACCGTTGCGGGCGGTTTGCCGAAGGCTGCATCTCTTTCTTCGTCGGTGAAATCTTCAAATACGTTTTCTTCGCAGCGGTAGGCCCTGTCTTTTTCCAGGTAGTCCGCGCCCTCTCCCGGTTTCTTGGAAAGTTCTGCCAGCAGCTCTTCGGCGGATTTGCCGGATTTCAGTGCATAGGCAATGCCGTCAAGGGCGGTGAGGTAGAGGCAGGAAACACAGAGGTACGTATTGGTGAATGGGTTCGGCGCACGGAGTTCGAAGCGGGTGGCTTTTGGGTTGCCGATGTCGCGAATCAGTCCCATGAGGATGGAACGGTTGCGGGACGGCACTTCCGGCGTATGACCCAGGGAGGTAACGATGCAGACCGGTGCTTCAAAGCCCGGTTTCAGGCGGTTGAAGGCGTCGGTGGTGGAAGAAACGAAAGGATTGGTGGCTTCGTAGTTATGGAGAATTCCCATGATGAAGCCGTAGCCGATGGTGGACAGGAAATCGGATTTCATGTCTTCCGGAGCCAGAAGGTTGATGGTCTTGCCGTTTTTCAGGAGGGCCGCAATGCCTACATGGGTATGTTCCCCGCTGCCGGCTACGCCGATAATGGGCTTTGCCTTGAAGGATACGTCCAGGCCGTTCCGGCGGAACACTTCTCGTACCACGATGCGGGCTTCCAGTTCATTGTCCGCTGCCTGCAGGGGGTTGGTGGAGAAGAGCCAGTCCAGTTCCAGCTGTTCGCATACATCGAAGATATGGCCGTCGTCATCAATCTTGGATTTGATGCCGCCCACTTCTTTATGGCCCATTTCTACATGAAGGCCCCGGGCGTCCAGTTCTTCAATGGTCTGTTCCATGGCGGTACGGACGTTGCCCCGCATGCGCTGCCAGTACTGTTCCTGGAGGCGCTGGGAAATGGAAAGGTGCTGCACCGTTTCCTTTTCGCTGGGAGTCTTCACCCAGAATTCAAGCTCCGTGCCGGTGGTAAATACGATATCCTGGATTTCAGAGAAGGGGAAATTTTCCATGCCCTTCACGGTGGCACCAAGGAGCATTTTCTTCAGTTCCCCTGCCACGTATTCGCAGGAATTTTTCAGAATGGAGCGGGAGTCGATAAATTTCCCGTTATGGATAAGGAAGCATGGAATCCGGAGGGTGCCCACAGGACGGCCATTTTCTTCCATAATATTGTCATCATTATAATCCACATACCAGTTCACCGTGCTGTCGGCCACCATGTCCACCCGGGCGTCGTTCAGGGTGGCGATATTCATGAATACCACCGAAGAGCCGTCGGTCTGTACAGCTTTGCCGGCAAAGAAGTCTTCATAGTCTTTCTTGAAAATTTCAATGGGGATCTTTTCATCGGTATCATTGCCTGCCAGGTCGATGCCCACAAGAGACACGAACCGGATTTCCGGATGCTGTGCCAAAAGGGAAAGAACCCCTTCCTTACCATATTGGCCGGCCGGAATGCAGTACAATAATTCTTTGTTCATTTGAGTCCTCCTATAGACTTAAATCGTTCCATTTTTTTACATTTATAAAGTCCTATGTGTTCCAAAAGAAAATGACCCATCCCAATAGGAATGAGTCATCTTTGACGCAGCATATGAACTTATGTAATAAGAATACACCACGTGTCTTACTTTTGTCAAGCCTTTGTGCTCAGGCCAGCAGTTTACGGACGATTCCGTTAATCATTTTACCGTCTGCCTTGCCTTTGAGCTTTGCCATGACCGCTTTCATCACAGAACCCATGTTTCTCTGCCCAGGATCCAAAGCGTCGATTGTTTCTTTTACAATCTTCTCTACTTCTTCTGCAGACATTTCTGCCGGCAGGTACTTTTCCAGTACTTCGATTTCCGCCTTGGTCTGTTTAACCAGGTCTTCTCTTCCGGAACCAGCGATTTCAGCAAGGGTTTCCTTCCTCTGCTTCACTTCCTTCCGGAGAACGGCAAGAACCTGATCATCATTGAAGTCAGCGTGTCCGTCGTCGATTTCAGCCTGTCTGATGTGAGCACGGGCCATGCGGATCGTGTTCAGTGCAAGCCTACCTTCTTCTTTTGCTTTCATGGCTGTCTTCATGTCAGCCATAAGCTGTTCCTTAATTGACAAAACTAATCACCTTACAACCTGTCATTACTTATACTTGCGTTTTCTTGCGGCTTCAGATTTCAGTTTACGTCTTACGCTGGGCTTTTCATAATGTTCACGTTTTCTTACTTCAGAAAGAACCCCGGCTTTTTGGCAGGAACGTTTAAATCTGCGAAGAGCACTATCAAGAGATTCGCCCTTTTGAACTTTGATCTCAGACATCTATATCCCTCCCTCCCAATAAGACTGATGGGGTGCTATTGCACACTTATAAATTATAAATTACATTGGCCTATCTGTCAATTTATTTTTTTAGCATACTGCGCCCTTTGGGCGCAAAGGTTCTAAAGGTTCTGAGGGTTCTTAAGTTTGACGGGCCCTCCGGGCCCGAGGGTTGTGGTAGCCGCCATTGGACGGCGCCTTTGGCGCTGAGGGTTCAGAGGGTTCATAGGGTTCAAAAGGTTCAGAGGGTGGTGGTATCGCCCTATCGGGCGATGAGTATGAAGTCAGCGTTACGTACTTTCCTTCCTGCCTCCCACCGTCATCCGGGGTCGGTCAGCCGACAATCGGAAGGCCCTTTTATGTGCAGGCTAAGGGCCAACTTCGGCTGACTTGGAGACCCTCTGCAGGGTCTCCACAAAGCGAAGGATCTCGGTACAAGACGATAGTGAATCAATTATCGTTAAATACCAGTCGGCAGGAAGGAGCCTACGTTACGGGATTTACTTTTTTTGTTACCAGTGCTGCATGACGAAGAGCCAGAGCCCCCTCCCACCGCTATCGCGGTCCCTTCCCCTGACAATCAGGGGGAGGCAAAGTATTACGGAATTTGCGTTCTTCTTATTAAGCAAAAATGCCCCTCATGATGAGGAGCATTTTTGAATTTCTTTACGCTTCAGCGGCTTTGGCTTTCTTGGTGCGGAAGTACTGGAGGGCGAAGACGCCGGCCAGGATGGCCACGCCGATGATGTCGGTGAGGGTATGGGGGTCGATGAGGCAGAGGCCGCCGGCTACGAGAAGGAGCCGTTCAAGGATGTTGGCCCTGCAGTAGAACTGTCCGATCATGGCGCCGGAGATACCGGTCATACCGATGATGGCGGTGCAGGTGGTAAAGAGTACACTGCCGAAGGTGGCGCCGATGCCAAGGAGCTGGGGCGAGAGGACGAATACATAAGGAATGATGAAGGCCGCTATGCCCAGTTTCGATGCGTTCACCCCTGTTTTCAGCGGGTCGCCGCCGGAAATGGCGCTCCCTGCGTAGGCAGCCAGGGCAACCGGCGGAGTAATGTCGGCGATGATGCCGAAGTAGAATACGAACATGTGGGCTGCCAGGATGGGTACGCCCAGCTGAATCAGTGCCGGTGCGGCAATGGTGGAGGTAATAACGTAGTTGGCGGTGGTGGGCACGCCCATGCCGAGGATAAGGGATGTGAGCATGGTGCAGAGGAGCAGGAGCATGAAATTGCCTGCTGCCACGGTAACCAGGGCGGAGGCCAGTTTCAGTCCCACACCGGTTTTGGTGACGATGCCGATAATCATGCCGGCGGAGGCGCAGGCGATGATGACGCCCAGGGCACCTCTGGCGCCTTTCACAAGGCCATCTACGATGTCATAGAAGCTCATGCGGGTGCTGGCCCGGAGCATGGCGGTGGCAATGGAAATGAAGATACCTGCCAGGGCTGCTTTCATAGGTGTATAGCCGGAGGCCAGGAGGGCGATGATGGCAATGAGCGGAATGGCCAGGTGCCCTTCTTCCTTCATAATGCGGCCCCAAGGTTCCAGCTGGCTTCTGGGGGTGCCTTCCAGATGATTTTTCTTGGCTTCAAAGTGAACGCCCAGGAATACGCCGAGGAAATAGAGGATAGCAGGAACAACAGCAGCTTTGACGACTTCCATGTAGGGGATGCCTACGAATTCAGCCATAAGGAAGGCAGCGGCGCCCATAATCGGCGGCATGAGCTGGCCGCCGGTGGAGGCGGCTGCTTCTACGGCGCCGGCGAAGTTCTTGTGATAGCCCAGTTTCTTCATCATAGGAATGGTGAAGGAGCCGGAACCTACCACATTGGCTACGGAGGAGCCGGAAATGGTACCCTGGAGGGCACTGGAGATAACGGCTACTTTAGCCGGTCCGCCGGAAGCCCAGCCGGCCAGGGCGTTGGCGATATCGATGAAGAATTTGCCAAGGCCTGTCTTTTCCAGGTAGGCACCGAAGAGGATGAAGAGGAAGATGAAGGTGGACGATACGCCCAGAGGAATACCGAAGACGCCTTCGGTGGTGAAGAAGAGGTGTCCTACCATCTGGTTGATGGTGAGACCTCTGTGGGCCAGGGGTCCCGGCATGTAGGGTCCAAGGAACCCGTAAGCCAGGAAACAGAGCACCACGATGACAATAGGAAGGCCTACGATACGGCGAGCCGCTTCCAGTACCATCACCATGCCCAGGAGACCTACCACCGCATCGGTTGGTGTGACAGTGCCGGCGCGGAGAATGAGATGCTGGTAGTTCACCAGGATGTAGATAGGCGGTATGATGGCCAGTACGGTGAAGAGAATATCAATAGGATGAAATCTTCCGCCCTTGACCCAGGATTTCTTCGTGGGGCAGAGGAGGAATACAAGGCAAATGCCGAAGGACAGGTGGATGCAGCGCTGGATCATGGCATCCAGTGTGCCGAAGATGCCGGTGTAAATCTGGAAGAGGGAAAAGCAGATGCAGATGGCAGCTACAATTTTTCCGCAGATTCCCGAATATTCCATGGTATTGGACTCTTTGTCCAGGGATTTCAGCTTTTCCTGCAGTTCATCAGTCAGTTTTCCATCTACCGGAGCATTGTCTCCGGCAGGTGCTCCCTTTTTTTCTAAATCAGCCAATATAATCAACTCCTAATTTCTTTCTTCATGTACCACCCTTTGTAAAGAGGCGCTACATATAGCTTCATTTCTTTTCCCAGAGGAACCATTTCATCCAAGTTGTAGTCTTTGTCGCCCACAGTGAGGACGCCATGGTTTGTCACTCCGTTGCGGATGGACAGTTCAGGGTAATTCCGGTTGATGTCATCCAGAATAAACCAGCCGTCCTCTTCCCGGAACTTTCCCTCATCAGCGGAAAAGGGAAGCCCCACCCCCATAGATTGATACTTGGTGGATTTAAGGACAAATCCGTTTGCTATTTTGTTCACTTCCAGATATTCGTATATCATGGTCTTCTGGACGGAATGATGATAGGAAAGGGTGACCGGCGTGCCGGCATCCACCCGCTGCCTCATGATGATTCCGTCCGAAGTCTGGGCAAAAAGGAAGGGCATGCGGATGTACCAGCCGCCGATTCCCGTGACCAGTGCCACGATAACGCCGAATATGATAATCACTGTTTCCAGTTTCCCATTTTTCTGTTTCTTCATGAAAGTGAGAACGGACCCCATAAGGCCCGTTCTCCCTCCTTTCTATGCAAGGTTGCAAGGTATGGATCCGATGGGGATTCTTCCTTATTTAGCCTTCAGGTACTTTTCAGCGCCTGCATTCATCTTCACAGACATGCCTTCCAGGGCGGTGTCCTTGGTGATGTACTTGCCAACGGCATGGGCAGCTTTCATGCGGTCCAGATGTTCATAGATGGCCTTCACAATCTGTTCGCCCAGGTCGTCGCTGAGTTTATCGGTGGTAACGATGACGCATTTCACGGCTACGGTGTTCACGTCTTCATCCTGTCCGGGGTAGGTGCCCTTCGGAATGGTCATCTTGGTGTAGTACGGGTATTTCTGCATGAGCTGGTCAACGATCTTCGGGTCAATGTTGACGATGGCAGCGGATTTATTGGCAGCCAGGTCCTGGATAGCGGCGGTCGGGAAGCCTGCTACCACAACGCCTGCGTCTACGTTGCCGTCCTTCAGGGCGTTGGCAGCTTCACCGAAGGAGAGGTACTGTACATCGATATCATTATAGGTAATACCATAGGCTTCCAGAATCTGGCGGGCATTGGCTTCGGCGCCGGAGCCGGAAGCGCCGACGGCTACCTTCTTGCCCTTCAGGTCAGCCACAGTCTTGATTCCCTTGTCCTGGGTGGTTACGAACTGGATGGTTTCCGGATAGAGGGCAGCCAGACCGCGGATGTTATCCATCTTGTTGTCCTTGAACATTTCTTTGCCGTTAGCTGCATAGTAGGCGATATCGTTCTGGATGAATGCGATATCCACGGAACCGTCCTTCAGCATATTCACGTTGGCAACGGAAGCACCGGTGGACTGGGCAGATGCGTTCATGCCCTTGATATTCTGGTTCAAAAGTTCGGCCAGTGCGCCGCCCAGGGGATAATAGGTGCCTGCCGTACCGCCGGTGGCGATATTCAGGAACTGCTTGCCGCCTGCCGAAGCGGATCCGGAACCGGAGCTGCCGCCGCAGCCTGCAAGAAGAGCTGTACCAGCCAGACAAAATGCACCTGCTACCATCAGTTTCTTTAATGCCTTCTTCATCATACTGTCCTCCTTGATACCCTTACAGGGAAAGGTGGGTCTCCTTGAAATTCCCTCCGCACTTTCCCGAAATTCACAAAGGGTGAAATAAAAAAGCAGCCCGGCGCACAGGAAAAACCTATACGTCTGCTGCAGCTTCTTTGCCCCATGTGTTATAAAGTTACTATTATAATACTACTTTTCGAAATCTTTGTAAAGGAGGCTGGGCTGAATCCCCTGATTGTTCTGGTACTTGCCTCCGTTGTAGCTGTCCGCCTCGCCCAGCACGGTATGGAAATAAATCTGGCAGATTTCCACGCCCGCATAAATGCGGATGGGCTGCACGCAGAACATTTCCAGTGTCCAGTAGCCGGAGAAACCTACGTCGCCGAAACCCGCGGTGACGTGAATGAAAAGGCCCAGACGGCCGATGGAGGAACGACCCTCCAGCATGGGCACGAAACATTTCGTCTTCGTGTACTCCCTGGTGCGCCCCAGGTAGAGCTTGTTGGGCTGGAGCACGATGCCCTCCTCCGGAATGTGGAGCAGGCGGCCCTCATTTCTCTTCTTCATGTCCAGTTCATGATTTTCATAAACCATGAGTTCATCAGCCAAGGTAAGGTTATAGCTGTTGGGATTCACTTTCTTCGGGTCAAAGGGATCAATAATGATTTCCTCGCCCATATGTCTTACGATTTCCCTGCCGGATAAAATCATTTCAATTTCCTGCCTTCCTGGTTAAAAATTCTCCGATGCTCCGCCATGCGGCGCCGTACAAAATGACCATGGGCCTTCTCCCCCGGTATCAGATGGAAAAGCTCCCTTTCCTTCTCCGTGAGCCTCCCTGAAACGAGGAGCTCTCCCTTCAGGCTGAAGGAAATCAGATGGGCTGCGAAAAGGGCACCATGGGTAGGGCAGAAAAGAAGGCCCTTCTCCCCCTTTTCCTCTTCCCCGTAGGGATAGGCCCGCAAAAGGGAAATCCGGTCCGCCCCGCAGACCAAACAGCATGGGTGCTCCCGGCCTAAGGACTTCCGCTGGAAATCCCGGTCCTTTTCCAAAAGCCTCCGGATGGAGCGGACAGAGCTGTCGGAGGGATTGGAGAAGAGGCTCTCCTCCACCCCTTCTGCGGTCTTGTCTTCTTCAATGATTTTGGAAATAGCAGCAATCCTGCGGTCTCCGGCACTCTTCCATTCGCGAAAGGCGGCGGCCGCTTCGGGTTTCAATATCCAGAAATAGGTGCCGTTTTCCCCTTCCACCCCGTCAAACACATACTCCCAGGGTGCCATGGAAACCTTCTCCGGCGCCATCTCCGCCGCTTCCTCTCCCAGATTCTCCTGCACAAGGAGCGCTGTTTCCGGGGTCTTTTCCTTTTTGCCTTCCTCTTCGGGATACACAGGGATAAGGCCCTTCTCCACCATGCCGCGAATCTTTCCGCCGGCCCAGCCTACAGCAGAGTTCAGGGCCCGGTACTCCATATGAAGGGCGGAGGCGATGCTCTTGCCATTGTCCATGTGGTCGGTGGAATCATAAAGCCTGGCAAAAATATCCATCATGAGCCGGCTCATGACAGACGTATCCCCCATGAGTTTGAGCCAGCCTTCCACTGTAATCCGATCCCACTTCTTCAGCCCCTTGCGCCGCGCCATCCTTTCACCGCCTTTTCCGCTATTTAGGATATTATACCATTTTAGGGCAATAGGAAAAAGGTTATAAAGATTGACGGGGCCAATGGACAGCGCCTTTGGCGCTGAGGGTTCAGAGGGTTCATAGGGTGGTGGTGGCACCCTGACGGGCGCAAGTAGAAAAAGGGACGCGCCTGACGGCGCAGGTTGTGTAGAAGGGTTGTGTTCGCTGTCGCTCAAAGGGGCGACAGCCGCCTTCGGCGGCTGAGGGTTGTGGTATCGCCCTTTGACACGCCTACGGCGTGAGGGTTGACGGCCCATGGCCGAAGGTTCTTAAGGTTCTAAGGTTTGACGGGCCTATGGCCCGAGGGTTGTGGTATCGCCGCTTCGCGGCGATGAGTATGAAGTCGGCGTTACGGGATTTACTTTTGTGTCTTCATTGCTGCATGACGTAGTGCAAAAGCCTTCTTCCTCTGGAAGAAGGTGGCGCCGTAAGGCGACGGATGATAGCAGGCTTTTCAAAGAAAAGCCGAGGCCCTGAAAGGGCCTGATTTGACTCATAAATGAATTAACAAAGATTCGGTGTTCCTCAGGGCTTCGCCCAGCTCCTTCCTGTGGAAGAAGCCTGCGTTACGAGATTGACTTTATCCTCATGTGTTAAATGAAACATTCAGCGTAAATAGCGGCCTAACGGCCGCTACCCCCTATCCGGCTGCGCTGGACTTCCGCCCTATTCAGGGGGCAGAATCAGCCTCTCCATGTTTTCCTATATTTTCATTTATTGCATAACACAGCGCCGGGATTTTTATGAAAGGCTATGTCACAACAAACAGTTGATAAATAGCCATTTTTATAGGGGAGTATCA
>ERZ791907.21-NODE-21-length-189589-cov-23.729542_pt1 | contig 189589 bp, 167 predicted proteins | sample MGYA00510145_ERZ791907 | MGnify/ENA primary metagenome ERZ791907 (study PRJEB30046, sample SAMN00792089) | human gut metagenome | study: EMG produced TPA metagenomics assembly of the A metagenome-wide association study of gut microbiota in type 2... | reverse complement strand
ACCCTCTGCTTGTAAGGCAGATGCTCTCCCAGCTGAGCTATGCTCCCACATGCCTTTGTCGCTCTATCGAAGTTCTGTTGAATTTCGAATATCTCTCAGCGACAGATATTATCATACTACAACTTGTTCCAAATGTCAACACTTTTTTGAAATTTTTTTCATTTTTATGAGTGACATCACGAACATTTGCGACAAGGCCTTTAAAAATCTTTATTCTTTGCTGTTTTTCTCTGCAATCAACTTTTCAAGGTCATCCTTTGTAAAGACATATTTCTTATTGCAGAAGTGACAGGTTGCAACGGCAACACCCTGTTCATTGACCATAGAACGGATATCGTCATCGCTGAGGGTACAAAAATAATTTTCAAGCTTTTCTTTTGAACAACCGCAAACATACTTAACAGGGTTTTCGTCAAGCACTTCAACCTCAAAGCCTTTGAGGGCTGTTTTGCAGATATCAAGAATACTCATACCCTTTGCAAGCATAGTTGTAACGGGTTCAAGCTCTGCAATATTCTTTTCAAGCTTGTCGATAACAGTATCATCTGCACCCGGAAGAAGCTGAATAAGCAATCCTCCTGCAAGCAAAACCTCGCCGTCCTCTTTGTCAATCAGCACACCCAGGGCACAAACTGTAGGAATCTGTTCGCTTGTTGCGTAGTAGTTTGCAATATCCTCGGCAATTTCGCCGCTGACAAGCTCAACCTGACCTATGTACGGATCGCCTGAACCGTAGTCACGCATAACATTTAGCATACCTGTTCTGCCGACTGCTTTTGCAACATTGATTTTGCCGTTTTCATAATATTCCGTCGGGCAGTCTGCATTGCCGACATAACCCTTTACATTGCCGCTGCTGTCGCCGACTGCGATAACGGGACCGAGTTCACCGTCACCCATTACACGGAGGTTGACTGACGCATCTTTCTGTTTGAGCATATCGCCCATAATTGAGGTTGCACACAAAAGTCTGCCGAGTGCGGCTGTGGCACTGCGTGAAAGATGGTGAATCTTCTTTGCGGTAAAAACTATGTCAGAGGCATCAACGCAAGCTGCCATAATCGCACCGTCAGATGTAATACAACGAATTATTTTATCCATATCGGTTATCCTTTCGATTCATTAAACTCTTTGTTGCGTGATTTTTTCATCCTTGCAACATAAATTGCCCTCTGTTCATCCGCTTTCGGGCTTTCAAGGGTAAGGTCGCCGTAAACAGCCTCTACTTCAAAACCTGCATCCGTGAGCATCTTTCTGATTTCATCATCTGTATAGGCTCTTTCCGAAAAGCTTTCGGACGAACGATAATACACACCGTTTTCTTCCTCAAAGAAATCAAGGTCGATTTTCACCTTGTTATCATCTTCGGGAGTGTTTTGCCATACGCAGAAAACGCTGTCGTTTTCATACACAAAGGTATTATCCGCAAGAACATTTTTATGCTTGTACACCGTGTTGACATCAAAAATAAACAGACCGTCATCGTCCATAAAAAGTCCCACACGGTCAAATGTCTTTGCAACATCTTCAATTTTTGTAAGATGATTTATGCTGTCGAGAGTACACACACAGGTATTTATTGTACCATATAAGTCAATACTCTGCATCTTCTGCCTTAAAAACAGGATATCAAGCCCTTCTTCGGAGGCACTTTGCATTGCCTCGCTGAGCATTTCCATACTGTAATCAATTCCGAAAACATCCACTCCCCGCTTTTTCAAAAGTCGGGTAAGAGTTCCCGTTCCGCAGGCAAGGTCAAGCGTTATGCCCATATCATGACCGAAACTTTCGGCAAGCTTTAAAATATAGTCACAGCGTTTTTCATAGCAGGCGTCCTGCATAAGTCCGTCATAAAATCGGGCAAATGACAAATAGCTCGGCATTACTCTTTTTCTCCGTTTTTAATTCGGTCAAGCACAAGCGTGTAGCCGTATGTATCGTTGTCAAACAAGGCTCTTTTCACTCGGCTGATAGTTGCGGTTGACGCACCTGTTTCCTTAACAATTTCGGTATATACTTTTTTTTCGGTAAGCATTTTTGCAACAACAAGACGCTGTGACATGGCTTTAAGCTCTGCACTTGTGCATAAATCTTCAAAAAAGCGATAGCAATCTTCCTCGTTTTCAAGAGAAAGAATTGCCTTGAATAAATAGTCGGTAGAATCATTTTTCAGCTTTGAATTCAAAACCGTTTCCTCCTTAATTATGTTTCCGTAAATTTTGCAAGCAATATGTTTTCATACACTAAAATTTTAACACACAAAAGTATGAAAGTAAAGTAAAAACTGCTTTTTCGTCTTTTTTTACGAAATTTGCCTGTGATTTTTTACACATAAATTTATGCAAACACAAAACAGCCGTCCGACTGAACAGCTGTTTTGCACTTACGGTTAAATGTTTTTCTTTATAGTATCGAGAGCGCCTTTTTCAATACGGCTGACCTGTGCCTGTGAAATTCCTATTTCAGCCGCAACCTCCATCTGAGTTTTGCCACGGAAAAACCTCATTGAAAGAATCCGCTTTTCCCTGTCCGAAAGATTTGTAATTGCCTCTTTTACGGCAATTTCTTCAAGCCATGTTGAATCGTCATTCCTATCGCCTATCTGATCCATTACATATATAGTATCGTTTCCGTCCGAAAACACGGGTTCATAAAGCGACACCGGCTCAACAATTGCCTCAAGCGCAAGCACCACCTGTTCCTTTGGCATCTCCATAATTTTGGCGATTTCTTCAACAGTCGGCTCACGGTTATTTTTATTTGTGAGCTGTTCTTTTATCTGCATTGCACGGTAAGCCGTGTCCCTCATTGAGCGTGAAACCCTGACTGAGTTGTTGTCACGCAGAAACCGTCTGATTTCACCAATTATCATAGGCACTCCGTAGGTGCTGAATCTTACATCAAGCGTCGGATTAAAATTGTCAATCGCCTTGATAAGTCCGATTACACCCACCTGAAACAAATCGTCGGGATTTTCGCCCCTGTTTGTAAATCTTTGAATTACGGACAGCACAAGCCGCAAATTTCCGTTAATCATCTTGTCTCTCGCCTTTTTCTTTTCGGCAGGAGAACCGTTTTTGATTATATTAAGCAGTTCCCGTTTTTCGCTTTCTTTAAGCAGTTTAAGCTGTGATGTGTTTACTCCGCAGATTTCAACTTTTCCGTATTGCAAAGAATTACCCCCGAATCTGAATTTTAATCGGTTTTGTCTTTACAATAGTTATTGACGGTTTTATCGCTTTTATACTTTGAGTAATTTTTTTAAAAAGTTTTCTAAACTTTAAAATTGTACATTGACAATGGTACAATCAAATGGTACAATTTAAGTGTAGAATTAGCCATGTTATACAAATTCGCATATAAATCATTAAAAGGAGGACGGCTATGTTTACAATTGATTTCACAAGCCGTGTGCCGATTTACGAGCAGATTTGCAACAATGTAATCAGACTTGCATCGGCGGGTGTGTTCAAATCGGGTGACAGACTGCCGCCTGTACGAACGGTTGCAAAAGAAATCGGAGTAAACCCGAATACCGTTGCAAAGGCATACCGCACGCTTGAAATTGACGGCTACATTTACTCAACTGTCGGCAGAGGAACATTTATGACCGACAAGCTGACAAAAGACACGGCATACAGAGATATGGCTCTGAAAGCATTCAGAGAAGCCACCAAAAATGCAGAACTGTACAGCGTTCCCCGCCAACAGCTTATTGACATTATTGACGCCATATACGAAGGAGGCGGTAAGAATGATTGAGGTTAATCACATAACAAAAAGGTTCGGTAAGGTAACTGCCGTTGATGATTTTACGCTCGACATAAACCGAGGCTCCGTACTCGGCATTGTTGGAAGCAACGGCGGCGGAAAATCAACACTTCTGAGAATTTTGTCAGGTGTGTTTGATGCTGACAGCGGTGAAGTTAAAATTAACGGTCAGAACATTTATAACAATCCGTCTGTTAAGGGCGAATGTTTTTTTATTCCCGATTTTCCGTATTTTTCAAACAGTGCAACACTCGAAAACACGGCATATCTTTACCGCAGTCTTTATCCGAATTGGAACGAGAACGCTTTCAGACAATTTTGCTCCGTGTTTCCTATTGACCCTGATGCAAAAATAATTGATATGTCAAAAGGTATGCAAAGACAGGCGGCTTTGATATTGGCGATTTCAACCTGTCCGAGATATCTTTTGCTTGATGAAATTTTTGACGGACTCGATCCGGTTGTCCGCCGTCTTGTAAAGAAAATTCTCATTGACAATGTTTCCGCAAACGATATGACCGTTGTCATTGCGTCACACAATCTGCGTGAGCTTGAAGAATTGTGCGACAGAATCTGCCTTATCCACAAGGGCAAGTTGCTTCTTGAGCGTGAAATTGACGAAATCAAGCTTGGACTCCGCAAGGTTCAGGTTGCGTTCACGGAAGTTCCCGACAATTCGTTCTTTGAAGAAATCAATGTTATCAATTTGTGGAGAAACGGAAATATATTCAACCTTACAATCAGAGGAACGGAAGATGAGTTTATGCCAAAGCTCGAGGAGCGTAAACCTCTTTACATTTCAGCCGTTCCGATGACATTGGAGGAAATTTTTATAAGTGAAATGGGGGCAGCAGGTTATGACGCAGAAAACATCATTTAAAAGCAGAATGAAACAGGCATTTTCATTCTTCCGCAGTGACCTGAGAGCCTGTACTCCGTTGCTTGTGGTATTCGGACTTATCTCGGCTGTAACGGTTGTAATCTGCTACACAATATGCGTTGTGCTTGGCGAGGACATGACCTTTACAGGTGCGTTGTTAAGCCTTAACTTTCTGGGAGTTACGAACTCAGGCACAGGCATAATCGAGATTTTCCAGTATTCATCGGCAAACCTCATTTATCTTATTTCAATAATATTTACAATCATCTACACGGTGCGAATTTATTCGTATCTGCACAATAAACGCAAGGCTGATTTGTACGGTTCTCTGCCGATTGGCAGGTCAACGCTGTTTGTCACAAAAACAGCGTCGGCATACCTCATGTCAATTATCCCGACATTATTTTTCCTCGGAGTGATTTCAATTATCACGGTCTGCACAGGAAATTCCGTAATAAGCGAGCTTAGTTCGATGTTCCTCAAAATATGCCTCGGAACACTTGCATCAATCTCGTTTTTCGGTCTTATTGCAATTTGTTGCGGAACAATGCTCAACTCCGTGCTTATGTTCATTGCGGTTTGCGTAGCTTATCCGCTTTCCGCAATCTTCATCAAAGGCATTGTTGTGGGTTGTTTTGACGGCTTTTATGTCGGCATTTTCAAAGACAGCATTATCATGAACGCACTCAATCCGCTTGCCGCATATGACGGAATCAACATTATTTACTGGCTGATTTTCTCGGTTGCTTGTATTGTTCTCGGTGCTTTTCTTGCAAAAAAGAGAAAAGCGGAAAGATCACAGTCGGCATTTGCATTTCACCTTCCGTGCTACATAATCAAGGTGCTTGTTTCATTCCTTGCAGGTATGTTCCTCGGTGTGCTTTTCGGCTCGGTAAATGTTCTGGGCGGATATGCGGGTTTTGTTTTCGGATTTATTCTTGCAAGCGTTCCCGTTTACATAATCGTTCATCTTATTTTGTATAGAGGCTTTTCAAAGCTTATCAAAACTTCGATTCCGCTCGGTGCGTTGATTATTGTAAGCTGCGTCGGTGTTGCTCTCTGCTGTTTTGACGCTTTTGGCTACAACAGTTATGTACCGAAAACTCAGGATATTAAGAGTGCCGGATTCTACGACGCAAATTCAAACTATCAGGCAAAAGGCAGTGCTGTCGGCAAAAATCTTAAAGATATGGCTGACGATATTACAGACAAAGACACAATCGCAAGTATTTCGGAGGCACATTTCAAGCTTGTTGACAACCGCAATTATTCGGTAAAGAACAAGTTCAAAAACACTTGGGTTTCAATGTTCAAGGACAATGTTCCTGTATTCAGCGAGATTTCAAAAAATCCCGATTACGCATTTGCATACACGCTTAACAACGGTAACATCGTTACAAGAACATACAGCTCTGCATCGGCTTTTGAAGAAACAGAGAGCTATCTTTCAAGCACTTACAACGAACTTGACACATCCGACATCATTTATTCAAAGGGCTATATCAAGGCATACAGTCCGCTTGTAAAAGCTGATTACAAGGATATTAACACATTTATCGTTTCAGGCTTTGACGGCAAAGCAACTGACGATAAGCATCCTGATTTTGTATCAAGCAAAATTATTTATACTGATGATAACGGAACAGTAAGTTATTCTAAAAATTACAAAAATGCAGCCGAAAAAATTAAAGAGGCTTTTCTCAAAGACCTTGATAATTGCAGTGACGAGGACTTTGCGAAAATAGATCAAATGACCAAGTATGCAGATCATGCGCTTGATGTTGCCTATGTCAATTACGGTGAATATGAAAGCTTTATAAAATCCGAACCCGATGCTGTATGTGTGATTGCGATTGCAACAGGTGATGTTAATTCGTATTACGATGAAATAAGAAATATGGATTCTTACAACGGCAATACTGCTGCAAGAACACAGGTTGTTTATACTGTTCCCAAAAGCTTTAAAAACACTATAAAAGCGTTGCAGGAGCTTGGTATTCTGAACAGCAAGCTGTATATGGACAAGGATTATCTGCCGGGTGATTCAACATCTTATAAGGAATACACAGGCGAATATTACTACGATGATTACACCTCCTCATCCGATTTGTATGACTATACAGACGATTCTTATATTGACGACAGCGAATATTGATACAGGCACTACACTACAGGAAAGCAGGATTTTAAATGGAACTTTACAACGGACGACCAACCGACTTAACAGGCAGGGAAGACCGTGAAATCAGAGTATATGACCTTCTCGACAGCCTTGGAATTGAATATCAGCGAACCGACCACGGACACGCTGACACAATGGAGGCTTGCAACGAGATTGACGCTGTGCTTGATGTGCTGATTTGCAAGAATCTTTTTCTGTGCAACAGGCAGAAAACCGACTTCTATCTTCTTATGATGCCGGGTGACAAACCTTTTAAAACAAAGGAACTGTCAAAGCAAATCGGAAGTGCAAGACTTTCATTTGCTACTCCTGATTTTATGCTCGAATTTCTCGACATCAAGCCGGGTGCGGTGAGCGTTATGGGGCTTATGAACGACAAGGACAACCGAGTAAGACTTCTTGTTGACGAGGATGTTCTCAAGGACGAATATGTCGGCTGTCATCCGTGTGTAAACACCTCAAGTTTAAAAATTAAAACCGCCGATGTTTTCGGAAAGTATCTTGATGCGGTTCACCACACCGCAACAACCGTAAAGCTTATCGGTGAAGATTAAGTATAGAAATCATTAAAGTATTAAACGGCAACGGGATAAATTTTTCCGTTGCCGTTTCGTTTTTTACAGAACATAACTGCCCCCGAACCTTTGAAAGATTCGGGGGCAGTTGTCTGAATATTAAGAAAAATGAGTGTCAATTATTTGATTTACTTTTCAAACTTTCTTCTGTAGCAAACGAACATTGCACCGCTTGCAACGAGCATTACAAGTGCAACCGAAACAGCAGTCATCGGGTTGCCTGTCTGAACTGCACCGTTGCCACCTGTTGCAGATTTTGTTACTGTATCCTTTGTTGCAGTATCTTTTGTTGAAGAAATATCTTTTGAAGGAACTCCGTTTGCATAGTAGTTAACCTTGAATGTACCTGTAACCTCTGTTGAATACTCTTCATCTTCAGGAAGATTGAGCCATTCGTTTACATCACCCATAACATCAACTTCAAGATTTGTCATTGTGTCATCAGGACGAACATAAACAGGACTTATATATACCATATCTTCCTCTGTGCCATCAAAAGTCTTTGTGTAAGTTTTGCCTGTAATTTTATCCTTTACAGTAACTTCAAGACCTTTAAATTCGGGATAGAAATATGTTTCATCGTAGTATTCCTTGCTTTCGGGGCTTCCGTCATACGGCATATCAGCCTCATAGAAGAAATCAGTATCAGCCTTTGTATAGTTCACCTTTTCGGGTGCTTTTACAGAAACTACCTCGTAACGGTCATTGTCATCGGGTAAATCGGGATTAAACGGATCGTCAAGATATTCAAGCATAATCTTATAGCTTGTCTGTGCATCCTGATATGATACATTTACAGTATACTCTCTGTAAATCATACCGTAAATCTTTGAGTTTAATTCAGTAACAATTTTTTCAAACTCATCCTCGGTCATATCTTCTGTAAAATCAGGCATATTTTTCTCAGATTCAATCAATGCCTTAATTACTTCGCCGTAATTAAACGGATCAGCAAGCTCTGCTTTGCAGTCCTTAGCATCAACCTTTTCGGTTGTACCGTCACTGTAAACAGCTTCAATTTCCATGCCTGTAAGGTCAAGTTTGAGTTCAAGATTGAACTGACTGAAATACTTGATTAGGCTTTCTTCTATTGCATTTTCGTCTGTAATTTTTGATAAATCAATATCCGGTTCAATCACATCCTCTGATGTGTATGTAAGCTTGTCGGGGAGCTTTGTAATTTTAAGCTCTGTTACCTTTTTTGCCTCATCGGGTGACGCTGTGTCGTCTGTCTGTGCAAACGCTGTGAACACGCATGAAAATGCAAGCATCAAAACGATTGCAAGAGATAATACTCTTTTCATAAATTTTTCCTCCTGAAAACTAAAAATCATTGTATGATAAATATATATACAATCACAACGCTATTGTAGCACACTATTTTGCAAAAATCAACTGTTTCAACAAATAATTGTCGCAAAAATTCTTCACTTGTTGTTTTTTATAAATTTTTTATATAGTATATTATTGCATTTGAGATTTAATTATAATTGTTCAAAATAAATTTGTACTTATTGCAAATTTTCTATTGTAAAATTCTGTCATTGCTGATATAATTGTAGGTGGAATCAAAAGATTACCGAATACCCGAAAATCGGCATAAAATCTACCCAACAAATATGGTGATTAAATTGAAAATTCTGCTTAATCCAGACAAAGAAATTGTAAAAGAAGTTCGCAAACAGCTTATACGCACGGGCGGTTATTGTCCGTATATGTTAATCAGAAGCCCTGCAACACTGTGTATGTGTGAGGATTTCAGGGCAAAAATTGCCGATCCCGAATTTGAGGGATACTGCCATTGCCTGATGTATTATAAACAAAAATAGAATTTTATACATAACAAAATAACAATAATCGGAACAGCCGTGATTGGGTTTACGGCTGTTCCGATTTTTTAGGCAGAAAAACTCAATCGAGTGAAGTAAATCTGAACTTAAATGTTATAATCTCGTTTTCAAATTCGGCTTTGTATTTGAACCCATGCATTTCAAGTGCGGATTTTACTATTGAAAGTCCTATTCCGCTGCCGCTCTTATTATCTCCCTTTGTGGCTCTGAAATAAGGCTGCCACAATTTTGAGAGATTTTCCCTGTCAAATGACGAGCATTGATTGCTGATTGATAATACATCATCCGAAACATTAATTGTGATATCCGAACCGTAATCGGAATATTTTTCGGCATTGTCAATAAGATTTTCAAGCACCGTTTTAAGCATGGCAGGGTCTGCTTTGATTTTTGCCTTTGAGTTGTAAATGAAAATAATTTCGTGTTCTGTGTGAACATAATAATTTTCAAGAATTTTCTCAATAAACGGTTTAAAGTCAAAAACTTCGCAATTCAGCTTTAATGCGGGCGAATCAAATCGTGACAAATCGAGCATTCTGTGAATAAGAATGTCCATTTCCTCGGTCTGTTGCTGAATGATTTCTATGTTGTGAAGTTTCTTTTCGGTATCTTCCTCATTTTTAAGATTTTCCGCAAAACCGCCTATAACAAACAGAGGAGTTTTGAGATTGTGCGCAATTGCATTTGTCATTTCAAGACGGGTTTCCTCCTGTGCGGTTCGCCTTTTAAAATCTTTCCACGAGAAAATTTCAACCGTAATCACCACCGCCATTATCGTAAACGCAACGGCAAATACCGTTATAAACTTCCATAGGCAATCATTGAGTAAATCTATTTCTTTTAAAGAAACAATCAAATAAGACCCCTGTACTACTTTATATACATAGTCACTGTCATTGGGATCACTTATCAAGCGATTCTCTTTGTTGTAATAGTAATCACTGCACAATAAATAACATTTAAAAATCCCGTCATTTACAACAGCAGGTGATTCGTAAATATCAATATAAGATAAGGCGTTATCTTTAAGAATTTGTTCTACATTCTTTTGAGAATATTTAGGTTTGTCCTTTCCAAGAAAAAAATCTTTATCAATTATATTACGGTGCATTTCGTCATTTTCAAACGGAGTAGCCTCTAATTCTTCTATGGTCAGATAATCATATTTGCTAAGGTCAAAGCTATATGTTTTAACAACTTCATCCTGAACATACCAATCATTCACTTTGTTGGTCTTTAGAACCTCAAGCTGACAAGGGACATAGCCGTATTTTTCGCTTTCATAAAACTTTTTGCAAATCAAGATATAGTAATTTCCGTCATTATCAGTCGGAGTGTTGAGATATCCGCAAATTTCTTTATACTCATCATCGCTGAGCAAATTTTCAAGTACATCAAACCTAATATAATTTTCTGTACCCATATCCAATATTCCGCCGTTGATATCATTATAATGGACAGTCAGTACATTGTCTGTCGTAATCGTCAAATCGTTATCATAGGTTAATTGAAAGTATGTATTGTCCTTGTCAACATTTTCATTAATCAGCGCCACATACTCATTGTAGGAATTATTCGGACTTGTTACGATGCCGTTTTTAATATAGTCCATCTTTGTATTCAGTTCATTTACTGCGTTGGCTATGAGTAAATCCCTTGAACTGTCGAGTATTGCAAGAGAGGTAAAAACCGTTCCCAGCAGACACACAATTATTGTTACGGAAATTATAATGTAATGAAACCTTTTTCGCCGTTTGATATATCTTGATTTCATTTTTTATCCTCCGCCTTATACCCTCGCCGTATTACCGTTTTCAAAACAGACGCATTTTCGCCCAATGCTTTTCGGATATTTTTGATATGCGTGTCAAGCACTCTTTCATCAATCATCGTGTCATAGTGCCAAACGGCTGTGATGATTTTTTCACGGGACACAACGCTGTTTTTATTCTCTAACAGAATTTTAAGAATAGCATATTCCTTTGCGGTAAGGGTTACTTCTTCACCGTCGGACACAACAACACCGTTGTTAGGATTGAGCGAAACATTCCCCACCGTAAGCAAATTGTGCCGTACAAGTCCTTTTGAACGCTTGATGAGGGCTTTCACCTTTTCATAAAATACGGGCAGAGCAATCGGCTTTACAATGTAATCGTCACAGCCGAGAGCGTAGCCGTTGAGCATATCAGCCTCGCTTGTTCTTGCCGTGATGAACATAATCGGCACATCGCTGTATCTGCGGATTTCTTTGCAAAGCGTAAAACCGTCCATTTCGGGGAGCATTACATCAAGGAGCAAAAGGTCATAGCTGTTCTCATATGCCTTATCAAGTCCCTTTAAGCCGTTTTCCGCAAGGGTGATATTAAATTTTTCTTTATCTCTTTTTGAAAAATATTCGACAAGCATTTCACGAATATTTTTATCGTCCTCAACCAAAAGAATGTTGTACATTTTCCTCACCGTACTTTGATTGTAATACATTAATCTGAAGTTGATATGTAGATTTCTGTATATTTAAAATTCAGTTTCTGCCATAACTAAAACGGCGGATGCAATTTTCAGCATCCGCCTTGTTTTATGTATCTTATTTATTGACAAAATATCTGATGATATCCTGACGGGTTACGATACCGATAAAAGTACCGAGGTCATCGGTTACGGGGATAAAGTTCTGATTCATTGCCCGTGCAAGAAGCTCGTCCATACCTACCGAAATTTTAACCGCCGGATTAAAGTCGTGACGAAGTATGTCACGGATACGAAATTCTTCCTGTTCTTCAATATCGCCCGAAGTCTTTTTGTCAATTATATGCCACAAAAAGTCACCCTCGCTCACCGTGCCGACATATTTTCCGTCACGGGTTATAACAGGGATAGCGGTGTAGCTGTGAGCACGCATTTTTTCAAGTCCCTGTCTTAGGGTATTGTCCTCATAAATATATTTTAAAGAATCTTTATGCTTTAAAAGCATAATAACATTCATCTTTTCACCTCCAGTCAAAAAACAAATATTTGTCAGCCAAAGGTCATTATAGTACCAAACAAACAATATTGCAATATCTTTTTACAATATTTTACACAATTATTGCATTTTTGATTTTACATACTTATTTGTAACATAAAGCTGTCCGATAAGGTACACCACGCCAGCCGTGAGCAAAAGCGTTTTAACCTGCAAAAGTCCGCTCATCATAAAAATTACTGTGGTTACTGCTGTAAGAAGATATGCCCATAATTTTGAAAATCTGTTAAAGCATAAAAGCCACAAAATAAGTGCAACGACCGTCAGAACACAGGTTGAGATTATCCAAAAGGTTTCCATAATCGGCTTTGTAAAACCGCCCTCAAGCACGCCGATGTTAATTCCCATAAGGAAAATACTGCAATACTTTCCGATTCTTTCTATGTAAAGCATAGCCCTGTTATCAAAAATTGTTCTGTCAATTCTGTTGCTTTTTATATAGATGATGTCGGGTACAAGCAAAGCAATTGCAAAAGCAAGTCCGTACCAGTTAAAAAGATTTGTACTGAAAAAGTCCATAAGTTCACTCCGTTATTTATTGTTTTCGTGGTATTCACAAAATTCCTTCGTTTTGCTCCAATACTTTATTCCCCAGTTTTCAAAATTCCACTCTTCCATATAATCGTTACATTCGTAGTCGATGTACCACAAAAATCCGTTGTTTAAAATGAAATTTGTCGGAAAATAATCTATGTTAATTCCTTTTGGATTCAACAGTCTGCACATTTCACGAATCTGCTCAATATATTCGGGTTTCATCTCATTCTGCAAAACAAGCTCATATGCGGTTTTGCCGTCAATGTAATCTTTAAGAATCCTCTCGTTTTCCACATCGCAGTCAATAAGCTTCGGCAGTCTGAGCCCGGCATTTTTCAGCCGTTCGTAATCGTTAAGCTCACTTTGAATTTTGTTGCCGAAGGTATAGTATGAACACGGCTCGTGGTGAATCTGCTTTAAAACATAATTGTGTTCTCCGTCTGAAACAAGATAGGAATAACCGCCCTTGCCTTTTCCGAGAAGCTTAATGACGGTAAAATCTTTTCCGTTCACACTCATAGTATCCATACGAACACCTCCGCACATATTACCGTATTATTTTATCACAGCTAAAGTTTGGGTGCAAGTTTTAAATTCTTTATGTGTAATGAACAAATGCTAAAATAAGTACATTCGATAAAATAAAAAAGCGTGGATTTATAAATTTATTTTCCCATGCGGCAATTTATTACAAATTTGTTGTTGATTTTCTTATTAAAAAAAAGTATGATATAGAATATATTATTCTGCCCAAATGCCACAGTTGTGACATTTGATGCCCACTACAATTGAATAACAACTTTTAACACACAGGAGAAGATTTATTTGGAAAAGAAAAAATTCAGAATCAGCGGAAAGCTGATATTTAATCTCGCTGTTGTGGCAATCTCGATTTATCTGATCATCTACTTCTTTGTTTCGGAGGATGGTCTGATCGACTTGCTCAAAAAGCCTGACGGCTGCAATATGCTGATTATCCTTGCGGCTTTGCTGATTTATGATTTGAACATCCTTGTTGACGCTGTTGTCACGCTGATATATGTGCGGTCAAAGTATGAGGATTTCAGTTTTATTGAGGCTTTGAAGGTCGCATTTGTCGGAGTATTCTTCAGTGCGATTACACCGTCAAGCACAGGCGGACAGCCTATGCAGCTTTACCTTATGTCAAAAAAGAACATAAGCGTAGGCTTCGGTTCGGCTTGTATGACGCAAAAGTTCATTGTGTATCAGATAGTAATGACCGCTGTCAGCGTTATTGCTGTTATCACAAGGTTCAACTATTTCAGCGATGCTTTTACAAACATCTGGTCAACACTTTTCATTATTTTCGGATTTACCGTTCAGCTTGCAATGACGGCTTTGTTCCTGCTTGTTTCATTCAGCCACAAGGTTACAAACACGCTCATCAATCTTATTTATAAGATTATGAAAAAGTTCAAGTTCATTAAAAATCCCGAAAAGAAGGTTGAAAGACTTCACAAAGAAGTTGATATGTTTCACGACACAAACAAACAGCTTTTTTCAAGCGTAAAACGCCTTGTTGTAATTTATGCACTTGTATTCATTCAGGTAATTTTAATTCTTTCAATCCCCTACCTCATCTATATTGCGTTCGGTATGGCACCGATTGCAAGAGCGGCAGGACAGCCTCCGCTTTCATTCTATGATTCAATCTGCATTCAGTCATTCGTGCTGTTCACGGCAAACCTTATACCGCTCCCCGGTGCATCGGGCGGTGCGGAGCTTGCATTCACAATGTACTTCGGTTCGTTCTTCAAAATCGGTGCAATAAGCAAAATCAAGCCGGCAATCCTTATGTGGAGATTCATTACATACTACGGAGCAATGCTGATTTCTGCCCCGTTCTCCTACTTTACAAAGGGTAAAAGGCGTGACGATGAAATAAAACAAATTGAAGAAGAACTTGAATCGGAAATGGATAATAAAAAACCGGAAGAAAAAGTAACTCAGTAGTATTTTCATAAATATCTCTTTCAAAAACGGAGCAGACGAAATGCAGTCTGCTCCGTTTTTTGTTGTATGACAAACCGTTAGCCATTTTTTACGGTCAATTGTTGGGAACAATTTGTAGCGGCGAACCTTGTTCGCCGCTACAGTATATCATCAAACATTCTGTTTAAGGCAGGTTTTCAGGTCATCTGCTGCGTTGCTGATTGGACGCAAGCCGAATGTTTCTGACAAATACTGCAACACATTCGGGCTTAAAAATGCAGGGAGTGTCGGGCCGAGGTAGATATTCTTTATTCCGAGGCTTAAAAGTGCCAGCAAATCGGCAACCGCCTTTTGCTCATACCACGAAACAATCAGCGACAACGGCAAGCCGTTTACATCTGTATCAAACGCATCGGCAAGTGCTACGGCAATGCAGATTGCGGAGTAAACATCGTTGCACTGACCGATGTCGAGTAATCTCGGCAAGCCGTCGATGTCACCGAATTCGAGCTTGTTAAAGCGGTATTTTCCGCAAGCGAGCGTCATAATTATGCAGTCTTTCGGCACATTTTCAGCAAACTCCGTGTAGTAATTTCTGCCCGGTCTTGCACCGTCACAACCGCCGATAAGGAAAAAGTGTCTGACTTTTCCGCTTTTGACGGCCTCGACAATTTTATCGGCATATGAAAGCGTAGCGTGATGACCGAATCCCACAAGAATTTCGTGCGGTTCAACATCTTCCTTAAAACCTCCGAGTTCAATTGCCTGCTGAATAATTTCGCTGAAATCTTTGTCGCCGTTTTCCTTTTTGCCGATGTGCTTAACGCCCTCCCAGCCGACAACATTTGTACTGTAAATTCTGTCTTTGTACGAATCTCTCGGCCGCATAAGGCAGTTTGTCGTCATAAGAATACAACCGGGGATATTGTCAAACTGCTTTTGCTGATCTTGCCATGCACCGCCGAAATTGCCGATAAGATGCGGATATTTTTTTAAACCGTCATAGCCGTGACACGGCAGCATTTCGCCGTGAGTATAAACATTTATGCCCTTGCCCTTTGACTGTTCAAGGAGCATTTCAAGGTCTTTCAAATCGTGACCCGACACAATAATAAACGGACCTTTTTTGATGTGAACATCAACCTTGTGCGGTGACGGATTGCCGTAGGTTTCAGTGTTTGCTTCATCAAGTTTTTTCATAACTTCAAGAGCATTTTCACCCGTTCTCATCGTCATTCTGATAAGCTCCTCAACCGTGAGCGAATCATCCGTTGTCGCCTCAAGTGCAGTGATGTAAAAATCGTCAACCTGATCGCTGAAATAGCCGAGTTCACGAGCCTGATGACCGTAGGCGCTTATGCCTTTGAGACCGTAAACAATTGTCTGTCTTAAAGAGCGGATGTCGGGGTCAAGCGACTTTTCGTACATAATTCCCGCAAGCGGTGCGTCTTTGAGCATTTCCGACTTTGTTTCGGGAAGATTGTAGGTTGCGTGCAGAGTATGATTTTTGATTTCGCCCACAACTTCACGAAGTTTTTCCTTGATTTGCTGAGATTCACGCAAAAGCGACACATGCACATCGGCATCAAAGTTTACATTCGTCAGCGTTGTAAAAAGGCAGTTTTCCACAAAGCGAACAATGTCCTTGTCAATGTGCTGACCTTTTTCAATAAGCACCTTGCCGTAACAGCTTATGCCCTTCAGCTGAAAGATAAGTAAATCCTGAAGATTTGCAATTTCGGGAGTTTTTCCGCAAACACCGAGCCGTGTGCAACCCTTTCCGTTCGCAGTCTGCTCACACTGATAGCAAAACATCTCATAACCCAAGTCCATATTATTACTCATAAAAATTACCTCCGAAACATTCTGCAAATATTATCTGCAAATTTTCGGAGGTTTATTCATCTATCTTTTTCCCTGACCTATTTTTTCAGCCAAACTATTTCGTCTTTCCAAAATTGTTGATTCAGGCATATTTGCCTCTAAACCAGAACAAATACTTCTAATATATACTTCTATTTTACTCGAAGAATTTCTTGAACAAATATCACTTAACATATAATAAGCATCATCTTTTGAAAGATTATAGTCTAAATAATTATCGACAATTTCAATTGCCTTTGAACCAGCCTTATATGTTTCTTCAGAAATATCTGCTGGTCTTCCACTGCAATTGGCAAACAAAAGAACTAATAAAGCCATACTAACAATAAAAAGTGGTAAAATTAATAATTTTCTTTTTGACTTTGTTTTTTTATAAATATGTGAAATTTGAAATTCATTGTCAATCATATAATATTCTCCTTAATAAACGCTGAATGAAGTGCTCTCACTCTGACCGCCGCCTGAAACGGTTATCGGATAAGTTCCCGATTTTGTTCTTGTGCCGACTTTCCAAGACCACGATGCGTTGCCATTGCTGTCGGAAGTAACATCTTCAAGTCCGCTTGCCGTTGATATTCCGCTATTATACACAACTGTGATTGAATATGTTGTGTTTGGAGCGCCGTGAATACTAACGCTCGCAAACGAACCTGCACTTACACTTGATGTAACATTTGTAAATTCGAGCGTTGTTTCAGCCTGTGACGACTTATCCTCATGCTTTTCTACAACCTTTTTTACAGGTTTTTTAGTGGGTTTCTGAGTAGGTTTTTCTGTAGGCTTTTCAGTCGGTTTCTCGGTGGTCGGCTCTTCCGTTGTAGGTTCTTCGGTTGTCGGCTCTTCCGTAGTCACTTCGGCAGTTGTTTCGTCTTCAAAAACAGACGAAACAATGTTATCAACAGTATTGCTTGACTCTGATGCTTGGGAACATCCCGAAAATGTAAGGAGCAATCCCAGTGTTACCGCAACAGCTAATGTTCTAAATCTTCTCATCTATTGTCACCTCATACAATTATTTTATTTAATAATAGTACAATTTGTTTTATTTGTAAAGAGCTTTTTGTGCAAATAATCAATAATTGTTATTTTTTAGAACATAACTGTGTAAAAAAAGAACAGCCAAAAGGCTGTTCTAAAAAAATGTATTAGATTTTTATTTTAAAGATTTGCAAAAACCTTTGTGCCTTTATTCTTAATCCAAAACCAAATCGGAAGGCTGATGAGGATAAAATAAAATGCTGTGCAGGCGAGGAAAATTTCTGTTGGGATTACAATTTCAAAGCTGAGAAGAACCGGATACGCAATAGCAGGCACGCATACGGCAAGAACAGAAAGCAATAACGAAAGCATAACGCTTGCACTCTGTTTTACTGCCTCGGCGGTTGTGTTCCAATCGAGTTTTGGCTTTTTTAAGTCAAACATAAGTCCGAGAAGACCCGAGAACAACGAGAAAATTATCGGAATAAGAATTGTGATAATAATATTAACCGGTTTCATTCCGAGCATTATTGAGAGAACAACCGAGGGTACAAGTGAAACAACGCCGTTTACAATAAAGTGAAGTTTCAGCTTTTGTGTAAGCACCTGCAACGGTGATACAGGAAGCGACTGCATAAGCCAGAGGTTTTTAGCTTCCATTGAAATTGATGCCGCAGAAATCGGTCCCATTGAAATCACAAAGGCAATCACAAGTGGAAGATATACAGAAATCATTTCAATCAATGTACTTGGAAATTGCTTCAGCGTATTAAGCTGGAACACCGCATAAATTGTTCCGCCTACCATAATTAACGCACTGAGTCCGCTGTTAAGCATATAGGTCGCGTTGCCTGTGAACATCATTCTTTCTTTGCGTAAAAGCGCCTTTGATGCAGAGCTTACTTTCAAAGTTTTCTCTTTATACACGGCTTTCTTCGCACCCTTTTTCGCTGTTGCAAGCTTTATGAAGCTGTGAGAAAGCACCGCATAAACAATTGCAAAGAATGCAATAATTACTACAGCAACACCAAAAAGCGGCAACAAGTCGCCCGATGCGCCAAGTCCTGTGAGATAAAGCGGATATGCACTGTCCATTATATTTGCACCGATGCCAATTGAATTTGCAGCGAGTGTTTTTACAAGGTCCTCTGCCTGATAATAAAGGTAAAAATACAGTGCAAAGAAAACAAGTGAAAATACGATTGTCACAACATTTTTATGTCTTGTCCTTGATGTTACAAATGCAATCAGCCAGCCGAGAACACACGAAACGCTCAGGCTTAAAAGCGGAACTAAAAGCAGAATCACAATCTGACTTACTACAAGCGAAACCGAAACAGACGCATTTGTTGCATAGGCCGCAAAAGCAGGGACCTGTACAAGTGCGCAAAAGAGAAGATTTTGTGCATACAGTGGCAACATTCTGCAAAAGAGAATACTGCGAGGCGGAATAGGCATTGAAAGCAAAAGTTCATTATCCTTTGCCTCATAAAGCTGTGAGAGCGAAAGGAAAATACAGCCTATTGTGCTGATTACAAACGACGCACCCATAACATAGAGAAAATACAACCAACTGAATCCCGATGTTGCAAGCATAGGTGCCATCATGCTGAACATATTGTAGAACATAAATGCAAATACAACACCGACAAAAGCGAGAAGAGCAAGATAAACAGCAGGTGAGTTAAACGAACTTTTTTTGCCGTTCTTTTTCTTGTTTGACGAATTTGCGGTGTACCGTGCAAGTGCCTTTTGAAATTGGAGTTTAATTAAGGTTTTAAGCATCTTTCTCCTCCAGTTCAAGGAATACATCTTCAAGCGAATCATCGCCCTTGACCTCATCCATTGTACCCGACTTGATAAGTTTGCCGCTTTTGATGATAGCAACCTTGTCGCAAAGCTTTTCGGCAACTTCAAGCACATGGGTTGAGAAGAAAATTGCACCGCCGTTATCGCACATCTCTCTCATCAAAGCTTTGAGAAGGTGGGATGATTTTGGATCAAGACCTACAAACGGTTCATCCATAATGATAAGCTTGGGGTTATGTATGAGTGCGGAAACAATTGCAAGTTTTTGTTTCATACCGTGAGAATAGCCGTCAATTGTCTGAGCAAGTGCATTTTTAATTTCAAACATTTCAGCATATTTACTGATTCTTGCCTGACGGTCAGACTGGCTGATTCCGAAAATATCGGCAATAAAATTGAGGTACTTAATACCTGTCATAAACTCATACAAATCGGGATTGTCGGGAATGTAAGCAATTTTGCGCTTACATTCGAGAGGTTTTTCTTTTACCGACACACCGTCAACATAGATTTCGCCCTCGTCAAAGTTGAGAATTCCACAGCAGGATTTGATTGTTGTTGTCTTACCTGCACCGTTGTGTCCGATAAAGCCGTAAATCTCGCCTTTTTGAATATGAAGTGACAAATCGTCAACAGCCTTTTTGTCACCGTATTTTTTAGTTAAATGTTCTATTCTGAGCATAAGCGCTCCTCCTATAGCCAAATAAATTATGCAAATTATACTACACAAAATATTCTTGTGTCAATATGTTATAAAAATTCAACAAGTTTGAATTACAAACCAATAAATCTGCGAAATTTGGATAACAGAAACCATTTTTGATGAAATGTAAAATCTATTGAAATATTTTGCATTACGAATCATCTTGAATATATGCAGGAATGATTTATAATATTAGTACAGATTATTTTTTGGAGGTTCATCTTGGCAAAGTTCAAAAGAAAATATACACTCGGGGAAGAAATTTTCAACTCTGTATCACACGGAATCGGTGCAGGTCTGTCGATTGCAGGAACGGTTGTGCTTATCGTTACGGCGGCAATCCACACAAATGCGTGGGGTGTTGTCAGCTCTTGCATTTACGGTGCATCTCTCATCATACTCTACACAATGTCAACTCTGTATCATTCTTTTACAAATGAAAAGATAAAAGCATTTTTCCGAATAATGGATCACAACACAATTTTTCTGCTGATTGCAGGAACATACACACCGATTACTCTTTACTACCTCAACGGTGTGACAGGTTGGATTCTGTTCGGAATTGTGTGGGCATCGGCAATTTTCGGAATAGTTATGAACTCAATCAACCTTGAAAAAGCAAGGATTCCGTCAATATTCTGCTACATAGGAATGGGTTGGGTAATAATCTTTGCAATAAAACCGCTTATGGAACATATGCCGTCAATTTCGGGAATCTTCCTCATCATAGGCGGAATATTCTACACGGTGGGGATTATATTTTACGCAATTAAAAAGGTAAAATATTTTCACTCGATATGGCACTTATTCACGGTTGCTGGAAGTGTGTTCCATTACTTTGCAATTCTTCTCGGATTTTTCAGCATTTAACAACAGCCAAAAAGGCACAGAACCGATTTTGCGGTACTGTGCCTTTAATTTATTACTTCAATTTTACAACAATTTTCTGAATATTGGTTGCATCGGTAACGGATATTGCTCCGTCAGAGTTTATGTCTGCAACCCTAAATTTTATAAAAAGATTTGTTTAGTTTACAGGAACGCCTACGGAAACCTCTCGTACAGACAGAGCTTCCTTTGGAAGTGTGTACTTCTGCTTGTAAGCCTTGTAATCTGCGTTGTACTGAATATCATCGGAATTTTTGAGTTCGTGAAGATATTCGTGTGCATCGTAGCCGTTGCGATTGATTTCAATAACACCGATTGCAATGTTTGAGCAATGGTCGGAAACTCTCTCAATATTTGTGATAAGGTCAGAGAATACAAAACCGAGTTCGATTGTACAGGTACCGTTAGTAAGACGCTTAACATGGGCGTCTTTAAGCTTGTCACGCAGACGATCGATAACCTGTTCAAGCGGTTCAACCTTTGAGGCAAGTGCAAGGTCATTATCAACAAAAGCAACAGTAGCGTTGTTGATAATTTCACGAAGTGCATCAACCATAACGGCAAGTCCTGCTTTCGCCTCTTTTGAGAACGAAATGTTCTTTTCGTGAATTTCCTGAGCAACCTTTACAATGCTTACCGCATGATCGCTGATACGCTCAAAATCACCGATTGTGTGAAGAATGAGCTGAATAGTTTTGCTGTCATCAGCCGAAGGCTGTTTTGAGCTGAGCTTTACAAGATATGTTGAAATAACATCCTCATAGGAATCAATCATATCTTCGTTTTCATGAATTGTTTCCGCAACCTTTTCGTCATAATGGTCAACAAGTTCAAGTGCGCCGAGGAGCGTACCCTCAGAAAGACGAGCCATTTTTTCAGCAAGTGACTTTGCACGCTCTGTTGCAACAGAGGGAGTGTTGAGAAAACGCTCATCGAGGAACGGAACATCCGAATCCTCTTCCTTATCCTTGATTGTAAGGCAGGCAAGCTTTTCAAGATACTTGTTGAACGGAAGAAGAATTGCAGTTGCAAGCAAATTGAATGCTGTGTGGATAACCGCAATGTTCTCGGGACCTACGATATCATTAAGGAAACCGTAGTTGATAAAGAGGTTAGAACCGTAGAACAATGCACAAATTACGAGTGTGCCGATAATATTGAAGTAAAGATGTACAAATGCGGCACGCTTTGCGTTTTTCTTTGCACCGATACAGGAAATAAGTGCGGTTACGCAAGTGCCTATATTCTGTCCCATAACAATCGGGATTGCCATTGAATAGCTGATTGCGCCTGTTTTGGACAATGCCTGCAAAATACCGACAGAGGCGCTTGAGCTTTGTATAACTGCGGTCAGCAATGCGCCGGCAAGAATACCGAATACAGGGTTGTTAAAGAGTGTGAGGAAGCCTGTGAATGTCGGATCATCCGAAAGCGGTTCAACAGCCGCACTCATCTGATCCATACCAACCATAAGAATACCGAATCCGAGGAAAATTGTGCCGAGATGCTTCTTCTTTTCCGAATTGCAGAACATAAGAAGAATAATTCCTACAAAGGCAAACACAGCAGAGAAAGACGACGGCTTTAAAAGCTGCATAACCAAACTGTCGCCCTCAATACCCGAAAGGCTGAGAATCCAAGAAGTGATTGTTGTGCCGACATTGGCACCCATAATAATACCGATTGCCTGGCGGAGTTTCATAATTCCCGAGTTTACAAAGCCGACAACCATAACAGTTGTTGCCGAAGAGGACTGAATCACCGCAGTAACAGCCGCACCGAGAATGAATCCTTTCATGGTGCTGTTAGTCATTTTTTCCAAAGTTTTTTCAAGCTTACCGCCGGAAAGGCTCTCAAGACCATCGCCCATTGAATTCATACCGAACAAAAAGAGCGCCAGACCGCAGAGCAGTTGTAAAACCATAAACAAATCCATAAATACATACTCTCCTTTATCATCAATAATATTAAACTAAAGTCATAGGATTGTCAATGAATTGTAAAGAATTTGTAAAGTCTGAAAGCTTGGTAATTATCTTTGAAATTTGTCGAAACACGGCATTTTTTATGTAAGATTCGTGAAATTGTATTGTTTGAGCAATAAAAAAGCGGCACTGCACAATATAGTATGCACAGCACCGCTTGTAATTAATTTTCTCTGCAAAGGATTGTAAAAATATTTACATCAGAACCTTGCGGTAAATGTTGTTCCCTGTTCACTGCTTTCAAGAGAAATCTCTCCGCCATGTCTTTCGGTAATATGCTTGACAATTGCAAGTCCAAGACCCGTGCCGCCTGTTTCCTTTGAACGGCTCTTATCAACACGGTAAAAGCGTTCAAACACACGCTTGTGGTGCTTTTCGGGGATACCGATTCCCGTGTCGGCAACTTTAACAAACGGATGTTCATTGTCATCGCCTGTTATGATTTTTACCGAACCGTTTTCACGGTTGTAACGGATTGCATTGTCACAAAGATTGTAGACAAGTTCGTAAATCTGATTACGGTTTCCGTTTATGACGGCAGTTTTTGTATCAACAGTGATTGTAATTCCGTGCTTTTCGGCATTTGAACGGAGATCCTCGGCAACCTCGGCTGCAACCCCTGCAAGGTCAACAGGGGCAAATTCTTCATCGCTGAATTTTTCGTCAAGCTGTGAAAGCTCCATGATATCGCTTATAAGAGAGAGAAGTCTGCCCGATTCCTTGTGAATTTTATTTGCGAAATTCGGAATATCATCGGACTTTACAAGACCGCTTGCAATGATTTCTGCATAACCCGAAATTGAAGTCAACGGAGTTTTCAGCTCGTGAGTTACATTTGCCGTGAATTCACGACGCATTTTTTCAGCCTTTTTCTTAGCCGAAACATCAATAATAAGACAGATTGCACCGTTTTTTTCACCGTTTGAATAAACAGGATTGGTGATAATCTGCAATGCTCTTCCTTTTACGGTTGTGTCGCCATTTTTACTCTCGCCCGAAAGAGCCTTGTCAACGCAATCGTTAAGAACCTCGTTGCGTGAAAACGCAATCAAAGTCTTATCGATAACACCGTCATCATCGGCACCGAGAAGCTTTGACGCCGAATAATTGCTCATAAGCACCTTTTTGTCAACATCAATAAGAATAAAGCCCTCCGCCATATTTTCGATAAGCGTTGAAATTTTATCCTTTTCAAACTGCAGTCTGCGCATCTGACGCTTGATTTGTCTTTGCTGGCTTGCAATTTTCTGTGAGAGCGGCAAAAGCTCATCATACGGCGAGCCGTTGCCGTTGTCCGCCATTTCCTTAATTGGCTCAACGATTTTCTTTGTGGAACGCTTTGCCAGAATTGTGCAGACAACAAATACACCTATCATAATTATAAGAATCGACGGAATAACAAAAAGAAAAATTCCGTAAATACTGTCAATTGTCTTTGCAACACGGATTACAGAACCGTTTGCGGTTTTTTCTGCATAGTAGTATGTTATTTTATTCAAAGTTTCCGACATTCTGTGGCTTGAACCGTTGCCGTCCTTGATTGCCTGTTCAAATTCGGGGCGGTCGCTGTGATTCGGCATAGAATTAACATCTGTGTCAACGCTGTCGGATACAACCGAACCGTCACCTTTTATGAGCGTAACACGAAAATCGCCTATCCCATAATATTTTGAGAGGTCAATTTCGCTGTCGGAATTATAAACGCTGATGATTTTATCGGTAAATTGCCGAACCTCTGCCTCCTGTTCATCGGAGAACACAAACCAGAAAGCGGCTGTTGAAAAAACAGCCGTCAGAAGAATGGACACCACAGCGATAACCGAAAAGTTTTTTAAAAGCTTTTTACTCAGTTTCACTTTATTCCCCCGCCTTATATCCGACATTTCTCACGGTTTTGATAAGGTTTCCGCAGCTGCCGAGTTTTTGCCTGAGGGTTGTAATGTGCATATCAACCGTTCTGCTCTCGCCCTCAAAATCATATCCCCACACATTGAGAATGATATTTTCACGGGTAAGCGCCATACCTTTATTTTTGAGAAGATACTTTAAAAGTTCGTATTCTTTGAAGGTGAGGTTACATTCCTCACCGCAGCTTGTTACAATGTGCTTGGAATCGTCAAAAACAATCTGACCGAGCTTTATTACATCCTGTCTGTCATCAACAGAACATCTGCGGAGGATTGCACGGACTCTTGAAATAAGCTCAAGGACTGAAAAAGGTTTTGTAATATAGTCATCGGCACCCATGTCAAGGCCTTTGACCTTATCCATTTCACTTCCCTTTGCAGTAACAAGGATAACGGGAACATTTTTTGTCACGGCGTCCCTGCGCATTTTTTCAAGCACGGAAAGTCCGTCAAAATCGGGTAACATAACATCAAGAATTACAAGCTGAGGAATTTCGGCTGTACAAGCCTTAAAAAAGCTTTTGCTTTCACCAAAGCTCTGAACCTCATATCCGCTGCTTTTCATGGCATAAGATTCAAGCTCTCTGATATCGGTATCATCTTCAACAATGTAAATTAACATCCAATACTCTCCCTCAACAAATGTGTATTTAAATGCACCGCAAAGGGGCATCTGCACTTAAATTAAAATCGAAACATCCGCCATAATTATAGACTTTTTTTGCAAAAATGTAAAGTTTAATAAAACAAAAATCAGGAGCATACAGCTATGCTCCCGTTTGTTAAGCAAAATATATCAGTCGGACAAATCGCAGCTGCCTGTAATTGAAAAAGCAACCCACTCTGCAACATTAACCGCATGGTCTGCAATTCTTTCAAGATACTTTGCAATCATAACGATATCGAGAGCCTCTGAGCCGAGTTCCTTATTCTTATGAATGAGTTCAACCGTTTCATTCTTTGAACGGTTAAAAAGTTCGTCAACGATATCATCCTGACGGGCTACCTTTTTGGCAACCTCAATATCGCTCTTAACAAAAGCGTCAATAGCCTCCGTTACCATTTTTGAGGCATTGTCTGCCATTTCCAAAATGTGAGTAAGATTGAACACCTGCTTTTTGTCCTTGATGTAAACAGACATTTCAGCAATATCAACTGCCTGATCGCCGATTCTCTCAAGGTCGGTAATCATTTTGAGTGCGGCAGAAACATATCTAAGGTCGTGTGCAACCGGTGCCTGATGAAGAAGAAGGTGCAGACATCTGCTTTGAATGGATTTTTCCGCCTCGTTAATACGATTTTCGTGTTCTCTTGCGATATCAAGCAAATCTTCGCCGTCAACAATCATCTTCATTGTATTTTTGATTGCCTGTTCAACAAGACCGCCCATTTCAATAAGGCTGTCGTTAAGCTGTGTAAGCTCTTTATCAAAATATTCTCTCATTAGCCAAACCTTCCCGTAATGTATTCTTCGGTACGCTTATCCTGCGGATTTGAGAAAATTGCGTCGGTTGAATTACATTCAACCATTTCACCGAGTAAAAAGAACGCTGTTTCATCTGAAATACGCAAAGCCTGCTGCATATTATGTGTTACCATAACGATTGTATAATCGTTTTTCAGTTTAAGGCAAAGCTCCTCAATTTTACCCGTTGAAATAGGATCAAGTGCAGAAGTTGCCTCGTCCATAAGCAGAACTTCGGGTTTTACGGCAAGTGCTCTTGCAATACAAAGTCTTTGTTGCTGACCGCCCGAAAGACCGAGAGCGCTCTTTTTGAGCCTGTCTTTAAGCTCATCCCAGATTGCGGCGTCACGCAAAGATTCTTCAACAATCCTGTCAAGTTCTTTCTTGCTTTTGATTCCGTGTGTGCGAGGGCCAAAAGCGATGTTATCGTAAATGCTCATCGGGAACGGATTGGCTTTCTGAAACACCATACCAACCCTTTTGCGGAGAATATTTACATCCATATCTCCGTAAATATCCTCGTTGTCAAGGCGAATGTCGCCTGTTATCTTACAACCCTCAACAAGGTCGTTCATTCGGTTGAGCGACTTTAAAAGAGTTGACTTACCGCAGCCTGACGGACCGATGAAGGCTGTGATTCTGTTTTTCTTCATACGGATATTTACATCCTTTAACGCATGAAATTTTCCGTAGTAAAGATTCATGTTTTCTATGGTAAATTTATCCATTGTAAAATAATTATCCTTTCCTGTTACTTCTTGTTGTTTCCAAGTTTCTTTGCAACAAATGCCGAGAGTGTATTGATTGCAAAAACAAGTACAAGAAGTACAACTGCGGTACCCCATGCCTGATCTGTATGAAGTCCTTCGTTGGTAAGTACATACATATGAACGGCAAGTGATCGTCCCGAATTGAGAGGGCCTGCCGCATAGCCTGTTGCCGAACCGTAAGTATAAATAAGTGCGGCTGTTTCGCCTACTATTCTGCCGACAGCAAGAATGATTCCGGCAAGAATACCGGGCATCGCACTCGGAAGAATAATTCTCATAATTGTTCTGAGCTTGCCCGAACCGAGTCCGTAACTGCCCTCACGGTATGAATCGGGAACTGTGAGAAGTGCCTCCTCGGTTGTACGCATAATTGTGGGAAGTACCATAATTGCAAGCGTAAATGCACCGGCAAGAAGTGAATAACCCCAGTTAAGGGCATACACAAAGAAAAGCATACCGAAAAGGCCGTAAACAATTGACGGAATACCGGCAAGGGTTTCTGCCATTGTTCTGATTACCTTAACAAGCTTGTTGCCACGCTTTGCATATTCGGCAAGATAGATTGCCGCTCCCACACCGAACGGTACCGAAATTATAAGGGTTACAAGCGTAAGAACAATTGTGTTGATAATTGACGGCATACACGATACATTGTCGCTGTTGTATTCAAGGGAGAACAGCTCGGGGGTAAGGTTCGGAACACCCTGCACAAGAACATAGGCAATGATAAATATGAGAGCCGCCGCAGAAAGTGCCGCCGCAAGACCTACAAGAATGAGCAGTACAAGTGAAAGGGGCTTTCTTTTGTAGGCTTTCATTCTCTGTTTAAACGATACTTTGTTGATTGCCTTAATCTGTGACACATCAACCAAAGCGGCATCGTTTTTTATGTTATCGCTGTTAGCCACGCTTTTCACTCCTACTCTTTATAGCCTGCATTGAAAGTGTGATGAGCAGAACAAATACGAACAGAACAACACCCGTTGCAATAAGTGCCTGTCGGTGCAAGCCTGTTGAATAACCCATTTCAAGAACAATGTTTGCGGTCAGGGTACGAAGTCCGTCCGTAACGCTGTGCGGAATCTGAACCTGATTGCCTGCAATAAGTACAACTGCCATTGTTTCGCCCAACGCTCTGCCTATGCCGAGAACAACTCCTGCAAGAACGCCTGATTTTGATGCCGGAAGAATTGTCTTGAACACACTTCTTTCCTTTGTGGCACCAAGTGCCAGAGCACCTTCGTAGTAGCTTTCGGGAACTGCCTTGATTGCCGACTCCGACACACCGATGATTGTCGGAAGAATCATAACTCCGAGTACGATTGACGCCGCAAGCCAGCTTGAACCGTTACCGCCGAAGTTATCACGGATGAACGGTACAACTACCATAAGTCCGAAGAAGCCGTAAACAATTGACGGTATGCCTGCCAAAAGCTCTGTTGCCGGTTTAAGCACCTTGTAAAGCGGTGCAGGACAAAATCTTGCAAGAAATACTGCTGTGAAAATCCCTATCGGGACGCCGATTATGATTGCTCCCGCAGTAACATATATGCTTGCGATAATCATATCAAAAATTCCATATGATGCAGGCACATTCGTAGGCGCCCATTTCTGTCCGCCTACGAAATCAAAGAAGCCTATTTCTGCCATTGCAGGAACACCGTTACAGAATAAGAATATACAGATTATGACAACCGCCGCTATACTTGTTACAGCTGTGAGGAAGAAAACTCCCTGCATTGCCTTTTCACGAAATCTGTTTAATCTCATTTAATTATGTCACTCCAAACAGTTGTTTCACCTGTGTAAATTGATTTTACCTGATCAAGTGTGAGGTCATCACATGTGTTTGCATCGTTTACGATTACTGCGATACCGTCTTTTGCGATTGTTTCAGCCTTGAGTGCGCTCTTTTCTTCATCTTTAAGGTCACGGGACGCCATACCGATATCACATGTGCCGCCCATAGCTGACTGCATACCTGCCGATGAGTCGGATGTCTGGATTTCAACCTTAGCGTTTGTGTTTACCTTCTGATAAGCCTCGGCAAGCTTTTCCATTACAGGTGATACCGAAGATGAACCTGCTACGCTGATTTTGCCTGACGGCTTCTTACCGCTGTATGCGGCATTTTCCGAAACTGTTACATAACCGTTGTCCGAAACAATCTTCTGACCGTCTGAGCTCATTATGTAATCAACAAAATCCTGAGCAACATCGCTGAGTTCGCTCTTGTAAGCAATGTTGAACGGACGGCTTACTGCATAGTCGCCTGACTTTACATTATCGGCTGTTGCCTCAACACCGCCGATTTTAAGAGCCTTTACCGTATCGTTGAGTGAACCGAGTGAAATGTAACCGATTGCCGCCTCGTTATCCTTAACATTTGTGATAACAGCCTCTGTGCTGTTGATTGTTACAGCCGAAGTAGTTGTGTTGTCTGTCTTGTTGTCGCCGTCCTTAACAAGAACGCCTGTGAGTTCTGTGAAAGCATCTCTTGTGCCTGAGCCTTCTTCTCTTGTTACAACAGAGATTGTTTTTGATGCGTCAAACTTTGCGGCATCTGAACCTGCGTCGGATGAACCGTTTGATGAAGAACCTGCACCGCCGCAGCCTGCAAATGCAGAAACTGCAAGAACACCGAATAATGCTGTTGCCATAATTTTTTTAGTCATAGAATTCATTTGAATTTTCTCCTTAAATTCATATCATTTGTGTACCTCTTTCGTACAACATCAGTCTATGACTGTTTTGTAAAATACGCTGTTTGTCAATTGTAAAAAAAGTGTAAATAAAAATATAGGTTTTGTATGCTGAAATAAATTTTTACAAATTTGCGTGACAAAGCCTTTTATTTGTGGTACAATATTACAGAAGTGTGCAGGATGTAAAATAAATCCTGCAAAATTTCAAAATCAACTTACATAAGATTTACAGAGAAATATTATTCCAAGGAGGTCATTTTAGTGGCTGAAAACAAAATCCCATACAAAATATACCTTGACGAAAGCGAAATCCCGACAAAATGGTACAATGTTCGTGCAGATATGAAAAACAAGCCTGCGCCGCTTTTAAATCCTGCAACACTCAAGCCTATGACACACGCAGACCTTGCTCCCGTGTTCTGTGATGAGCTTATTGACCAGGAGCTTGACGATACAGACGCATACATTGACATTCCGGAAGAAATTCAGAACTTCTATAAAATGTACCGTCCATCTCCGCTTATAAGAGCATATTTTCTTGAAAAGGCTCTTGACACTCCCGCAAAGATTTACTACAAATTCGAGGGCAACAACACAAGCGGAAGCCACAAGCTCAACAGCGCAATTGCTCAGGCTTACTACGCTAAAAAGCAGGGACTTAAAGGTGTTACAACCGAAACAGGCGCAGGTCAGTGGGGTACTGCCCTTTCAATGGCTTGTTCATATTTCGGCCTTGACTGCAAGGTATTTATGGTAAAGGTTTCATACGAGCAAAAGCCTTTCAGAAGAGAGGTTATGAGAACCTACGGTGCAAGCGTTACTCCGTCACCGTCAACAACAACGGAAGTCGGCAGAAAGATTCTTGAGGCTCACCCCGGTACAACAGGAAGCCTTGGCTGTGCTATTTCTGAGGCTGTTGAGGTTGCAACTCATACAGACGGCTACCGTTATGTACTCGGAAGTGTGCTTAATCAGGTACTTCTTCATCAGTCAGTTATCGGTCTTGAGGCAAAAGCCGCTCTCGAAAAGTACGATGTAAAGCCTGACATTATCATCGGCTGTGCAGGCGGCGGTTCAAACCTCGGCGGTCTTATCTCTCCGTTTATGGGTGAAAAGCTCCGTGGCGAAAATGACTACAAATTTATCGCTGTTGAGCCGGCATCATGTCCAAGCTTTACAAGAGGTAAGTTCGCATATGACTTCTGCGATACAGGTATGATTTGTCCTCTCGCAAAGATGTACACGCTCGGCAGCGGATTTATTCCGTCAGCCAACCACGCAGGCGGACTTCGTTTCCACGGTATGAGTTCAACACTTTCTCAACTTTACCATGACGGTCTTATGGAGGCAAGAGCAGTTGAGCAGACAAGCGTATTTGCAGCAGCAGAGCAGTTTGCAAGAGTTGAAGGTATTCTTCCTGCTCCCGAAAGCAGTCACGCAATCAGAGTTGCAATTGACGAGGCTCTCAAGTGCAAGGAAACAGGCGAGGAAAAGACAATTCTCTTTGGTCTTACAGGTACAGGCTACTTTGATATGGTTGCTTATCAGAAGTATAATGACGGCGAAATGAGCGACTACATTCCGACAGATGCCGACCTCCAGCAGGGCTTTGACGGCTTGCCAAAGGTAGATTAAGGGCGAGTACCTCGCACTCCGTTCGTGAAGACAGTTTGTTATATTCAAACTTTTGTCACCCGAGCGTAGCTTGGTTGTCAATTTACGAACTAACACTATATTAATATTTATCGGCATATAAAAAAGAAAAGAGGTCAGTAATCGCTGACCTCTTTGTTATAGGAGATGATTTTTTGAAAACACCTGTTCTTGAAAGTGAACGAGTCATTTTACGCCCATTAACCGTTAACGATGCTAAAACGGCATTTAACAACTGGACAAGTGATAATCGAGTTACAAAGTATATGCGGTATAATTCTCACAAAAGCCTTGATGATACAATTGAATGGCTTAAAATGGTTGAAAATGCAGAAAATTCTGACAAGCAATACGATTGGGGATTTATTGACAAAAAAGCAGGGACTCTTTTCGGCAGTGGCGGTCTTGTATGGAATGATGATGAACAGATGTACGAAATCGGTTACAACTGTATGTTTGATTATTGGCACAAAGGCTTTACAACTGAAATAGCCGCAGTAATTCTTAATTTTGCAAAGAACGCTTTAAAGCAAACAAAGATTTACGGTTGCCACGCTGTTGAGAATGTAAACTCGGGAAAAGTTATGATTAAAAATGGATTTGTACCTACCGGATATACTACCGTAACAAACTTTGACGGCACAACTAAAAAGGCACGAACCTACATTTTAAACTTTTAACTATTATACGCAATGAGTGCAATATTTGATGCACAGTTTTCTTCATTTAAATAACAAGTCAGTGTGTTTTATTCGTTTTGGTTTTGCAACCAAAACGATTGGCGAACACTGTTCGCCGCTACATTTAAGGAATTACTTTGCAATATTCATAAAGCCAAACAAAAACGGTTGGATTACTTTTTTCGTAAATCCAACCGTTAATTTTTTATTCAGTTATCCGAACTTATTCTCTGCCGGCACGAACACTTGCGGAGGCAAGTATATACACAAAACCGAGGAGAATATCGGTTGCTATGTCGAACACATCAATCACAAAAACAACCTGTCCGTTGACAACATTAAATATGATGTTAATCACTCCGATAAGCACAAGCACTACTGCGAGTTTGCCCGAAGTTTTCAACATTTTTTGCATATCGGGCGGTGATGTCTTTTTTGAAACGGCTCTCAGTCCCATTGAACCTACTGCGAGTTTCAAGACCATTGAAACGGTGACAGTCACGATTAGCAGATAGTCGAAAACCGATGCCGATCCACCGTCGAATGACGGGATAATCGTATTAACCAGCTTGTATGCAACCAAAATTCCCGAAAATATAACTCCGAGAAACATTACAACTGCCGTTACTTTGATTTTTTCTTTCATAAGACACACCCCCGTGAAGGTTTAAGTTATCAGCCGATAAGTTCCTTGATTTTCGACTCTGCAAGAGCAGGATCGGCCTTACCTCTGCTGTTCTTCATAACATTTCCGACAAGCGACTTAATCGCCTTTTCCTTGCCGTTCTTATAGTCCTCAACAGCCTTTGGATTACCTTCAACAGCCTGCTTGCACAAATCGTTGAGTGCGTTTTCGTCAAGACCGCCCATATCGCTTTCACTGATAAATTCAAGAGCACCCTTGCCGCTGTCAAGCATTTTTTCAAGTGTTGCCTTCGCAAGGTTGTTGCGGATTTTACCGCTGTCAAGAAGTTTTACAAGCTCGTTAAGCTGTTCGGGAGTAACCGCAACATCAAAGATTTCCTTGTCAGCCTCGGTTTCTGTTCTGCGGAAAATCTGACCGATAATGAAGTTTGAAACTGTCTTTGGTGACTTAACGCCCTCGCAAGCCTTGTCAAAATACTCGCTGATTTTGCGGTACTTTGTAAGAAGCTGTGCATCCTTTTCGGGAATTGCAAGTTCGTCAATATATCTTCTGCACTTATCGGCAGGAAGCTCAGGCATTGCAGCCTTGATTTCTTCAACAACATCTTTCGGAACATGGATAGTAACAAGGTCGGGATCACGAAAATAACGGTAATCGTGAGCGTCCTCTTTACTTCTCATTGAAGATGTTGTGTTGGTTGCGTCGTCGTAACGGAGAGTTTCCTGAACAACACTTCCGCCGTTTTCAATGAGGTCAACCTGTCTTTCAAACTCATACTCCATAGCCTTTGCTATGTTGTTGATTGAGTTCATATTTTTAATTTCGGTTCTTGTACCAAGCTTTTCGCTGCCCTTTGGACGAACCGAAATGTTTACATCGCAGCGCATTGAGCCTTCCTGCATCTTACAGTCGGAAATTCCGATGTAACGCATAACCTGCTGAAGCTTTTCAACATACTCTCTTGCCTCGTCAATTGAACGAATGTCAGGCTCTGAAACGATTTCGATAAGAGGAACACCGCCACGGTTATAGTCAACATATGTGTCGCCGTGCTGATGAATGAGCTTTCCTGCGTCCTCTTCGATGTGAATGTGGTGCAGACGGATTTTTCTGCCGTTTGAAAGCTCAACATAACCGCCTATAATAAGCGGAGCATAAAGCTGGCTGATCTGATAAGCCTTTGAAAGGTCGGGATAGCAGTAGTTCTTTCTGTCCATTTTTGAAATCTCTGCGATTTCACCGTGAACTGCAAGACCTGCACGGATTGCATAGCGAACTACCTCACGGTTAAGCTTTGGAAGTGTTCCCGGCAGACCGATACACACGGGACAGCAATGGCTGTTTGGCGCACCGCCGAATTTTGTAGTACAGCCACAGAAGATTTTTGTCTTTGTGGCAAGCTCAATATGGGTTTCAAAACCCGCAACTAATTCGTAACTCACAGCTTAACACCCCACTTTGTATCCTTAAAGTTTTCAGCAGCAGCCTGCTGATATTTGTATGCCGCATTAAGAATTTCAGCCTCGCCAAAGCTCTTGCCGATAAGCTGCATACCAATCGGCATACCCTTTGCGTTAAATCCGCACGGAACCGAAACACCCGGCAGACCTGCAATATTGACAGGTACAGTGCAGATATCCGTAAGATAGGTTTCAATCGGATCGCTTACAGCGTGTCCCTTTTCAAATGCTGTCATAGGAACTGTCGGAGCAAGGATTACATCGCACTTTTCAAATGCGTTGTTGAATGCCTTAACGATAGTACCGCGAAGATTCTGAGCCTTTTTGTAATAAGCGTCATAGTAACCTGCGGAAAGCACATAAGTACCGAGGAGAATTCTGCGTTTAACCTCTTCGCCGAATCCCTCCGAACGGGTACGGCAGACCATATCGTGAGTGCCGTTGTAATGCTCGGTTTTGTAACCGAAACGGATACCGTCATATCTGCCGAGGTTTGAAGATGCCTCGGCACAGGCGATGATATAGTAAACAGGAAGGGCAAATTTGAGTTCCGGCAGGTCAAAGTAAACAATCTCTGCGCCCATTGACTTGTAGATATCGGCAGCCTTTAAGACAGCCTCTTTTACATCGTCACGGACACCCTCAAGATATTCCTTTGCAATACCGATTTTCATGCCCTTGATGTCATTGTTGAGTTTTGAATAAGTGTCACCGACAAAGCCCTTTGAGGTTGAATCTTTTTCATCTCTCTTTGAAATTGCGTCAAAAACAATTGCAGCGTCCTCAACAGACTTTGTAATCGGTCCAATCTGGTCAAGTGAACTTGCATATGCGATAAGTCCGTAACGGGAAACCGCACCGTAAGTAGGCTTAAGACCTACAATACCGCAGAATGATGCCGGCTGACGGATTGATCCGCCTGTATCAGAGCCAAGACCGTAAGCGGCAATGTTTGCGCCTACCGCACTTGCAACACCGCCTGATGAACCGCCTGAAACATAGTTTGAATCAAACGGATTCATTGCACCGCCAAAGTATGATGTTTCGCATGAAGAGCCCATTGCGAACTCGTCCATATTCGTCTTGCCGAGCATAACTGCGTTTTCGCCTGCAAGAGTTTCCCAAACGGTTGCGTTATAAATCGGCTTATAGCCTGTGAGAATTTTTGAACAACAGGTTGTTTCAATTCCCTTTGTTGAAATATTGTCCTTGAGCGTCATCGGAACACCCTCGAGCATACCGATTTTCTCGCCGGAGGCAATTTTTCTGTCAACAGCCTCGGCAGTTTTCAGAGCCTCCTCGCCTGTTACATTAACATATGCATTAAGCTCGCCGTTAGTTTTTTCGATTTCATCAAGATAGCTTTTTGTAAGCTCGGTACATGAACACTCTTTTGACACAAGCATTTCATGAATTTTTTCAATAGAACCCATTTTTACACCGCCTTACTCTCTGTTTCTTACAAGGAAGTGATCCTCTGCCTGCTCGGGAGCATTTGAAAGAATTTCCTTTGTATCGTAGGACTCAACAACCTCATCCTCACGAAAAACATTTGACAGATTGTTAATATCGTCAAACTCCTCGCCGTCTGTCGGAGCGTTATTGATTGTGTCGGCAAAATCTATGATTTCCTGCATTGACTTTGTAAGGCCGTCAAGCTCCTCTTCGGGAACAAAAAGCTTTGAAAGCAACGCAATGTTTTCAACATCTTCTCTTGTTACCATAAAAACCGTCCTTTTTAAAGAAAATAGGGCAAGTCATATAATATATAACTCGCCCTTTGAGTTTGAATATATGACTGCAAATGCAGTTTTTATCTTAATTTAATATGAACCTCACGGAGCTGCTGTTCTGTTACCTCACCCGGTGAACCGAGGAGAAGATCCTGAGCATTGGAGTTCATCGGGAATGCAATTACTTCTCTGATGTTCTCTTCCTCTGTAAGGAGCATAATCATACGGTCAACACCCGGAGCCATACCTGCGTGCGGCGGAGCACCGTACTGGAACGCATTGTAGAGTGCAGAGAACTTAGCCTTGAGGTCATCCTCGCTGTAGCCTGCAAGCTCGAACGCTTTCTTCATAATTTCAATATCGTGGTTACGAACAGCGCCTGATGAAAGCTCTACACCGTTGCAAACGATATCGTACTGATAAGCAAGAACCTCTTCGGGATCCTTGTTAAGAAGGCTGTCAAGACCGCCCTGCGGCATTGAGAAAGGATTGTGTGTGAAGATAATTTGATTTGTTTCTTCATCTCTCTCAAACATCGGGAAGTCAACGATAAAGCACATTTCAAAACGGCTTGTATCGATGAGGTCAAGACGCTTTGCAACCTCTGTTCTGATCTGACCCGCAAGCTTTGGAGCTTCCTGAGCAGTATCGGCGATAAAGTAGATTACATCGCCTGCTTTTGAACCGTTACGGCTGATAAGTTCTTCACGGTCGCCCTCTTTAAGGAACTTGTCAATCGGACCGTCAAATGTGAGGTCATCTCTAACCTTAACATAGCCAAGACCCTTCATGCCGATTGAAAGAGCGAACTCCTCCATCTTCTTGAACCATTTCTTTGACTGACCTGCGGCGTTCGGAACATTGATTGAACGAACTGTCTTTTTGCGGAACGGAGCAAAGTCTGTTTCCTCAAACATATCGCTGATTTCAACAATTACGAGCGGATTGCGGAGGTCAGGCTTGTCTGTACCGTACTTGAGCATACTCTCGGCATACGGAATACGGGCAAACGGAGGCTTTGAAACCTCTTTATTTGAAAACTTCTTGAATGTTTCGTAAAGAACCTCTTCAGCAACAGCAAATACATCTTCCTGTGTTGCAAAAGCCATTTCAAAATCAAGCTGATAGAACTCACCAGGTGAACGGTCTGCACGGGCGTCCTCATCACGGAAGCAAGGCGCAATCTGGAAATACCTGTCAAAGCCTGACACCATAAGGAGCTGTTTAAAAATCTGAGGAGCCTGTGGGAGAGCGTAGAATCTGCCCTTGTGCTTTCTGCTCGGGATAAGGTAGTCACGAGCGCCCTCCGGAGATGAAGTTGAAAGGATAGGAGTCTGAATCTCCATAAAGCCCATTTCGTTCATCTTGTTGCGCAGAAATGTGATAATCTGCGAACGAATCATAATATTATTGTGAACCTTCGGGTTACGGAGGTCAAGAAAACGATATTTAAGTCTTACTTCTTCGTTGGTATTTGTAGAGGTTGCAACCTCAAACGGAAGAACATTCTTACACTTACCGAGAACCTTGATGTCCTCCGTGTGAACTTCAACGAAACCTGTTGCAATCTTCTTGTTAATTGTTTCTTCGTCACGCTTAACAACAGTACCGCTGAGAGTTACTGTACATTCCTTGTTGATATCTTTAAGGAGTTCATCGTTGTGAACAACAACCTGAAGCACACCGTACTGATCACGGATATCGAGGAACATTACACCGCCGTGGTCACGGATATTTTCAACCCAGCCCGCAACTCTGACCTGCTGTCCGATATTTTCTTCTCTTAACTCACCGCAGGTGACTGTGCGGTATTCATTAGCTTTTATCATTACTGTAACTATCCTTTCACAGATATTTTGCCTGTCAGCCTATTTATTTAGCCTATTCTTCTGTATTATAACACAATTGCTGTATTCAATCAATATTTTACAAAAGATTTTTTAAGCATACGGCAAAATATTCCGTTATTCAACGCTTTTAAGGCTTTCAACCATATTAACGGCTTTAATCTTAAAGCTCATAACCGCATTTACAAGAATTGAAAACAGGAATGTCAGCCCTGCCGCATAGAGGTATGAAGTGAAATAAATATCTCTTCCAAACATAACGTTGTCAACCTCAACCGTCTGAATGATGAAACCTGTCAAAAGATTTCCGAGAAACAGACCTACGATAATTCCGAGAATAGTCAAAATTATGTTCTCTTTGTAAATGAAGGATGAAGTTTCACGATTGTAGAATCCGAGAACCTTAAAGGTTGCAATTTCACGGACACGCTCGGCAATGTTGATATTTGTCAGGTTGTAGAGTACAACAAAGGCAAGTGCCGCTGCGCAGATTATCATAACCGTAACAACCATATCAAGCGAGTTGAGCATATTTTTAAATTCGTTCAAGCTTGATGCAATGTAGCTTACCGCCGCAATTTTATCATCTGATAAAACCTGTGAACCGAATTTGTCGCAGGCGGAATCCGAGGTATCTTTGAGTGCGACATCAGCCATATTATAGGTGCAGTCACTGCCGAACAAGCTCTTATAGGCGGTTGGCGTCATATAAACAAAATTGTAAATGTACTGTTCAAAAATTCCGCTGACCTTGACCTCTGCCTTTTTGCCGTCAACATTCAGTGTGATTTTGTCGCCCGTTTTTATTCCAAGCTCACTGCACATTTTTTCACTGAGCATTACTCCGCTGTCCGAAAGCTTGAGTTCTTCTTTGCCCTTTCTTGTATGCAGAGAAACAATTTCGTCAAACTTTTCGGGATTCTGCGGTACAACAAGATTTGTGTCGCTGTCCTTAACCTTACTGCCGTGTGTTACCGTGCATTCCTGCTGTGAAACAAGCATTGAGTGTTTGACATTGCTGTTTTTATCAAGTGTATCTGTCAAAAACGAAAGATTGTCGGCACTTCCGCTGTCCTTCGGAACAACAACGGCATCGTATTTATAGATTGTTTCAAACTGATCGTGTGTCATCGGTTCAAAACTGTTGAGCAAACCGAATGCTGCAACAATCAGAGCCGTACAGCCTGCCACACCGATAACAGTCATACAAAGTCTTACCTTGTATCTGAACAGATTTCTTGCGGTCAGCTTTGAGTTAAAGCTCATATGTGACCACAACGGTTTTATGCGTTCAAGCAAAATTCTCTTGCCCGCCTTTGGTGCTTTCGGTCGCATAACAGCCGCAGGCTTTTCGTGCAGAGATTTTGCACACACTACAACCGACACAACAACCGTGCAGACAACTGCGGCAACAATTCCGAATATTATGCTTGTATAGTCGGGTATCAGCGTTATATCGCCGATGTAGTACATAATTTTGTAAGCATCATAAATTACAAACGGCAAGGTGAAAATGCCGATTAAAATACCGATTACACTTCCGATAACAGCCGCAAGCAACGAGTAGATTACAAACTTCATTACAATGCTTGTGTTGCTGTAGCCGAGTGCTTTCAGCGTTCCGATTTCGGTACGCTTTTCTTCAATAAGTCTTGTCATTGTGGTTACGCAGACAAGCACCGCTACGAGCAGGAAAAATACGGGGAATACCGTTGCAACAGCCCCGAGTCTGTCTGCATTTGAAGAAAATGTTGAGTAACCCGGGTTGTCGCTTCTGTCAAAAACATACCACTTTGGTTCTGTAAGAGAATTAATTTTTTCCTCTGCATCTTTGATTTTATCCTCTGCCTTTTTGAATTCTTCATCGGCTTTTTTAACACCGTCATCGTATTCCGTCTGTGCATCGGAGAGTTTTTTCTCGCCGTTTTTCTTTTCCTCGGCAAGCTTTGCAACACCGCTGTCGTACTCGCTCTGAGCATCATTCAGCTTGCTTTCTGCCGAATCAAGCTGTGCCTGACCGTCTGCCGACTGTTGTGCAAGTTCTGCTTTTGCGGCATCAAGCTGTGTCCTTCCGCTTGAAATCTGTGAATATGCGTAGTCAAGCTGAGCCTGTCCCTCACTTTTTTTCTGTTCAAAAAGTGCCTTGCTTTCAGAAAGTCGGCTTTCGCTTTCTTCAAGCTGTGCCTTTGCGGAATCGTATGTTGCGTTGAGTTCGTCAAGCTTCTGCTGAGCCTGTTCAAGCTGTGCGTTCAAAACAGCAAGCGTTTCTTCATCGGTTGTCTGACTAATTTGATACTGCAAAGCGGAAACGGCGTCCTCAGCCTGACTTATTCCTGCCAAAAGCTGTGGTTCCTGTTCGGTTTGAAATGTATCCTTTGCCGACTGCAGCTGATATTCTGCATTTTCTATTTCAGCCTGTGATTTTGAAATTTCTTTATCAAATTCTGCTTTTGAAGAATTATATTGCTTTTCGGCAGAATTAAGCTGACTTTCCTTTTCGGCAATCTGAGCCTGTGCATCGGCAATTTTTGTGTTGTACTCATTGCGTGAATTTTCAAGCTGTGTCCTGCCGTCCTCAATCTGCTGTTTTGCCGAATCAAGTTTTTTCTGTGCGTCATCGGTCTTGGTTTTCAGCTCTTTTTTGCCGTCATCAATCGCCGTCTTTGCATCGGCAAGCTTCTTTTCGGTTTTTTCTTTATTGTCCGAATACTCCTGTTTTGCATCTGCAAGGTCGCTCTTAGCCTTGTCGATAACCTCAACCGTAAAGCTGTTGCTCCTGTTCTCTCCCACCTTTTCAAAATCGGCGGTCTTAGCCTCTATGGCATTATCATAATCGTCCGTGTATGCCAAGAATTTATCCGAAATATCGGTTTTTACATAAAGCTCCGTGTAGCGTTCAAAGGCGAAATCTTCGGGGCAAATGTAGAAATAATCCGAGATTTTTCCGTTGCCGACCGTCGTAGTTCCTCGCTGATATGCTATGTAAAGAGGTGACTGCACAAGACCGACCACCGTGTATTCAAGGGTTTTAAGTTCGGTTGAAGTATCTGTATCGCCCGTCTGTTTTGCAAATCTGATTTTGTCACCGATTTTATAACCCTCTGCCGTGAACGAGCTTGAATCGGCTGCAATTTCACCCGACTTTTCGGGAAGTCTGCCTTCCGTCAAAACAAGCTTGTTCTGAACGGAATTATCACCGTATTTTTCGGGAAGCGCAATGACTCTCATAGTCCTACCGCCGCTGTCGGCATCGGTCTGAACATCGCAGAAATATGACGGCATAACAGAGGTTACTCCGTCCGTATTTTTTACCGCCTTTATGTCGTCCTCATCAAATCCAACCGTTGACACAAGTCGGTAATCCATAAGCTCCTGCTCGTCCGTGTAGGTTCTTGCAAGATTGTACATTGACGGAACCGTTGCCTTTATTCCTGCAAAAAATCCCACTCCGAGGGCGATAATCGCCATAATTGAGATGAATCTTGCTTTTGTATTTTTAATTTCTCTGAATGTGTTTTTTATCAAGGATTTAGTCATTGTGACACCTCCTTTTCATTTTTTACCACTCAATTTCCTCAACATTTTTCGGATTTTCATTGTAAATATCTTCAACAATTTTTCCGCTTTTCATTCTTATAATGTGATCCGCCATCGGCGTTATTGCTCCGTTGTGAGTGATGAGAACAACGGTCATTTTGTCCTTACGGCAGGTTTCCTGCAACAATTTCAGAATCTGTCTGCCCGTGTTGTAGTCAAGCGCACCTGTCGGTTCGTCACAAAGCAAAAGCTTCGGTCTTTTGGCAAGTGCTCTTGCGATTGAAACCCTCTGCTGTTCACCGCCCGAAAGCTGTGCGGGGAAGTTGTTTGCCCTTTCAAGCAAGCCCACGCTGTCAAGAGCAGTTTCGCTGTCAAGAGGATTACTGCAAATCTGAGCGGCAAGCTCAACATTTTCCTTTGCCGTAAGGTTATGAACAAGGTTGTAAAACTGGAACACAAAGCCTATGTCATGCCGTCTGTACTCAATAAGCTGTTTGTCCTTAAATTTGCTTATATCCTTTCCGCCGACAATGATTTCGCCCTCGGAACAGCTGTCCATTCCGCCGAGAATATTCAGAACGGTTGTTTTGCCTGCACCGGACGCACCGACTACAATTGCAAACTCGCCCTCCTCAACCTTGAACGAAATTCCGTCAACCGCATTGATGACAATCTCACCCGTTTTGTATCTTTTGTAAACATTATTAAATTCTACAAGGCTCATAAAATCACCCTTTTCATATGTTTCTTACAGAAAAAATCACTGTGTTTTGCATACTAATTATACCAAATTAGCACCGCAATATCAACAGAAATCTTACCGTATTCGTCATCTGTATGTACAATATTTTGAAATTATACATATAAAAACAGCAGAGGTCACACTAGACCTCCGCTGCAAAAAATTATTCATATGTATATGTATGATTACAGACCTCGTTGATTTTATCACGGAGCTTTAAGAAATCGTCAAAAGCGTCGGGCTTTCTGCGTGGATCACGCAAAATTGCCGCAGGATGAAGCATTGCCATCATAAGCACACCGTTTTTCTCAATCCACTGACCGTGTTCCTTTGTGATTTTGATATCCGATTTAATAAGCCTTGCCGCCGCAATTCTGCCGAGACAGACAATAATTTTCGGCTTGATCATTCTCACCTGTGTTCTGAGCCACTCAATGCACATTTCCTGTTCTTCGGGCTTTGGATCACGGTTCTTCGGCGGACGGCACTTTACCATATTGGCAATGTAAATATTCTTGTTTCTGTCAAGGTCAACAGCCACAAGCATTTTGTCAAGCAGTTTGCCTGCTCTGCCGACAAACGGTTCGCCTTGAAGATCCTCGTTTTCACCAGGACCTTCACCGATGAACATAACCTCTGCATTTTCGTTGCCAACGCCCACAACAACATTTGTGCGAGTTTCGCAGAGTTCACACCTGTGACAGTTTTCACAAGCTAATTTTAATTCTTCCCAGGTATTATACATAATTTTCTCTCCCAAAATAAAGATTTAAATTTATCAAAAATGTTGAAATTCCAAGAATAAAGTAGTAAAATAAACACGAAGCCGTACGGCGAATTCTAATTGAATGGTGGTACACAAAATGAAAGTAATGGTTGAAACATCAGCGCATCATGTTCATGTTACCAAAGAAACTCTTGAGGCTCTCTTTGGCAAGGGCGCAACTCTTACAAACAAAAAGAATCTTTCACAGCCCGGACAGTTTGCCTGTGTTGAAAAGGTAACTGTTGTAGGTCCGAAAAGTGAAATGAAAATGTCAATTCTCGGTCCCGAAAGAAGTGCAGATCAGGTTGAAATCTCTCTTACAGACGCTCGTAAGCTCGGCATTGCCGCTCCTGTCAGAGAATCAGGCGATATTGCAGGCACACCCGGTTGCAAGCTTGTCGGTCCCGAGGGCGAAGTTGAAATCGAATGCGGTGTAATTGCCGCTAAAAGACACATTCACCTTGATCCGAAAACTGCCGAGGAGTTTGGTCTTAAAGACAAACAGCTCGTTTCGGTTAAGGTTGGCGAAAATACAGGCAGAGCAACAACATTCGGTGATGTTGTAATCAGAGTAAACGCAAACTACGCTCCTGCAATGCACATTGATACAGACGAATCAAATGCCGCAGGTCTTGGCGGTACGGTTGACGGCGAAATCATCGCATAATTTCGATTTAAACCAAATCACATTTTTGGGACAGTCTTTTAAGGCTGTCCTTTTTGTTTTGTCAAAATAAGGTCAGTTGGGACAAAAGCTGAGATGTCTGTTCAAAAGATTTGTCAAATCATTTATTTCATTCACAGAAAGCTTCCTGAGATCAACCAACAATACATGGTTTGAGCGATGGAGAATGTAGATATAATTTTTATAATTGCCCCAAAGATAAAACATATTCCATTGGTTCATTCCTTTTACCCACGGTGAAATTATCTGAATACCATCTTCAAAAAACATATATTCTCTAACCCCCTGTTTTTCAGAAGGATCTGCTTTGCTTGACCTTATATAGAAAATCAATTCATGTATTTTTCTTGCAAATATTGCTAACAAAATATCCAGAGCTACAAAAATAAATGTCATGATATCAATTGAACCACCATTCATTGGGGGGTCAAAAATCATTTGAAGTACAATAATTACTGCGATAAGTAAAAGACTTATTCTAATAATTAATCTTTTCGTTTTATTCCCCAGACAATCTAATGAAATTTCTTTTATTACTTTATTTTCCTCTTCACCAACATCAATTTTACATTTAATCATTTTGATTTTACCCTTTCATTTCTTTTTTCAAAAGGAAATCGGTTTGCATATCGTCACCGATGACAAATGTGTGATGTGAAAATTTTTCATATCCTTTTGATTTATAGAATTTCTTTGCAGGCTCGTTATGTTCCCATACACCGAGCCATATTGTTGAAAGTTTTTTCTCACTTGCAAAATTCTCCGCAATCTGCATAAAGGCTGAGCCTATGCCCTGTCCTTTGGCACTTTTCAGAATATAGATGCGTTGAATTTCAAGCGCATTGTCAAGGCATTTTTCAGTCTGCGCATTGCCGATATTCAGTTTTAAATATCCGAGAGGAGTACCGTTTTTGTACGCTAAAAAGGTTACACTTTCGGAGTTTGCAAGTTCTGCTGACAGCTTTTCCGCTGAATAGGTTTCTGCAAGAAATTTTCGCATATCCTCCTCATCGGTTGAATCGGAGAAAGTTTCGTAAAAAGTTGTTCTGCAAAGATATTGCAAGTCCGTCAGCATATCAATGGTGCATATTTTTATATCAATTTTGCTGTTCATATTATCAAAGTCTGCTCAAAAATGTGTGGAGAAAATCGGGGAAAATTTCTCGCCAAGATTTTTCATTGTGTGCGTTTTCAAAAAGAATGACCTCGTTCATTCTGTCATACGGGTAGAAGCTTTCTTCCAAAAGTTCGTAGAGCATTTCGGTGCTTTCAAAAATCATCTCTTCAAGCTCGTCACCGTTACCCGTATAGATGTAGAGGTACGGCATATTTTCAACAATTTTTGTCGAAAGATATTTCGCCCAATCCTCTCTTGTGTAACAGAGAAATGCAGGAGAAAACACACCTGCATAGCCGAATTTTTCAGGGTGTTCAACAGCTGAAAAAAATGACATAAGTCCGCCCGATGAGCTTCCGCAGACGGCAACATTCTGTCTGTCGGTGCATACGGGGAAATTATTTTCAACATACGGAATGACGGTATTCATAAGAAAATTGTCAAAGATTTCGCCCTCGGGTTTGAAGTCCTCACAGAGCATTTCAAGGTGCTGAACCTCACCGATTGATTTCGGTGTAAGCTCGCTGTCACGCCAGGCATTACCGTTGTCAATACCTACGATTACAGCGTTGCCTACACCGCTTTTCTGCTCATTTTCAACGGCTTTCACAACCTCCCACGAACCGTGCGGAGTTGAATTATCGTCAAAAAGATTCTGTCCGTCAGTCATATAAACAACGGGAAGTTTTTCACCGTCGGAATGTGACGGAACATAAACCCAAACATTTCTGTCCCCCTTGTCGGGATACGGAAGTTTTATTGTATGTAACTTTGCGTCAACCATAAAATCACCTGCATATTTCTTTATTGGAATATTTTGTTATATCTGACCGTCACCTGTAATATTATAATAAATATTAAACCATAAAAACGGCTGTGTTGCAACCTAATTTTTTTACGGTTGAATAAATACAAAAATTCCCGTAAACAATATATACAGAGGTGATTTGTTATGACTAACGATATTGAAATGCTCAACTGCGTTTTACAAAATGCCGAAATGGGCTGTCAGGGAATTACGAGCGTGAGGAAAAGTTTGAAGGACAGCAAGGTTGACGGTGTTTTGTGCGAACATCTTATTAAATACGGAAAGCTGTATCATTGTGCAAATAAAATGTTGCAAAATCGTGGTGCAGAGCCACACAGAGTGAGTAATATGACAAAAGCAATGACACGCTATGCCGCACAAAGGGATTTAAAGCGTGACTCATCATCTTCGCACATTGCCGAAATGATGATAAAAGGCAACACAATGGGAGTGAATAAAATGTCACGCAAAATCCGAGAATATAACGGCAATGATCCCCATGTCAGCCTCCTCGCCAAAAGAATGTTAGAAACCGAAGAAGAAAACATAAAAGAAATGTCAGCATTTTTGTAAAATCAACAAACCACAAAACAGCCACAAGACAAGCAGTATGTCTTGTGGCTGTAATTATAATTTTAAAATTCTATCCATTCGGTTGCATTTTGTTCGGGTTTTACAATTGACATCTTTTTTGATTGAACTTCTCCAGGCTCTAAAACATATATGCCGTTTTTATATCCTGTTTCTAATTTATTTAGTGCCTCTTCTTGGCTGTCCGCCTCAATTTCAAAATTTTGTACCACTACTTCTTCTATCGCAATTACATACTTTTTCATCATATCACCCTTTTAATTTTACTTTCATTTGAATACTGTTTCACAAGATCGTCGTAACTAACAAATCCGACCATTTCTCTTATTGGATTATATATTGATGCACCTATTACATCTTCAAACTGTCTTTTTCTAGCCTTATCGGCAACAATGTAAAACTTTGCTCTGAAATCTTGTAATTCAAAAAATTTATTCAGAGAGTTTTTTATATTCGTGGTATGCTCTACCTCATAAAAAGCACAAGGCATTTTTCTTTCGTTAAACCATATTGCATCTACCGTTTTTGCATTTCTTATAATATCATCATAAGTAAACTTGTATATATCATGAACTGTAATTATATCGGATAGTTTCTTTTCCAGAAACAACTTATTTTTATCCTGCGGAGGCACATATGTCCCAAGCTTTTTTATATTGCCTATTTCAACAATAATGCCTTGATAATAAGAATGGGTAAATTGACTGACACTCTCGACATTGCTTTTTATAATATTAAATTTCTTATTGACTTCATTTTCATATTCTCTTAATGCCCACAATCCGGGTTGTATTCTGAAAAACTCATCATTTTCCTGAACAATTCTTCTGATAGATGCCTCAGGTGTTTTTGTTTTCCAGGTTGAAAAATCAACAAGCATATTTAATTGCTGTAATGTCGCATAACCGCCGTTTGCTCTCATAGCATCAATAACATAATATTTTTGTTTCATAGCAATTCACCGTAATATTTTATCTTATGATAAAATTATATACTACTGTTAAAACAAAAGCAATACAAACAATAAAAACACCCGAAAGGAATTTTTTCAAAAACCTTTCGGGTGAAATTTTTTATTTAGATAAAGGTTGCACCAATTATGATGCGTTAAGCACAGTCGGGCAAATTAAGCCTTAGGACCTGCTTCAACGAGAGCCTTACCGGCTTCGTTGCCTTCGTACTTAGCAAAGTTCTTAACAAAACGGCTTGCAAGATCCTTAGCCTTCTCTTCCCAATCAGCAACATTTGCATATGTGTCACGAGGATCGAGGATGCCTGAATCAACACCGGGGAGCTCTGTAGGAACTTCAAAGTTGAAGTGTGGAATTGTCTTTGTAGGAGCCTTTGTGATAGAACCGTCAAGGATAGCGTCGATGATGCCACGAGTATCCTTAATAGAGATACGCTTGCCTGTGCCGTTCCAACCTGTGTTTACGAGGTATGCCTTAGCACCGCTCATTTCCATCTTCTTAACGAGCTCTTCAGCATACTTTGTAGGATGAAGCTCGAGGAATGCCTGACCGAAGCAAGCTGAGAATGTTGGAGTTGGCTCTGTGATGCCACGCTCTGTACCTGCAAGCTTAGCTGTGAAGCCTGAGAGGAAGTAGTACTTTGTCTGCTCAGGTGTGAGGATTGAAACAGGCGGAAGTACGCCGAAAGCATCAGCTGAAAGGAAGATTACATTCTTTGCAGCAGGAGCCGAAGAAACAGGGCGAACAATGTTGTCAATGTGATCAATCGGATATGATACACGAGTGTTCTCTGTTACAGTCTTGTCGTTAAAGTCAATCTTGCCTTCCTTGTCAACAGTAACATTTTCAAGAAGAGCGTCTCTTCTGATAGCGTTGTAGATGTCAGGCTCTGACTCTTTGTCAAGGTTGATAACCTTAGCATAGCAGCCGCCTTCAAAGTTGAATACGCCGTTGTCATCCCAGCCGTGCTCGTCATCACCGATGAGGAGTCTCTTAGGATCTGTTGAAAGTGTAGTCTTACCTGTACCTGAAAGACCGAAGAAGATAGCTGTGTTCTCGCCGTTCTTATCTGTGTTGGCTGAGCAGTGCATTGATGCGATGCCCTTGAGCGGGAGGTAGTAGTTCATCATTGAGAACATACCCTTCTTCATCTCACCGCCGTACCATGTGTTGATGATAACCTGCTCACGGCTTGTGATGTTGAATACAACAGCTGTTTCTGAGTTAAGACCGAGCTCCTTGTAGTTTTCAACCTTAGCCTTTGATGCGTTGTAAACAACGAAATCAGGCTCAAAGTTTTCAAGCTCTTCAGCTGAAGGAGTGATGAACATATTTGTTACAAAGTGAGCCTGCCAAGCAACCTCAACGATGAAACGAACAGCCATTCTTGTGTCCTTGTTAGCACCGCAGAAAGCATCTACAACATAAAGCTTCTTGTTAGAAAGCTCTTTCTTTGCGATTTCCTTAACTGCCTTCCAAGTTTCCTCAGATGCAGGATGGTTGTCGTTCTTGTACTCGTCAGAAGTCCACCAAACAGTGTCCTTTGAGTTCTCGTCCATAACGATGAACTTGTCCTTAGGTGAACGACCTGTGTAAACGCCGGTCTTAACATTAACTGCGCCAAGCTCAGTTTCCTGACCAACTTCATAACCCTCGAGTTCGGGTCTTGTTTCTTCTTTGAAAAGCTCTTCATAAGAAGGATTGTGAACGATTTCAGTGGTACCTGTAATACCGTACTTTGTTAAATCAATCTTTGCCATTTCAGTATCAACCTTTCTATGTTTTCTGAATTCACATAGATAGTGGAATTGCGACAAATACCCCTTGTCAGCGTTAATATCCAACACCCTATGTTCGTTAATAGTTTATCACAAAAGAATCGGCTCGTCAAGCAAAACAGTAATCAAAAGCAGTTAAAACAGACATTGTGATTATATTGTCCATACTCTTTTATTGTAAGATAAAAAATTGAATTTATACATAATTAAAAATGACAAATTTTAACAATAAACGCAAAAAAGTCCGACAGAAATCTGTCGGACTTAAAATGCAAGCTATAAGTAAAATTACTTAAGTTCTACTTCAGCGCCAGCCTCTTCGAGCTTAGTCTTAATAGCTTCAGCGTCTTCCTTAGAAACGCCTTCCTTGAGAGCCTTAGGAGCACCGTCAACGAGTGCCTTTGCTTCCTTAAGACCAAGACCTGTTACTTCACGAACAACCTTGATAACAGCAATCTTGTTGCCGCCTGCAGCCTTAAGAACTACATCAAACTCTGTCTGCTCAGCAGCAGCAGCGCCACCGTCAGCAGCAGGACCAGCAACTGCAACTGCAGCAGCAGCTGATACACCAAACTCATCCTCTACAGCGTGAACGAGCTCTGAAAGCTCAAGAACTGTGAGGCCTTTTAATTCTTCAATAATAGCAGTAATTTTCTCTGATGCCATTGTAATTTACCTCCAATATGATAATTAGTAAAATTTTAATTAATTGCAGCCGATTATTCTGCTGCAGGAGCTTCTGCCTCAGCAGGAGCCTCTTCTGCTGCCTCAGCAGCACAAGCTTCAACGCCGCCCTTGTCAACGATAGCCTGTACGGCACGTGCAAAGGATGCGATAGGTGCCTGGAATGCACCAAGAACATTTGCAAGAAGAACTTCTCTTGTTGGGAGCTTTGAAAGGGCAACGATTGTGTCCATATCAATTACGGCACCGTCAAGATAAGCTGACTTAACCTTAAAGTTGTCATGATCCTTAGCATAGTTGCAAAGGATTCTTGCAGCAGCAGCGTACTCGCTGTCGCTTGTAGCAATAGCTGTTGTACCCTCGAGAACAGGCTTAATGTCATCAAGACCTGCTTCCTCGCAAGCACGGGAAAGAAGTGTGTTCTTTACTACAGTGTACTTAACATCGTTCTCACGAAGCTCTTTTCTGAGCTTTGTATCGTCCTCTGTGTTAATACCTTCGTAGCTGACAACCACACCTGTGATTGAGCTTTTGAGTCTTTCTGAAAGCTCTGCAACAATTGCTTTCTTCTGCTCTAAAACACTTTGACTTGGCAAGATAAATTCACCTCCAAAATATTTGTAACGCAGTTCATAAAAAACAGCCGTCCGTTTTACCGCGGACGGCTGCAAAAATACAAAACAATGTAATTTGCATCTTCCTCGGCAGGCAGGAAAAACCTTTACGCTTACGCACCTGCTGTCTTTAGAACAGCGAATTTTATATATTCACACTATTGTGCAAATAACTGAAATTAAGCACCAAACTTAGCAGGGTTGATGCGAACGCTCGGACCCATTGTTGAAGTAATGGCAACTGAGCGGATGTACTGACCCTTAGCTGCAGCAGGCTTAGCCTTTACGATAGCGCCCATGAGAGTGTCAAGGTTTTCACCGAGCTTCTCAGCGCCAAAGCTTGCCTTACCGATTGGGCAGTGAATGATGTTTGTTTTGTCAAGACGGTACTCAATCTTACCTGCCTTAGCTTCTTTAACAGCCTTGGCAATGTCAGGAGTTACAGTACCTGCCTTTGGGTTTGGCATAAGACCGCGGGGACCGAGGATTCTACCAAGACGACCTACAAGACCCATGCAATCGGGAGTTGTAATAAGAACATCAAAGTCCATCCAGTTCTCCTGCTGAATCTTCTGTGTCATATCCTCAGCACCGACAAAGTCAGCACCGGCCTCCTTGGCAAGTTCTTCGTTAGCGCCCTTACAAATTGCAAGAACTCTAACCTTTTTACCTGTACCGTTAGGAAGAACAACCGCACCTCTAACCTGCTGGTCAGCATGACGGCTGTCAACGCCGAGCTTTACATGAAGCTCAACTGTTTCGTCAAACTTAGCAACTGCAGTCTTGATAACTGTGTCAAGTGCCTCGTTTGTATCATATAATTTAGTTCTGTCAACGAGCTTAGCAGCGTCAACATATTTCTTACCGTGTTTCATCAGTCTTCCTCCATTGTTAGGTGGTCAATCGGAATTATCCTCCCACCCGGAAATAATTAGTCAACTACTGTAATACCCATGCTTCTTGCTGTACCGGAAATCATGCTGATAGCAGCATCAAGTGAACCTGCGTTGAGGTCAGGCATCTTCTGCTCTGCGATCTTTGTGATCTGCTCACGAGTGATCTGAGCTACCTTTGTCTTGTTAGGTACGCCTGAACCGCTGTCGATACCGCAAGCCTTCTTAAGAAGAACCGCAGCAGGCGGAGTCTTTGTAATGAAAGTGAATGAACGGTCTGCATATACAGTAATTACTACCGGAATGATAAGACCGATATCATTCTTTGTACGCTCATTAAAATCCTTTGTGAACGCAACAATGTTTACACCGTGCTGACCGAGAGCCGGACCAACAGGTGGTGCCGGAGTAGCCTTTCCGGCGGGAATCTGCAGCTTAATTAAGCCTACAACCTTCTGAGCCATTGTGTTTGCACCTCCAAAATTCGTGGTAAATTGCGGGACGCCACTGTGTAGGGTCCCTCCCACAGGGAGCGTTACACTCCCAATAAAAAGCCAATCGGCTGATTATTATTTGATTAATCTTCTATCGGTTCAGCCTGAGCAAGCTCAAGTTCAACCGGAGTTTCTCGTCCGAACATAGAAACAACTACACGGACATAATCTTTGTCAGCATCAATTTCTTCAACAACACCGACAAAATCCTCAAGCGGACCGTCTATAATGCGAACTGAATCGCCGACAGAATAGTTAAGCTTAACGCTTCGTGTTTCAACACCCATTCTGTAAACTTCCGCATCTGTAAGTGGTACGGGCTTTGATCCGGGTCCCACAAATCCTGTACAGCCTCTGATGTTGCGCACAACATACCAGGTTTCGTCTGTATAGACCATCTTAACGAAAACATAGCCCGGAAACAGTTTGTTTTCAACCTCTTTGGTCTTATCGCCGACTGTTTCGGTTACGATTTCAACAGGAACTTTGACATCAATAATCATATCCTGAAGATTTCTGTTTTCGGCTGTGGTCATAAGATCTGTTGCAACCTTATTTTCATAACCCGAATAGGTATGAACAACATACCATCTTGCTTCTGATTCTGCCATAACAACTTTCTTCCTTTCGTGATTCAAGCAATGTCAGATACGAATCAGGCGGTTGTGTTCATAAAAAGACCAACGAGAGCGTACAAGCCCTGATCAAGGGCAAAGATAAATACACCTACAATAGCTACCATAGCAATGACAATACCAAAGTTCTTTGTTGTCTGCTTCGCTGTGGGCCATGTGATCTTTTTGATTTCACTCTTACAGGAGCCGAGGTACTTTGCGAGCCTTTTGAAAACATTAGGCTTTTTAGCAGTCTTTTTAGCAGCTGCTTTTGCATTTTCAGACTTTTTCTCAGCCATGATGTACCTCCGTTATTTTGTTTCCTTGTGAAGAGTGTGTTTTTTACAGAAACGGCAGTACTTGTTCATTTCAAGTCTGTCAGGACTGTTCTTCTTGTTCTTCATTGTGTTGTAATTACGCTGTTTGCACTCTGTGCAGGCCAATGTGATTTTTACTCTCATAACGGCACCTCCCGGTTTTTTCGGAATATTTTAGCCTCCCTCAATAGGGCACAAAAAAATAAGCCCCTTTCAGAGGTAAGGTTATTCTACCATATATAAAGGCTTTAGTCAAGCCTTTTTTGCAATTTATCCGCAGAAATTCTGTGTTTTCTGCGATATTCCGTAAAACCCGCCCGTCAAGACGGGATTTTACGGTGAATTTCAATTAAATCAGTTCTTTGTAAGAGTGTTTGCCTTTGCCTTAACTTTCTTAACTTTTTCAGGTTTTACCGTTTTGCCCTTAAAAGCCCTTGCATTTAAAGCTGCAACCTTGAGTTCATCGTTGAAATTCTCATAAAGTGCATTATACTCAGCGTCATCAAGTGAATTGAGCAAAACGATTGTGATGATTGCCCTTGTGTCAACATCACCGTTGTTGTACTGAACATTGAACACATTTGCAAACTTCTCGATTTCATTCTTATTTGCACGCTTAATATACATGGGAATCTTCGGAGCAATATGCTCTTTTGCGAATGTTGCGCCTCTGAACGGAAAGTAGCAATCTTCCTCGTTTTTAATTTCCTCACGAAGCTCGGGGAAATATGTTACAAAACGCTTTGCGAGAAACTTCGGATTGGCGGTTCCGTCGTCATCCTTTTTCTTTTTCTGCTTAACCTGCTTTGCCCTTTTGATTGCAAGTGTACCCGAAACGCCTTCGATAAAGTCATTTGCGATACTGTCGGCGTCCTTCTGTGTACCGACTGTTTCATCGTAAAGCCATGTTGCAAGTGTTTTCCATTCGTTGTCGGGACCTTCATCGGTCATTGTGCAGGAACGGAGCACCATCTGTTCCTTATCCTTATAATATACTACCGAATATGCAAGTGACGCACTTGTAAAAAGCGAAACAAGCTCGTTGTCGTTTTCGGCAACAACCTTCTGTTTTGTATAATTCTGTTTTACAAGTTCTTCTTCAACCTTGCCGACGATATAATCAAAAGCTTTTTTAAATTCCAACTTAATCTTCCTCTCGGATTAGTCTGTCAGAATTCATTATACAATCAAATAACAGATTTGTCAAAGGTTTTGACTTGCAAGACGCACATTATTGTGTTATTATTTAAGCTGTATATTAATGTAAAAGAAGGTTTTATTATGTCTTGTCAAGATGCTATCGGAGTTTTTGACTCTGGATTAGGCGGACTCAGCGCTGTAAAAGAGTTTTTGCATGTGCTGCCAAACGAGAAAATAATATACTTTGGAGATACGGGAAGAGTACCCTACGGCAACAGAAGCCGTGAAACAATTTCAAAGTATGCCCTTCAGGACGCAAATTTTCTGTTGAAACACAATGTTAAAACAGTTGTTGCAGCCTGCGGTACGGTAAGTTCAGTTGCAGGCGATATGCTTGAAGAAAAGCTTTCCGTTCCGTACACGGGTGTTGTAAACCCGACCGCATTCATTGCCGACCGAAAAACAAAGAACGGTAAAATCGGAATTATCGGCACTGCCGCAACCATTTCGAGCCACAGCTACAAGCTTCGTCTTGAAAAGCTTAATCCGAAATACAAGGTTTATGAGCAGGCGTGTCCGCTTTTTGTTCCGCTTGTTGAAAACGGTTTCATTTGTCGTGACGATCAGATTGTACGGCTTGTCATCAGAAGATATCTTTCCGAACTCAAGGAAACAGGCGTTGACACTCTCATTCTCGGTTGCACTCACTATCCGCTTTTGCGTGATGCAATTGCTGACTTTATGGGTGACGGAGTTACGCTTGTTGATTCGGGATATGAAACTGCAATCTATTGCTCAAAAATTCTCAGAGAAAACAATCTGCTCAACACAGACGGTGTACATCAGACTCCCGAATTTTATGTAAGCGACACTCCCGACGGATTTAAAAGCGTTGCAGGACTGTTTCTCGGCAGAAATATGGAGCATACTGTTACACAAATTGACATTGAGCAGTATTAACGAGGGAAGATATGACAGATAAGGAAAAGAAAAAATGCAAATATATGATTTCCATTCTGGGCGAACAAATTCTTGACGATGAAAGCGACAGAATTGAGGTTCTCACAGAGGGAAATTTTCTGATGAAAAAAGACCATTGTTACATAGGCTACAAAGAATATGACGAGGATGCACCGCAGAGCTTTTACGACAATCTCATCAAAGTTCAGGACAATACGGTGACAATTACACGCAAAGGTCCCATGCGTTCACAGCTTATGCTTGAAAAAGGCAGACGGCATCAATGCCTGTATCAGACACCTGCAGGCGACCTTATGATAGGAGTTTTCACAAAAACAATGAACAACTCCCTCACCAAAAACGGCGGAACGCTTGAGGTCAGTTACACGCTTGATTTCAACAATGACCTTGTGAGCGAAAACAAGTTTAAAATTACGGTTGAAGAAAAAGAAAAGTTTGAAAATGAGGTAGATTGATATGGATACATACGCACTTGCTGTACAACAGCTAAAAAAAGCAATTGAAAACGCTATTGAAAAGGCAATATCAAACGGTGAACTTCCACAGGCGGAGGCCGCTCCGTTTATCATTGAAACACCTGCCGACAGAAGCCACGGCGACTTTGCAACAAATGCGGCAATGGCAGGCGCAAAGGCATTCCATATGCCGCCTTTCAAAATTGCACAGGCTATCACATCAAACCTTGACCTTGAGGGTACAATGTTTGACCGCTTTGAAACAGCAGGTCCGGGATTCATCAACTTCTTCCTCGGCACTGAATTTTATTCGGCTGTAATCAGAGAAATCCTTGCCAATCCCGAGGCATACGGCAGAAGTGAATACGGCAGAGATGAAAAGGTTATGGTTGAGTTTGTATCAGCCAACCCGACAGGTCCTATGCACATGGGCAACGCAAGAGGCGGCGCTCTCGGTGACTGTCTTGCAGCTGTTCTTGACAAAGCAGGCTACAACGCATGGCGTGAGTTTTATGTAAACGACGCCGGCAATCAGATTGAAAAGTTCGGCTGTTCACTTGAAGCAAGATATCTTCAGATTTTCAAGGGCGATGAAATAGAGTTTCCCGAGGACGGCTATCAGGGTGAGGACATCAAAGACCTTGCAAAAGAATATGCTGACCTAAACGGCGACAGCCTTGTTAATGTAAGCGCAGAAGAACGCAAAAAGGCTCTTGTTGACTATGCACTTCCTAAGAACATCAAGAAGATGCAGGCTGATATGGAAAAATACAAGATTTTCTATGACAAGTGGTTCTTTGAAAGCGAGCTTCACAAGAGCGGTGCTGTTAAGGCTGTTGTTGACCTTCTCACAGAAAAAGGACTTACCTACGAGAAAGATGGTGCTGTTTGGTACAAGAACAAAGAGGTGCTCACACAGAAGCTTCTCAAAGAGGGCAAGTCACAGAAATACATTGACAACCTTGAATTAAAGGACGATGTTCTCATTCGTCAGAACGGCAACCCGACATATTTTACAGCCGACATCGCATACCACAAGAACAAATTTGACCGTGGATTCACAACTCTTATTGATGTTTGGGGAGCAGACCATCACGGTCATGTTATGAGAATGAAAGGCGCAATGGACGCTATCGGCTATGACGGTGACAAGCTCAATGTTGTTCTTATGCAGCTTGTTAAGCTTGTTAAGGACGGTGAGCTTGTAAGAATGAGCAAGCGTACAGGCAAGGCTATTCAGCTTGGCGATTTGCTTGACGAAGTGCCTGTTGACAGCGCAAGGTTCCTCTTTAACACCAAAGAGGCTAACACACAGATGGACTTTGACCTTGACCTTGCAGTAAGTCAGGACAATCAGAACCCTGTTTATTATGTTCAATACGCACACGCAAGAATTTGCAGTATCTTCAAGTCACTTGCAAAAGAGGGCATTTCTCCGAGAGAATGTACAGACGCAGAGCTTGCGCTCCTCACAGCTCCCGAAGAAAAGGAGCTCATCAATCATCTTGCGTCATACACCAACGAAATCATCAGTGCGGCAAAGGATTACGATCCGACCAAGGTTACACGCTATGTAACACAGCTTGCAACACTTTTCCACAAATTCTACAACGCTTGCCGTGTTAAGGGCGAAGAAGAAGGTCTTATGCAAGCAAGACTTGCACTTTGCAACTGCGTAAGAGCCGTTATCAAAAATGTTCTTACAATGTTCAACATCTCTTGCCCCGAAAGCATGTAAGCAGCGTGTCGCTGCACCCTGTTCGTGTAGATAGTTTTGTTAATGCGAAACTTATACTTCCCGAGCGTTACATTGTATATCTTGTGCTTTATTCAACCGAGTACCTCGGTGCGTAGTTCGTGTAGATAGTTTTGTTAATGCGAAGCTTATATTTCCCGAGTGGAAGTTTACAAATTGAAATTTAAAAATTGAAAATGTAAAATGGATGTCGGGAAGACAGTTTGCAAAATGCAAACCATTGTCTTCCCGACTGTTTTATTATTTATCTCTTTTCAACCTTATCCCATTTTAAATACGGACCCTCTTTACGAGTTGCTGCTGAAATACCGCCGTTGTCAATTTCAACATCCTTATATGATATTCTCATAACCTCCATTACATTATTATTTATATCATATCTTTCACAATTATATTTTTCATAATCCATATTAGGACTTATACCATTGTAATCATAACAAGACAAATACAAGTATCCGTTATAATACTCAATAGGAGTTCTGCCGATATTTACCGAATAGAGTTTATCATCATAAAGTTCAACTTCCTGTTTGCTATCAAGCGATACCTCATACAGCTTTCTGTAATAATCATTTTGTTGAGCATAATACAATTTGTTATTCTTCACATCAACTGTAATACTGTACGCATTATTCTGACTTAGCACCTCATAGTTGGTACCGTCGGTTTTTATCCTACATACCTTTCCGCCTGTCGATTCAGAATGATCAATAAAATACAAATAATCTCCATAACAACATATATTTTTGTAAAGGTCATTATACTGATATTCATATCCGCTCGGCTGTTCCATATTGCCTTGCAACTTCTGCTTTTGACTGCCGTCAATCTTTATTTTATACAGACCAACATTTTCTGATTCTATACTAAAATCATTTTCATTTCCCACATAACCGTTATCAAAATAATAAATCCATCCGTTATCAATTGTATATGAAGAAGCCGTGATACTGTTAACTGATTCAATTGTTTTTCCGTCAAAACTGATTCGTCCGAGCTTATAATAAATCGGCTTATCAACATTTACATAGTCTTTTTGCGGTTCTGTTATAAAATACACATAATCACCGTCAGTTTTCCACTGAGCCATACAGCCGTGGTATTCGTGATTTTCAAAAACAGAACTGCTTGACAAAGTATCATTATCAACCCACAATTCTTTTTCAATCACTAATGGGTCTGATGTAAAGGCATATTTATACAACTCCGCCTTATCATCACCTTTTTCACCGTAAATTGTGTTATTCCAAAAAACATATTTTCCGTTTTTTAGAATAACAGGAGCATTGTCATTTGCATAAATGTAATCTGACTCTTCTTTGGGATAACCAACCGATTTTGCACTTCCGTCTGATTCCATTTTTGCAACTAAACCGTTAATGTAATATTCACCGCCGTTATTTATAATAAAAGCGTCACCTGTTTTATTTTCAGTTTGTGATGAACACCCACAAAGCACACTTGCTATACTTATCGATACACATAATACACCTGAAACTATTACTTTTTTTCTTTTCATATTCTACACTCCTCTTAATCATCTTTATAACCATATGGTTATTATACAGAAATTTTATCACAAAGAATGTTATTCTGTCAATAGCAAATAAATAAAAAGGGTGATAAAATGCCTTATTATAAAAGGATAAGGGAGTTGCGTGAGGATCACGATATGACGCAGAAAGATGTTGCAGAATACCTTGGTATGAAACAGCCGCAGTATTTCAGATACGAAAACGGAAACCGAGACGTGCCGTCAGAGGTTCTTATTTCGCTTGCAAAATTGTACAAAGTTTCAACCGACTACATCCTTGAGTTGAAGCACGATACAAATTAGGTTTTCTTTGCATATAATTTAAAATTCTGCAAAAAATAAAACCACCTCACGGAAAGGTGGTTTTTATTTTGAGTTTTTACGATGTTAATCATAACGAGGGACAGCACGAAAAATATCCGATTGAGTTGCCCTCACGGAACAGCAAAAAGGGGATTTCCCCTATTGTTGATGTTACGGAACACGAGGTTTATCCGCTTGAGTTTGCAAACTGTCACAGGACAAAGCCTCATTTTGACACAAACGGTGACATCACCGAGATTGTGACTACCGAAACAGAAGCTGAAACGGAAGAGCGAACCACTCACGAACAGCATAAGTAGGGACATACAAAAGCCTTGTGTCGGAGCTTACTGCTCCGACATTTCCTTTTATGCCGAGTTGCGAACAAATTATCCTCGCTCTGAGCTGATGAAAACCGTCCGTCACAATCGTAATATCTGTATTAAGGTTGTTGTCCTCAATAATTTTCATTGAATTTCTTATATTCTCGGTTGTGTTGGTTGACTTGTCCTCCATATAAAGTCTTGAAGAATCAATTTTTGACTCCGTCAGCACATTGTACATACATTGTGCCTCACTCATAATCTCGTCACTTCCCTGTCCTCCGCTGAGAACGGCATTTGCGTTCGGAGAATCGTCAAGATATGATTTTGCGGCGTCAATTCTGCCACGCAAAATTACCGACGGTCCCCACGGCTTAACCTGAGCACCGAGGACAATTGCAGTTGAGTTTTCGGGCGGAGCCTGACAGGTTGCCCACACCATTGCAGAGGTGACAATCGCACCGTAAACGGCAAAAACGATAAAGCCGATATTCACTACACGAAAAACTATTTTAGTAAACAAATGCTTAAAGCAAAATGCCTTTATTGCTCCGTGAACGGGCGGAATTAACACGCACAACAGCCACAGACACAAAATAGTTCCTGCTATATTGCCCGGGTTGATAATTCCGTGAGTCATCGGGATTACGAAAAACCCGAGAAATACAACTGCTGCGGCAATGCCGATTATGCGTAAAATTAACATCACCATTTTCAAAATATCACCCGACCTGTTAAATTTCTTTCATCTTATCAAACTCGTTATACATATTTTCAAGTGTTGACAAGCGGTCAATAAACGGAGTGTCAACAGCGCCCTCAAAGCACGATTCTTTCTTGCTTTTGAGAACCTCCATTGCAGATTTGTCGGGATTGTTGATTGTTCCGGCACCTGCAACACAACCGCCGGGGCAAGCCATACCCTCAAGCAGATAGCCGTTGTACTTGCCTGCCTTTGCCATACGCAAAAGCTTTACGCACTCGTCAAGTCCCTGTGCATTGGCAACCTTGACCTCTCTTTCGGGATCAAGCTTGTGGATTGCATTGACAACAGCCTTTGCAACACCGCCGCTTACGGCAAAGCCTCTGCCGTCTGCGCTTGAGAATGAAAGCGGTTTTTCGTCAACCTCAACAGCGTTAAAATCAACCTCTTTTGCGGCAAACATTCCCGCAACTTCTTCAAAGGTCAGCACAAAGTCGATATCACTTCGGATACTTCTGCGGCTTGCCTCAAGCTTTTTAGCGGCACATGGCCCGATAAACACAACTCTGCAATCGGGATAATGCTGTTTTGTAAGTCTGCCCGTGAGAACCATCGGAGTGAGTGCCATTGAAATGTACGGAGCGATGTCGGGGAAAGTTTTCTTCGCCATAACGCTCCATGCCGGGCAACAGGAAGTCGCCATGAACGGCTGTTTTTCGGGAACTTCTTCCATAAAATCCTTTGCTTCTTCAACCGTACAAAGGTCGGCACCGACCGCAACCTCGACAACATCGGTAAAGCCGAGAGCCTTAAAGGCATTTCTGATTTTATTTGACGGAAGTCCCTTGAACTGACCTGCAATTGCAGGTGCAACGGCGGCATAAACAGGTGTGCCGCTGTTGATTGCCATAATAGTCTGAAAAATCTGACTTTTGTCAACAATTGCGCTGAACGGACAGCTTACAAGGCACATTCCGCATGAAACGCACTTGTTATAGTCAATATCTGCTCTGCCATGTTCATCGCTGTGGATAGCTTTCATACCGCATGCGGCGGCACACGGACGCTCCTGCTTTATGATTGCATTATACGGACACGCACCCTGACATTTTCCGCATTTGATGCACTTTTCATCGTCAATATGCGATTTTCCGTGTACAATCGAGATTGCTCCCTTCGGGCAAACCTCTGTGCACGGGTGTTCAAGACAGCCCTGACAGCCGTCTGTCACAACCACCCTTTTTTCAGCACACTTATGACAGGCGAATTTTATAATATTGATTAACGGCGGATCGTAAACCTTTTCGTCAATCATACTTTCTTCAACACCTGTTGAGATAGGCGCTTGTTTTGAAACGGGCAAAAGCGGAAGTCCCATTGCAAGGCGAAGTCTTTCGCCTACAATGGCTCTTTCGAGAAATATACTTTCACGGTATGTTGAAATTTCACCCGGGATAATTTCATACGGAAGATTTTCAAATTTAGAATAATCTCCGCCCTCGTATGCAAACCTTGCAACCTCGGTGAAAATTTGATTACGGATTTTTGTCTTTGACGAATACAGTCCTCTCAAGGCACTCATCCTTTCACTGTGTGTATTTTATTTTCAATTCAATCATTCACTAAATTCAAATCGCAGCAACGCTCTGCTTTGCTTGCAATTTGTACATAGGAGCGTTAGCTCCTCAGAGGTTCAATGGAACATTGAATCTCTGAATTGCAACATAATGTTGCAATTCGTACTTAGATTATACACTACACTACCCTTGTTTTCAACAGATACAGGCTTATTTTGCAAAAATTTTGCGATATTATTTACATAATATCAAACTTTATCACGAGCGATTTTGTCACATTTATTGACTTTAAGTAAATATTGTTATAAAATGGTGTCATACTATCAAAAATTACGAGGTACAAACCTATGAAATGTCCTAATTGCGGTTTTGAAACCGAGTCTGCGTTTTGTCAGATGTGCGGAACGAAAATTTCCGAAGCTTTACATACACAGAATAATGAAACAACCGAAACTGAATACATCTCGCCTTTGCCGCAGATAGGCTTTGAACAGGCGGATGGCTTTGCACCACAGATTCAAAATGAAATGCCCGAACTTGGAATAAATCAGCCACCCATTCCCTACATTCCGCCGGCAGAACAGCCGATTGATAAAAAGAAAGCTTTTAAAATCGTGAAAATTGTTGCCGCCTGTGTGATTGGTGCGGTCATTATTGCAGGCATTGCAATCAATGTAACTGCGGCGGTATCGGGCAACAGCAAGTCAATTTTCGGTAACAACTCCATTAGTGACTGGGTGAATCGTCCTGAAATGCACGACGGAGATTACAGCACATATAATTAAAAAATTAAAAAATAAAACGGTAGGAAAGGCATTGCAGTTTTGCAAATTGTCTTTCCTGCCGTTTTTGTGTTTAGGTTTAAAATAAATTATTCGGGTCTGCCGATTTTGCGGAAACGCTCATAGCGTGCATTCAAAAGCTCTTCGTCATCCAGGGCAAGATTCTTTTCAAATGTTCTTTTGATGAGCATTTTAAGGCTTTCAAACATAGCATGATCGCCTGCCTTTGGCTGACGGATGATTCTCTCGATTACACCGAGGTCAAACAAATCCTGTGCGGTAAGCCTGAGAGCCTCTGCCGCATCAGCCGCCTTTGAGCTGTCTTTCCAGAGAATTGACGCACAACCCTCGGGAGAAATTACCGAATAAACGGAATTTTCAAGCATCCATACTTCATCGGAAACTGCAAGTGCAAGCGCACCGCCGCTGCCGCCCTCACCGATAAGAACGGTAAGTACGGGAGTTTTGAGAGTCATCATTTCCATGAGGTTTTCGGCAATAGCCTGTCCCTGACCTCTTTCCTCCGCACCGATTCCGGGATATGCACCGCTTGTATCAACAAGGCAAAGAACAGGTCGTCTGAACTTTTCAGCCTGTTTCATAAGTCTTAAAGCCTTGCGGTAGCCCTCGGGATGAGCCTGACCGAAGTTGCGTTCAACACGCTCTTTTGTATTTCTGCCCTTTTCAATTCCGATTACAGTAACAGGAGTGTCAAAAAGCATTGCAAGTCCTGCAACAACTGCTTTATCATCGGCATATCTGCGGTCACCGTGAAGCTCAATGAAGCTGTCACCGAACATATGGGCAATATAGTCAACCGAGGTCAGCTTGTTAGCATCTCTCGCCGCCATAACCTTTTCGTAAGCTGTCATTTTTAAGCCTCCTCACCGCTGTAGCCGTGCAATTTAAGCAGTTTTACAAGTGTAGATTTCAAATCATTTCTGCTGACAACCGAATCGATAAAGCCCTTCTGAAGAACAAATTCCGAGGTTTGGAAGTCCTTGGGGAGCTTTTGACGGATTGTCTGCTCGATTACTCTCGGACCTGCAAAGGCAACAAGGCAATCGGGCTCGGCAAGAATAATGTCGCCCTCCATTGCAAACGACGCCGTAACACCGCCTGTTGTCGGGTCTGTAAGCACCGTGATGTAGAGATTACCTGCGTCGCTGTGTCTTTTTACCGCACCAGAAGTTTTTGCCATTTGCATAAGCGAGAGGATGCCCTCCTGCATTCTTGCACCGCCTGCGGCAGTACAAACAACAATCGGCATTGCATTTTCGGTTGCATATTCAAACGCACGGGTGATTTTTTCGCCCGTGATTACGCCCATACTTCCCATCATAAAGGTCGGATCCATAACGCAGAGAACGGTATCAATGCCGTTCATCTTACATTCTCCGCAGATAACAGACTCCTTAGCACCTGTTTTTCTCGCCTTTTCAAGCTTTTCATCATATCCCGGAAAATCAAGAATATTATGGCTTGAAAGGTCTGCGTCAAACTCAACAAAGGTATCCTTGTCGGCAAGCATTTCAACTCTGTCTCGTCCGTTCATTCTGAAATGGTGGTTGCACTTTGTGCAGACATGAAGATTTTCCTCCATATCCGTCGTAAGGAGCATAGTGTTGCATTTGGGGCATTTTATCCACATTTCTTCGGGAACGAAGGGTACATTTTTGCTCTCGCCCTCATCGGACTCAAGCTCATTCTTCGGTTTTCTGAAAGCAAACAAATCCATATCTTTTACTTCTTCCTGTCGGCGTGTTTCTCTTCAAACTCTGCCATAAAATCTGTTGTATATTCACCGCTCACAAACTGTTCGTCCGAGAGAATCTCGGCAAGAAGGTCACGGTTAATGTCAATTCCGTCAATGGTAAGCTCGGAAAGAGCCATTTTCATCTTTCTGATCGCCTCGGCACGGCTTCTTGCCTGAACAATCAGCTTGCCTATCATCGAATCATAGTACGGAGGAACAAAATAGTCCTGATAAATCGCCGTATCAAATCTTACAAATGCACCGCCCGGGGTGTGAAGTCTTGTAATTCTTCCGCAGCTCGGTCTGAATCCCTTTTCAGGATTTTCGGCATTGATTCGGCATTCAATTACATTGCCGTGTGTGAAGATGCTGTCCTGAGTGCGGGAAAGCTTTGCACCTGCGGCAATTCTTATCTGCCACTGAACAATATCAAGTCCTGTTACCATTTCCGTAACACCGTGTTCAACCTGCAGACGGGTGTTCATTTCCATAAAGTAGAAGTTGTTGTCCATATCAAGCAAAAATTCAACTGTGCCTGCATTGACATAGTTGACTGCCTTTGCCGCCTTAACAGCCGCAATCATCATCTCTTTACGGGTTTTCTCGTCAAGAGCGGGGCTTGGACTTTCTTCGATCATCTTCTGGTTCTTTCTCTGAACAGAGCATTCACGCTCACCAAGACAAACGATATTGCCGTATTTATCACACAAGAGCTGCATTTCAATGTGTTTTACAGGGTGAATGAATTTTTCTATGTAGCAGGCACCGTCACCGAATGCTGACTGCGCCTCGCTTGAAGCTGACAAAAATGCCTCTTCAAACTGCTCTATTGAATCAACACGGCGAATACCCTTTCCGCCGCCGCCCGAACGAGCCTTGATGAGAAGCGGAAAACCTATTTTTTCAGCTTCCTCTTTTGCCTGTTCAACGCTTTCAACAATATCGCAGCCGGGGGTTACGGGAACACCTGCGGCACGCATAGTCTTTCTTGCGTTGTCCTTGTCGCCCAAAAGCTTTATCATTTCGGATGAAGGACCGATAAAGTTGATGTTGCACTGTTCACAGAGCGAAACAAACTTGGCATTTTCGGACAAGAGTCCGTAGCCGGGATGAATAGCCTGAGCACCGCTTTCAACGGCAACGGTGAGAATTGCAGGCATATTGAGGTAGCTGTCGGCAACACGGTTACCGCCTACACAGTAGCTTTCATCGGCAAGCTGAACATGCAGGGAGTCCTTGTCTGCCTCAGAATAAATTGCTACTGTGCTGATGCCCATTTCACGGCAGGCACGGATAATTCTTACTGCAATTTCGCCTCGGTTGGCAATCAGAATTTTTGAGAACATTTTTTCACTTCCAGTTATTTATCGCATTACGGCTGTCTGCACCCAAAACGGCACAGACAGCCTTTAAAATCACTTATTTTCAACAAGTGCAAACGAAAGCTCGGCACTTACACAGAGCTTGCCGTCAACATAACCCTTTGCGTCAATAAAGTAGAATGCACCTCTGCTCTTTGTGAGTGTGCAGACACTTTCAAGAGTGTCGCCCGGTTTCACGGGATTTCTGAACTTAACATTGTTCATCTTTGTAAAGTAAGGTGTGCAGTTCTTAACCTTGTCTGCAAGAAGGCAACAGCTTGCCTGTCCCATCATTTCGCAGAGAATAACACCCGGAACAACGGGGTTACCGGGGAAATGTCCCTGTAAAAAGAACTCGTCACCTTTGATTGTATATCTGCCCTTTGCCGTGTTTTCGTCAACGCTTTCAGCCTCTTCAACAAGAAGCATATTGTCACGATGCGGCAAAATCTTTTTAATTTCTTCCTGATTCATACTGTCCTCCGATTATTTAACCTTGAATAACGGCTGACCGTATTCAACAAGATCTCCGTCCTTAACAAGAACTTCAACGATTTCATAGTCGTCCTCAGCCTGAATTTCGTTCATACACTTCATAGCCTCGATAATGCAAACGGTTGAGCCCTTGCTTACTTTCTTTCCGACAGGAGCAAAAGGAGCCTTGCCCGGTGCCGATGCGGCATAGAATACGCCGACAATCGGAGCGTTTACAGTCTTGGCGTCTTCCTCGGGAGCGGCAGACTGAGCCGCAGGAGCCTGTGGCTGAACAGGCGCAGGAGCAGGAACATCTGTTGCAGTCGGCTGATATGCACCGATTGGAGATGCATTAAAAATCTGCTGTGCCGGATGTTCTTTTTCAAGATGAATCTTTGTACCGTCCTCTTTTTCAATTTCAAGAACGCTCAAAGAAGAATTTTCAAGAAGGGAAATATATTCCTTGATTTCTTCAATTTTATTCATAGTAATTCCCTCACTTAATATTTTTTAAATACAAGACAAGCGTCATGTCCGCCAAAGCCGAGGTTGGTTGAAGCGGCAACATTTACATCACGCTTAACTGCTTTGTTAGGTGTATAGTTAAGGTCAAGACCTTCATCGGGTTCGTCAAGGTTGATTGTCGGCGGAATAATACCGTCATTGAGAGCCATAACAGAAGCGATAGCCTCAACTGCGCCTGTTGCACCGAGAAGATGACCTGTCATTGATTTTGTTGAGCTGATATTTGCATCATAAGCCTTTTCACCGAGAGCCGTCTTGATAGCCATTGTTTCGGTAAGGTCGTTAAGATGTGTGCTTGTGCCGTGAGCATTGATGTAAAGCTGTGCATCATCGGCAACATTTGCCTCCTCAAAAGCAATCTTAATTGCTCTTGCAAGACCTGCACCGTTAGGATCGGGAGCTGTAATATGATGTGCGTCACAAGTATTGCCGTAGCCTGAAAGCTCTGCATAAATCTTAGCACCTCTTGCAACTGCGTGCTCATACTCTTCAAGAATGAGCATACCTGCGCCCTCGCCCATGATGAAGCCGTCACGATTCTTGTCAAACGGACGGGATGCGTGCTTTGGATCATCGTTTGTTGAAAGAGCTTTCATATTCTGGAAACCTGCAATTGTGAGAGGAGCAACAACAGCCTCTGCACCGCCTGCGATGATAGCGTCAGCGTAGCCGTCCTTAATGCAGTGGAAAGCCTCACCGATTGAATTTGTACCTGTTGCACAGGCACTCATAACCGAAAGAGACGCACCTTTTGCGTTAAAACGGATTGCAACATTGCCTGTTGCGATATTACCGATCATCATCGGAATGAAGAAAGGAGAAACCTTTCTCGAGCCTCCGTTTTCCATGCCGACTGTATTCTTAACAAAAGTTTGCAAACCGCCGATACCTGCACCGATATAAACACCGAAACGGTTCTCGTCAATCTTGCCTATGATACCGCTGTCGTCAACTGCCTGCTGTGCCGCTGCGATTGCGTACTGTGTATATGGGTCAAGCTTTCTTACTTCTTTTTTCTCAATATACTGTGTGGGATCAAAATCCTTGACTGTACCTGCGATGTGAACCTTGAGGTCACTTGTATCGAAAGCTGTGATTGTTTCGATACCGCAAACGCCGTCAACCATATTTTTCCACATTGTAGGCACATCGTTACCAATCGGTGAAATTGCGCCCATACCTGTTACAACTACTCTTCTGCTCATTATATCCTCCAAATCAATTACATTGCAAGTCCGCCGTCAACTCTGATAACCTCGCCTGTTACATAAGCGGCATCGTCAGAGCAGAGGAAAGCTACTACATCTGCAACATCATCGGGAGTACCGATACGCTTTGCAGGAATCTGTGCTTTCATTGCGTCCTTTACCTTATCGGGAAGTACACTTGTCATATCTGTTGCAATGTAACCCGGAGCAACTGCATTAGCCGTAACGCCTCTGCCTGCAAGTTCCTTTGCAACCGACTTTGTAAGACCGATAATACCGGCCTTTGACGCAGAATAGTTAGCCTGACCTGCGTTGCCGGTAAGACCGACAATTGACGCTGTGCTGCAAATTCTGCCGTAACGCTTTTTCATAAAGTGCTTGTATGTATGCTTAATCATGTTGAATGTACCCTTGAGGTTTACATTGATTACAGCGTCAAAATCTTTTTCGTCCATATTTAAAACGAGCTTATCTCTTGTGATACCTGCGTTGTTTACAAGAATTTCGATACTGCCGAAGTCCTCGATGACCTTATCGACAACCTTCTTTGACTCTTCAAAGTTTGAAACATCACAGAAATACTGCTCAACCTTTGTGCCGTACTGTGAAAGCTCTTCCTTAGCCTTAATGCCCTCGTTTTCGTCACCTACATAGAGAATTGCGATGTTAGCACCCTCTTTTGCAAGCTTCGTTGCGATTGCAAGACCGATACCTCTTGAGCCGCCTGTTACTACGGCTGTTTTATTTTCAAATCTCATTATATTATACCTCCGAACAGTATCAAAGTTCAAGTGCGTCAATATCAGCCGCAGTTTCAACCTTGAATGCCTTTACATCTCCGTTGATTCTCTTTACAAGGCCTGTGAGAGTTTTGCCCACACCAACCTCAATAAAGGTGTCAACGCCGTCATTAATCATATTTTCAACAATAGTCTGCCATTTTACGGGATTCTCAACCTGTGCTTTGACAAGCGTTTTGAAATCGCCCGAATACGGCTGAGCCGTGTAATCGGAATAAATCTGAACCTTTGGCTGAGCAAAGTCAACATTTTCCATATACTTTCCGAGTCCCTCTGCGGCATCAGCCATAAAGGGAGAATGGAACGCACCGCTTACTGCAAGAAGTTTTGCCCTTCCGCCCTCTGCTTTAACTGCCTCGCAGAAAGCGTCGGCATTTTCACTTGTTGTTGCAACAACAGTCTGAGCCGGTGAGTTGTAGTTTACGGGATATGTTTTGTCAAACCTTGAACAGATTTCTTCAACCTTTTCGGGAGTAAGCTTTAATACGGCAGCCATTGCACCGGGATTTTCCGTTGCGGCTTTGTCCATAAGCTCGCCTCTTTTGCAAACGAGTCTGAAAGCCTCTTCATCGGAAAGGATTCCCGAAAAAGCGAGTGCAGAAATCTCACCGAGTGAAAAGCCTGCTACGCAGTCGGGAGTGATACCCTTTTCAACAAGAGCTCTTGCGGCCGCAAGGTCGGCAGTAAAAATACACGGCTGTGTATTTACTGTCTTTGAAAGCTCCTCAATTGTACCCTCAAAGCACTGCTTTGAAGTGTTTTCTCTTATAGAATCAGCCATTTCGTAAACAGCCTTTGCGGCAGGCGAATTATCGTAAAGATCCTTGCCCATACCGCTGTACTGTGCGCCCTGACCTGAAAAAATAAATGCTATTTTACCCATTTTGTTGCTCCGTTCAATACTTCTTCTGCCTGTGAGAACATCTCTTCAATCATTTCTCTTGCCGGCTGTTCCTTTTTAACCATACTTGCAACCTGTCCTGCAAGAACGGTACCCTGAGAAACATCGCCCTCTCTCACGGCTCTTCTGAGTCTGCCGAGTCCCATATTTTCAAGCTCCTCATCGGAAACATTAGCCGAATCGTACTCAGCCTTTGTATATTCACGGGTAAACGAGTTACGGATTGAACGAACAGGATGACCGAGTCTTTTACCTGTTACAACCGTGTCGATATCTCTTGCTTTGAGAATTTTGTTCTTATATTCCTGAGAGATAGTACATTCCTTTGCAACGAGAAATCTTGTGCCGACCTGAACGCCCTGAGCACCGAGCATAAATGCTGCGGCAATCTGTCTGCCGTCTGCAATACCGCCTGCGGCAATTACAGGTATATTTACTGCATCAACAACCTGAGGAACAAGAGCCATTGTTGTGAGATCACCGACATGACCGCCTGACTCGCCGCCCTCTGCGATAACGGCAAAAGCACCGTCTTTTTCCATTTTCCTTGCAAGCGCAACGCTCGGAACAACAGGAATAACCTTGATACCTGCCTCAAGCCACTTTGCCATGTACTTGCCTGGGTTGCCTGCACCTGTTGTGATAACCTTGATGCCCTCTTCAACTACAACATCGCTTACTTCCTCTGCAAACGGACTCATAAGCATGATGTTTACGCCGAAAATTTTATCGGTCATTGTTTTGCACTTTCTGATTTCCTCACGGAGCTGTTCGCCGTTGGAATTCATAGCTGCAATAATGCCGAGACCGCCTGCGTTTGAAACACCTGCGGCAAGCGATGCATCAGCCACCCAAGCCATGCCTCCCTGAAAAATAGGGAACTCAAGACCGAGCGACTGGTCAATGACAGTAGAAATCATATGTAATATCTCCTTTTCTGCATTTTTACTTGATTTTCAGAAACAGAAAATTTGCAAGATTTCATTATTTTGAAAAATTTACGGCAAATTCTGCACCTGATACCATACTTTATGGCATATCAGTCTGATTTTACTCCAAAAGCACAGAAAAGTCAATATAAAAGCACAGAAAAGTCAATATAAAAGCACAGAAAAGTCAATATAAAAGCACAGAAAAGTCAATATATATGAAGAATTATCTTACCATTAAGCCTTTAACTGCAATAGTCCTCAAGAGCCCTCATAAGGTTTTCTTTTCCCTTTATTTCAATTCCTTTTTCAAGGTAAAGTGCGTCGCCTTTCGGAAGATTTGATACTCTGCAGTCGGTTGTCAGATACGCTTTGTCCTCGCCTTTTTTGTACACTACAATATACCCTTTTTCGGATTTTATGATGTAGTAGCCTTCCGTTGTACCGTTATTCTGCGACGACGAATAATTGCCTGTTGCAGAGGTGTTTTCCGCAGAATTCACGGGAGCAAAAAGCGAGCTTATCATCATACACGCAATCAGAATCACACCTGTTAATCCAACTATTTTTTTCATAATACAGCACTCTTTCCGTCAGTTTTTACCTTTATTTTTTCCCGAATCAACGGTTATATTCATCATTTTTATAAAATTCCAACCAAAAGACCGCCTTAATTCTGCATATTTTTTAAGAGAAATTTGCATTAATATATTTATTTTTTTCTTTTCAGGTGATATAATAATCAAATGAGTATTCCTGCTTGTAATTTTGAACATATATGTTATTATATAATTTATGTATTACAGCCGGCGCACTGCGTTTGTGCAAATCACTCAGACAAATTACAAACCGACGGTTGTTCGTCTAACCGTAAATTGTGAATTGATAAAGGAGATAATATGCGAAACAAGCGTGAAACTGACATCAGTCAGTATAAGGATATTCAGCAAAATGAATTATCCGAAAAAGCTGACGGAGGTGCAAAAAGATTTTTCAGGGGGCTCGGCAAGTTTCTGATTACCGTTTGTTCGGTATGTCTGGTTGCCCTGCTTATTACGGGCATTTCACTTGCTGTCTACATTTTCACCATTGCGTCCGAGCCTACGGGCATCGACCTCAAGGCAAAGTCTATGAACCAGACAAGCCGAATATATATTCAGAATGAGGATACAAAGGAATTTAAGGAGTATCAGAAACTATACGATACCGAGAACAGAATCTGGGTTGACAATCAGGATATTCCTAAGGCAATGAAAGATGCGGTAGTCGCAATTGAGGACAAGCGTTTCTTTGACCACAACGGTGTTGACTGGGGCAGAACTCTTTCCGCCGTTGCAAATCTTGCAACCGGTTCGGACTCATACGGCGGTTCAACAATCACCCAACAGCTTATTAAGAACATTACAGATGACAACGAGGTTTCAATTACAAGAAAGCTTCGTGAAATCACAAAGGCACTAAAGCTTGAACAGGAATATACAAAGGATCAGATTCTTGAAGCGTACCTCAATGTTGTAAACTTCGGCAATAACTGTCAGGGCGTTGAATCGGCGGCTCAGCTTTACTTTGGCAAGAGCATAAAAGACTGTTCAATTGCAGAATGTGCGGCAATTGCGGGAATTACACAAAACCCGTCAAGATGGAATCCGCTTGTTTTCCCCGAAAACAACAAGGAACGCCGTGAAATCGTTCTCAATGAAATGTATGATCAGGAAAAAATTTCCAAAGACGAATTTGATGCGGCTATGAAAGAAAGTGCCACAATGACATTTGTCGGCTGGCAGGCATCCGATGACGATGACGATGATGACGAGGCAGATGTTCAGAACTGGTATATTGATCAGCTCTTTCGTGATCTTCAAAAGGACATTGCGGAATATTACAACATAAGCGAAACTGCGGCATCTTCAAAGCTTTACACAGAGGGACTTAAAATCTACTGTGCAATGGATGAAAATGCTCAAACCTACCTTGAAAATGCGGCACTCAATATTGATAAATCAAATGATTCCGACCTTCAGATTGCGTCAACAATTATGGGATATGACGGCAGAGTAATTGCAACAGTCGGTTCTTCAACAAAGAAAGAAGGCGCTCTCGGCTGGGACAGATCCTACAACTCCGTACTTCAGCCGGGTTCTTCAATCAAGCCTGTTGTTGTTTACCCTTATGCAATCGAATCAAAGAAACTTTATTTCTCATCAATGGTTCTTGATGAACCGCTTGACAACTATCGTACAAATGAAAGCGGTCAGCTTGTTTCGGGTCCTAACAACGCATACGGCTACTACAACGGCAATATGAGTCTTCCCGATGCAATTGAGTGGTCATCAAACGCAACAGCCGCTCAGACTATGGAGCTTATCGGCGGTCCGAGCGTTGCATATCAGCAGGTTGTTACAAAAATGGGATTCAAGAATCTTACGGAACAGGATGCACAGAACACGGGTGCTCTTTCAATCGGCGGTATGAACGGCGGTGTTACAGTAAGAGAAATGGCTGCCGCTTACACATATCTCGGCAACGGCGGTCTTTACTACGAACCGTACACATACTACTATGTAACCGACTCAGAGGACAACATAATCATTGATAACCGTGACGCAGTTCCGAAACAGGCTTATTCAGCCGAAACAGCAGGAATCATGAACAGACTGCTTCACTACAATGTTACAAACAGCGCTCACACGAACGCACATTATGCTCGGATTTCAGGCTGGGACATTATAGGCAAAACAGGTACAACCGATGACGATAAGGATTCATGGTTCTGCGGATGTTCACCATATGCCGTAATGGCTACATGGTGCGGTTTTGATAAGCCTAAAACCATTTCCTACAGCGGAAGAACAACGGCAACAAAATTCTTTGCAAATGTTATGGGCAAGTACCTTGAAGGCAAAGAAAACAAAGAATATAAAATATCCGATAACCTGATTGAGGCAACATATAATCCTACAACGGGACTTATTGTTTCAACAGATAATATTTCGGGACGATATGTGGGCTACTACACCGAGGACAATATGCCGGGTTCGGGAGGTTCATATTACAGCGGTAACTATGAATACGGCTCAGATGCCTCCAACTCCTCAAGCTACTACAATCCCAATTACGGCGGTGATAACAGCGGCAGCAATTACGGCGGCGACACAAGCAACAGTGGCGGTGACACCTCCGGCGGAGGAGATGTTTCGGGCGGAGAACCTTCCGGCGGAGAGTCCTCAGGCGGAGAACCCTCAGGCGGAGAATCCTCAGGCGGAGGGGAATCCTCAGACGGAGGCGAAAGCTCCGGAGGCGGTGAACCGTCGGGCGGCGGTGAGGAAGCTCCTCCTGCCGCAGAATAAAATAACAGGTTAAAACCAAAAACTCGAAAGGAAAGGTTTTTAGATATGGTTTCAATAGCAATTATGGGTCACGGTGTTGTAGGTTCGGGTGTTGCCGAAATCTTTACAACACACAAACAGAAGCTTTATGCAAGCATCGGTGAAGAGGTTTATGTCAAGAAGATTCTTGACCTTCGTGAATTTCCCGACAGCCCGCTTGCAGACAGATTCACAAAAAACTTTGAAGATATCATCAACGACCTCGAAATAAGAGTTGTTGTTGAAGTTATGGGCGGTCTTAATCCTGCTTATGACTTTGTAAAGAGATGTCTTAAAGCAGGTAAGAGTGTTGTTACTTCAAACAAGGAGCTTGTTGCCGCTCACGGTGCAGAACTCCTTGAAATTTCAAAGGAAACAAACACAAACTTCCTCTTTGAAGCGTCGGTAGGCGGCGGTATTCCGATTATCCGCCCGATGAGCCAGTGTCTTGTTGCAAACAATGTTGACGAGATTGCAGGTATTCTTAACGGTACAACAAACTTTATCCTTACAAAGATGATCGAAGACGGTATGCAGTTTGACGATGCGCTCAAGCTTGCTCAGGAGCTTGGCTTTGCCGAGAGAAATCCTGCCGCTGATATCGAAGGTCACGATGCTTGCCGTAAGATTTGTATTCTTGCATCTCTTGCATACGGAAAGCATGTTTATCCCGACTCTGTACATACAGAGGGCATTACAAAAATTACACTTGAAGATGTAAGATATGCTGAGGCTTTCCATTGTGTAATTAAGCTTATCGGCAGTGTTAAGCGTCTTGCGGACGGCAAGATTGACATTATTGTTGCTCCTATGCTCGTTCCGAACAAGAGCCAGCTTGCTAACATTGACTATGAATTCAACGGCATTATGGTAAGAGGCGACTGCACAGGCGATGTAGTATTCTACGGCAAGGGTGCAGGCAAGCTTCCTACAGCAAGCGCAGTTGTAGCCGATGTAATCGACTGCTGTAAGCACCTCAAGACAAGAAAGTTCCTTTACTGGGCAGACGGCAACGGCAAAAACATTCTTCCTTGGGAGGAGTCAAGCCGTGCCATGTATGTTCGTGCAAACGGCAGTAATGTTGCAGAAAAGGCAGAAAAATTATTCGGTGATGTAACAGTAATCAATAAGGCTGACGCACCTGCCGACGAAAAAGCATTTGTTGTCAAGGCTATGCCGTACAACGAATTTGCCGATAAGATTGCTCAGCTTGAAACTGACGGTGTTTCGGTACTTTCAAGTATCCGTGTGGCTGATTTATAATTTTACAGAGGGAGTATTAAGTACATGAGTTTGATAGTTCAGAAATTTGGCGGCAGCTCTGTTGCCAATGCCGAAAGAGTAATGAATGTTGCATCAATCGTAACAGACACTTACGCAAAGGGCAATGATGTTGTAGTTGTTGTATCCGCTCAGGGCGACACAACAGACGATCTCATTGAAAAGGCAAACGAAATCAATCCAAAGGCTTCAAAAAGAGAAAAGGATATGCTTCTTGCCGCAGGCGAGCAGATTTCTATTTCACTTCTTGCAATGGCAATCGAAAAGCTCGGTTACCACGCTGTTTCTCTTCTTGGCTGGCAGGCAGGTTTCAATACCACTTCTGCTCACACAAGCGCAAGAATCAGAAAAGTTGAGCCTGACAGAATTAAGAAAGAGCTTGACAAGAAGAACATTGTAATCGTTGCAGGCTTCCAGGGCATTTCAAAATACGGCGATATTACAACACTCGGCAGAGGCGGTTCAGACACAAGTGCCGTAGCTATTGCGGCTGCAATGCACGCTGATCTCTGTCAGATTTTCACCGATGTTGAGGGTGTTTACACAGCTGATCCGAGAAAGGTTAAGAACGCTAAGAAGCTTCAGGAAATCTCTTATGACGAAATGCTTGAGCTAGCTACACTCGGTGCTCAGGTTCTTAACAACCGTTCGGTTGAAATGGCTAAAAAATATAATATCGAGCTTGAAGTGCTTTCAAGTATGACAAAGGCTTCGGGTACAATTGTAAAGGAGAAAACTAAAATGGAAAAAATGTTAATCAGCGGTGTTGCTAAAGATACAGATGTTGCAAGAATTTCTGTTATGGGTGTTCCGAATATCCCCGGTCTTGCTTTTAAGATGTTCTCAAAGCTTTCTGCTAAAGATATCAATGTTGACATTATTCTTCAGTCAATCGGTCATGACGGCAAGAAGGACATCAGCTTTACAGTTGCCAAGAACAGAGGCGAAGAGGCTGTTGCTCTTATGAAAGAATACACAGAGAACCTCGGTGCAGAGGAAATTCTCTATGACGATAAGGTAGCTAAGATTTCAATCGTCGGCGCAGGTATGGAAAGCCACGCAGGCGTTGCTACAAAGATGTTCGAGGCTCTTTATGACGCTCAGGTCAACATCCAGATGATCAGCACAAGCGAAATCAAGGTTTCGGTTCTTATTGATTCGGCAGACGCTGACAAGGCTGTAAGCGCCATCCACAGCAAGTTCTTTGATTAATAATTAATTTCGGTTAATGCAAAAATCCCTGTCCGTTATGGACAGGGATTTTTTTGTATCGGTAAACTTTGTTTTTGACATTATAAAGCTGTCTGTACGAATTTGGTACAGCGATTCACCGTTAAATTTAATGATAGTAATATCCTGAACTGGAAAATTCGTTGAAGATACTGATACCGCAGACTGCAAGTATAATTGAAATAACTACCACAAGCACAACTCCGATGAGAGCCAGGATAAGAGCGGCTCTTGCATAGTTTTTGAGTGACTTCTTTGTTGATGAGCTGAATGCCCAGACAAAGAGCATAATGAGGTTTACAATCGGCAGACAGGTTAAAAGCATAACGCCGATCCAACCGCCTATGCTTACAGGCTGAGTATCCGGAGTACCGTATGGCGGTGCAACGGGCGGTACAGGCTGTGAGTTGTATGTCTGCTGATACTGCGTGTTGTACTGCTGATTATAGCCGTTGTTGTAGCTCTGATATTGATTGCCGTACTTGCTTTGATTTGCGCCGTAATCATTGTTCGGTGAGTTTGTAAACTGCTGACCGTATGAAGTTTTGTTAGGCTGTGGTTGCTGATAATAAGTTTGATTTGGCTGACCGTACTGCTGAGAATACGGATTCTGCTGTGGCTGACTGTCGGCAGTCGGCTGTGCGTTATCAACCTCAGGCTGTGCAGTCTGCACATTCTCGTAAGGGTTCTGCGCAGCATCTTCGGTTGAAGCATTTTCAACAGGCTGTGTTTCAGGCTCTGGAGTCTGCTCAACAGGTGTTCCGCAGTAAGTACAGAACATTGCTCCGTTGTCAATTTCGTGATTGCAATTTTTACATACCATATATAATCGCTCCTTGCATAATATTCTATAAATAGTATGCTATCATTTTACACTATTTGCCTTGCAAAATCAACAACATTCCACGCAATAATTCAATAATATTACAAAAAGCGACAGTTTTACGGCTGTCGCTTTTTATTACACTCCCCTTTTCATAAGCTTGTGGGGAATTATTTTATTTTCTTTGAGTGACGCTTTTACATCTATAATACGCTGATTTGACGAGCCTCTGAACGCAAGGCTTATATCGTGAAGAGCCTCAACAAATTCACCGTCAACAAGCACATCAATCATTGAAAGCATTTCATCCGTACATTCACACCTTGCTCTGCTGTCGGAAAGAAGCTCCTTGTCAAACAAATAGCCCGAATAACACCAAATTGTTTTGTCGGAATATTTTTCTCTGACACGCTTTAAAAACGGCACTAAGGCTCTTTGATTTGAAGGTTCAAAGGGTTCTCCGCCGAGCAATGACAAGCCGTCAATATATGACGGTTCAAGCTCTTTGAGAATTTTATCCTCAACCTCTTTTGTAAAAGGTTCGCCGTAATCAAAACTCCATGTCTGAGGATTAAAGCAGTTTTTGCAATGATGCGTACAGCCGGATACAAAGAGCGATACTCTTACTCCCTCACCGTTTGCAATATCGCAGAGTTTAATTTCTCCGTAATTCATCAAAGGTGAAGCACCCTTTCCTCAATTTCCTGAGTTCTGCCCTGATTCCAGAACTGAGTTCCGATATATCCGCAGGTTCTTCTTGCAACATTCATCTTATCCTGATCACGGTTGCCGCAGTTAGGACACTCCCACACAAGCTTGCCGTCATCGTGAACGATCTTGATTTCTCCGTCATAACCGCAAACCTGACAGTAGTCGCTCTTTGTGTTAAGCTCTGCATACATAATGTTATCGTAAATGAACTTGATAACCTGTAAAACAGCGGGAATGTTATCCTGCATATTCGGAACTTCAACATAGCTGATTGCACCGCCCGGTGACAAAGCCTGAAATTCCGATTCAAGCTTCAGCTTGCTGAATGCGTCAATATTTTCGGTAACATGAACATGATAGCTGTTAGTGATATAGTTTTTATCTGTTACGCCCTTGATAATGCCGAAACGCTTTTGAAGACACTTTGCAAACTTATATGTTGTGCTTTCAAGAGGAGTGCCGTAGATGCTGTAATCGATGTTTTCCTCTTTTTTCCACTTTGCACAATAGTCGTTTAGCTTCTGCATAATTTCAAGACCGAGTTCTTTGCCCTCTTTTTCTGTGAGCTTTTTGCCGATAAGGCTGTAAACGCACTCCCAAAGACCTGCATAACCGAGTGAAAGCGTTGAATAACCGCCGTGGAGAAGCTTGTCAATCTTCTCACCCTTTTTAAGTCTTGCCAAAGCACCGTACTGCCACAAAATAGGAGCGGCATCCGAAAGAGTGCCTGTAAGACGCTCGTGACGGCACTGCAATGCTCTGTGGCAAAGTTCCATTCTCTCGTCAAAAATCTTCCAGAATTTATCAAGATCCTTGCCTGCGCTGAGTCCGATATCAATAAGATTTACAGTCACAACACCCTGATTGAATCTGCCGTAATATTTCGGCTTGCCGTTTTCGTCAACATAAGGAGTAAGGAAGCTTCTGCAACCCATACAGGTAAAGCAATGTCCCTCGCCGTTTTTATCAATTTTGCTCTGGAGCATAACCTTCTCCGAGATATAGTCGGGAACCATTCTCTTTGCGGTACATTTTGCAGCAAGCTCCGTAAGATACCAATACTTGCTGTCCTCTGTTATGTTATCCTCCTCAAGCACATAAATAAGCTTTGGGAACGCAGGTGTAATCCACACACCCTTTTCATTTTTTACGCCCTTGTGACGCTGTTTGAGTGTTTCTTCGATAATCATAGCGAGGTCGTGCTTTTCCTGCTCGTTTTTAGCCTCGTTAAGATACATAAACACGGTTACAAACGGAGCCTGACCGTTTGTTGTGAGCAAAGTAACGACCTGATACTGAATGGTCTGAACACCACGGTTTACTTCTTTGCGAAGTCTTTGCTCAACGATATCGTTGATTTTCTCTTCTGTGGGATGAACACCGAGTTCTTCGATTTCCGCAAGAGTTTCTCTGCGGATTTTCTCACGGGAAACCTGAACAAACGGTGCCAGATGAGCAAGGCTTATGCTCTGACCGCCGTACTGGTTACTTGCAACCTGTGCAATAATCTGAGTTGCAATGTTACACGCCGTTGAAAAGCTGTGCGGTCTTTCAATAAGCGTATCGCTGATAACCGTGCCGTTCTGGAGCATATCCTCAAGGTTTACAAGGTCGCAGTTGTGCATATGCTGTGCAAAATAGTCCGAATCGTGGAAGTGAATAATACCTTCCTTATCAGCCTCAACGATATCAGCCGGCAAAAGCATTCTTCTTGTAAGGTCACGACTGACCTCACCAGCCATATAGTCACGCTGAACGCTGTTTACAGTCGGGTTCTTGTTTGAATTTTCCTGCTTTACTTCTTCGTTGTTGCACTCAATAAGCGAAAGAATCCTGTTATCGGTAGTGTTTGCCTTACGAACAAGCGAACGATTGTAGCGGTAACGCACATACCTTCTTGCAAGCTCAAACGCACCCTTTGCCATGAGCTGATCCTCAACCATATCCTGAATTTCTTCAACGGACACTGCTCTCCTGATTTTGTTGCACTTATATTCAACATAGTCGGCAACATCCTCAATCTGTTCGTCTGTAAGGAACTTGTGTTCCCCCGAACCGTTTGCTTTTTTAACGGCATTAATAATTTTTTCAATGTTAAAATCTTCTTCTGAGCCGTTACGCTTAATAATTCTCATAATCCTTCCCCTTTTTATTATTTTGCAGTACTTCCTTGGTAAAAATATCCTATATCTGTTAATCCGAATAAAAAAATAAATTTTTCAATAATGCCGTTTAAAAAATGCGTTGTGCAATAAAATTGCAAGGAACCAAACCTTCCTTGCGATGTAAGACCAATTATACAATAATTGCAATATAAATACTGTTGCACAGGCAACAATTATGTGATATACTATACTATATCTTGTGGTAAGATAAAAAATGCCACACATTATGGAGTGTTGCAAATGATAGAAGAAATAGGCGGTGCAAAGCTTAAAAAATCAGATTTCATCGGGATAAACGAGTGTTTTAAACCTATTGAAAGAGAGTATAAAAGGGGTGAAATCATAACTACATATTCACCCGAAAATGACACAATTTGTATCATAAAAGAAGGAACTGTTTATCTGACAACAGACAATGCCGAAAATCAGCGGAGAATTATTTCTTTTTATGAAAAGGGCGACATAATCGTCACCTGCATTGTACCCGAATCAGACAACAGAATTTTTTATCTGAGTGCCAAAACAAACTGCAAAATTGATTTCGTGAAATACTCAAAATTTACAGCCTGTTGTGAAAAGCATTGCAGTAAACACCAGCGGATTATAAGTGCATACATCAAAAAATCTCATAAAAAAAGTCTTGCTCACACAGACATTCTCTGTCAGCAGACGCTGAGGAGCAAGCTTTTGACTTTTTTTGAATACATTAAAACCGAAAAAGGAAAAAACACCTTTTATCTTCCTCTCCCTCTTTCCGACCTTGCAGATTACCTTTCTGTTGACCGAAGTGCAATGATGCGTGAAATAAAAAAGATGAATGAGGAAAATATTATAATCTCCGAAAAGCGAAAAATCACAGTCATTGAAGATTTGTCAGAATGACATATAACATATATATGTATAAAAAAACATAAAAAACAAAAAATATAAATGCGTGATTTCGCCGTTTTGAGCCTGCAAAAAACTTGCAGGCTTTTTTTGTACACAACGATTAATATTGTAGTATAAAAACACCTTGCAGTCAACACGCTAAAAGAATTATAGTCAAAATAATTAATTTGACTGATTTTGAATGGAGATAATTAAAAACACCAATTTTAATTGCAAAAACGGTAAAATTATACTGTTTTTAAATAACGCTCGACACTTTTTTTGTTAGCTAATTTTGCTGTCTTTAAATTTTTCTGAATTTTTTTGACCGATTTTGCTTGACTTTTAAAAAAAGGGTGTTATAATGTAGTCAAGATATTCAAGATAGTCAAGAGGTGAGGATAATGCTTACACAGGACAGATATCGTGCAATACTTGATTTGCTCGAAGAAAAAAATTCGGTCACGGTGTCGGAATTAACAAAGTTGCTTGACTCATCCGAGTCAACAATAAGAAGAGACCTTTCCGCTCTTGATGAGATGGGAAAGCTCACAAAGGTTTTCGGCGGTGCAACTTCAATCACCAGAAACGAGGGCGTTTTTGAAGATGCGGTAAGCAATCGTGAAACCGTTATGAGCGATGAAAAAGATGCGGTTGCAGAATACTGTGCAAAGCTTATCCATGACTCTGACTTTGTTTATATTGACGCAGGAACAACAACATTAAAGCTTGTTGACCACATTACAAATACAAACGCAACATATGTTACAAACGGCATAACACACGCCAGAATGCTTATCCACAAGGGTATGCAGACATATATAGTAGGCGGAAAAATAAAACCGCTTACCGAGGCTGTTGTGGGTGCCGAAGCAATAAAAAGCATAAACTGCTTTAACTTTACAAAAGCTTTTATGGGAGCAAACGGAATTGACATCGGTTCGGGATTCACAACCCCCGACATTGAAGAAGGTCTTATAAAGGAAACGGCAATCAACAAATCTTATATGGCATTTGTTCTTGCCGACCATTCAAAATTTCGCAGGGTGTATTCCGTAACATTTGCCCCTCTGCAAAAATGTTGTATAATCACCGACAAACTGCCTACGCCGGACTTTTCGCAGGCAACGGTGATAAAGGAGGTAAAAAATGATTTACACCGTAACGCTTAATCCGTCAATTGACTACATTGTCAGACTTGATTCGCTTGTTCCGGGAATAACAAACCGAACAACCGCCGAAGAATATTACTACGGAGGTAAGGGAATCAATGTTTCATGCGTACTTGCAGAGCTTGACCTTGAAAGTACGGCATTCGGATTTGTTGCAGGCTTTACGGGTGACGCCATTGAAAAGGGTATTCGCAACGACAGGATTATCACCGACTTTATTAAGCTTGAAAACGGAATTTCAAGAATCAACATAAAAATCAAAGCCGGCGTTGAAACAGAAATCAATTGTCAGGGACCTCACATAAGTGAAGGCGAACTTGAAAGGCTGTTTTCAAAAATCGACAGAATATCCGACGGCGACACAATCGTAATTGCAGGAAACATTCCGAATACGATGCCTGATGATGTTTATGAAAGAATCCTTGAAAGAATCAAGGGCAAGGATGTACGAATTGTAGTTGACGCAACAAAAAAACTTTTACTCAACGCACTCAAGTACAAGCCGTTCCTCATCAAGCCGAACAGACAGGAACTTTCCGAAATGTTCGGAGTTGAAATCAACACCGAGGATGATATTGAAAAGTATGCAAAAGAGTTGCAGAAACTCGGTGCAAAAAATGTTCTGATTTCACTCGGCGGTGACGGAGCAATGCTCATTGACGAATTTGGAAAAAGGCACAAAGCAGGAGTCCTCAAAGAAAAGGTAATTAACACAGTCGGTTCGGGCGACTCAATGGTAGCAGGCTTTGTGGCAGGATATGAAAAAACAAAAAGCTACCCCTATGCGCTGAAATTGGGCAGTGTGTGCGGAAATGCAACGGCATTTCTTGACGGACTTGCCACAAAAGAAAAAATAAATGAATTGCTTGCAAAATTTTAATTAAAAAGGAGAGAAAAATATGCGTATCACAGATTTATTAAAAAAATCGGGTATTGCTCTCGGCGTTAAAGTTGCCGACAAGAGCGAAGCAATTGACAAACTTGTTTCATTACATGAAAAGTGCGGAAACCTCAAGGATGTTAAAGCCTACAAAGAGGGAATCCTCAACCGTGAAGAACTCGGCACAACAGCTGTAGGTATGGAGGTTGCAATTCCCCATGCCAAGAGCGAAGCTGTAAAAGCTCCCGCCCTCACAGCTATCACAGTCCCCGACGGTGTAGATTATGACTCACCCGACGGTAAGCCCTGTAAGCTGCTCTTTATGATTGCCGCAACAACAGACGGTGATGTTCATCTTGAAGTTCTTGCAAGACTTATGCAGCTTTTGATGCATGAAGATTTTACCGCAAAGCTTAAAGCCGCAAAAACTCCGGAAGAATTCATCTCGATTATTGACGCAAGAGAAACAGAGAAGTTCCCCGATGAACCAAAGGCAGAAGTTCCTGCAAAGAAGGGTTACAGAGTTCTTGCTATCACAGCTTGTCCAACAGGTATTGCTCATACTTATATGGCGGCTGAATCACTCCAGAAAGCCGGCGATAGCCTTAACATTCCGATTAAGGTTGAAACAAACGGTTCGGGCGGTGCAAAGAATGTGCTTACCGAAGAAGAAATTGCAAATTGTGACGGTATCATCATTGCCGCTGACATCACAATAAATCTTGCCCGTTTTGACGGCAAGCCTGTTTTACAGTGTGCCGTTTCAGACGGTATTCATAAGCCGGAAGAGCTTATCAACAAGATTGTAAACAAAGAAGTTCCAGTATATCATCACAAAGGCGGTTCTGCAGATGCTCCAAAGAAGAGAGGCGGCGCTTACGGTCACCTTATGAACGGTGTATCACATATGCTCCCGTTCGTTGTAGCAGGCGGTATCTTCATTGCAATCGCATTCCTCATTGATATTGCGTGCGGTGTAAACGCACAGGAGGTTGGCAGTGCATTCGGTACGGTAACTCCTGCAGCCGCATGGTTTAAAACACTCGGCGGTGTGGCATTTAACCTTATGGTTCCTATTCTTTCCGGCTTTATCGCAATGTCAATTGCAGACCGTCCCGGTCTTCTCGTTGGTCTTGTAGGCGGTTTCCTTGCAACATCAGGCGCAACCTTTATGGATCCTGCCGCTGCAGAAACAGTTCCGTCAGGCTTCCTCGGCGGCTTGCTCGCAGGTTTCGTAGGCGGTTACTTAATGCTCGGTATTGAAAAAATGTGCGATAAGATGCCTAAGGCTCTTGAGGGTATCAAGCCCGTTCTCATCTATCCGCTTCTCGGACTCGGCGGTATTCTCGTTGTAATGTGCGCAGTCAACCCGTTCATGGGTATGATTAACTCAGGTATGTCAAACGGCCTTAACGCTATTGCCTCTAACCCTGCAATGATGGTTCCGCTCTGTGCGCTCCTCGCAGGTATGATGTCTATCGACATGGGCGGTCCTTTCAACAAGGCAGCTTATGCATTCGCAACACTTAACCTTGCAAACGCAGACGATCAGGCATACATCATTATGGCAGCAGTTATGATTGGCGGTATGGTTCCTCCAATCGCAATCGCTCTTTCAAACACATTCTTCAAGAATCGTTGGACAAACGAAGAAAGAAAGAATGCTCCCGTAAACTATGTAATGGGACTTTCATTCATCACAGAAGGTGCAATTCCTTACGCAGCAGGTCATCCGCTTCAGGTTATCCCTTCATGTATCGTTGGTTCTGCAGTAGCAGGCGCACTTTCAGCTCTCTTTGGCTGTAAGCTTATGGCTCCTCACGGCGGTATCTTCGTATTCGCAACAATGCAGGGTACATGGTATTTCTACCTCCTTGCTCTTGCAATCGGTGCAGTAGTTTCAATGCTTATGCTTGCACTTCTCAAAAGACCGATTAAAAAATAATTAATTTGCTATTACCCGTTTTTTGAAATGTTTTGTTCCTCGGCACCGGTGTAAAAGCCGGTGCCACCCCTCAAAACTCAAAGAACTTTCACGACATTAGATTCAAAACTTCAAAATACAAATTTGTTTATAAAGGAGATTTTATTATGGTATCAAAAGAACTCGTACTCACAAATGCACAGGGATTCCATATGCGTCCGGCATCGGTTTTTGCAACAGCTATGGGCAAATACAGCTGTGATGTAACAATCAAATTCAACGGCAATCAGTACAACGCAAAGAGCCTCCTCAACATTATTGCGGCTTGCATCAAGTGTGGCAGTGAAATTGAAGTTGTTTGCGATGGTGCTGACGAAAACGAGGCACTTGCAGAGGCAGTACAGCTCATTGAGAGCGGTCTTGGCGAATAATGGCCCCGACAGACCAGTTACAAGAGGTGAAGATTATGCTACACGGAACAGCCGCATCCGAGGGTATCGGAATCGGTAAGGTAATGCTTATTGAAGAACATTCGCTTGAATACACTCCACGAACAGTAACAGATACTGAGGCAGAGTCACAGCGTTTTAAGGCAGCAGTAGATGCTTTTTGCTACAATACTGAAAAACAGGCAGAAAATCTTCGCAGTTCAGCCGGTGAAAAAGAGGCAGAAATTCTTGCAGGTCACATTCAGATTATCAGAGATCCGTATCTCAGCGGTGAAATTGAAAAGCTGATTGCAGACGGTCAATGTGCGGAATCTGCTCTTGAGCATATGTGCGATATGTTTATTGCAATGTTCTCGGCAGCTGACGATGAGCTTACAAAACAGCGTGCGGCTGATGTCAGAGATATCAAGAGCGGTGTTCTCGGCATTCTTCTCGGAGTAAACGAAATTAAAGTAAGCGATGCGCCAAAAGGCACTGTGCTTGTTGCAAGGGAGCTTACTCCTTCTGTTACGGCAGGTATTGTAAAAGAAAACATAGCAGGCATTATTACTGAAACAGGCGGAACAACTTCCCACTCTGCAATTCTTGCAAGAGCGCTTGAAATTCCCGCCGTACTCAGTGTTGAGGGTGTCGCATCAAGCCTGAAAAACGGCGACACAGTTGTAGTTGACGGCAGTGAGGGTGCTGTAATTGTTAATCCGGATGATAACACAGTTGCAGAATACTCCAAAAAGCGTGACGCTTTTCTTGCAGAACGCAAAGAGCTTGAAAATTACAGGGGACGAGAAACAAAATCCGCAAGCGGAGAAGTTTATGAACTTTTCTGCAACATAGGAAAACCTGAAGACGCTGTCAAGGCAGTTGATGCAGACGGCGAGGGTGTCGGACTTTTCAGAACAGAGTTTCTGTTTATGGACAGAACTTCAATTCCGACAGAGGACGAACAGTTTGAGGCCTACAAAAAGGCGGCTCTTATCTTAAAGGGCAAGTCGCTGATTATCAGAACACTTGATATCGGCGGTGACAAGGACATTCCGTACCTTGGACTTGAAAAAGAAGAAAATCCGTTCATGGGATTCCGTGCAATCAGATATTGCCTTAAAAACCGTGAACTTTTCAAATCACAGATTAAAGCCATTTTGCGTGCAAGCGCATTCGGTGACATCAAGATTATGTTCCCACTCATCACAACTATGGATGAACTTCGTGAGGGCAAAAAGCTTGTTGCAGAATGCAAAGCCGATTTACGCAATATGGACATAAATTTCAACGAAAACATTCAGGTTGGTGTTATGGTTGAAACAGCGTCTGCGGCAGTTATCGCAGATATGCTTGCAAAAGAGGCAGACTTCTTCAGCATCGGAACAAATGACCTCACAGGCTACACAATGGCTTGTGACAGAGGCAACAACGATGTGTCTTACCTCTACTCTCCCCTCCAGCCAAGCGTTCTCAGAATGATTAAACGCACAATTGAGTGCGGTGTTCAGAACGGCATTTCAGTCGGAATGTGCGGTGAGGCTGCCGCAAACAAGCTGATGATTCCGTTGCTTATTTCATTCGGACTCACAGAATTCAGCGTTTCCGCTCCATCAGTTCTCAATGTGAGAAAAATAATTTCCACATGGACAAAAGAAGAGGCAGACAAAGTTACCGCAAAGGTGCTTGAAATGAGTACACAGCAGGAAATTGTCGAATACCTCAAATCGGTTGTGTAAAACAACCAAGTTAATATGCGTTAATCTCAGTTAAATAATTTGCAAACACGATTAATCCCCGTCAGAAATTCTGACGGGGATTTGTCTTTTAGTATATTAATTAGTTTTTTCTCTGCATACTATCCTTTTTTGAAAAGACACAACCGCAATAGTTTTGGCGGTAGAGGTCATATTCTTTTGAAAGGATGATTGAACGCTTGTAGCCTTCACGCTTTTTGAAGTCACTGTACAGCCACGGAATGCCGTACTTCTCGGCAAGCTCCGCACCGATTGAATTGAGCAACTGCGCATTTTTCAGTGGACTGATTGTAAGCGTGGTTGTGAAATAATCAAAGTCGTGTTCCTTTGCGTAGCGTGCAGAGGATTCAAGTCGCAGTCTGAAACATTTTTCACACCGCTTTCCGCCCTCGGGTTCATTTTCAAGGCCTTTGACATACTCAAAGTAATCCTTGGGCAAATATTCGCCCTCGACCACCTTTACAGGATGTTCAAACGGCATAAGCGACACAAGACGCTTTTCTTCGCTCAGGCGGTAATTATACTCATCCACAATCGAAATATTCGGATTGTAAAAATAGACCGTGATATCAAAATATTTTGAAAGATACTCAAGGCAGTATGACGAACACGGGGCGCAACACACATGCAAAAGCAGTTTTGGGACTTTTCCCTCCCCCGTTATTTTTTCAATCACCCTGTCGAGTTCTTTCTGATAGTTTATCTTGTTCATACTATTATATAAATTTGCAAATGTAGTCAAAAAGTTCTTCGGCGGTGTCTGCAACAAATGGCGCACCTGCGTTCATAAGCTCGTTTTTTCCCCTGAAACCCCATGAAACACCTGCCATTTTTACACCCGCATTGTTTGCCGTAAACACATCGACATCGCTGTCACCGACATAGAAACATTCTTCGGGAGTTACACCGCTCATATCAAGGAGTGCAAGCAGAGCATCAGGCTCGGGCTTTGTCTTGTACTGTGGTTTCTGCCCCCATGCCTGAGTAAACTTGTGATTTGGGAATGCTTTTTTTAGCATTTTATCAACAAATTCATCGGGCTTGTTTGAAAGCACACCTGTTTTTACACCCTTTTCTGCAAGCCTTTCAAGCATTTCAGCACAACCGTCATATGCGGCAGTGTGGTCGTTGCAATGAACGGCATAGTGTCTGTCGTAATCAGCCTTGACCTTTTCAAAAAGCTCGTGGTCGGTCCACGCATCTCCCATCGCCCTTCTGATGAGCATTTCTCTGCCGTTTCCGACATATGTTTTATAATTTTCAACCGGCTTTTCTTCAAGACCGTTAAGCTTCAGACCGTAGTTCACACTTATAGCAAGATCGGTAAGCGAATTAATAAGCGTGCCGTCAAGATCAAATACTACCATTTTTACCATAAATATCACCTTAGTTTAATCCTTTTTCCTGTTCAAAGAGTATTGCTCTGCATGGTGCCGCCTCAACTCCGCCGAGCTTTATCGGAAACGCACACAAATCATATTCGCCGTCAGCCACTCCCGAAAGATTGAGATTTTCGAGAACGGCAATATCCGCTCTGCCGAGTTCAAGATGTGTTTTAACTTCATCAAACGGAGGTGCAATTGACTCGGCATCCGTACCGACAAGCACCACCCTGCTTTGTGCAAGCACAATTGCGGCAGAATGTGAAAGGTATGTTTTGCCGTTCCCACGAAAGAGTATGCGTTTTCGGCAATACGGCAACAGCTTGTCCATATCTTCGCCCGTCAGCACACCCTTGACCGTTATTACGGTGCATTTTCCGTAGAAAGTGTTAAGCCTTAAATCGGTTATCCCTTTACCGTCAGGGCAAAAGTGGAGAGGAGCGTCAATATGCGTGCCTGCATGAACGCACATAGAAATCTGCGAAAGATTACACTCGTCATCTTCATCAATACTTCTCAGCGGAGTCACAACAGTTTCGGGATCACCCGGATATGTTTCGGTTGTAAGAGTGTCTCTCGAAATATCATGAATATACATACATCCTTCGCCTCTTTTCTTTTTGAACATTTTTAATTCACGCAGAGCATCAGCTCCTCAGAGTCTAAGTAAAATATAACTCTGCTTAAATAACTCTGCTTAAATTCAGAACGAACCCACCGTATGAGTAAAGCGGAACATCTGCACTATGATTATACCACATATTACTGCACTTTGCACCTTTATCGGCAAAATTTCCTTGTTTTACGGCAAAAAATAACCCCACAGGAGAACCCTGTGGGGTAAATTGCAATTGTGAATTTAATCAACAGCGATTAATTATTCAACAGAAATCGGTAAACCGACATTGCCTGTTTCGTAACCGCCAACGATGTACTTCTGAACGATAGTAGCATCCTTGATTGAGATTCTGCCATCCTCGTTAGCATCACATGTCTTGAATGCGTTAGCATCATCAGCAGCAATACTCATAAGGTTGATAGCAATCTTCTGAATTGTTGTAGCATCTACAACTGTAATTGAGTAGTCACCGTCAGCATCGCCGAGAAGCGGAACACGGTTACCGTCAATCTTAATATTAGCCTTAGCACCTGAGCGTGACGGATAATCAAACTTAGTAAGATCAAGTGTGATTGTTACATCAACGAGTGAATCTTCCGGATAACCGGCAGAAACTGTGTTAAGGAGCATATTTTCACCATTGAATGTAAGGTCAAAATCTTTGCCTATAGTAGCTGCGCTCTGCTCAGGAAGGCCCCAGTTAGCAGCCCAATCGTCGTTAACTGCAAACTTGAACTGGTATGCAGCATCTGCAGATTCAACACCTGTGTATGTAATCTGATAAACCTTGTCAGCAATCTGAGTCATGTGGTTAACTTCAGCGTCAACACCCCATGCTACACCGTTAAGCCAGCTGTTTTCACCGTTACCAACAACTGTAATGCTGTTGATTTCAAGGTCTGTAACCATTTTAACGCCGTCACCTGTTACAGCAATCTCGTTTGTAGCAGGATTGAAAGTTACAGTTACATCGCAAGCACTTTCTACATCGAAAGTTACATTGTTGTCTGTACCGTCAAGACCGATCCACTTCTGCTCGTCGCCTGTGTTTGCAACGACCTTGAACTGATAGCTTTTGCCCACCGGAACAGCTGTAAATGTCTTTGTATAAACATCGCCGCTCTTTGTCATTACATTTTCGGGAGCGAGTGCAGGAGAACCCTGCCATTCATAACCTGTGAGTGACTCAACGCCTGCTACAACATACTGTGTTGCGTCAACAGGCTCTGTTGCAGGTTCTGTTGCAGGTTCTGTAGTGGGTTCTGTTGTAGGTTCAACAGTTGTAGGCTCAACAGTTGTGGGCTCAACAGTTGTAGGTTCTTCTGTTGCAGGAGCTGTTGTACCTGAAGGATCAACACCGAGAAGTGTAGCTACTGTTGTAAGCGGAGCACAGTCGGGATAAGCTACGGGATCAGCAAGCTCTGTTGCATACATTTCAGCATAAGCGTTGTAAACATCCATTGGCTCAGCCTCAACCTGTGCACAAATGTCAGCTACAGTTTCGGGAGTGTAGTTTTTAGCATTCTTAACAGCCCAGTTGAAAAGAGCCTGTGCAACCATTTCTGCTCTTGAAAGGTAAATCGGGAATCTGCCCTCAGTTACATGACCGAGTGATGTGATTGCAGCCTTTGGACCGTAGTTATCGCTGTTATTCTTCCATGTTGCAGCAAAGTCACGCTTTGATGAATCTTCGGTATTCTCAACTGTACCGCCTGTGAGGTAAATTGTGTCGCCGAGACAAGGCTTGCCGAGTGTTACATTACAGGTCTGGTGACTCTGTGATTTAGTATCAATTGTTGAGAAAATTACAGCATAGTCAGCGTTGTCTTTAAGACCGCCGTGATTTGTGCCGTCAGCTGACTTCAATTTTGCTGTATCATAGTAGTAAAGACCTGTAGCAGTATCCTTCTTACATTTCTCTGCCTTACCCTGCCAAGATGTTTCAGGTAAATCATCGCCAGCTACAGCGTAAAGGTGACAATATACTGTCTTTGTTGTTCCCCACTCTGCAGGGAGATTAGATGCGTCAAAATAGATTTTTGTGTCGGTTTCTTCAGCTGATGCAGAGAATATGGTCAAGCCTGAAAAACAGGATACAGCCATAAGAACTGCAAGCACCAAACTGAGAACCTTGGATGATTTTTTCATCGCTAATTCCTCCTTTTTTTTACTCAAATTTCGAGTAATTACATTATATATCAAAATGTTCAGATTTACAAGTGGTTTTTGGCAAGTTTGTAAATTTTTTCTAGTTCTTGTTTTAAACCTATTGTTATGCGCTAACATTTGGTGTTTTTACTTGACAACAGTTGCAAATAATTGTATTATTTTAATGGTTATTTTTATCTATCTATCTGTTAAGAGAGGTTAAGTTATGGAAAACAGCAAAAAAACCATGGATAAAATCGTTGCCCTGTGCAAAAACAGAGGCTTTGTTTACCCAGGCTCCGAAATTTACGGCGGCCTTGCAAACACATGGGATTACGGTCCGCTCGGTGTTGCACTTAAAAACAATATCAAAAACGCATGGCTCAAAAAGTTTGTTCAGCAGAACAAATATAATGTAGGTCTTGACTCTGCAATTCTTATGAACCCGCAGACATGGGTTGCATCGGGTCATCTCGGCGGTTTCTCTGATCCGCTTATGGATTGTAAGGAATGCAAAACCCGTCACCGTGCCGACAACCTTATTGAAGATTTTGACGGTACAAATGTTGCAGGCTGGACAAACGAAGAAATGATGAATTACATCAAGGAAAAAGAGATTCCGTGTCCTAACTGCGGTAAGCACAACTTTACAGACATTCGTCAGTTCAACCTTATGTTCAAAACATTCCAGGGCGTTACAGAGGACAGCAAGAATGAAATTTATCTTCGTCCCGAAACTGCTCAGGGCATTTTCGTGAACTTCTCTAACATTCAGAGAACAAGCCGTAAGAAAGTTCCTTTCGGTGTTGCACAAATCGGTAAATCTTTCAGAAACGAAATCACACCCGGTAACTTTATTTTCCGTGTTCGTGAGTTTGAGCAGATGGAGCTTGAATTCTTCTGCAAGCCGGGCACTGACCTTGAATGGTTTGAATACTGGAGAGGTTTCTGCCGTGACTGGCTCTATTCTCTCAATATTAAGGAAGAAAATCTCCGTCTTCGTGACCATGCAAAAGAGGAGCTTTGTTTCTATTCAAAAGCCACAACAGACTTTGAATATCTCTTCCCGTTCGGTTGGGGCGAGCTTTGGGGCGTTGCCGACAGAACAGACTATGACCTTACACAGCACAGCAAAACAAGCGGTAAGACACTTGAGTATTTTGATCCGACAACAAACGAGAAGTACATTCCGTATGTTATTGAGCCGTCACTCGGTGTTGAGCGTCTTTTCCTTGCTCTTGTTGTTGAGGCTTACGATGAAGAAGTTATTGACGAAAAGGACACACGAGTTGTGTTAAGACTTCATCCGACGCTTGCTCCATACAAAGCTTGCGTTCTTCCGCTTTCAAAGAAGCTCAACGAGCAGGCAGGCAAGGTTTATGAACAGCTTTCAGCCGACTTTATGACTGATTATGACGATGCCGGTTCAATCGGCAAGCGTTACAGAAGACAGGACGAAATCGGTACTCCGTTCTGTATTACATATGACTTTGAGTCTGTTGACGACGGTTGTGTAACGGTTCGTGACCGTGACACAATGCAGCAGGAAAGAGTTGCAATTGACAAGCTCAACGATTATATTGCTGAAAAGATTAAGTTCTGATTTTAATATGATATCAAAAGGACATTCCAAATGGAATGTCCTTTTTTGCGTAGGGGCGGCTCGCCGTATAAAAACAGCGGATAACCTCAAAATTCGGGTTATCCGCTGTGTGTTTTATTCAATATAATAATCTGAATTCAGTCAAATTACTTTGAGAGGTTTGAGAGAACCTTTTTGATTCTCTCAACAGCCTCAATCGTGTTTTCTCTGTCACCGAATGATGTAAGACGGAAGTAGCCGGCACCGTTTTCGCCAAAGCCCTCACCCGGAGTACCTACAACATTTGCCTCGTTGAGGAGGAGGTCAAAGAATTCCCAACTGCCCATATTGTTCGGACACTTGAGCCAGATGTAAGGTGAGTTCTTACCGCCTGTGTAGTAGATGCCGAGTTCATCAAGAGCAGATGCGATAATTCTTGCATTTTCCTGATAGTAAGAAATGTTCTCCTTGATCTGCTTCTGACCTTCTTCGCTGAATACAGCGGCAGCAGCACACTGAACAGGCCATGAAACACCGTTGAACTTTGTTGCCTGACGGCGGTACCATGTTGCATAGATATTGTGACCGTCACGCTCAAGCTCCTTAGGAATTATCGTGTAACCGCATCTTGTGCCTGTGAAGCCTGCTGTCTTTGAAAGTGAGCACATTTCAATTGCACACTTTCTTGCACCTTCGATTGCAAAAATTGAACGAGGAAGATCCTCTGTGATGAATGCCTCATAAGCTGAATCGTAGAGGATTATTGCATCGTTTTTAAGAGCATAATCAACCCATGCTTTGAGCTGTTCGGCATTGTATGCAGAACCTGTCGGGTTGTTAGGTGAGCAAAGGTAGATGATGTCTGCCTTTACATTTTCATCAGGGAGAGCGGCAAAGCCGTTTGCCTCATTTGATGCGGCATAAACAATTTTTCTGCCTGCCATAATGTTTGAGTCAACATATACGGGATAAACAGGATCGGTTACGAGAACAACATTATCCTTTGAGAAGATGTCACCTATGTTACCGCAGTCCGACTTTGCACCGTCTGATACAAAGATTTCATCAGCGGCTACTGCAACACCAAAGCTCTTGTAATAATCTGAAATAGCCTGTCTGAGGAACTCGTAGCCCTCATAATCGGGATAGCCCTTGAAGGTTTCCTTGTGAGCAAGATCCTCTGCACCCTTTTTCATTGCCTCAACAACAACAGGAGCAAGTGGAAGGGTTACATCACCGATACCAAGCTTGATAACCTTTTTATCGGGATGAGCCGCAATATATGCATTTGTCTTTTTTGCAACATCTGCAAAAAGATAGTTAGGAACGAGATTGTCAAAATTTCTGTTAATCTTCATTAAAATCAGTCCTTTAAATCTGAAAGTTAAGTGGAAAAATCAATTACTTTTCAAGTGATGCCTTAATAAATTCTCTGAAAAGCGGATGAGCACGGTTCGGGCGTGACTTGAATTCGGGATGATACTGAACAGCAACGAAGAAACGGTTGTCGGGAACTTCAACAGCCTCAACAAGAAGTCCGTTAGGCGAAGTACCTGTAATCTTCATACCTGCATTTTCAATTTCCTCTCTGAAATCGTTATTGAACTCATAACGATGACGGTGACGCTCTGAAATTTCATGCTGACCGTAAGCCTTAGCCATAAGCGAATCGGGCTTGATAACACACGGATATGCACCAAGACGCATTGTGCCGCCCATATCCTCAATGCCTTCCTGTTCAGGCATAAGGTCAATAACATTATGCTTACCCTCTGGTGTAAACTCACCGCTGTTAGCGTCAGCATAGCCGAGAACATCTCTTGCGTATTCGATTACTGCAGTCTGCATACCGAGACAGATTCCGAGATACGGAATATCATGCTCACGGGCATATTTTGCAGCCATAATCTTACCTTCGATACCTCTGTTACCGAAGCCGCCCGGAACAAGAATACCGTCAACATCACCGAGAAGCTCGTCAACCTTGTACTTTGTGAGAAGTTCGCAGTCAACCCACTTGATTTCAACATCGGCGGAATTTTCATAGCCGCCGTGACGAAGTGCCTCTGCAACGGAAAGATATGCGTCATGGAGAGCAACATACTTACCGCAAAGAGCAATCGTGCATTTCTTTGTACGGTTGTTGATACGGCTAAGCATTTCTTCCCACTCGGAAAGGTCAGGCTTTTGGTCCGTTACAATATTGAGCTCACGACATACAACATTTGAGAAATTGCTCTTTTCAAGCATAAGAGGTGCCTGATAAAGCGTTGGGAGAGTAATATTTTCGATTACACAATCCGGCTTTACATTGCAGAAAAGTGCAATCTTGTTGAAAATGCTCTCCTCAAGAGGTTCGTCACAACGAAGAACGATGATATCGGGATTGATACCGAGTGAACGAAGCTCTTTTACAGAATGCTGTGTCGGCTTTGATTTGTGTTCCTCGCTGCCCTTGATATAGGGAACGAGAGTTACATGAATAAAGATGCTGTTCTCTCTGCCGACTTCAAGAGATACCTGACGGATAGCCTCAAGGAACGGCTGGCTTTCGATATCGCCCACCGTACCGCCAATTTCCGTAATTACAACATCGGCATTAGTCTTTTCACCTACATTGTAGATAAAAGACTTAATTTCATTTGTGATGTGAGGAATTACCTGAACTGTCTTGCCGAGGTAGTCGCCGTGACGCTCCTTTTCAAGAACATTTGAGTAAACCTTACCTGTTGTGAGGTTTGAATACTTGTTAAGGTCCTCATCAATAAAACGCTCATAATGGCCGAGGTCGAGGTCGGTTTCTGCACCGTCCTCCGTTACATATACCTCGCCGTGCTGATACGGGCTCATTGTACCCGGATCGACATTGATATACGGGTCAAGCTTTTGAGCAACAATCTTGAGCCCTCTTGCCTTTAAAAGTCTGCCGAGAGATGCGGCTGTGATACCCTTGCCAAGACCGGATACGACACCGCCTGTTACAAATATATATTTTTTATTTTTCTTATGTTCGGTTATCTCCACGATTACACCTCAACTTCGCCTTCAAATACTTTTTCCGCATTACCTGTCATATATACCGTTTCATCAGTATAGTTGATAATAAGATCGCCGCCCTTGAGCTTAATCTTGATGTCTTCGCCCTTTTTGCAGAAACCGTTTTCACAAGCGGCAACCGCAACGGCACAAGCGCCTGTACCGCAAGCCCATGTTTCGCCTGAGCCACGCTCCCACACTCTCATCTTAATTGTATGGTCATCGAGAACTGTTACAAATTCTGTATTCACTCTTTCAGGGAAGAGCTTATCGTTTTCAAACTCCGGTCCTACAGTTTCAATATCAAGATTATCAATATCGTCCATGAATACCACGCAGTGTGGGTTGCCCATTGATACGCAGGTGATGTTATAGTTCTTGCCTGCAATTTCAACAGGTCTGTCAACAACCTTGTCACCGTCAAGAACAACAGGAATTTCCTTCGGTTCAAGAATAGCCTTGCCCATATCAACTCTGAGGCGGTTAACCTTTCCGCCTGAAGTATAAGCCTTGAGTTTCTTGATACCGCTGAGTGTTTCAATTGTAATTTCGTCTTTTTCGTTGATATCGACCATACCGTGGTCATAGAGGAACTTACCTACGCAACGGATACCGTTACCGCACATCTTACCCTCTGAACCGTCAAGGTTGTACATTTTCATCTTTGCGTCTGCAACCTTTGAAGGGCAAACAAGAATAATACCGTCGCCGCCGATACCGAAATGTCTGTCGGAAAGTCTTACAGCAAGCGCCTCGGGGTTGCTGATTTCCTGATCAAAAGTGCTGCAATAGATATAGTCATTGCCTATACCCTGCATCTTAGTGAATTTTAACATAAGCTTTTCCTCTCTCATGTGGTTAATGTCGATAAGCTCCGTGCTGTGCTGTGAATAGTGGCTCTTGAGGCAATCTGCAAGTGCGTTTGCCGTGTCAAGAGATGTAAGACACGGAATATTTCTTTCAACAGTCTTACGACGGATTTTAACAGAATCTCTTGAAGGAATTCTGCCCTTTGCAGATGTTGAAATAACATACTGAATCTTGCCCGATTCAATGAGTGTAAGAGTATTGTTTGTCTTGGACTCGTGAATTTTCTTTACGCTTACGGCGTCAATACCGTACTTCTTGAGTACATCCGCTGTACCCTCTGTTGCGTAGATTCTGAATCCGAGGTCGTAGTATTTCTTTGCGATTTCACCGATTTCAGCCTTATCCGAATTACGGACTGTGATGAACACACCGCCCTTTTTCTTCATCTTGTAGCCTGCACCGATAAGTCCCTTATAGAGAGCCTCCTCAAGTGTGCCTGCAACACCGAGAACTTCACCTGTTGACTTCATCTCGGGACCGAGGTGGTTATCAACATTGATAAGCTTTTCAAAGCTGAATACGGGAACCTTAACCGCAATGTAAGGACTCTTTCTGTAAAGGCCTGTGCCGTAGCCCATATCTTTGAGCTTTTCACCGAGCATTGCTCTTGTTGCAAGGTCAACCATAGGAACGCCTGTTACCTTACTGATGTAAGGGATTGTTCTTGAAGAACGGGGATTTACCTCGATAACATAGAGTTCGTCTTTATAGATAAGGTACTGAATGTTTACAAGTCCCTTTGTACGGAGTTCGATTGCAAGGTTCTTTGAGCTTTCAATAATAATCTGAGTCATTCTGTCTGAGAGATTCCATGCCGGATAAACCGCAATTGAGTCGCCCGAGTGAACACCGGCACGCTCGATATGCTCCATAATACCCGGAATAAGAATATCTTCACCGTCACAAATGGCGTCAACTTCAAGCTCTGTACCCTGAAGGTACTTATCAATAAGAATCGGATTTTCAATATTCTGTGCAAGAATGATTGCCATATACTCTTTGACATCATCTTCGTTGAATGCAATAATCATATTCTGACCGCCGAGAACATATGACGGACGGAGAAGAACAGGATAACCGATTTTGTCTGCAACATCGAGAGCCTCGTCTGTTGTCATAACCGTTACACCACGGGGACGCTTGATGTGATACTTTTCAAGAAGCTCGTCAAAACGCTCTCTGTCCTCTGCCATATCAATGGCATCGTATGATGTGCCGAGAATATTTACACCGTTGTCGCTGAGGAACTTTGTAAGCTTAATTGCTGTCTGTCCGCCGAATGCAACAACTACACCGAACGGATTCTCTGTCTTTATTATGCCCATAACATCTTCGGTTGTGAGCGGTTCAAAATAAAGTCTGTCGGCTGTGTCAAAGTCTGTTGATACTGTTTCAGGGTTGTTGTTTACGATAACAACATCGTAGCCTGCTTTTTTGAGCGCCCATACACAGTGAACAGACGCATAGTCAAATTCGATACCCTGACCGATTCTGATAGGACCCGAACCGAATACGATAACTGTTTTCTTATCGCTCTTCTGCTCTCTGATGAATTCCTCAGCTTCATTTTCCTTATCAAATGTTGAATAGAAGTAAGGAGTTTCAGCCTCAAATTCTGCGGCACAGGTATCAACCATTTTATAAACAGGAACAAGCGGATTTTCAACCTTCCTGCCTGTGATTTTTTCAATTGTTCTGTCAAGGAATCCCTTGTTCTTGGCACGAACATAGAGATCCTCCGTAAGCTCGCCGTTCTTGAGTTCGTTTTCAACGGCAATAAGATTTTTGAGCTTTTCAAGGAACCACTCGTCAATGAGAGTGATGTTGTGAATCTGTTCTACTGTAATGCCTCTCTTGAGAGCCTCATATACGCAGAAAATTCTTCTGTCATCGCAAACGCTGAGTCTGTCATAAACCGATGCGTTTGAAAGCTCTGCAAATTCCTTGTCGTTGAGAGTATCGTGAGAAATCTCGGCACCTCTTACAGCTTTCATAATAGCCTGCTCAAATGTCGGAGCAATAGCCATAACCTCGCCTGTTGCCTTCATCTGAGTACCGAGTGTTCTCTTTGCATATACAAATTTATCGAAAGGCCATTTCGGGAATTTTACAACAACATAGTCGAGCGCCGGCTCAAAGCAAGCGTATGTTGTACCTGTAACGGCATTCTTGATTTCATTAAGTGTGTAACCGATAGCAATTTTAGCGGCAACCTTTGCAATAGGATAACCTGTTGCCTTTGACGCAAGTGCCGATGAACGGGATACACGGGGATTAACCTCGATAACCGCATATTCAAATGTTTCGGGGTTGAGTGCGAACTGGCAGTTACAACCGCCCTCTACCTTAAGTGCAGAGATAATGTTGAGAGCCGCACTTCTGAGCATCTGATATTCCTTGTCGGCAAGTGTTACCGTAGGAGCGATAACGATTGAGTCGCCTGTGTGAACGCCTACAGGATCGAAGTTTTCCATTGAGCAGACAGTAATAACATTTCCGTCGCTGTCACGCATAACCTCAAACTCGATTTCCTTCCAACCTGAGATACATTTTTCAACAAGCACCTGTGTGATAGGAGAAAGTTCAAGACCGTTTGAAGTGATTTCACGAAGCTCTTCCTCGTTATCGACAATACCGCCGCCTGTACCGCCGAGTGTGAATGCAGGACGGATAATTACAGGATAACCAATTTCATCGGCAAACTTAACAGCTGATTCAACATCTGTAACAACAAGTGAAGGAATAACAGGCTGACCTATTTCAATCATTGTGTCCTTAAAAAGCTGTCTGTCCTCTGCCTTGTCAATTGTTTCGGGGTTTGCACCGAGAAGCTGAACATTGTATTTATCAAGAAAACCCTCTTTTGCAAGCTGCATTGAAAGGGTAAGACCCGTCTGACCGCCGAGAGTTGAAAGAAGGCTGTCAGGGCGTTCCTTTTTGATGATTCTCTTAACTGTTTCAAGTGTCAACGGCTCAATGTAGATTTTATCAGCCATTGCGTTATCAGTCATAATTGTAGCAGGGTTTGAGTTTACGAGAATAACCTCAAGTCCTTCTTCTTTAAGCGCACGGCAAGCCTGTGTGCCTGCATAGTCAAATTCGGCAGCCTGACCGATTACGATAGGGCCCGAACCGATTACCATAACTCGTTTGATATTCTTTTTGAGTGGCATATAATCATTCCTCGTTCAAGTAATTATTGTATCTGTTCTTATGCTGAATAGTAATCCGAATTTCGGACTCTTATTTTTTGTTGTTCTTCATCAATTCAATAAAACGGTCAAACAAAAATGCTGTATCGTGAGGACCGCCGCAAGCTTCCGGATGGAACTGAACCGAGAAAGCAGGCATATTTGTGTAGTTTACGCCCTCGCAGGTGTTATCATTACCGTTTACAAAGCTTACTTTGCCGTTTTCGGGCATACTGTCGCTTACAACAGCGTAGCCGTGGTTCTGTGATGTAATGTAAACTCTGCCTGTTTCAACCTCTTTTGCAGGCTGGTTTGCACCTCTGTGACCGTACTTGAGCTTTTCTGTTTTTGCACCCTGTGAAAGTGCAAGGAGCTGATGACCGAGACAGATACCGAAGGTCGGAATCCCGAAGTCACAAAGCTTTTTGAGCTCTGCAATAATCTCTGTGTTGTCCGAAGGATCTCCCGGTCCGTTTGAAAGCATTACGCCGTCGGGATTCATAGCCTTAATTTCATCCGCTGTTGTGTGGGCGGGAACGACTGTAAGGTTACAACCTCTCTTAACAAGCTCTCTGCCGATGTTATGCTTTGCACCAAAATCCATAAGCACAACATTGAGGTCGCCGTTTTCAGCGTCAAAATGCTCTTTTTCTTTTATAGTAGTGCTTTCAACAGCCTCTGTAATAACATAGTTCTTAATCTCGTCAAGTTCTTCCTTTGTTACATCGGGAGAATAGGAGATTTTGCAGTTCAGAACACCGTATTCACGCACAATTCTTGTGAGCGCACGGGTGTCAATTCCGTAAATGCCGGGAATTCCCGACTCTTTTAAAAAGGTGTCAAGATCACCCTCACAACGGAAGTTTGAAGGAACTTGGCACCATTCTCGTACAATATAACCTTTCAGTGACGGAGAGTCACTCTCAAAATCGGCAGGGATAACACCATAGTTGCCGATTAAAGGGAATGTCTGAATAACCACCTGACCGTAATAGCTGGGGTCGGTGAGTGTTTCAAGATAACCTGTCATTGCTGTAGTAAAGACAAGTTCTCCCGTAGTTTCTTTTTCGGCACCAAACGCCTTGCCCTCAAAAACTGTTCCGTTTTCAAGGATTAAGTATGCCGCACGGCTCATAAAAACACATTCCTTTCAATAAACTAAAAAAATCGCAGTCAGTTCTCATATGTTCTGATAACCTGCTTTGCAACCTCAAGCTTGCTTGTTCTGAGATCCATAGCCTGTTTTTCAAGATAGCGATGCGCCTGATCTTCGGACATATTAAGGCAGGTAATAAGCAGGAACTTTGCTCTGTTTATTATCTTCATATCCGCAACCATATGCTTGAGCTTTTCATTTTCCTCAATCACACGGAACATACGCATCTTAAAACATTCCGTAAACTGCAAAAAGTGGTGAAACAGGTGCTTGTTTACGGGCTTTGCAATAACAAGAACACCGTGCTCCGTGAGTGCGTCATTCACATAATCCGCATTTCGCTGCGGAACGATAATCACAACACTTGAACGGGTTGTTCCGGCAAAGTACTTTGAAAGCTCAATGCCGTTTTCCTTTTCAAGCGGTGCATTGACGCAGATGAGGTCAAAAACCTCACCATTTGCAAGCTCCTTAGCCTCCTGTGAGGTTTGGCAGACGGAAATCTCCGTATAGCCTTCGCTTTCGAGCAATTGTGACAAAGAAACGGCACTCTGTTCAGAGTGTGAAATCAACAAAGCATTTTTCAAGAACCTCACCACCGCATATTGTTTCATTCATCTTATTATTTTACAAGATTAACCCCTATTGTTATTTACTTAAAGGAATTATGACAATATTTTTTACAATTTTGTAAAAACATTTTCATCGCAAATTTGTTTTACACTTTTCAACATTTTTCGGGCTTTACAACAAATTGTCTTTTCATTATTATTTATGGTTTTAAGCTGTATAATTCAAATATCCTTCATAGTGTAAACTTTGATTTTTGACACTGTATATAGTATAGAGCCAAAACGCCCCGAACAGCTATTGCCGTTCGGGGCGTCTCGGTTTATGTGAATTAAAAAGGATAGGTTAATTAAGCTACCATGGATTATTCAACATCCTGCATAGCGTCGTAGCCTGTTTCGCCTGTTCTAACCTTAACAACATCTTCAACATCGTAGATAAAGATTTTGCCGTCACCGATGTGACCTGTGTAAAGTGCCTTAACAGCCGCATCAACAACTGCCTTTACAGGAACCTTGCAAACTACGATTTCAACCTTCATCTTAGGAAGGAGGTTACTTTCAATAGCAACACCACGGTAATACTCTGCTTTACCCTTCTGAGCACCGCAACCGAGTACCTGAGATACTGTCATACCTGTGATGCCGAGCTTATCCATTTCTTCTTTAAGAGCTTCAAGCTTTGACTGCTTGAGAAGAATGTCAATCTTAGTAATCTTTGTGCCGTCGGTAGCCATATCATACTTGCCGGCAAGCTGAACGGGAACTGCCTGAGTTACAGGAACATTGCTGTCAACATCAAATGTTTCATCAAGTGAAGCTGTACCGACACCGATTGGCATAAAGTCTGCATATGCGCTGATAAGACCGTGCTCGCAGATATCGAGGCCCTTCATTTCTTCGTCCTTTGTAACACGAAGACCTACTGTCTTTTTGATGATTGTGAATACGATAATCATGCAAACAACTGTCCAAGCTACGATTGTAACAATACCGAGAGCCTGCTTACCAAGCTGAGCAAAACCACCGCCGTAGAAAAGACCTGTAACACCGTTCTGACCGTTACCTGTTGCGAAAAGACCTACTGCAAAGCCGCCCCACATACCGTTTACGCCGTGTACCGAGAATGCGCCGACAGGATCATCTATTTTAAGCTTGATATCAACAAATTCAACTGCTACTACAATGAGGATACCTGAAACGATACCGATAACTGCTGCGCCGATTGCGTCAACATCTGCACAACCTGCCGTGATTGCTACAAGACCTGCGAGTGATGCGTTAAGACACATTGAAACATCAGGCTTGCCGTTCTTGATCCATGTAAAGAGCATGGTTGTTACTGTTGCAACTGCCGGAGCAATTGTTGTTGTAAGAAGAATCTGACCGAGACGAGCGCCGTCTTCAGCAGCGGCACCGTTAAAGCCGTACCATGCAAACCAAAGAATGAATACACCGAGAGCACCGAGTGTGATGCTGTGACCGGGGATAGCGTTTACCTTGCCGTTCTTGCCGTATTTACCGATACGGGGTCCGAGAATGATTGCGCCGACAAGTGCCGAGATACCGCCGACCATATGAATTACGATTGAACCTGCAAAGTCGATACAGCCGAGCTGTGCAAGCCAACCCTGACCGTTCCAAACCCAACCTGCTTCAATCGGGTAAACAACGAGTGAAATAATTGCGCTGTAAACACAGTATGCCGAGAATTTTGTACGCTCTGCCATAGCACCTGAAACGATAGTAGCTGCTGTAGCACAGAATACAAGCTGGAATACGAATGAGTTCCAATCAAAGTTCATCCAGTCTGTGAACATATTGAGGTTGGGAACACCGATGAATCCTGCAACATAGTCCTCAGACATCATGAGTCCGAAGCCTAACAGGCTGAATACAACCGTACCGATACAAAAGTCCATCAGGTTTTTCATAATGATGTTACCTGCGTTTTTAGCTCTTGTAAAACCGGTTTCAACCATTGCAAATCCGCACTGCATAAAGAACACGAGTAATGCGCCGATCATAAACCAGACGCCTGTGCCTCCGTAAATTAGTTCTGCCATATAAATCTCTCCTTTTATCAAAATAACAAAAACGGCGTGGAGTTGACAGTTTAATTCTGTCAATCACACGCCGTTGTGTTACCTGTTATACAATATAAATAATGTTATTTAGTATAAATAGAGGTTCTATCAATCACACACCGAAAAGAAGTTCGCCGTATGAAGGATAAGGCCAGTATTCCGAAGCTGTTTCTGTTTCCATTGCGTCACCGACAGCTCTGAGTTCCTGCATAAGTGCAAATACTGTTTCTCTGTAGTACTTAGCATACTTGAGGTTGTCATCGCTGTAGTCGCTTGCCTTGATAACAGCCTCTTCAAGCTCTGCAGTTTTCTTTGAGAAACATACAAGTTTGTTTGAAAGGCTTGTAATAAGGTCTTCCTCAACACTTGTAGGAATAGCATCTGAAAGTGCCTTCTTGGCAAGTGCTGTATCCGTAAGATCTCTTACATATGATGTAACGGCAGGAAGAATGTTCTTCTTAGCCATATCAATCATTGTGAGAGCCTCAATGTTAATCTGCTTAGAATAGCTTTCAAGCTCAATTTCATATCTTGCACGGATTTCGTCTGCCGAACAAATCTTATTCTTAACAAAGAGGTCAACATTCTTCTTGTCAAGGAAGTGTTCCATTGCGTCAGGAAGTGACTTGAGGTTAAGAAGTCCTCTTCTTTCAGCCTCTTCAACCCACTCGGGAGCGTAGTTGTTGCCGTTGAAGATAATGTTCTGATGCTCTGTGAATACTTTCTTAACAAGAGCCTTGATAGCTGCGTCCATATCATCCGCATCTTTAAGCTCATCGTAGAACTCTGAAAGTTCTTCGGCTACCATAGTGTTGAGCATATAGTTAGGACAAGCAATGTTAAGTGAAGAACCAAGTGCTCTGAATTCAAACTTGTTACCTGTGAATGCAAAAGGTGATGTACGGTTACGATCCGATGTGTCCTTCATAAAGTCGGGAAGAACATCAACGCCTGTTCTCATCTTCTGCTTACCCTTGCTTACATATTCTCTGTCATTGATGATTGAATCAACGAGTTCGCCGAGGTCATCACCAAGATACATTGAAATGATTGCAGGCGGTGCTTCGTTAGCGCCGAGACGGTGGTCGTTACCTGCCGATGCAACCGTGATTCTGAGAAGATCCTGATACTCGTGAACAGCCTTTACAACTGCTGCAAGGAAAAGCTGGAACTGAAGGTTGTTTTCAGGAGTCTTGCCGGGATCAAGAAGGTTTTCGCCTGTGTTGGTTGAAATTGACCAGTTGTTGTGCTTACCGGAACCGTTAACACCTGCGAACGGCTTTTCGTGAAGAAGACAAACAAGACCGTGTCTTTCGGCAACCTTCTTCATAACTTCCATTGTAAGCTCGTTGTGGTCGGTTGCAATGTTTGTTGTTGTGAAGATCGGAGCAAGCTCGTGCTGTGAAGGAGCAACTTCGTTATGCTTTGTCTTTGCAAGGATACCGAGTTTCCAGAGTTCCTCGTCAAGGTCTTTCATATAAGCAGCAACTCTTGTCTTGATTGCACCGAAGTAATGGTCGTCAAGTTCCTGTCCTTTAGGAGCTTTTGCACCGAAAAGTGTTCTGCCTGTATAAATAAGGTCCTCTCTCTGATCGTAAGCGTCCTTATCAATAAGGAAGTATTCCTGCTCCGGACCTACTGTTGTTGTAACTCTTGTAACATTTTCTTTGCCGAGAAGATGAAGAATCTTTACAGCCTCTGTATTGATTCTCTCCATTGAACGAAGAAGAGGAGTTTTCTTATCAAGAACCTCGCCTGTATAAGAACAGAATGCTGTAGGAATGTAAAGTGTTCCGTCCTTAACGAATGCATATGATGTCGGATCCCATGTTGTATAGCCTCTTGCCTCGAATGTGGCACGAATACCGCCGCTTGGGAAAGAAGAAGCATCAGGCTCGCCCTTTACAAGCTCTTTACCTGAGAACTCCATGATAACCTGACCTTCACCGTTCGGTGCGATAAAGCTGTCATGCTTTTCGGCTGTGATACCTGTCATCGGCTGGAACCAGTGTGTGTAGTGGGTACAGCCCATTTCAACTGCCCAGTCCTTCATAGCAGCCGCAACAACATTTGCAACGCTGAGGTCAAGCGGTTCACCGTTCTGGATTGTCTTTTTCAAAGCCTTGTAAGTTGACTTTGGAAGTCTTTCCTGCATCTTCTGGTCATTAAATACCATGCTGCCAAAAATTTCGGGAACTTTTGCCATTTTAATTCTCTCCTATCCATTTTGAAAATAAATTTTAATGGTCTGATTTTTGCTTTATAAAAACAGAAAAGGACACTGTAAGCCTCAGCTCACAGCGCCCTTGCTGTCTTTGATGTTGTTAGTATATTCCACTTTTGCGAATTTGTCAATACATTTTTTGAAAAAAGTTTTGAAATTGCAAGTTTTATTAAATTTCCTGCAAAATTAAGCTGAAACACCAATAAGAGTTGCATATTTTCTACAACAATCACAGTAAAATGAAAGTTTTACCCTTAAAAGTTGCAATTTTCCTCTATTTTCCCTTGACAAAGCACAATGTATAGTTATATAATCTAAGTGCTGATTTTTCTTGATCAACGATGGCAGGGCATTTCAGAACATCAGCCGACCTGCACATTCACCTTTGCAGGATATAGCACAGGCTGAGCATAGCGGTTTTACCGCTGAGAAGAGATTGGGCATTTTACAATTACATATATATGATTGATTATTAACCGGCAGAACATTAATTGCCACTTTGAACCGATAAGTTTACGAAAGCAAACTTCCTTTTACATATATATGTATATAAAAAGTCCGCTGAATAATTTTTGTGATTAACAGGAAAGGGTGATCATTAATGGAACAGACAGTCAGAGAGAACAACAAGACTCTGTATTCTCCGAAGTTTGAACATGATAACTGCGGTATCGGAGCTGTTGTTAATATTAAGGGTATCAAGTCACACGACACCGTGGCAAACGCTCTGACAATTGTTGAAACTCTCGAACACAGAGCAGGTAAGGATGCCGAAGGCAAAACAGGTGACGGCGTAGGTATTCTTCTCCAGATTTCACACAAATTTTTTAAGAAGGCAGCTGCTGAAATCGGCATTAAGCTCGGTTCCGAAAGAGATTACGCTGTAGGTATGTTCTTCTTCCCTCAGAATGAGCTTGCAAGAAATCAGGCAAAGAAGATGTTTGAAATCATTGCAGAAAAAGAAGGTCTTACAGTTCTCGGCTGGAGAAATGTTCCGTCAAAGCCCGAGGTACTCGGTCACAGAGCTGTTGAATGTATGCCTGCAATTATGCAGTGCTTTATCAAAAGACCTCACGGCGTAAAGAGAGGTCTTCCGTTCGACAGAAAGCTCTATGTTGCAAGAAGAGTTTTTGAACAGAGTAATGAAGACACATATGTAGTTTCGCTTTCAAGCAGAACTATTGTATATAAAGGTATGTTCCTTGTCGGCGATCTCCGTAACTTCTTCCTTGATCTTCAGGACGAGGATTACGAGTCTGCAATCGCTATGGTTCACTCCCGTTTTTCAACCAACACAAATCCAAGCTGGCAGAGAGCTCATCCTAACAGAATGATTGTTCACAACGGTGAAATCAACACAATCAGAGGCAACGCTGACAAGATGCTTGCCCGTGAGGAAACAATGCGTTCGGAGCATCTCAAGGGCGACCTTGACAAGGTTATCCCTGTTGTAAACACAGAGGGTTCAGACTCTGCAATGCTTGATAACACACTTGAATTTCTCGTAATGAGCGGTATGGAGCTTCCTCTTGCCGTTATGATTACAATTCCGGAGCCGTGGGATAATAACGGCACAATGAGCCAGAAGAGAAAGGACTTCTATCAGTATTATGCAACAATGATGGAGCCGTGGGACGGTCCTGCGTCAATCCTTTTCTCTGACGGCGACATTATGGGTGCGGTTCTTGACCGTAACGGTCTGCGTCCGTCAAGATATTACATCACGGATGACGGCAACCTCATTCTTTCATCGGAAGTCGGCGCACTTCCTATTGATCCCGCAAAGATTGTTACAAAGGAAAGACTTCGCCCGGGCAAAATGCTCCTTGTCGATACGGTTCAGGGCAAACTCATTGATGACGATGAACTCAAAGAATATTATGCGTCAAAACAGCCTTACGGCGAATGGCTCGACAGTAATCTTGTTTGTCTTAAAGACCTCAAAATTCCTAATATGAAGGTTGAGGAACATTCATATAAAGAAAGACAAAAACTCCAGAAGGCTTTCGGATATACCTACGAAGATGTTATGACATCAATCCTTCCTATGGCAAAGAACGGCACAGAGTCAATTGCCGCAATGGGTACAGACAGTCCGCTTGCAGTTCTTTCAAAAGAACCGCAGCCGCTTTTCAACTACTTCAAACAGCTCTTTGCACAGGTTACAAACCCGCCGATTGACGCAATCCGTGAGGAAGTTGTAACATCAACAACAATTTATATCGGTGAGGACGGCAACATCCTTGAGGAGCGTCCCGAAAACTGCAAGGTTATGAAGATTCACAACCCGATTCTTACATCAACCGATATTCTCAAAATCAAGAATATGCACATTCCGGGCTTTAAGGTTGCGGTTATCCCGATTCTCTACTACAAGAACACAAGACTTTCAAAGGCTGTTAAGCGACTTTTCATTGAAGCTGACAAGGCTTACAATGACGGTGCAAATATTCTTATCCTCTCCGACAGAGGAGTTGACGAAAACCATCTTGCAATTCCGTCACTTCTTGCAGTATCCGCTCTTCATCAGCACCTTGTTGCAACAAAGAAGAGAACTTCACTTGCAATGATACTTGAAAGCGGTGAGCCGAGAGAAGTTCATCATTTTGCAACACTTCTCGGCTACGGTGCAAGTGCAATCAACCCGTATCTTGCTCAGGAAACAATTCACGAGCTTATCGGTGATGACCTTCTTGACAAGGACTACTACGCAGCAGTTGACGATTACAACAGCGCAGTTCTCCACGGCATCGTAAAGATTGCGTCAAAAATGGGTATTTCAACAATCCAGTCATATCATGGCTCACAGATTTTTGAGGCTATCGGTATCGGCAAGGATGTTATTGACGAATACTTCACAGGCACAGTCAGCAGAATCGGCGGTATCACAATCAAGGATATCGAAAAGAATGTTGACAAACTTCACACAGCGGCATTCGATCCGCTTGACCTCGGTGTAAGCGATGAGCTTGAATCCCGTGGTTCACACAAGTTCAGAAGCGGCAAAGAGGAACACCTCTACAATCCGCAGACTATATATATGCTCCAGCAGGCAACAAGAACAGGCGACTATGAGCTTTACAAAAAGTATTCTCATATGATTTCCGAAGAAATGGATCCTGTAAACATCAGAGGTCTTTTCGACTTCAACTTTGCAGAAACTCCTGTTCCGCTTGATGAGGTTGAAAGCGTTGATTCAATCGTAAAGCGTTTCAAGACAGGCGCTATGTCCTATGGTTCAATCTCACAGGAGGCTCACGAAACACTTGCGATTGCAATGAATCAGCTTCACGGCAAGTCAAACTCCGGTGAGGGCGGCGAAAGCCTTGAACGACTTCTCACAAAAGGACAGAAGGTTGACAGATGTTCTGCAATCAAGCAGGTTGCGTCAGGTCGTTTCGGTGTTACATCAAGATACCTCACATCTGCAAACGAAATTCAGATTAAAATGGCTCAGGGTGCAAAGCCGGGCGAAGGCGGACATCTTCCGGGCAAAAAGGTTTATCCCTGGATTGCAAAAACCCGTCATTCAACACCGGGTGTATCGCTCATCTCTCCCCCACCGCACCACGACATTTACTCAATCGAGGACCTTGCACAGCTTATCTACGACCTCAAAAATTCTAACAAAGACGCAAGAATCTCTGTTAAGCTCGTTTCGGAATGCGGTGTAGGTACGGTTGCCGCAGGCGTTGCAAAAGCAGGTGCAGGCGTAATCCTTATTTCAGGTTATGACGGCGGTACAGGCGCTGCTCCGAGAAACTCAATCTACAACGCAGGTCTGCCGTGGGAACTCGGTCTTGCCGAGGCTCATCAGACACTCATTATGAACGACCTTCGTAACAAGGTTGTTATTGAAACCGACGGTAAGCTTATGAACGGCCGTGATGTTGCAATTGCAGCAATGCTCGGTGCAGAGGAATTCGGTTTTGCAACTGCTCCGCTTGTAACTCTCGGTTGTGCAATGATGAGAGTATGTAACCTTGATACTTGCCCGTTCGGTGTTGCCACACAGAACCCCGAGCTCAGAAAAAGATTCTGCGGCAAGCCCGAATATGTAATAAACTTTATGAAGTTTGTAGCAAGCGAACTTCGTGAATATATGTCAAAGCTCGGTGTAAAAACCGTTGATGAGCTTGTCGGAAGAATTGACCTCATCAAGAGAAAAGAAGGCATCACAGGACAGGCTGCCGAGGTTGACCTTTCTAACATTCTTGATACAAACTTTGTTTCGGAAAAGGTTGAATACAACAAAAAGAGCCTTTATGATTTCAAGCTTGAATCAACACTTGACGAGAGAATCCTCTGCAAAGAATTTGCAAAGGTTCTTGCAAAAGGCACAAAGAAAAAGGTTGAAGTCAATGTTAAAAACACAGACCGTTCATTCGGTACAATCTTCGGTTCTGAGGTTACAAGAAAGCATTACAACAACCTTGATGACGATACATTTACAGTAGTCTGCAACGGTTCGGGCGGTCAGAGCTTTGGCGCATTCATTCCAAAGGGACTCACACTTGAACTTGTGGGCGACTCAAACGACTACTTCGGCAAGGGACTTTCAGGCGGTAAGCTGGTAGTTTATCCTCCGAAGAACTCAACATTTGACGCAGGTAACAACATCATCATCGGTAATGTTGCACTTTACGGTGCAACAAGCGGCAAGGCATTCATCAACGGTGTTGCAGGCGAGCGTTTCTGCGTAAGAAACTCAGGTGCAACAGCAGTTGTTGAGGGTGTCGGCGACCACGGTTGTGAATATATGACAGGCGGTCGGGTTGTTGTTATCGGCAAAACAGGCAAAAACTTTGCCGCAGGTATGTCCGGCGGTGTTGCCTATGTTCTTGATGAAGAAAGAGATCTTTACACAAAGCTTAACAAGGAAATGGTTCTCTTCTCTGAGGTAACAGAAAAGTACGATATAATCGAACTCAAAACGCTTATAGAAGAACATGTTGCAGCAACAGGTTCACAGAGAGGCAAGAAAATCCTTGATAACTTTGACGAGTATCTTCCGAAATTCAAGAAGATTATTCCGCACGACTACAAGAGAATGATGGCTGCAATTGCCGCTTATGAAGAAAAAGGTCTTACAAACGAGCAGGCACAGATTGAAGCTTTCTACGAAATTGTGAATAATAAATAAGGAGGGGATATCAATGGGAAAACCAACAGGATTTATGGAATATAAGCGTGAGGATGCTCCGGCATACTCCGTAAAAGAAAGAATCAAAAATTTTGACGAATTTCACGATCCCCTCAGCAAAGAGGATCAGCAAAAACAGGGTGCAAGATGCATGGACTGCGGCGTGCCTTTCTGTCAGGCAGGAATGCAGATTGGTTCTGCATTCTCAGGCTGTCCGCTTAACAACCTCATTCCCGAATGGAATGACCTCATCTACAAGGGCAACTGGGAACAGGCTTACAACCGTCTTAAAGTTACAAACAACTTCCCCGAATTCACATCCCGTGTATGTCCTGCTCTCTGTGAAAAGGCATGCACCTGCGGTGCAAACGGTGACGCTGTCAGCGTAAAAGCCAACGAATACGGAATCATTGAAAACGCCTATGAAGAAGGTCTTGCAGACGCAAGAATTCCAAAGGTAAGAACAGGCAAGAAAATTGCAATCATCGGTTCGGGTCCATCGGGACTTGCCGCTGCCGACCAGCTCAATCAGCGCGGTCACTCTGTAACGGTATTTGAACGCAATGACAGAGTAGGCGGTCTGCTTATGTACGGCATTCCGAATATGAAGCTTGAAAAAGATGTTATCGAACGCAAGATTAACATTATGGAAGAAGAAGGCGTAACCTTTGAAACCTGCTCAAATGTCGGCAAAGACATCAAAGCAAGCGAAATTCTCAAGGACTTTGACCGTGTAATCCTTGCTTGCGGTGCATCAAATCCGAGAGATATCAAAGTTCCCGGCAGAGAGGCTAACGGCATTCATTTTGCCGTTGACTTCCTCAAATCAACAACAAAGTCACTTCTCGACTGCAACCTCAGAGAGGGTACATTCATCAGCGCAAAAGGCAAGAATGTAATGGTAATCGGCGGCGGCGACACAGGTAACGACTGCGTCGGCACAAGCATCAGACACGGTGCAAAATCCGTTCTTCAGCTTGAAATGATGCCTAAACTTCCCGACACAAGAAGTGCCGATAACCCATGGCCGCAATGGCCGAGAGTCTGCAAAACAGACTACGGTCAGGAAGAAGCTATTGAAGTTTACGGTCACGATCCACGAGTTTATCAGACAACCGTTAAGCAGTTCATTGCTGACAAGAACGGTAATCTTGTAGGTGCGGAGCTTGTTAAGCTCAAACCCGAAAAGGATGCTAAAACAGGCAGACTTATGATGAAAGAGGTTGAAGGCTCAGAGTACAAGGTTGATGTTGAACTCGTACTCATTGCGGCAGGATTCCTCGGCAGCGAAAACTATGTAACCAAGGCATTCGGTGTTGAAACAAACGCAAGAACCAATGTTGCAACGGCAGAAGGCTCACACAAGACAAATGTTGAAAATGTATTTGTTACAGGCGATATGCACAGAGGACAGTCACTTGTTGTCTGGGCGATTCGTGAGGGCAGAGATGTTGCCAAAGAGGTTGACGAAAGCCTTATGGGATACACAAATCTTTAATTGATTACAAATAACCTGATAATCCTCAATTTTTCGATATACCGGTTAATAATCAGAAAGCGCAGGAGCGGATTTCCCTCCTGCGTTTTTCTTTGTCATTTAGGGTTTGTTTCTGTTGCATATCAATATGATTGATGATAAAATAAAGGATATATACAATGCAATAAAATGTGAGGAAATATTATGAGTAACAGACCTGAAACCAATAAACAAAGCTGTCCCGTTTACAAAAAATGCGGCGGTTGTCAACTGCAAAATCTGTCATATCCCGAACAGCTTGAATTCAAGCAGAAGAAAGTCGAAAAACTTCTCAAACGCTTTTGCACCGTTGAAAAAATTATCGGAATGAAAACTCCCTACCACTACCGCAACAAGGTTCAGGCGGCTTTTTATACGGACAAAAAGGGCAAAATCATTTCGGGTGTGTATCAGTCTGGCAGTCATCATGTTGTCGGGATTGACAGCTGTCAGACAGAGGATGTTATTGCCGACAAAATCATCGTTGCAGTACGCAAGCTCCTCCCCTCTTTCAGAATGACAACCTATAACGAGGACACAGGCAAAGGTTTTCTCCGTCACATTCTTGTGAAAAGAGGCTTTGCGACAAATCAGATTATGCTTGTGCTTGTGACAGGTACACCTGTTTTTCCGTCAAAAAACAATTTTGTAAAAGCGATTCTGAAACAGTTTCCCGAAATCACAACCATTGTGCAAAATATAAACCCCTACCGCACCAACCTTGTACTCGGTGACAATCAGAAAGTGCTGTACGGCAAGGGTTATATTGAGGATATTCTCTGCGGTTGCAGGTTCAGAATTTCGCCGAAAAGCTTTTACCAAATTAACCCCGTTCAAACCGAAGTTTTGTACGGCAAAGCAATTGAATTTGCAAATTTCAAAGGCAACGAAACCGTGCTTGACACCTACTGCGGAATCGGCACAATCGGCATAATTGCCGCCAAAAACGGTGCAGGCAATGTTATCGGTGCAGAACTTAACGGCGATGCCGTGAGGGATGCAATCGTAAACGCAAGAGCAAATAATCTGAAAAATATCCGTTTCTACAAAGCCGATGCGGGCGAGTTCATGAGAGAAGCTGCAGACGAGGACGGAAAGCCCGATGTTGTGTTTATGGATCCGCCAAGAGCCGGAAGTGACCGAAAATTTCTCGACTCACTAATCAAAATGTCTCCGAAAAAGGTTGTCTATGTTTCCTGCAACCCCGAAACATTGGCAAGAGATTTAGCCTACCTAACCCAAAACAGCCCCTACAAAGCCCAAAAAATCCAACCCGTAGATATGTTCCCCCACACCGCACACATCGAGACGGTAGTATTGATGTCAAGAAAATAATTAAGCAATATAAAATTCGGCTTGTTTGCTGACTTTTTCTAAATCTAAAATTATATATTTAACCATCAAAAGCACTCGGGTATATCTTATGGAAACATATCCAACGCAAAATTTTGTTCAGGTTGTAACCTCGGATTAGATAATGCAAATTGAGTGAGTGGATTAGATGTCAGGGTGTTTGGAGAGAATTATATAGAACAAAAAGCTGACAGGCAATCTTGCAATTCGACCGTTTTGAGGGGTTCATGAACAGTGAAATAGATGTTAATAGATATTAGATAAATCGGAATTTGAAAGGAAGTGTAAAAATGGCAGTTTCAAATATAAAAGAAATTATTGGTAGTGATATTCATAAAGTTTGGGAAACTGTTTTAGCTGTTGAAAAGTATGGTGAATGGCGAAGTGATTTAAGTAAAACAGAAAAAATAAATGAAAAGAAATTTATTGAATATACCAAGGAGGGATATGCCACTACCTTTGTTTCCACTGTTATAGAACCATATAAGCGGTGGGAGTTTGATATGGAAAATACTAATATGAAGGGGCATTGGGTTGGTGTTTTTACGCCCAGAGGAACTGAAACTCAGATAGATTTTACAGAGAATGTAATACCCCAAAAGTGGTTTATGAAGCCATTTATCAAATCTTTCTTGAAAAAGCAACAAACACAATTTGTTTTAGATTTAAAGAAGGCATTAGACAAATAAATTCCAGTTTGTAGGGATGACATGAAAAATGAAGTTTAAGGAACAGAGCTTTACCCTGTTTGCCTATACAAATTATAGGACAATTCAAGGTTGTCACAGGCTCGAACCACTAGATTTTAAGGAAAAAGGTGCGTTCTACCATTCCCTTGTACAATAGGGGCTGAGTATGTTTTTCGTTGAACAACCGTGCCACATCGAAACGGTAGTATTGATGTCAAGGGAATAATTAAGCAATATAAAATTTGCCTTGTTTGCTGACTTTTGCAGCAGTTTAAATTATACGCACAACTGCTGCAAATGCTTGGCTGTATCTTGCGGAAACATATCCGCTAATGTTAGGTATCTAAACAGCACAAAACAATTCGAATTAGATGCAGTGACTCTGTTTTTATCGGGGTACCCCTATTTATTGACATTGAGCCTGCTTAGTTAGCGTTATGTTAGATAACTGTTAGACAAACAGATTTTCAGAGGGGTTTTATCTCTGCTGAACGCAAAAGAAAAACGCCCTAAACTTCAATGTTTAAGGCGTTTTTTAAGCTTGTCAGGGTTGAGCAAAAAAGATGTTTTTGCCAATTTTTATGGTAGTTTCGAACCAACGAAATATAATTTTTTCATAGTTCACAAACTGATTATTTGTGTTTTTGGGATCTATACCATTCGTTTGTTTTGTTATAATACTCAAGTATATCTTGTATTCCATCTCTATTTATTTCATCATACCAATCATGATGCTCGTTAGAAAAATCGGCAAACTTAATCGCATTATCATAGTATTTAGAAAAACTTGCATTTGTATTCATTTTTCATTATGCTATCTTTTAAATTAAGCTTTTGGAATTCATAATGATTTCTCCAATATCTTGCCCAATCAAGCATCATTGGGCTAAGAAATTTTGAGTTTCCAAAATTCTCTTTTATGTGATCTAAATATGGTATGAAATAATCATTATATACCGGATGATAATTATTGAAACTTTTTCCAAAAGCAATTCCCAATGAGTTTTGAGCAGTTTCTCCTTTAGTTGCCTCAACTAAAGATTTACCAATATATATAGAATTATATTAAAATACTATTTTTAACTATTTAATTAGACTTAAGATATTAATTTTGTATTTAGTTGAACAACTAATACTATATACGGGTTTCTAGCATATAAAAGTTAACTGCAAAGCGTATTCATATCTACTGCCAATCCTACTTCTTTCATATTTTTAGCTAATTGTATTTTCCATGCGCCAGCTGCATCCATCGGAATATATACTACTCCATTAATATCCCCCGGCGTTTCAACATTACCTTTTACTAAAGCACAAACACGATCTCTGCCAAGTTTTCCGATGAGGTATCCATGCTCAAACACCACATTTTGTCTTGCTCTGTATTTCTCATCTTCTTTAGGAAAAGTTTTATCTCTACCCATGTCACATTCTGTATATAATACAACAGCAAAACCAACTTCAGAGTAGCGTTCTATTTTTTCAATGACTGTTTTTCCAGAATCAGGTTGCTCATGTAGGATAATCGCTTCGAACCCACCCTTTTCAAGAGTTCGTGCCATTTCTTGTTTCGCCCCATTATCATGACCGTGAACAACGAATACTTTGTTGCTGTTCTCTCTTGTTGGATGTGGCTCAACAGCTCTATTTTTGGGTATATTGTGTGCTGCTTGATATGTAATCATTTTACCCAACAAATTTCTTAAATTAAAAATAAGGGACTCACCTGATACTTCAGGATCATAAAAATGTTGCTCCGGAAAATACTGATAAAGACCATTTCCAAAATTCTCGATAATAATATCGTATCTTGCCGTAATTTCAATATATAAATTTCGTCCAACCTCTTCATCATCGGGAGATGCTAAAAATTGCTCACATCGTTCAATATCTTCAGAAAGTAGTTGATCTAATGTTTTTCTGCTCCTCATGACTGTACTATTACCCCTTTCTTTATTTGGTGTAAAAAAGTCTTGATCAGAGGCTAAAGCTCTCAAACATCCCATCATTTTATCATAAGCAGATGGATCATTGCTTTTATGTAGACAGGCGGTTTGTATATCACTATACAACGGATGATCTTTTAGGTATCGATTACTAAAAATTTTTATTTCGTTCATCCATGTATCATACAAAGGTCCTTCGACATACGAAAAAGGAAATCCATCTAATGCGGGATGGTATTCTAAATTCTTTATCTCTTCACCGCGCTGTAAAAACCCTCTAATTTTATTTTCCAGAGGGTCTCTCTGTGTAGATGAATCAGTCCCTGTTATTAAATACATATGCAACTTTGACGATATGGCTTTCAATTCAGGTCGAAAATCAAATTCAACACCGATGGTTGAAGCTTTCCCGCCATTGGATAAATTATTTTTAAAATCGCCGTCAATCACGCTATATCGTGCAACCAAATCTAAGTATAGTTGTTCACTGCCATCCCTTTCAGTATGGCTTTCACACAACTCAATATCAGCTTCTATTTGAGCCTTTAATGCTGGAGTAATAACCATACAATTGATTGCCCCCCAATCGTTAATAAAATTACATTTATTGTTTTAATTATATCACATTAGCTAAATAGTTACAATATATTTAGCAAGCTTACAAAGCGAACATAAAATTTATAAAGTCCTGTTTTATTTAAAAATTACTTTCTACATAGTATCTATCGACAAATATCAATTGACTCCTAATACCGTATAATTGAAAAGCCTCAAAATCGAACCGATCGAATATGTAATTCTTGAGACATTAAATTATATCATTTTTGGGGCAATGATTTTATTGCCGGTTTATTTCTTATAATTTTATAATAACCATCCTTTTCGGAATTCTTGTAACTAGCAATTAATTTATTTTCCTTAAACGCAGTAAGTAGTTTTTCGTTTTCATCATTGATTTCAAATTTTGGTCTGCTGCGTGTATCGAATATTTTTAGATAGTCAGTTAAGTCAAGCAGAGTAAGTATTTCTTTTATCAAACTCTCATCAAGATCTGGCATCATTGATATTAATAGATCAACTTTTAAGTCTCTGTTCAGTCTGTCGGAACGAATAAGATCATTTTTTAATTTTTCCGAAACAGACTTTGGATTATCAATAACACTTTCAATATACTGTACAGCATAATCAAATATCTTTATTTGGATAGAATCAATCCATTCCTCATATGATGAAAACAAATCCATCAAATCAGTTTCCATAAAATTGTTCTTGAGAATATATAAGCATATAGCAGAAGAATAATCCTTTCCAACTACCGAGATTTCATCGTTAGAAAACTCAAGCAACTTGATTTTAAGTTCATCACTAATATTCCAAGTCAATATCTCTAATAGCTCATCTTGTGAAAACAAATCGTCGTTCATTATATCAACATACTGTTCTATATTTTTAAAAATAAAATTATAATTTTGATCTGGATAGTTTTCTCTTATAAATTCCAAATTGTGTGCTGTCATTCTAATAATGTTTGTACGGATTAAGATATTGATTTTGTCATTGGGAATTTTGGTAATACTAAAATCATCATAACAGAAATTTAATGAAACTAATATTTGTTCATACTTACTATTTTCAATTGATTCACATACAATCACGCAGCCAAACAACTTGTCTTTAGTATCCTCATCATACTCTACCTTTGAAAAATCCAAATCAATATTACATCTATTGATATAGGCAATGACACTTTCATTAAGTTTCACAGCATTGAAGCAATCCATAATATTGCACTCGGAATATTCCACTATATCTGCATCCAACAATAGCGACCACAAAGAATCATCGGTGATCTCCTTTATAGAAATAATAGTTGTCCGTAGTGCAGAAATATAAGAATGTTTATGCTCAATAGTGAGATCAGAATTATTTAATATTGTAATAGCTACATTTTCGTCATCACAAATCATCCCATCACTTATCTTCAGGATAACATCAAAATACGCATTGATATTCTGATTAATATATTGAGTTATTGCAGAATCAGGATGGGAACACAATAGCGTGTAATTTTTATGAAGGATATCCTCATCGTTTTTTGCTCCTAAAACTTCTCTTTGAATAAGTTGTAGGTTCTCATCATTTATCTCATACAAAGATTTCTCATACACAGCAAGGAATAAGTTTTTATCTAATTCATCATAATCAAAGCCACTAAAGCATACTTCCAGCAGAGTAAAACAATGAATTAATCTGTTAATATCGGGGTTGTCTATTGCAAGATAGTCTCGAGAATTAGAAATATATTCACATAAGCAATTTTCTTTATTGACTGATTCTATAATTTCGTCATCGGAATAATAGATTGAACAGATTGAATATCTGCGTACTTGTTGCTCCGTTAGAGAATGTTCATTGAGAGCTGTAACAAACATTTCAGACCATCTTATATTAAGGTATTTAATATAAGATGACAATTCGGATGTCATGTCAAAATATGCGCCAATAAACTTAAAATTCTTTGTATTTTTTAGTTGATCAATAAACCTTTCAATATATTCCGTGTAAGACAATGAGTGTAGTAAATATGTGAGCAAATCAAAATTTAGTATCTCTTCTTGATCAAAATCCACTAATTTAAGTCGTGAAACAACCAACTGCGGATTTTTTAATTGATAAGTATATTCTTTAGCCTTCTTATCGGTTATACTGCGTAGGAATATTTTATCAATGCGGCTTAAACTATTCTCGTAAAAATAGGACATATAATCTGCATAGGTTTCATCAATATATCCATAGCGAATAAGAAATTTCAAGAGGTCAAAATATTCGCTGCTTTTTATCTCATTAAAATTTGTTTCCTTTCCAATTTCATTTGTGCTTGTAATGCTGAATATAGAATTTATATTCTCTCTTGTAATGATATCTTTTAATTGCTTACTTTTGATTGAAATAAGTTCTTGTTCAAGAATAGAGATTTCATCTTCAATACTAGAAATTTTATTATTAAGCTTATTATTGATTGAGTTCTTACGCTCAGAATACTCATTTTGTTCTTCCTGAGTTAAATTACCTTTCTGACCATAATAAACTTTAGGCTTTTTGTCCTCAAATACAACATCTAATTCCTTAATTGTTTTTAGATGCTCATTTTTCGCCATCTCAATTTCGTTGCTTTTCTCGAAAATACGCTCCTCGAGTTTTTTTACTTCTTCTGCAATAAAGATATCCTTACTATCAAAAAGCGTATACACAAATCCTTTATTAAGCTGTAAATCTGCAAAGTCGCTAGGAAAAAGATTTTTATATGCAATTATGGCGAGCATTTTATTACAATCAAGTTCAGTAATATTTATTCTGTTGTAATAAATTACAAATTCATTGTAGATATTCTTCAAAAGGCGCATATCATCAATATATAGCGATAAACCTTGCAGAAAACTTTCGTTAAACTTCTCAAATAGTCCACCATTTTTGAGATGAGAAATAAACTGATCATAAGAATTGGAACTATCTACAACTGGAACAACCGGGATAATATAGTCAAAGAACTTTGTTCTGTCTTTTGATACAAAAACATCATCACGCAACAAGTAAAAAAATCGAAGAACATTATTTCCTTTTTTATGTATATTAATAAGTGTATTTATTTCACGAAGCCGTTCGAAAATTTTAATCGTATTGAAGCGATCCATATCTTCGAACACAATTACATTTGCATCCGAATTTTCAAACAGATATAGTACTTCATTCAAATATTTATCAAAATACGACTCATCGCTCTCCTCAAAAATTTCAATTTCATTGCCTTGCAAATTTATTTTTCGTAAAATATTCCTATTCTTTTGAATATTTATCAGTTCATACACAAATAATGAAAATAAACAAGCTATTATAATTCCAACAACTATCAACGCATATTGGTTTGTAGAAAATGATAGAAAATATTTAAACCAATTATCAGGAAGAGAATTTACATAGTCTTTCCACATATTAAAACAGGTAAAATAAATGATTGAAATGGAAAGTAATACAACCACTATTGTTCTTACTAAAACACATTTTGGACTAATTGTTTTCTTAACTTTGAAATTGGTCTGCGGAATTTTTTCTGATGGAATTTGATGTATCAGTTGATTGAGAATTTTGCCTTCTAATGCAGATTCATTTGCTCCTTTTTTATTCTCTTTTGTTTCATTTTCTTTATCTGGAGACTGGAAGTGTGCGAGGGAAATATGCAGAAAGCGTAATTTCTCATGTTTTTTCTTGTATGAAGCAAGAACGCTGCTTTTTCCAGCACTATATGCACCAGTAATAGCAACATTCTTTATATCCTGGTTATCAAATACATAATTTATCGCATCTTCATACACTTCTAAATCCATATCAACAATTGGTGTTAATCGTTCAAAATGATATTTACTCTCTGCCATATCTGTCACATCCTTTTTATTATTTTCCATTAATGCTACCCAAATCATCAATACAAATATCACGATCTATATTTCCAAATGCGTAACATTACTCAATATTTCTAACTCCGTTTACTCTTTCCGTAGAGATATACAAATCGGTTTTGAACCCTAATATTCATACTATTGGTTGTCCAAAATCGTTAATAAAATTAAATTTTTTGTTTTAATTATATCACATTAGTCAAAAAGTTACAATATATTTGTCAACTTATAAGGTGTGGTTTGGTTTTATATAAAGGTATATTTTTATAACTCTTGCTCCACCTCATATCCGCCGATAAATACCACCTTGATTTTCTCCTTTGATTCAACGATTACACCATCAATAATTTGTCTGAGTATTACATTGTTAAATTCCATAGGGTGGTTTTTAAGACCTTCGATAATTTGGAAGATTTCATCAAGTCTTGTTTTTGTATTTACCTGTCTGTTGCTTGAGTTTTCGTATATTTGCAGTTCTTTTTGCAGGCTGTGTTTTTTGAGTACGATTTCCTCAAGCTGTGATTCCAAGGCTTCTGCGTTCTCCATATCGGAGGTTATACGATTGAGTAAATCGTCATATTCTTTGTCAAGCCTTGCAATTTCTATTTGAATGTCTATTGTTTTGTCCTCGGTTTGTTCGCCTAAAAGTCCTATTCGTATGTGTTGCTTGAGCTTTTCAAGCACTTCCGAGCATTTACCTATGTTATTCTGAACAGCTTGGACAATAGCACTTTGCAGGACGCTTTCTTCAAGTGAAGGGGAGTGGTGGCAATACTTTTTTCCGTAGTCAAGCCTGTTTATACACCGCCACACAATTTTCTTTTTGCCGTCGGTTGTTGTCCATGTACATCTGCGATATGGAGTATGGCACTCACCGCAGATTAGGAGTTCCGATAAAGCGTATTTGCTTGAATACTTACCAAGCTCGGTCTTTGTGCCAACTTGTTTAACCTTTTTCTTACTGCTTCTCCTTGCCATTTCTTCCTGCACACGATTAAATTTTTCGGGTGAGATAATAGCTGGATGATTATTTTCAACATAGTATTGAGCTCTTTCTCCGTCGTTTCTTTTAACCTTTTTCGAGATACAGTCAATTACATATGTCTTGTTTATCAGGGCATCGCCTTTATACTTTTCATTTGAAAGTATGGATTTTACTGTCCCGTAATACCAAACTTCCTTTCCTGTGGGAGTTTTAATCTGAGTATCGTTCAGATAATCCGCAATTTTCCGGATACTGTCACCCTCAAGGTATTTATCATAAATCTCTCTGATTATTTTTGCCTCATCTTCAACTATTTCAGGCTTTCCGTCTGTGCCCTTTTTGTATCCCAGAAATGAGTTATAGGAGAATGCTACTTTTCCTTCTTTGGCACTTTGCTGCTTGCCCCACCTGACATTGGCACTGATATTCTCTGCTTCGCTCTGTGCTATACTGCCGTAGATTGTAATATAGAATTCAGCACCTGCATCCTTGCTGTGAAGTCCCTGTTCTTCAAAAAACACATCAACATTTAGCTCTTTCAGAATTCTTATATATTTCAGGCAGTCAAGTGTGTTTCGTGAGAACCTTGATATAGATTTCGTGATAATCATATCAATTTTATGCCGCTTGCAGGCTCGAATCATTTTCATAAATTCATCCCGCTTTTTTGCACTTGTTCCCGATATACCTTTGTCTGCATAGATTCCTGCAAAAGACCATTTCGGCTCACTGTTGATTTTGTCGGTATAATGCTTTACCTGAACCTCATAGCTGTTGAGCTGTTCTTCCATTGGGGTGGATACACGGCAGTATGCGGCTACCCGAATCTGTCTGTAAGCTGTTTCAGACTCTGTTTCGGTATTGAGAGTGGGAGCTATGTAATTGACTTTTCTTTGTAGCACTTTTTGCTCCATATTATACCTCCGATTTTTTGATTATTCTTAAGAGTTATTTCTATATAGTCTTTGTCAAGCGTTATTGCGGTAACTGTTCGAGAGAACAGCGATAATGAAAAAGCTGAAAGCGGACTTGTGTTAAAGTCTGCTCTCAGCTTTTCCGTTATATGATTCATATTTTTGATATTAGCATACTTCAGGGAAGCGTTTCTGAATATCATCTCCGTAATACTGTCTTTGTTGATTTCACCGTGTTCAAGGTATTTCCTTATCTCATTTTCAAGCCCTACGCTTTCCTTGCTGATTTCACCGCAGTCATCATTATCCTTTATCAGGTCGGGATTTTTAATTATGCGGTTGAGCAAGTCTGTTATTTGCTCAATCAGCGTATCATCGTTAAGGTGTATTATATTATGACATTCGCTGTTTTTGCAAACCCATCTTGTACCCTGAACACATCTCATTTCGTGATTGCGCCTTAACTGTGAACCGCAGTCGGCACATAATATCGGAACATTGAGATTATATATGTCAGACGATCTGTCAACACCCTTTTGAGTGTCCCTTGCAGATTTTACTTTGTTTGCCTTTTCAAATGTATCTTTATTGATTATGGATGGATAAATATCTGTTCCTGTGTAAATATCATCATCAATTATTCGCTTGATTTTTCCTTTGTTCCACGATACTTCACCGACCATATATTCAATATTTTCCGCAATCATAAGCTGTGCTATTTTTATCAATGACAAGCCGTTAATATACAGGTCAAATATTCTTTTTACTGTTGTTGACTCTGTCGGATTCAGCGTAATAACACCGTTTTGATAGGCATATCCGTATTTAACCTTTCTGTTTTTCATTGTTTATATCCTTTCATCTAATAATCTCCGTTAATTCAAGTCCACCCGATAGTGTGAATACAAGCCTATTGTCATAGCCTGCTTTAATCTGATCTACCGTGTCACTGAACATTTCTTCATTGAAACCGTCACGGTAATCGAATTTATCTATTGTTTCGCTGAGATGTTTCAGATTGCTTATCGTTTCCTCTGAGGAATCATCGGTTAACAGAAGCTTTCGCTTGCTGCGTAGCTTTGATATTTTCGAGTTTATTTCAAGCGCCTGCTTTGAAAACTCACTTTCACTTAATATGGATTTTGTGCGGAGCCTTGCTATCATATGGTTCTGTGAGCTTAAATCAGCTATCTGTTTATCTATATCCGATATTGATGCCTGATTGGGATTTGTTGTTTCCTCTATGTACTCAAGCTGATTAATCATATTGTCGAGTATTTCCGATTTGTATCTTTTGAGCTTGCTCATCATTGCGGTATAAGCACTGTATATATCGCTTTCAGGCAGTGTTTGTGTTGTACAATCTGTTTTCAGTGATGCCTTATATGAACAACCCCAATATACTTTGTTATTGATTACTATCCGCCTGTAATTGTGACCGCACTCGCAACACTTTATGACTCTGCTCAATGGATATGAAGCATTTGAATGCTGTACGCTTTTTCTTCTCTGCAATTCTTTTGCGGCGTTGAAGGTTTCCCTTGATATAATTGCGGCGTTACTGTTCTCTATATAGTATTTAGCACATTCGCCTCTGTTTTTCTTTCTTACAAAGGGGAACGATTCTGTGGTATATGTTTTTTGCAGTAATGCGTCTCCCATATATCTCTCGTTATTAAGAATATAGTCCACCGAGAAACAATGCCATTTTCCTTTTCGGGACGGTATATTATTTTCATTGAGTGTATTTGCTATGGCTTGTTTTCCCATACCCTGCAAGTACAGTGCAAATATTGTCCTTACTGTTTTCGCTTCATCTTCATTGACTATAAGTTCGTTGTCTGATATCCGATAACCAAACGCAGGATATGTAGTGTTGAAATCGCCTGATTCCATTCGTTTGAGGTAACTCCACCTCATATTATCGGAAATATTGATTGATTCCTGCTGTGCCGCAAGACCGGGAAGTGTTACAAATAGTTCGGCATTCATTTTTTCTGAATCAAGTGCCTGTTCTTCAAAATACACACGGACTCCCAAAGTTTTAAGCATTCTCAGTACGGTCAGCAAATCACTTGTATTTCTTGCAAACCTTGAAATTGATTTCGTAATAATGCAATCAATCTTACGGTTTTCGCAGTCCTTTATGAGCCGTTTGAATTCGTCACGCTTTTTAAGGGAAGTTCCCGATATGCCTTCATCAGCATATATATCAACCAACTCATATTCGGTGTGAACCTTTGAATAATCGGTATAATATTTTATCTGAGCCGCAAACGAATTCATCTGATCCGAAGAATCACTTGATACTCTGCAATAAGCTGCCAATCTGATTTTTTCATTATTCTTTTTTGTCGGCTGTATCTCAGTAACTACCATTTTTCTTCCTTTCCTATAAATCTGTTTTTGCAAGACAACAATATCACAAGAGTTTGAAACTATCCAGCGAATATTACATCTTTTTTAAATTATTTTTTATGCGGTCAGCAATACGCTTTCAGATTCTTCCAAGACGATTTCAAGTATGCTTTTGTACTCTTCCTCTGTCAGCAGATTCATCTTCAAAAGAAGATTTAACATATTTAACTCATAGTAACATTCTGAATTTTTTATTGCTTTACTCTTATTCATCATCTTTAGTTTCCTCTGATGTTTTATGATTTCCAATATTCTTGTCAGCGTTTGAAGCTGCGTTGCAAAGGCACATAACGCCCACGCCAATAAACACGCCGAGGAATAAGCCTACAATAAAACCTAACATATAAATCTCTCCAATTCTATAAATATATTTTGTTACGGCAGGCAACAGCTATGCAAAACATAACCGCTGCCTGCTGTCATATATCAATCGTTTTGCAAGGCGGTTTACATACACAACACCGCTATCGGCACATTGGGTTGAATATCTGCAAGACATATAATGTGCCGTTACTTAGGCATTGGGATTTCTCTGAATATGAAACCGCCTTGCTTTGGTTGGTATTTATCCTCAATATCCCCCAACCGGGAACACATCAGACGGTCAACGCATATTGACCTCATTGGAATTTCACCACCGTGAGGATCTCCCACAGCCGCCCTCATTGCTTGCGACGGTTCTATCTCGCTCGAGCTGTGACTGGACGGAAGTATCATTATCCCCTCTGCCGGTCATCGCCGTCATTGAATTTGCCTTTCAATGTCTGAATCCTGAAGACCTGTAAAGGTGTTCGCTTATGTGGCTTGTCCGTTCCGAACAGCAGAAGGAATGTATCTGATGTGCTGATATTAAATTTTCAAGGTGTGAATAATGCCATTAATATGGCGAGGAATTTTATCCCCTCACTATGGTATCTACAACCTTGAAGACAAAAAACGAAAGGCTAATTTAAAAAAATCAACAAAAAGTTTTCAAATTGCCTCTTATATGAGCGAGCAGTCTGCAAAGAAACCTTGTATTTATTCGCTATTTCTCGAGTGCACGTTGTTTTTCTTCCGGAAATATATGCGTTATAAATATCCAAAGCCCACGGCTGCCATTCTGACAGAGCTTTGATTAACTCTTTATTATTGATATTAGCGATTGCCTCGTTTTCTACATCAGCTTTGTCGGTTAAGCTATCTTTGTTAAGCAAATCTTTATTTTTAAATAAGATTTCTTCAAAAGATACTATGGTAAATTTCTTTTTGTACTCTCGATTTTTCAATAAAATGGTATTTTTGACATTCCATTTCTTGTATTCTTCATAAGAAACCTCGATGTACATACGATCAATGCCGTCAGATTCTTCAATACAGTCTGAAATAAAATATCTTTTCTGTTCTTTCGGAAGTGATTTGTTCCTTTTAACTATTTCTATCCATTGTGTTCCCGAAACCTCTTCAAGAACAAACATACCATTATCGTTTTGTTTTTTTACTAAATATGTATTTTTCAAAATACATCCTCCGTTCAATTTGAAATTTTGGTTTTCAAATTAATCGGAGGACTTCTTATCCTAATAAACATTTTGCCCTTTCTGCTTTCAATGCAAAAAGGGCAAAAAAATAATGCCGACAAAATATAGCATTAAAAGCTATAGCTTGTCGGCATTTAAAATTTTATTGTTAATTACAAAGAATTATCATCAATAATTCTTCCGTCCTTTATTTCAATAATATATTGACATCTAGTTGCGGTATCAAAATCGTGTATTACTATAATTATAGTAATTCCATTCCTGTTTAAATCAAATAACACTTCTATTCTCTCTTCCGATGTTTTCGAATCAATGATCAAGTAGATTCATCGGCAAATATGTATATTTTCTGTATTAAGTAAAGAAATCCAATAATAATTTATTATTTTAAAAAAATGCCAAAAGTTTTTAATTGATAAATTTAACATAACTTTATCATCAAAAAGGGGGTGTCCTTATAGTACAAGGACACCCTCTACTTGAATTTCAACTTATTATTCAGTTCTCACAAAAATGTTTTGTTATTGTTCAATGTAAAGATGTGTTTAGAATCACCAACAGCATTGCCATAGCTAGATTCACTATTCACATAATTTGGATCATATTATGATATTGGAATCAATAGCACATCTCAAACTTAGCCTTAGTTTTATCTCCTATACTGTAAATATTTTCATAATTTGCAATATATTTTTGAATTTCCGTAACATCGACTATACTTAACATATCATTTACAACATTACCACGAATTTCAGCATCGGGGTTTCTTTCTAACCCTGCAAGAATGCGTTGAATACTTGTAACATCTTCTATGTTAATTACTCCGTTGCCATCTGCATCACCGATTAGATATTCCCTAACGAACGGTTCCAAATAATCCTCAAACCACAAGTTTCTTTCATACAACCAATTTTTTAAAAAGCTGTAATTTTCTTCATAGGTTCTATCGGGTTGGCGTTGAATATTAATCCACCACTTTGAGGCACTCCAACCTGCCTCTGTGTAATTTCGATTAATTGTTTCGCTGTAGGTTGATCGCAAAGTATCCAGAACTCCGCCATCGGTATGAAGTTGAGAAAAATAATCGTAATGTGATTCATACTCAAGTTTTACAAGATCTTTGAACCAATCCTTGTGTGCAAGATAAATAAACAGATTTTTATCAGCAAATACACCCTGCGGAGAATTCGCATCACTACATCTTCCTGCATACTCGCCGTTGGTATTACCCATAGATAAATCGTAATCCCACGGAGGACCTGCATAAAGCTTTGCACCTTTATAATAGAAAAATACAGATGTGACGCTAAAATCATAGGTTTTAATGTATTCGTTTAATAAATAATATTTTACAAACGAAGGAACATCTATTTTTTCCTTTATTTGAGTTTCATTTCCGCTTTTTAAGGTTTGAATAATATCTGTCAAGGTTTCCTGCATATAGGAAAGCTGCTTTTCATTCGGCGTATCGGGTTCACTTGCTATAAATCGAAAATTTGCAGCCTTAAAATAGGTATCATCAGGATTTTGCATTGCTGTTTCTGTTTCATATTCTACCAGAAAATCCTTCATACCATAGTTGCTTTTGATGTCAATATCAACTCTGTCCGAACCTTCTTGAACAGGCTCATAGAGTATATAGTTTCCTCGAAAGCTATCGTCTACCCAAAGCTCAACAAACTTCTGATTGGATGTAAACGGTATTTCAAGCTCATGTGCAATTTCAAAAGCAAGATAATTGCGCAACAGCGTAGGGTCAAAAGCGTTAGCAATTAAAGCCCATTTTTTGCCTTTACCCATACCGAGAACATTTTTCTTTTTGTCAAACTTAAAAGTAAAAGGCTTTTTATCTATCCAATACAAAGAAGTTGTGTTGCCCCTGACCTTAAATACTATGTCGTCATCAAGTGACGAACCGTCAATGTCCATAATTGTTATATGAGCGTTCACATAGCCATCGCTCTTTTCAAGGTTACACCCATTTCCGTTTTCGGTTTTTACAACTATCTGCGGAACAGAGGTTTGGCTGAGCTCTGTTTTATTTTCATTGGTATTTTCTTTGGCATAAGCGGTTATGTTTACACTGAAAAATGCCGAAATGCACAATACTGCGCTGATAACAACAGATAAACACCTTTTTATAAAACCTTTTTTCATACCGCAGAATCCTCTCTGTAATTTATCTGCTTATTTGACCGTTTGCTTATTCGAAATATTATCTTTAACAATCATTGCTGCCCGATAAAACAAATTGCACAACTTCTTGATTCCGATCGGGACAAAAATTCCTGCTGCAAGATACAGCATACCGTACTGTTGCAAACCCTTTGGCAGATAATAATACCAAATTATTGATCTCATGCTGTCCGCATTAAAATCAAGAAACCACGGCGTTACTAAACTCAATAAATAAAACAGCCATTTCACGCTCATATAACCAATCATTTGATGAATCATGATGCTATATGTGTTGTCGGAAATCAGCCTGATAAATTTCCAGTTTTTTATTATTGGGGTAAGCAGTTTTGAAATTCTCAACCAAAAAGCAATTGCAGTAACAGAAGTCACATAGGGGATGATTACACCGTTTTGAAATCCGCTCATTGATGACGGTGTGTACTCAAGATTTTCAAAAAATGTAAGCAGTAACAACTGCACTCCGAAAATTATAGCAAAATAAGCAACACTGTTGAGTGTGTCTTTTTTCTCTAAATGTGCATTGTACAGCCTGCCTAACTGAAAACAGGGAAGAAAAAACATAGCTCTTGTCAGTAGCTTCATTATTCCCGTATTGTGTCCGTTAATCGCAAGATGTATGCCATACATACCAATAGCAAGATACAGTACGGTAAAAATAAATTCGTTTTTAATTTTCAGAAGCCCTGACAATTTTCTGAACAGCACATTGAATACACATACTAAAAACAATGGATACACAAACCATGAGCCAAGATTATATCCAAATGCCTCTCCGTCTACAAAAGGCATTATGAAAAGATTGTATGGGTTAACTTCAGCACCGATGGTATACCCAAAATTATGCGTCATAAGAATATACAACCCGTATACGATATTCCAAAGATAGGCAGGAAGTAAAAGCCTTTTGATTCTTTTCCATATGTACTGTAAAACAGTATTCTCATTTTTCGGTTTATAAAAATATCCTGAAATAAACACAAAAAGAGAAAGGTTAAATGAGTATGTAGGGAACCATTCGTAAGCCAGAGATATCCCGCCGTGATAGCAATGCCCAGAAACAATAATTATAATTCCAATTGCAGACAGCAATTTAAACTGTAAATTCACATTTTGATTGTTCTTGCTCAAAGTTTTTTCCATTTTCATTCCTCAGTATTTAGCTGTTTTGCACCGACGCAACCAAAGCATAACTTATGCTATTGTTAACAGCAGTGTCCTGTCTTATAAGCTGAATAGTGTAAATTCCGCTACCCGAAGATATAAACGAAACCATAGATTTATTATCATAAGCATAATATGAAGTATAAACACTGCCGTTTGGAGCAGTAACCTTTAACATAAAAGTATCTATATTCGGAGATGTAATTGTTCCAGAAGAATGAGAATCTGAAACTGTATTTGGTTTATCCCAAACAGCACATAATCTTACTAACTTCCCGGAACTTGCATTTATATTCATCGTTTTCGTAACGGTGTTTGTTGTTGAAGCAATACTACCCGATGAATAATTTTTTCTTGCAGAATATAATGCATAAGAATTAATTACGTTAAGCATACCCGAACCATACTGTTTACTCAAAGCAATGTTGCCTCCGGACTGTGTAATCACATCATCCTCATTCATTGAGTCAGTAATTTTGGTACCCGCAAGTAATACAGCCTTCATCAATCTGGGATTCAATTTTAAAGATGAACTCATTTGACAAAGCTGTGCCGCGGCACCTGTTACCATTGGAGAAGAAAAAGACGTACCGCTTGAAGCACTCGGAGTTTCAGTACTGCTGTCTCTGGTGGCAGGCAATACAAAGTTTACACCGGGGGCTACTAAATCCGGTTTATAATTTTTACCGTCAGTATTAGTATAAGACGAATAACTGGCTAAAGTTCCGTTATTATTGCAACAACCAACAGCAATAGAGTTATATCCCATTTGTCCGCTGCCAACCCCATTTTCACCGCTGTTTCCTGCCGCACCAACATAAGTTACATTATGTTGAGAAACAATATGGTCAATCCATTTTGCTGTATCACCATAATTGTTATTACCATCGTTTCCAAATACCATACTGGAGTTTATTACATTGACTCCATTATCAAGTAATACCTCAAGTGCTGCTCTAAAATCAACACCCGCTGTTGCATACAGTTTTGCATCAGGAACAGCACCAACAAAGGTATCTCCGGTTGTGCTGTTTGAATAATTTCCTGCAATAATGCATGACACACAGTTTCCATGCGAAGAATAACTATCAATTATTCCGTTTGAAGAACAATGATACAAAGCAAAAGTATCTCCATTAAAATAATCAATTTCACTTGAGTTAGCAAAAGGATAATCAATTATGCCGATTTTTATACCGCTGCCTGTAAATCCAAAAGTATCTCGCATTTCGCTTATTCCGGTTACATCATACTGTTCGGTGGTGAAATTATATGTACTTGTACTGCTTACGCTGTTTAATGTTGTATCAAAGTTTTGTTCATTTATCAAACTCTCTGCTTCTTCATCATAATAATAAATATCTGTTACATTAGGATTTTCGCAAAGAGAATATATTTGATTTTTGTCAAGAGACAAAATTATATTCGGTGCATATTTGCATGAATATATTAAATTGTCATCATCTATGTTGAATGAATTAAAAATATTCGAGTTATTCTCTTCATACATTTTTGAAGAAATTTCTCTTTCTTCTTCAATAATAATTTCAGATTCATCCGCTGAAACTGCCGCATCAATTTTGCTTATTTTTTCTACATCGAAATTATTGACACTTGATGCTAAGAAATCCGTATCAATTATTTCGAGTTGTTCTTTAGAAAAACCGTTTTCTTTCATTAATGTCTTCTTGGTCTTTTCTTTTGCTTCATCTTGATTAATATCCTTAACCCAGACGGATACATCAACTCTTTCGCTGTCAGAGATTTCTTCCAATTTCTGTTCCAATGTGCTTTCTATCATAACTTCCGGCGAAGTCACAGTTGCATTAACAGGAAACGCTTGGGCTAAACCAACACTACCCAAGCAAAAAACTAATGTGCAGGATAGTATTGATTTGTATTTTAATGATGTTTTCTTTTTCATGTTTAACACCGTCCTTATTTTTAAATTTGTATTTGAATAATCTCACAAAAGCTAATGCTATAAAAATGTTTTTTAATATTATTCCTTATGTAAAACAAAATTCAAAACATTTTTAACTTGCGCAAATACATAATTTGCTCATAAATTTAGTCTAAGAAAAAATGAACCATCGGAAACACCTACTTTAAAATGTTTGTTAAAAATTTTATTTTTTTAATTGAACTTTTCTCATTAAAAGAATCATTACACTAATTACAATACCAAATATAATAGCATATCCTATATAATCCGGCTCTTCAAATTCAATTGCCGAGTTATAATTTCAAACTTTTAAGACATTCTTAATTACATCTTTTCCCGATTCTATAAGTTTTACTACAAAGCTACTATCTTATCCAGTTTGAGGATTACTTCACCAGCTTAGGCACTACTCAAAACCCAAATCAGAAAGATTTATATTGTACAATACGGTGTCAAGCTTATCTCCGCTATCTGGATCTTTATAGTCTAGCAGTATTGCTAAATGGTCTTTCATTTTTGACATGTTGATAATATAATACCTCTCGTCTTCAGTTTTCAAAGTTAATTTACTTCCCTGACTCTTCTTTATGTTAAAAAGATATAAAGATTTTCTATTGTCACCTAACTGATAAAAGAGCTTATAATTATCCTTTATTGTTTCATGGGACATTTCAAACGTTTCATCAATAGCATCTATTTTCTCAATACTGTCATCTTTGAAAAGTCCTAAATATCTGGTAACACTAAAATTTTCATAATAAAAGTAGCTATCAGTACAGTCAAAAAACAAAACTCCTTGTATTATTTCGTTTTCATCAGGAAAAATAGATGTTATACTATGTTTTTTCAACAAATTGAAATTATAATCATACATTTCTATTGATAAGGTTGGTGATTCATTTACATCATTTTTTAGGACCAATAGTGAAATCGTATTGTTTTCTTCATCAACTGAAAGATTCCTTATAGCTTCACCAACATTATTTTCATCATCGTATTTAACCCATTTTAGTTTTTTGATTTGTCCTGTTTTCGTATTATATTCCTCTATACTGCTTCCGTCCTTATTTACTTTAGCCATTAGGACACGGTTGTTGATTTGATCAATTGTACTATAGGGAAATCCCCCTGTTTCAGAGAACACTTCAGACATAACACAATGTTCCAAATCAATATCCATTAGCTTTAACTCTCTGTTATCATATGAAGTAATATCTCCTGTGCTGACAAAAAAATAAATATGATTATTAATATACGCTGTCTCCTGTGTTTGAAGTGACCATTCATTTATTTTTCCAAGCTGTACACTTTTATTATCATTGTAATTATAACAGTAATATTCCATTACAGTATTGGAGCCATCCCTATCGCTCCATTTAGAATAGACTATTCCATCGTCTATTTGCATAATATTACCGAAATGATAAATCTCACCTATAACTTGTTTCTTATTATATATAATAAGTTTTTCATTTAAATTGGATTCATCATTGCTAGGAACAATTGTCTTATCGTTGTTATTGTTTATAGAATATGTATCTTCATTGCATCCACCTAATTGCAACAAAAATACCATCATCACTAAAGCTATAATTCTATTTTTCATTTTACTCCAATACATTGGCTGGCTCATTTTCCTTTTTGAGCCAGCCGCTGACCATTTAAGTTAATTCAATCTTGCCTGACTATATTACCAAATTATATCTCTACAAACGCTACTTGCTACCGCTTTTGTTTTTAAATAATAGTATGGCCATCCTGATTGTTTGCCACCAAGTGGATCCGCAAATTGAATTTTAGATTTATCACTATAAATTGCATTTATAACAAGTCGATGTCCTCCTGTTGAATAATGCCAGTTACTTCCACTAATATTAACAATGGACATAAGACAAGGTTTCTTAGGTCCAGTAATTGTAGCATACAATTTATCGCACATATCAGTTTGACTTGGATTTGCAAACCTAGCATAGTAAAAGCTTTGTTTTTGATTCAAATAAGGTGCAATTTTAGTTGGGCTTGTTCCATCACTAGTTGTACCGAGACCATTTGCAATGGTGCTTTGAGAAGCACTACTGCCATTTATATATTGAAGAACACTTTTTACACTCGCGGGAGCACAATAATAATTGTTTATTTGCTGATACATCGTAAATGTTCCTGGAATAGATATTTTTGTAACAGCCTTTGTAGTGATTTGTGAATTTAATAATTTTTCTTCTTGTTCCTTTTCTTGAATTTTTAGCAAATCATCTTTACTCATACTATCAAGATATTCTTGCTCTTCTTTTTCAGAAAGATTTATTTCACCAGTAATTAATGGTTTTTTATTCAAGTCCTCTGTTTCTGCGTATGTAGTAAGTGAAAATGAAAATAACAAGGAAATCATTAATAAAACTATCATCAATTTCTTCACTTCAATCCTCCTATTCATGATAAAAATTATAATAACTTGTAGGTATCTTGTGTGATAAATTGTACATTGGAACCACCATTTTCCTGTAATTTTAATCTTAACATAATTGTTCCATTCGTAGTTGAACAGACAATATATTTATTTTTGCCGCACAAAACCATACGGCTAATATTTTACTGAATTAAGTCTACCTATAGAGGCTTTGTATATTTAGCTCTGATTTTATTCCCTATACCATAAGTGTTGTCAGCACCTACAAAAAATAGTTTATTTTGTTTTTCTTTTATTAATATATTCGTTAAGTTTTTTAGGCTCTTTTGGCTGATAACTGCCATACCACGAAGCAGTTCCAGAAGCTTCTTTTACTGCAATTAATGCTACCTTTGCAATAGTGCGTGCAATTAAATTTGTTTTTTTCATTTTTACAATCTCCTCAATTTTTAATATTATAAATGGCTCCAAGTTCTGAACTAATTTACTCACGAATAATCAAAAATAAGATTAATAATATAACCTAAAATCTTCCTTGATGTATAAGTCCGTTGTTGAGAACTCCCCATATAATCATTACAGCAACTACAAAGTCACTAATTATAATAATATTTAGTTTAAGCCCTATACCTATAAATAATAAAAAATAAACCAGAATATGAATTAAATAAACGACTACTGATTTTATCAAATACAATTTTCTTTCATATTCACTCAGCTTTTTATTGTCATTGTATACCGGAGAAAAAAGCACAATACTTAATAAACTAAAAATAATCAATATAACATTTACTATAACATAATCAAATATATAGCCTAAATACGTATTAAGTAACAGGGTAGTAACAACTATAATAGCAAATATTATATTACATCTTAAGAAAGACTTAGAATGAAATCCCCCTGTAAATCTTCTTAGAGACGAAAACGATATAAAGAATATCAAGCCGTTAATGAAGTCTTTAAACAATATACTTATAATCAGACAGATAAATAGATTAATAATAGATGAAATTATAAGTTCTGTTCCATAAACATATATATCTTTTTCTTCGTTTTTAATGATTTCCTGTCGCAAAAGAAAATCTGTTACACATTCTGATAGATAATGTTGCATAAATATGCTTCCTCGACAATTTCTATCAAAAGTATAACAGATTTTTTGGACAATATATTTAATTTGGGTATAATTAGTCGTTATTAGGGGATATTTGGAATTTCAAGCATAATATTTACATAAAAATAATCGTTTTCTTCATAAAAAGTAATAGCACCGCCATATTTTTTTACAATTCTTTTTACACTGTTAAGTCCGTATCCATGATTTTTAACATCCTTTTTAGTGGTTACAAGATTTGGATTTGTTTTTAAAACAGATCTTCTGCAATAATTCTGTATGTTAAGAATTGCGTACTCTCCTTTTTGTAAAATATCTATTTTCACTTCTTTTCTTTGCTCAGTAGAAAGTGCCTCTATAGCATTATCCACAAGATTTCCAATGAGGATTAACAAATCATCACATTCAACAAACCTCAAATTTGTATTGCAATTAACAATTAAATTTATTTTATTTTCCTTTGCTTTTGCGTAAACGATATTCAATATGGCATCGAGATATACATTTCCCGTTTTATACATATGAGCTGTAATTTTTATATTGTCATTAATATTATTACAAACTTTTTTTGCTTCAATATAATTCTGTTCATCAATTAGTGTTTCAATACATAAAAGTTGATTCTTAATGTTATGCTTGATTGCAGAAACCTCTCGTATATATCTTTCGGAATTTGCTATTTCTAACCTATATATTTCCTTTTCTTTATTTGCAACCAAGTTTTCTTTCTGCAACGCATAATTATTTGATATATTTTTAATCAAATAAAAATTCATAAAAGTAAAACAAATAATAATTATCGAAACAAGTCCTAGAATTATTCGGTTAGAGTTTGGCATTGAAGCGTTTGACGATACTAAAAATGTTAATGTAGCAACAATGATACCTGCAACCGGCATTATAAGCGACAAAAACACATTCCTTAACCTCATCATATGTAACTGTTCTTTGAACAAATGATATATCAAATATAAAATAACCACAAAAATCAGATTAGATAAAATTACATATATATACCTGTATGTTGTGCTCTCAGTCATAAGGTAATTGTAATCACAATTAATAAAAGCAGAAAAGAAGTAATTTAGCCCAAAAGAAATAACCGCATACAACACATTCAACGACAATGGAGTTATTATTTTTATAAACAATCTGTCTTCAAAAAACAGTACACAATATGGTATCATAATTGCAAAAAATACAATTGTTTCGATATAAGCAAATGAAATATACAAATAATTTATTAATGTAATGGACAAAAACATCAAAGTAACAGCAGAGCAATAGGAAATTCTATTTGTTATTTGTTTTTTGGAAGGAGTTAAAAACTTATAGCAAAAGGTTACGAACATCATTCCCTGAAACAAATTCACTAATAACTCAAAAATAACATTTATACTATCCATTTAAACAAACAGTCCTTTTCATAAAAGCTTCTTTTATAATATTAACCTTATTCCTGCTTATAGGAACGGTTTCATTGTTGTTTAACAAAATAGATTTATCATATATTTTGCAAATTCCATGGAGGTTTACAATGTACCCCTCATGGCATCGAATAAAACCGTATTTTGATAGTACTATCTCATAGTCTTTCAAAGAAGATTTAACAGAATACTTTTCAGAAGCAGTGTGAATGTATGAGTAATTCTTTAATTTTTCGATAAAAATGATATCCGAAATTTTCAATATGATATCCTGTCTATTTGTACGCAATTTAATTGTTTTGCTCTTATCTTCAACTATCTTTGATAGTTTTGCGATACAATTACGCAAAACAATTTCATTATTAACATCGGATTTTCTAATAAATGAATATGGAATACTGTTTAATGCCTCAAAGACAAGTTCATCATGACTGGTTACAAAAATAAAATAAGGAAACTCAGATTCAAATTTTAGCTCATTTATTTTTTTGGCAATGGTAATTCCATCAATTAGTGGCATCTCAATATCAAGAAAAATCAGGTGATATTTATTATAATTCTCCAATACACTATATCCGTTAGAAAATTTGTCAATTAAGTGTTTTACCCCTAACGAATTACAACAATTATCAATTATATTAATCAAAGTGTATATAAATATCGGTTCGTCATCTACAATCGCAATATTTATCATACTACTCACCTACCTTATATTATTTCCGTCAGTTAACATTGTCTTAATATATCCATTTGAGCTATATTGTGATTTAATGTCTATACATTTTCATTTTAGCAAAAATGTATAAAAATTTCAATATATAAATAGGTTCATCACGATTTTTTGTGGGATGGTGAACGGACAGAAGGAATAGAAAGATAGCGAATCAAGGTGAAGAAAAAGTCGTCGTCACGGTAACCGTAGCCGATTCGTTTAGCGACCTTGATCGTGTTGTTGAAGCCTTCGAGCTTGCCGGTGCTGATTGAGTAGATGGCATGGGCAGTTAAGCCGGGGAACCGTTTTCCTTTTTGAACTGCAAACCGTACCAATGCGGGAATCTCACTTTCTTTCGCCGCCTGAAACCATTTTGTCCATCCGATGACTGCTTGTTGGTAATCTGTCAGTTCATAAAGTCTGCACATTTCCTCTTTCATAGCATAACAAACAGCAAGGTCGTGGTGATCTTGCAGAATAGATTGTAATTGCTCGGTTTTATTGTCGGAGAGTTTATCTGAGTTAATGAGTAATGACCAACGCAGCTTCTTGAGTTGGCTGTATTCCTGCTTTTCCGTTTTAGCTTCTTGTTTAAGAGATTTCATAGTTTCCTTGTCGGTATCATCCGAGATATCGGCAAGGATTTCTTTTTCTTTGGCTTTATGCCTGCGAGCTTCATCCAGACGAACAACGCCGAGAACATCTCTGCCAAATTGCGACTGCATATGAAACCGATCATATACAATCCGTGCTTTGGGCAAATGCTTTGTTACAAGCTTGTTGTAAGATGCGTTCATGTCCATCGCTACCGCGATGACTGCTGACAAGGAGTCGGAAGGCACATCTTCAAAGAACTTTTCAAAATCCTTCATCGCTCTGCCTTTTCCGACCCATAAGATATCTCCCTGCTCCAGATCCATCACGCAGGTTGCTTAACTATGTCCTTTATGGATTGCAAATTCATCAACAGCAAGTATCCTCGGCTTGTAGCCTTCCTCTCTTAACATTTTTCCCTTTTCTAAATTGACTCGTCCATAATCTCTCGCTGTACTTTGCGAATCGTGTCCCAGTGAATACCGGTCAATTCCTGTATTGCTTTGATGGACATTTTTTGCTGCAAAAAAGCCCTTGATCCAGTTTGCTGCTCGGTATGTTATCCGTGTTCTGGGATATTTGAAAGGTATTTCTTCTGTAAATGTTTCGTGGCAACAGTTGCATTGATATATATGGATAAAGAAGTTCCATATGTGGGTAGTACCTCTCTGTATTGGAATATCTCTGAGTTTGACTTGTCCGTTTTCATAAATATATACACTGCCTCAACAATAAGGGCACCGAACTGTCTGCGTTGACCTTACGCTCTCCAAAAACAGTACGCTTTTATCTTTATTAGGGCTGATTCCTATATGTGTTCCTTTAAATCCTTGACTTTCAAATTCAACTTTGATATCATCTAAATAGAGCATAGGTTTCTCTCCTTCATTGTTTGTCTCTTCAACTACAATTTCGGAGCTTCCTATGCTCTTTTTCAATATTTATTTTTGATTATCCCATATTTTTCCGTGATGAGGGTATAACTTGTTACACAAATTCATCTATAATACTATAAATAGCAATGCAAAACCGAATATTAAAAGCTGAAATAATTAATGAAACTTTACTGCATTTATTTTATATAGTAAACTACTCTTACCACCCTTTTCGCGGTATCGTTGTTCGGTTTCAATTAGTCCAGCCTTCTTTAAATCTTTAACAGCTCTACGGACTGTGGCAGGCGACAGCTTTATGTCGCCTGCTATTTTGTTTACTGAGGGCCAGCATTCGCCGTTTTTATTAGCTCGGTCGTGGAGGTAGGTATATACGGCAACGGCTCGGTGAGGCAAGTCCATTTGATACAGAAAAGTTAATCTACTCATTGTCCAGCACCTCCTGAGGTGGTCTTTCGGTTCTTATGACTACTTTTCTTTGCTTGTCTGCGTTCTGTTCAACGCTTGAATTTTCGGGTTCTTCTGTTGGCTCATCTTGCTGTTCAGAATTAAAAAAATCTTGGCTGTCGTTCTGCTCTGCATTAGGAGAGGTTTTTAAGTTTTCATTTTTCTTCTTTTTCTCACCGTTTGCTTCATCAAAATCCGAGTCAGTTACAGGACTGTATGCTTGAATTATGTTGTTGAACAACTCCGAACGATTGGCATAGTGGACTTCACGGTTTCCGTTCTCCTTGACCTCATACTTTTCTTCAAATTTAATATCCCATTTGAAGAACAATTTAAGTTTTACTTTCATCGGATAAAAGCCAGTTTTCATAACAACAAATGTGCCTTTCGAAAGTGACTTCAGCTCATCGGGAGTCATCAAAGCTCTTTCTATCATCTGCAAGGATTGCGACGGATCGTTTTTGCTCCTGCTTACAGAGCCTGACATAACAGTTCTTGAACCGAGTGCTTTTGATAGGACTTCCGCACTTGTGCTGTTTGGAGCAAAGCCGCCGAAAATGGTCAGCTGTGTGTTATCTATGATAACATCAGCACCCTCTTTGCCGTAATTTTTCTCAAGTTGTGCGAAGGATTGAATTATTGGCACTATCTGTAACCGCCTTGAACGGGAGGCAGAGAACATCATCTCTGCCGAATCAATCTTCGGCAAAGTGCCAAATTCATCGCAGAAGAACACACAGCGGTTTTTCAGTACACCTCCATTTTCATCTGCAACTGAAAGTATTTCTCGGTAAAGCTGTTGGATAATCAGCGAAACCATAAAGAAAGTGTTGGGGTTTTCTTCGGGCATTACAATGAATATTGCACACTTTTCATTACAGAATTTTTCAGCGTCTATTTCTGTATCAAAACACAAAAGCTGTTCAAGCTCAGAGTCAAGAAATGCATTCAGCCTTGAAAGTGCCGTACTCATTACGCTTGACATAGCCTGTTCAGCTGTGTTGAGAGCCGCCCCTGCAAACCACTTTGCCTTGTGGTCATCGGGCAGATAGTCCATAAGAAGCTGAAACTGATTTTTCCCTTTCTTTCCTGTTGGTGCGAGTAGTTCCTGAATGATTTTGAATACCGAAACAATGTGGCGTTCTTCAGGTTTGCAAAACTCTGACACAAGTAAAATTGTTGCTGTGAGAAGTCCCTCGGCGGCATCATAAAAATATGCATTTTGACCGAATGATGCCGAGTCCATACCGGAAAGAATAATTGTTTTTGAAATGATTTTTGCATATTTTTCTGCCCTCACCTTGTAAACAAGATGTTCGGGTTCGGCTTTGTATAAGTCCATATATTTGTTTACGAGGTGCAGAAGATTGTTACCATGGGAGCGTGTGGGATTACGCAAATCTATGACTGAAATTTTGTAGCCGTAATACTTTTCTGCAATCGTTCCGTAGTTGCGAACAATATCGCCTTTGGTGTCGGTTGATAAAAATGACATACCCGTTGCACAGGCATATTCAATGCATGGATATAACCAATAGGCGGTCTTGCCGACACCGGCCGCACCAATCATCAGAGCGTGAACATCTCCTGTATCAACCATTGCGGTTGTTCCTTTTCTACTGTTCTTGCAACCGACAACTATTCCTTGTTCAGTTGGTCTGCTGTCAGGATTTGTACGCCATTCATTTGGTTTAAAATCAATTTGCTTGTAGGTTTTCTTGATTTCCTTTTTTGTCGCCCAACGAGCCGTACCATGCTGACCTTGTCCGACCGTCTTGTTCTTTATGCGGTTGAGGGAATAGTAATTTCCGACCGTAGAAATAATTATGAACAAGGCAAACATTGAACCTGCAACAATAATCAGAGTTATAACACTTGACGGCATATTTCATCAGTCCTTTCACCGTTTAAAATATCATCATTCCAGTCTTTATGGATAGGAATGAGGATTTCGCTTTTGATATTCATTGAGTTTAATTTATCGGCTATCCGTTTGTTTGCTGTCTGTCCTGCCTCGTCATTGTCAAAGCAAAGAAACACATTTTTAATATTTGGATTGTCTTTAAGACATTGAAAAAGCACCCTGTCCGAAACGGAACAGGATGCCGCATAGCTGTGTTCTTGCCAGTTTTCTTTGTGCATTGAAATGTAGGAAAGCATATCAATCGGTGCTTCAAAGAGATAAATTTTATCGCTTGTGCCGTGCCAGTGAAAACTGAATTCGGGTTGACTTCCTGCAGCATTTCCTTTGTACGGATTGTTCGTCACAGTTCCTCGCTTGTGGGCGTGGCGAGGTTTACCGTTTGAATCGTAGCCGACAAAGACAGCGTTGTGAAAATCTGACGATTCATAAATCATTTTCCGCCGCACGAACTCATACAAAACATCTTTATCAATACCACGAGTCAACAGCAGATAAGAAAAAACTCGGCTCATTCTGTCATTCCTTGGTGGCAATTTAAAGGGTTTATGCTCTTTTTCTATGGGCGGTGATGTTATGATTTGACTGCCACCGTTATTCAAAAGCATTTGAACCGCTTCGGCATAGTCCTTGTTGTAAAATTTGCGAATGAAATCAATCGCATCACCGCCTTTTTGTTCGTACTGATGATACCAGAGATGACCTCTGATTGTGACCTTTTGCGAACCGTCAAGCCATTCATATTCCGAACCTGATTTCTTGACTTTCTCGCCTTGATGGATTAAAAAATTAGCAAGGTCTGTTCGCCTTGCCTGTTCTCGCTGTTCTTTTGTAAAATGAATGTAGGTTGATATTTTAATCACTTCCTTGTATATATTTTTCTTTTCTGCTGTAATATCTTATAGTTGGTAGTTCTTCTCTTATCACTGTGACAGGAGGCACCTATCAACCTTTGGGTGCAGTTTCCCCTTGGCGGTGTGATGATTTTTTGATAGACAATTTCCTATATATATGGTAAGATAATTATAAATAATCGATCAAAAATTATAAATTTCAGGAGGTTAATCCTATGACAAAGGAAGAATTATTTGAGCCAATAACGAAGAAATATAATGAACTAAAACTTGCATTACAAGGAACAGATATAGATAAAATAAGAGAACTTACTTTAGAAGTTCATGCTATGGTGCATCCTGCTGAAATTTCTGGAAGAACTGAAAAAACTATTGCAGATTATGTTTTGGATTATATGTTAAGAGGCAATCAAAATGAATTAGTGCCCAGAGAGGATTATGATGTGGATTTACATTACGCAGGCACTAGAACCGTTCCTTTGTGTTGGCAATTTTGGCATACATATCGAATTGAAGATTTAGTAAGCAATATTTTAATGGCAAATCAAAATCAAATATTCAATGAAGAATGGCAAAGAAAAATTGGTTCACCTATTACAGATACAGGCAATGCTTTGGAACTTGATGAAGCAATAGCGTTTGGAAAAGAGATAAACGTTGAAGCTCTTCATGAATATATGCTCGCAGTTGGTAAAAACACACGTAATATATTAGGAAATCTAACATTAGTACAGATAAATTCAATGGTACCGGAAGAATGGGTAATGAGAATATTAGAAGAAGGTGGAGTAACAACAGATTTTCGCTCGGTATGGTTATTAGTATTTTGGGGAAGGTTAACAATGGGAGGTATGATTTTAACTCCAATGACTGACCATCATATGATGCATTTACCTCCATGTTTAAACAATTTACCGATATTAGATTGATTTAAAGAAAATCCCTTTTGCCAACTTTATTCATTAAATCTGTGATTACATTTTTAAACCCTGAGCTTGTTTCTTATCATTTATCTTCTGCTGAAGCTTTTTATCCGTTCTTTGCACTTTCTGCTTTTCTTCAAAACGGAGCTGATTTTGAATTATGTTGCAGAGGTAGCGCAGGAGATAAAGGGAAGAAACTGCAACACTGTTTCGGTTGGTTTTAATTGAATAATGAGGATACAGAACACCTCTGCCTGAATCAAAGACTGATTCGACAGAGGTGTTTTCTTCATATTCAAAGGGATTTAAAACAGATTCTTCGTCCGTATTCTCTCTTTTCTCAACCTCATCTTCAGTGAGATTTAGTTTCAACGCTTCCTTGATTATTGCATTTTTGATTGACTTGAATTCCTTATTATCAACCAATGGAATACGCTCGGGCATTTCATCCGTGTAGGTGCGGATTGTATTTTCCTTTTGCTCATACCAAAGGACATACAGCTTTTTGATTCTATCATCATTTGCAAGCTCATCAACAATTGAATCAACGATGGCTTTTACATCGGGTTTCAGATAACCGTAGACCTTTTTGCCTTTCGATTTTGAAAGTCTGTCGGCAAGTTCCAACAGCTTATGCTGAATTGATGCACTAATATATATTTCAGAGTTAATCTTTGAAACCAAATCCTCTACAATTTCACGAGCCTCGGCTCGGAGTTTATCCATGTGTTCGGTTTGTTTCTGATAGATACTTATCAAGTCCTGACGGAAGATTACCTTTGCAAGGTTTGACTTTATGTTTTCAATGCCTTTTTCAGTCAGATACGCTTCGTTCGGCTTTGTTGAATATGCAATCATATGAATGTGCGGATGATGTCCCTCGTTATGAAACGCCGCATACCATCGGAAATTTTCGGGAGCGATTTTCATATTTTCCGCTATCATATTTCTTTGTGAGCGAATGAGATTCATCCAAGCTTTTGCATTGTTATAGCCCAGCCGTTCCGCATCTTCTCGCTTTAGAGAAATGATATGCGTCCACACATTACTCTTGCTTTCTGCAACCTCTTTCTGCACATCAGATAAAACTATCGGCACACCGCCATCGGTAAATAAGCCGTGTGAAGATATTTTCTCAACCCTCGGTCGCTGTGCGATGTAGCTTACATATTTTTCTCGGTCGCCGAATAACTCTGCGTGAGTTTCAGCAATCCGCAAAATCAATTCATCTGCATTACCTCTGTTCGGCTTATCAAGATAATCCTGATACTCATACAAGTCCTTTGAGTCAGGATAATCTATCAATAATTTATTGATAATCTTTTTCTGAACCGAAGTCGCTTCCATAAACTTTTGTGTGCTGTCAGCCATTTCAACTCCGTCACGAGTAGCAATGTATGAAACATAATTTCCGATATGAGTTTTGGAATTCGGTTTGATGTAGGGCGATTTCATAATAATTTTCGGCATAGCTTACCCTTTCTGAAACCTGACTGCATCATCAAACTTATATTTACCGCTGTTTCGTTTGACCTCGTCAACACATATTTTTCTTAAGTCCCTCAGCTGACCTTCTGTAATATCATTGGTCGCCGCAACAACATGCATAAGCATTGCAAGCTCAACTCCTTGCTTGAATAGCACCCTTGCGATCCTGTCCTCGGTATCAAGAATTTCTGAACTGATGACAGATTCAAGTGCAGGAGTAAGCACTTTACTTATGTTCTTTGAATTTAGCCACGCAATGTAAAATTCTATTGCATCAGATATGAATTCGCTTCGTGATGTTGCGTTGGTTCTTGAGATCGCATTGTCACAGGCTTCAAGTAAATCCTTACCTATATACAGTCCTATTCTTTTTGAGTCGTTGTCCATTTTTCATCTTTCCTTTCGGTAACACTTGGAGTATTCAGAGAAAACCTCATCAAAACGGCAAAATCGGGCAGTTCGGAATACAAGCGGTAACACAATCCGAAAAATGTAACACCTTTGAAAATCCCCGAACGGCGTTGCCGGTCGGTGTGTTTCGGCGAATCCGTGCTTGCACGGAATACGCCTTTATCCTGCTTAAAATTCCACCCTTAAAAAAACTGCCCGAAATACCGTAACTTCAATTTTTCACACCTTGCCGCAAACTGCCCTGTTTCGATTTTTATTTGGTTTCGGATACTTTCCCGGCTTCTCCTTTAAAAGCCGACACAGGGCGAATGTGGCGAGAACACCACCGCTATTCTGCTTTTATTGACTTACCGTTTATCACTTCAAAATTGCACTCTGTATAGGACAGTGCGTACTCCTTGACTTCACGGTTCAGAATATCGAACATTGATTGTTCAATACTTCGAGGGGATAACTTGATTTCATCACTTAATGTGTCATAGCAAATCCATTCTTTGCTCTCGGGTTTGTCCTTTACAAGAATATCAAATCCGAGGAGCATCTTATCGGGAGTAGGAAATACAACAGCGTTGATTTTTACACAGCCGACTGTGAGTGAAGCAAAAAGAGTGTCGTGCTTGTCCTTTGGATTTTCGGAAAGTAATTTCTTAACTTCGTTTACCGACAGATACATTTTGAAAATATATTTTTCGGCGAGTTGCTTTTTCAATTTCTTTCTCTCATTCATAAAGCCATACCGCCCATTCCCTTATTTTCATCTTCATCAGGTGAATCAAACAGATTGTTCTGTTCAAGGTTTTCATAGAACTTTTCTGCACTGTCAGTCACCGCATCATTTAGAATTTTCAAGTCAAAACCGCAGTCCTTGTAACCCTGCGATACTGTATCGTAGTAGCTTGCGCTGGGCAATCCGAACTGCTGCCTAAGATTCATAATGTAAACCATTGCAGTCAGTTCCGAACCGTTATTCAATTTCACAGGTAAGTCCTGCTTGAAGTAGTGAGAGGGATAGTCCTCGTAGCGGTCAAGGAGTTTTTCATCTCTCGGCTGAAGTTCCCACAGTGCAACGGGAACGGACTTACCAATACAAGGTGCGATTGTTGCATAGGAGCAGTGAGGCATACCCTTGAACTGCAATTTGTAATTTTCTACCACGCCCTTGCCGCCAAGCTTTGCTGTGGGGCAACGATATTTCATCTGTTTAAGATTGAGGTTACTGCCATAGGCAATGTATAATTTTTTACTCATAAGATTTTTCTCTCCTTACATACTCATAACAAAACCCGAATCATCATTCTGCTCATTTGCAGTTTCAGATTCGGGTTCGTTGATATTTATATTTTCATTTGTATTTTGAACTGTATCGTTCAACTGTGCGGCTCGCTTTTGAGCAAGTCTTTCCTTTTGCTTTTCAGCCTGTACAGGATCTTTCCACGCAATGTTGCCATCAAGATTTTTCAGCATATGATGACGAGCTGTCTTGAACTCGTCACCGATTAAGCCAAGTCGGAGCAACCAAGTACGAAAAGTATATTTTTCATTATCTGACTGAGTTTTAGCGTGTCTTGCAGACTTCTGAATTAAAGCCTGATGACTGATTGCAAGGCATAGTTGAATCGCACTTTTGACCTCGCCTGCGTGTAAGGTTGAATTAAAAAGACGAAATTCAATCGTACCCTTGTAGAACACGCTGTGAAGATTCAAAGCGTGGTAGCGTGTATCGTCATAATGTCGGTAACTGTAATCCTCGCCGTCATACCACATTGACTTGAATTGTTCCATAGACATAGGAGGACGGTTATTGATTTCATCAAGAAAGCGAGTGTCCATCTTCTGGCAGTAATGTTCACGGGAAACATTTACTTTCAATGCCTTGTATAGCAAGTCCTCTTTCGCCGCCATAATGTTTACGATATTGCGAAGTGTATTCGGTGTATGTCTTGAAGCATCTATGTGACAATGCAGACCGCAGCTTGAGTTGACTCTCGCTCCTGCGCCACGAAGCTTTCTGACTAACTCCTGTATCGTTTCTATATCGTCATAGTTGCAAATCGGAGTGACAAATTCAACCGAGTACAGAGAGCTTGCATTCTGTCCCGAACGGTTTTCACATCTAACGCTTGCGTCACGCATAATCTTCCACATCCTGCCATCATTATCACGAACAGAATAAGCATCATAACAACCGCCGACATGAGTGGAGTCTGTATGAAAATAACCGGCAACCACTTTCGCCGCCGTACTGCGAGTGATGCCGGTCATTTCTATTTCTATTCCGAAGTTTTGATTTTTCAAGTTACCACCTCGGTATTTTCTTCCTGTGGCTTTGGCTTTTTAGGCTTGGGTGTTTTTACCTGTGAATCTTTCATATCAATGAACTCCCTGACATTTGCAGGGACATATTTTGCGTACAGAGCGTCCACAGATTTTTCAAGTTCTACCTTGAAATCCAAATCACGCTGTGACATATACAACTTGATTGCAGACAACTTTTCATCATCGTACATAATGCTTACGCTTGTTTTCTTCATAAAAAATCACCTCGTCAGTTCTTGTTGCTTTGATTTACATATTTAATATTCGGTATTTTCAACCACTTTGTCCAGCCTCGTCCTGATAGTTTAGTTTTAACAACTCCGTAAGCGGTGCCTTGTGCTTCGATAACTTCTCCGTTTCCAATATACACACCTATGTGACCGTCCATCCAGACAGCAAGCCCGGGTGTTTCCGGCATACTTGAAATCGGACCACTTTCTGTAACATTGTTCCAAATAGAATTTGCACCGCAATCCGTAAACCCGTTTGAGCCTGCGACAATTTCTCCGCTGTCAGCGTTGTACCAAGCGTAGGATTTTATCAAACCTATGCAATCACAAACTCTCTTGCCGAGCCACTTCTCTCCGACCTGTCGCATTTCACCGCCTGCCTCGTTATTTCCGGGAAACAACGACGCCTGTTGGTCGAGATATTGTTTTGTGCAGACCTGACCGTAACCGCCATACACATAACCCCAGCCGTTTTTGTATGCGTTCTCGCACCACTTGACAAGGTCGAGATTGTTCTTCGTGGTCTTGTCAGTAAAGCCTGCGGTACTGATTTCCGCACCCTTGATTGACTGCATCATCTTTTGGAACTCGTCATACTTTATCTCCGTTCCGAATTTCTGATTGACAGCTTTTATCAAATCCTCATCAGACTGATTCTTCTTGAAACAGGAAACGAAGCTTTTTACAAAGTCCTTGTCCTCTAATTTATCGGACAAGGAAAACAGATAGATAACCTCCGCTTGTGTATTGTAGTCGGACAGCTTTTTGCTTTTGAGTTGATTTTCAACCTCTGTCATCGTGTTGTTGATAAGCTTTAGATTTTTCATCTGCTCTGCAGAAATATTTTCTTGTATGGACTGATTCAGCTTGTCTGTGTCAATATCCATACTGCCGTTAAAAATTGACACAACAGCAATAATCGGCATAACCACAATTATGATTATGCCAATAACGATACCGCCTATTGTTTTTATGACCTTTTTATCCGTGAGCAGAGAAACTGCTATTTTCTTTAGTGCCGCACCTATGGTAGCACTCACAAAATCACCTCCTGAACGCAAAAAATCCGATTGACTTTCATTTAAGAAAACCAATCGGATTTTATTCTTTGATTATGTGGCAAAACGGAAAGACAAACCGATTTTTAACATTCTCCATTCCATTCTGCCATAAATTCACTTAAATAAGATTTCATATAACGATCTCTATGTTCAGCGATTGTTTTTGCAGTTTGAGTGTTCATCATATCTTTCAATAAAAAAAGTTTTTCATAAAAATGGTTAACTGTTGTTGATATATGCTTAGAATACTCTTCTTTATTCATATCTTTTTTTGGTTCTATATCTGGAAAATAAATTTCTCTATTATGACTACCACCATAAGCAAATGCTCGTGCAATGCCGATTGCACCAATAGCATCTAATCGATCAGCATCCTGAACACATTTTCCTTCTATCGAAGAAGGAACAATTGTATCTTTACCTGCAAACGATACTTCATCAATAATTGTACAAATTCTATTTATTATAATCTCATCAACTTTATGGGATTCTAAAAATTTAATAGTTTTATCTTTATGTTCATAAGTTAAAGGAGATAGTTTTTTATCGTCAACATCATGTAGTAAAGAAGCTAATTGCACAATTAATATATCTGCCTTTTCTTTGCAGGCAATATTAGTTGCCGTTTTATAAACTCTCAAAGTATGAAAGACATCATGTCCGCTATAATCATTTTCAAATATCTTTTTAACATAATCAATAGCATCATCAATAATTGACATAATAATCACCGTTATTTTAAATTTATTAATATGTTGTTTTACAATTATCATATCACCATTAACGAGCTTTGTCTATAAACAATTTTATCTTCCGCCTGCGGATCCAAAAATCTCAGATTTGTATTCGGGAGCCTGAACAAGGAGCAAATACCTTTCGTTTCCGCACCTATACAGACAAGTGCCACGCTCACCAAATTTGATTAAGGCATACTCGTTTGGTTCTACCATTAGCGCATCTTCAAAGTCTTTCGGATTGATGTTGCCGGGGAAAAATAAGAAGTGATGAGTAGGAATTGAGAACAGGGGTTTTGTGTACTCCTTAACGCTCGGAATCAGAAAATCGTCTATGTTCTGACTGGCTAAAATCACGGCTGAGTCCTTTTTGCGGACACGCTTCATTGCGTTGCGTATATACTCAATTGCTGTGAGATTTGAAAGGAACAAATATAGCTCGTCTATTGATGCAACGGTGTTTCCCTCACCTAATAACTTGTTGGACATATAGGAAAGAATGTTGAACAGCATTGCATCTTTGAGTCTTTTATTAGTATCAAGCAATCCCTTAACCCCGAAACAGAGGAAACTGTCATCGGTAATGTTGGTGTGACCGTTGAAATACTTTGATTCTGAACCTACACACATACTATGAATACCCAGACAAACCTCCTGCAAGATTTCTTCTGTATAAAGATACTTTCGCTTGTGGTCGTAGGTCATATATTCTTCCTCACACAAGTCGTAAAAATCACTCATCACAGGAAAGTCCGTAGGCTTTTTTGTGCTGTAATCGGTTGTGTCGGTTATGCCGAATCGTGCGTACAGCTTCATAATCAGAATTTCTATTGTATCAAGCTGTGCGTCCGTGAAATCCTTGTAGGTTCTGAAAAAGTCTTTCAAGAACGCAATGTGCTGTGATAATCGGGTAACACGCTTGAACGGTTCGGGTGTTTTGGAGTCAACTTCTTCATTTGCATCACCCCAATCCTTTGGTTCTAACGGATTGATTTTGTATTTGCCCGACATAAAATCAATGTAACAACCGCCGAGGGCATTTGTCAAATCCTCATACTCCGCTTCGGGATCAAGGCATACGATTTTCTTTCCGTTTTCTCGGATGTTTGTCAAAATCAATTTGAGCAGATAACTTTTGCCCTGACCGCTGTTTCCGAGAATAAGGATGTTGCTCGTTGTCTTATCCTCTGTTCGTCTGTCGAAATCAACGAGAATATTAGTGCCGTACTTATCTCTGCCGATATACAAGCCGTTAGGGTCTGTCTTACCACTGAAATTAAACGGGAACAGATTTGCAACTGATGAGGCAGGCAATACACGCTCATATAGACTGCCGAACTGATTACTGCCAATAGGATTTACAGACAGGAAGCCTTCTTTCTGTCGTAAAGTCAGACGGTCAACTTCAATTTTTGACCGTGTCAGCTCCATTGCAATATCGGTTTGCAACTCCTTCAATTTCTGCTTACTCTTGGCTTTAAGCTCAACGAACACCGAGCAATGGAGCAACGCCTCTTTGTTCTTCCTCAGATTTGCCATAAGAGTGACAACATCCTGTAAGTTACCCTGTGCTTCAATCGTTTCGTTTACATCATTACCGCTTGATTTAAGCTTGTTTTTGCGTGTGGCATTCTGTATGATTTTACGCTGTTCCATACTCTCAACAAGTCTGTGATATATGCGGAGAGTTACTCCGTTTCTGTCTGCAAGCTGTGAGAGAATCGCCTGTTCTTCAGTTGACGGCGGATATTCTCTGACTGCCCACACACTGCGGTATGAGTCGCCGACAATGTAATAATCGGTGAAGAACTTTATCGTTGACGGCAGAATCATATCAAAGAAATCTTTGGTGTATATTTCTTCTGCCTGTTCGGGTGTGAGCACCTTTGGTTTTCTATTGAGCAATTTCATTTTCTAACCCCCTTAATTTCGTACTGCCAACACAAGTATGCGGTCATTTTGATTATCACCGTAACAGGTTGAAAGCGTTAATATCTGCTGACCGTAAACAGGTGTAATTCCTGTGTCGTATATGGATTTCTCTTTTGCATATTCAATTCTTGAGTTATAGCTTTTTTCCGTTCCAACTGTTGTGAATCTGTACCAATCATCATCGGATTTTACTTTCATAACAGAAAAGACGGAGTAAGCAAATGCCCCGTCTTTCGTTTCGAGCACAACTGTCGGATGTTCCGTAAAATAAGAATAATCGGTATAGTTGCAGAGGTCTGCAAACATTGTGCCGTTGTTCATATGATGTCCGTAGATTATGAGATTGGTATTGTCGGATGAACACCTTGCATCAAGGAATGGTGTACCGCTATAACTGTACTCGCCGTAAAAGTTTTTGTTCAGATACTTCTGCGGATTACTGGGTGTATGCATAACTGGATAGTTTATGTTTGTTCCTGATATGCTTATCCAGCCGAAGCATTCGGAATTCATTGAAATAAGCTCTGATATTGAATGAGGTTCGTAATAGGTCGTGTAATACACTGTTTGTTCAGCCTGAACTTCATTATCAAAATCGCTGACTTTTAATATATTTGGCTTTTTAATTCTTTCTGTTACAGTATCTGTATTCGTTGTTTCCTCTGTAACGATTTCTGCAAGCTGTCTGAATGCTTCCTTTTCCTTGTTTTCGGTGTACATCCGTGAAAATATTGAAATCAAACAGGCAATTATAATTACAGAAAATATGCCTATCACAATTCCCGTTTGGATTTTTCCTTTATGCTTCTTCATTTTCCACCTCCGAAATATACTGTTCGCCGTCATAGTCGGGCATCAAATCGCCGTTCATACTCGCCTCAAAGTAGATTGCAAGAAACCGCTTGATGTCTGCTTTCTTCATTCTTGTAACCTCAAAGCCCTGATCGGATATGATTTTTTCAACTCTGTTTGCTTTCTGCAAAACATTTTCTGATTTTGAAGATTTACACCTTGCTATGAACAGAAACTGCCTTGCGGTTGAGGTTTCAGTCTGAATACTGTCGAGAAAGTCAAGATCTTTAGCAAGAATTTTTCTGACCTTATCATTCTGTTCAGCTTCAATTCTGCCTTTGATATAACTTTTATTTGTATCGAAACACTCGCAGAAATCGGTACAGGTAATTTCAATATCCGGCACAGCAGAAAGTACCATCATCAGGTGCCGCACCTTGATTTCAATATTCGTATGCGACAGAACAGAAATATTTGTCGGCTGAACCATATAGAAGATAAGATCTTCCTTGCCGACCTTCAAGCCGTTTTTCGTAAAGGTTTTTATACCGAGCAAGTCCTGAATCGATTTGCCTTTTTGTTTTGTTTTCTTCTGCTTGTTTTTCATTTATTTGCCCCTTTCTGCCCAGAAATATATCTGTTGAGTTGAAATAAAATACTTCACAGCATAGCGGATAAAATCAAGAATTGTTGTATCTTCAAGCCTTATTGACAAAAACCCGAAGCAAAGTGTCACTGCAAGCGGTACTATTATCCTCGTCTGTGCAAGTATCAGTATTGATAACAAAAGCGCTATGCTCATAATTGCAAAATCACGCAAGCTCCACAGCCACAGATTGGCGGTAGCTTTGAGATTTTGCGGATATAAATAAGTGGTCATAATCTTTAAATTCCTTTCGTCTTAAATCGGAGCAAAGTTCTAACAAGCTTGTTTGATTAGAACTTTGCGATAGATTGCAACTTGTGCCAAGGAGCATTGCGCCTCTGCTTTTTAGCGGAAATTTTACGCTAAAAAGCAGTAAGGTTCTACGCAACATAAGTGGAGTAGAACATTGGCACTAAGTTATTTAGCCGCTTTCGCAACACTTCTCGTCAGGTTCACGGCAGTAGTGGTTGCGTGAACAATGCTTGTCATATTCACCTTTACGCTTGAATCAAGACCGAACTGCTGTGCAATTCTCGGAACTTCGTTTGATGCAAGCATTATTCCAAGTCCTAAAAGCATATTGCCGGGGAATGTCAGCAAACCGAGGAACAGAAGAGTTGTCTGCATAAATGCCGTCAGACAAAGTGCCGCTATCTGTTTCATCCACTGATTGAAGCCGTCCTGATATCCTCTCGGAACGCTGAACATATACAGCGAACCTACCGCCATCTGAATGAGCAGAATTCCTCCACGCTTGATGTTCGCAAAAAAGATTTTTATTACGCAGTAGGCAAAGGCTATCATACATAGCAAATTGAGAAGTCCGAATGTTGTTTGTATTGATACTGAAAAACTACCTTCTAAAACACTTGTGCTTTGTCCTGCTAAATCAATGCTTTGCTGTCCTGCCATTATAGATGACAAGTCCTTTGAGAATGTGTTTTGCAGACTTATGCAGAACTTGTACAGTTCCACAGGCACAACGCCGAACAGCGAACAGGCAAAGAAACCTTTTAAGACATTAATTGCAGTTGTCTTTATGTTCGCTCTGCCGTTCTGATATTCTATTGCAACATCAAACACGGCGACGACCGTGCCTGCGACGAACAATGCCCAGCCAAAAAGAGTAAACAGATTTATTGTCGCCTGCACCCATTCAAGGTCAAACACATCTGCGCCCATATTTCCCATCATAGTGAAAAAGTCTGCGACAGCGTTGTAAATCGTTTCATAGAACCACTGTAACATCGTGTTCCATATAGCGTTTGAGATTTGCTCACCGAGGTAATCGAACACACCGCCTATGGCACTTCCGATACCACCGATAAAATCTCCTAACCAGTCAAAAATATAAATCACCTCCACAAAAGGCTGTTATGACTTAACACAACAGCCTTATTTTTATTGTTATCAGAGTATCGTCCAGATGTACAGTGGTGCTGTCAGCGAGAACACAAGACAACCGAAAAGTATTGCCGGCGCCGTGAACTCAAACTGCCCGTGCTTGCGATAGTCCATATACGCGGTTGCAAGTTTGACAAAGAAAAGTATAGCAAGAATCATATCTACAGCAGGAAAAACAACATTATTTACAACATTTTTAATCTGTGTTTGCGCCGAGGTCCATGTACTTTCGATTGCTGATGATACATCTCCTGCGGCAAATACCGTTACCGCCGATATTCCGAGCATCAACAGTATTACTGATATTCCTGCCAACCACTTCAATAACTTAATTTTTCTTGACTTTATCATTTTTTACCTCCGATTTTCTTAGATCATTCTCCGATATATATCTGACTTCGATGTTCAGTTTTTCTGCAAAGCGAATTTCTGTTTTCATACCCTCGGTTAATTCATCACCGAAATCCCAGACCGCATCACACACCCAAAGCATAGAAAGTCCCGCAAGCATACCAAGGTTTCTTTCTTCTTTGTTGCTGTCATCTAAAATCAGCGCATAAAAATGCGGTATGAACGGAGCCATACCGCACTCTAACGCATATCGGGCATATCGTTTTGCATTTTCAATATTTGCAGATACATTACCACCCAAAGGCGAACAGATATACACCCTGCGCATTATTCATCGTCCTCATCTTTCTTCTTAAATTTGATGATGAGAAATGCAATTAAACAGCCGACAGCAACAGAAGCCAATCCGATATAAAAGCTAAGATTTGAATTGTCACCTGTCTGCGGTTTTTCAGGTTCAGGCTGCGGATGAATAGTTACAGTCTGATTCTCATCTTCAATGTCGGCGTGTACGGCGATTTCAACACCATCATAATAAAGACTTTCAAACACAACGACATCAGTATCTTTTGTAATTATCGAGCCGTCAAAGGTAAAGGAGACTGTCACTTCGCTGTTTGCTTTTTCTGCTGTAAAGGTTACTTCTGAGGTGATTTCCTTACCGTCTACAAGAAATGGTTTGCCTGTTGCTTTATCCATCAAAATACCTTTAACCGTGTATTCTTTGCCGGGTACAAGGTGCTTGTATGACACGACATCATCAATAGTTACATCGCCGTTTACCGTAAATTCCTTTTTGCCGTCAATGGCTGCTGTAGTTTTCAGTTCAGGAATTTTATCGTTCAGTACGTTAATTTCAACAACTTCCTTGTTCTCTGAAATTGTCACGGGATAGCTTTCACCATTTGGAAGATATCCCGTGGCAGGCTTTAATTCACAGACAATGTATTCGCCGTATGGAACATTTTCAAAAGTGAAGATTCCTTCCTCATTTGATTCGGCTGTAAGGATTGCTGTTTCTTCTGTGAATTTGATTTCATAAATACTAAACAATCCAAATAATGCGCCTGCAATATTTTCGCCTGTTTCACGGTCAATCTTTAGTCCTTTGATTGCGCCGTAGATGATTTCATTTTCAATCTCTTTACCGTCATTAACCGAGATATGAACAGTTGCTGTATCCTGTCCTGCGTATTCAAACACAACAGGGTATTTTTTCTCAGATAGGATATAGTGGCTGTCAGTGCTGATTTCCTTAACATAGTAACTTCCAATCGGAAGGTCGGTTGTAAAGGTTGCCTTACCTTTTTCATTACAGGTGATGATTTCAAGAAGTCCGTTCTCCGGAATGACTGTGCCGTTTGAAGCCTTTAAATCTTCATCAGCGTAAAGCCCGAATGAAACATTGAGGATTTCGTCATTACTGCCGATGTTGAATTTTTCGTTTTGTTCAAGAATTTTTGTAAGGTCAATTATGACTTTCTGCCTATCATTTGTAAATGAGGTTGATGTGCTTGTCACCTTTTCGTTCTGTCCTGAGTAGGTGAGTTCTATATGATTTACAGTCTTGTTCAGAACAAATCCGTAAGGAGCTGTTTTTTCTACAACACGGTATTTACCGAGGTAAAACTCATTGCTTGTGGCTTTTCCATTCGTCCCTGTGATGACGGTATCTACAAGCGTATCTTCCTTTACTCTGACCGTTCCGTCAGGAGTTGTAATATCTTCATCTGCATAGATTTCAAACACAGCACCCGACAAACTGTTTAAAGAATATTCAGGCTGATAGACTATTTCTTTTTCTCCCGAAGAAGTTACATTTGAGAAAATTTCGCCTGTTTTTTCTACGGTAATTGTACCTTTCTGCGGAGTGTTTTTCTTCTCGGTTTTTACGATTGTGACACCGTTTTCTTCTGTTGTGTTTTCTGCTGTAATATCAAAGTAAATCGGTGTTGAATCAAGCACATATCCGTAAGGAGCCTGCACCTCAACGACTGAATAGCCTTTGCTGTAGGGCAGAGTTTCAGGTGTGATAAGGTAACCATCAGAATTTGTATAGAAGGTGTCAATAGTCGTTACTTCGGGATAGGTGTAGGTCATAGTCACGAGCTTGTCGTTAGGATCATAAATCTGAAAGCCTGCGCCTGCATACGGAATCTGTTTGCCTGTTTCGCTGTCAACCTTTACTATCTTTACATAGCTTTCAAGGCTTGCGTTATTGATGAGGTATTTGTAAGTCTTATTATTTTCAGAAATAAACACATCAAAATCAGCAATGAATTCTGTTCCATTCCAGCCTTTGGTCTGATGAACAGTGTATGTGCCGTAAGGCAAATCCTTTGTTTCCGCAAAGCCGTACTCGTCACATATAAGATTATCTCTTTCGGATTCTTTTGCTTTTGCATAGCTTCCCGATGATTTCAGATACACCTGAAATTCAGCACCTTTTTCGGGAGTTTCAATTTTTGTACTGCCGTCATCGGTGTGCTTTATGATTGCAATTTTTCCTTTCAGTATATCTTCGGTTACTCCAATTGAAACGCTGTTGTTTTCAAGTGTATATTTTTTCGCCTCTGCACCGATATGATATTCGGTTTCGTCAAGCAGATAACCTTCGCTTGGTTCAATTTCTTTCAAAGTCCAGTTATCTCCGCACACATAGTATGAAGTTGTAAAACTGCCGTTTTTATCGGTGGTGTACTTGTCAACCAACTTGCCGTTATTGTAGATTCCGTAAACTGCTCCTGCAAGTGTTGCATCACCCTGTGCAGACTTTGTTTCAGCGTCTGTTTTTGTAACAGTAAGATTCCACTTTTTAAGAACATTACTGAAAGATACAGTTGCCGTTTTTCCACTTTCAACATTTACGGTCTTTGATTTTTGTTCGGCATACTCTGTCGAAGTATGCTCGGTAACCGTGTATTTTCCGGGGACAAGGTCGGTTAATTCAAATTCACCTTTTGAGTTTGTCTTAACTGTCTTACTGTAACCATCGCCTTTGACGGTAAACTCAATATTTGCAACATTGCCATCCTCGGAGGTTTTAACAAGTTTGAGAGTGCCCGAGCTTGTCTTGACCTTGAAATATGCTCTTATCGGGTCTGCGTCGTTTTCAACACCTGTTATGACATCCTGCAAGCTTGCGTCACCATATGGCACAAGAACAGTTTTGCCGACATCAGGCATTGACTTTGCAGAGTTGAATGTTACTGCATCGTTGACGGTCGAAGTTGAAGTCAAGGTCAGCCTGTTTCCTGATACAGATACACTCATACCGCCTGTTGTCTTGAAGCTGAAATCCGAAAGAATACTATTGCTGTCAGTAAGAGTTAAAGTGTACTTTCCGTCAGAGTATTTCATCTCATAGGTTTCAGCCTTTGAAGCGATTGCCGATGCAAAGCTTGGAACGGTTGAGTAATTTGCAAGGCTTTTTGAGATTGCATTGTAAACCGACTTGACTCCGGGGTTTGCTCCGTCCGCACAGATACCGTCAATGAACTTTGTATTCGTACACTTGTACCCGTCAGCAGTACTTCTGCAACCAGAAACAAATTCCCATACAATCAGCTGTGTTGCTATCCATTTCTGATCCTCTGTTCCGCTTAAGCTTTTTCCCGAACCGGGTTTGCCGTAGAGCAGAGCAAGATTTATTGCTTTCTGCTTTGCAGAACCTAAATTCTTCCACACGGTTGAACCGTCCTCGGTCAGCGTATTGCCTGAATAGAGAGTGTGACCGGGTTCAATGCAATAGGCTTCTTTGCCGTCTGCAAAAATCTTGCAAAGCTCTTCTCCGGGAGTTCCGACCGTGTATCCGTCGCTGACTGTGGTCTGCTGGAATTTGATTGTGTTCCCGGTGCTGTCATAACAGTAATCAAAGGTGATTGTAACCTTATCACCGCTTGCCGCACTTACAGGGAGCGAGAACATTGTTCCGAATATTACGGCAACCACGAGTAAAAGTGCAGTTATTCTTGTGAATTTCTTATTTCTGATTAACTTAGTCATTTTAAAAATCCTTTCATAAAAAATATGGGGCAAGATTTTACCCTTGCCCCGATTGACGTCTTATTCTGTTTAAATACAATCATAATTTCATCGCCTGCCCTTCATTGAAATCTTCATCTATATCATCGGACTGCTCACTGCCATCCGTAATATTTACATATTCGCCGATAACGTTCAGCGCTTCGCAGTAACTTTCCGAACTCGTAACACGACTGCACATTTCTTTTGCCTCGTCAGCCATACCGTTTTGTTTGAGAGTGTGACTTGCAATTCCTAACAGATTGAATATATTGCCATCCTGACCTATCAACGCACAGTCAGGTTTGACCTTTTCTGCTTTGATTTGCTCATCGGTAATAAATCCACCGAGCTTGTTTTCCACATAGTCGGATAGCCACATCCCTGCAAAGGCTGTGTAGGACTGTAATCTCCACATTGCAAGCTTGCCGATGTCAAGGTGGACATCTTCAAATGGATAAAATATACAGGTAACGCCGTCATTTTGAAACACAGAAACATGCTCAAACTTTGTATTGTTAAGAAGTATTCCTTTGTCCGTAAGCATTTTATTGATGCCGTCCACCCATTCCTGTGTTTCACCGCCACAGCCCTGCAAGATGAGTCCTTCCTTACCGTTCATACGGCGGAGGTCTGAGAGTGTTATACTATTGATTTTCATTGTCATCTTCCTTTCATAAAAATAAGCACCCACAATGAAGTGAGTGCCTTGCTTAATCGTCTGCTCAACAGTAGGCTACATATATTTTGTTGTTTTCTGCGATTACATTGAATGATAAGTCTCTCGGAGCTATGCCACTGCTTTGGAAGTAGTAGGCTACATACTCAACACCACCATAGCAATCTGCAGTCAGACTTTGCGTATCATCATAATATGATGCGTTTGTGGGCGAGAACCAGCTTGCGTTGCCTGTATTCAGCGAGGAATCATATTTCATTCCGAGCTGCTGACCGTAAGCTATGCAGGCACTCACCGCATACTGAACATCAACCGTTTTTGCTTTGGTAGGCGGTTGCGTAGGCTTTTGAGTCGGCTTTTCCGTAGGTTTCTGCGTTGGCGGTTGCGTTGGTTTTACAACAGGCTTTTGAGCAGGAGTTTCAGTTTCTTTTTTAGCAGTCGATTCTGATTCAGACTTATTGCTATTTGCTGTATTCCTGCTGTTGTTCTGAACCTCAGATTGTGTTTTCTGAATCGGATCCGTTGCCGAAACAACCGCCGATTTTTGCCTACTGTAGGCTTTTTCTTCGGTTTTGGTATTCTGTACCGAAGGCTCTGTTTCTTTTGAATCGGTGGCTTTTTCGGTGGTGGTTGTTTCAGTTGCTTTTTCTGTTGTTGCCATTTCAGAACTTTCCCCAGATACAGAAACACCCACGGAAATTGAAGCCGTGGGTGATAAAGAACTATTATCCATTTTTTCTTCTGCCGTACAAGCTGTGCATGTTCCTGTTGCTAAAATCAATGTCAGCATTATTGCGATTTTCTTTTTCATATTCTCATCGCTCCTTTCAAGCAACAAGTATATCCAAAGAATTTCAAATGTCCAGAGCATATTCTTAAATTTTATCGCAAAACTTTATAATTTCATTCTTTCTTTGTTCCACTGCCTCCTTATACTCTACTGAACACAAGCCTAAACTATCGCAACACTCAATCTCCAAATGTCCATAGAAGTGTTCGATGCTTTCAATAACTCGGCTACATTCTCTCATACTTGGACCAGTTCTTAAAGCTATTGAATATCCTTTCTTTCCGCTACTTATGGTAGCATGAGGGTCATGAGTGTTACACCAAGGTGTGCACCTATCAATAAAAGCCTTAAATTGTCCCGGAATGTCAGCCCAATATGAAGGAGACACTGATATAATAATATCTGCCCATTCATACTGTTGAATTATTTTGACTACATCATCATCTTGAATACATTTAGCTGTATTATGACAATTTCTACACCCTTTACAAAAACTTATATCAAAATCATCAATACAAATACTTCTGACATCATATTTTTCTTTCAAACAATCTGAAACAATATTTACTATTTCAGCAGTTGCGCCATTTCTTACTGGACTACAATTCATTACTAAAACTTTCATTTTATTTATCTCCCGAAATTACCATTCAAATTGAAAGATATTATACATAAGTCTAGAGTAAAAGTCAAGGCAAAATCACATACTCTGCGTAAAGCATTCCAATTCATTTTCCGACATATCTTCGGATTCATCTTCACTCTGCTGTTCATCAAGTGCCTGATGATACGCTTCCATAACCTTGCTGTTTAGCATATCTCTTGACTCCTTTGAAATCGGGTGAACAATCTCGCTGAACTTCGTTTCGCCGTTTTCGTCAACATAGTTACTTGCAGGCATTGCGACAAATAAGCCTTTTCTTGAGTTCATCACTCTGATTCCGTGAATAGCCACAGCACCGCCGACAGTAACGCTTGCAAACGCCTTTGTGTTGCAATCATCTACATCAACGAGCTTATCAATCCTTACCTTGATATACGGCAGTTTCTTTTTCTGATTATTGTTTTTGTTTCCTTTGAAATTTGTATTCTGTGCCATTATAAATTTACCTCCGATTTAGTGTTTCTGCTTTTCTGCCCACAGCAGAGAAAGATGCAGAAGTGCGTTTCTCTGTTCTTCCTCTGACAAGCTGTCGAGGAAATCTTCAAGGGTGTAATTTTCCTCGAAATCTTCTTCAAGGTATTGGCAGTTGTCGCAGATTTTTTCTTTCCTGACAACTACCGAGCCATCATCCTGCTGTGTGAATGATAAAACATCGTTGTATTTGAATCCGATTCGCTGACGAATTTCAAAAGGAATTGTAATTCTTCCTCTTTTTCCGAGAACTCTGAACAACCTGATCATTACTCGTCCTCGCTTTCTGCGAGTTCTGCTCTGCACTCATCGCAGATGCAGTCGCAACAACATTCTTCACTATCATCATCGCACCTCTCAATCAGAATTGCTCCGTCCACAGCTGAAATCTGCACAGCACAGTCGGATGTGATTCCTGATACAATAAGTGCGTCAAGCGGTATGCTTACATAAATTCTATTTTCCATTGTTAATAATACACTCCTTCAAAATTTGTTCTAAATCAATTTGTTGTTCGGTTGTCAAGTCAAGCAAACTCAACTGCAACGGCTTGTTTCTCTGCCTTTCATACATATCGTAGTTGCTGATTAGCAGTTCGGGGAACTGCTCGCCTGCATTGATTCGCTGCTTCATATTGTGAAGCCTTGTGAAATCAAAGAATGAATATCCGTCATATAAATTACGGATTTCTTCGCAATCGTTGTATGAAACAAGCCATTTACCCTTTGAATTTGCAAGTGTGTTTTTCAGTCTCAAATGGTCATCCCAAGTGAAACCACACTGATAAACATACTCACTTGAATAGTACGGCGGATCGCAGTAGAAAAAGGCATTATCTCGGTCATAATGCTTGATTAAAACTTCGAAATCCTGATTTTCAATCACAGTATTTTCAAGCCTTTTGCCGACTTGCTCTATCAGTTGAAAAAGGCTCACTACTGAAAAGGGCTGACATGCAAAAGACTTTCCGCCGCTTGAATAGCTGTATCGTACGAGTTTCAGAAACATTACTGCTCTGCGCAAGTCATAGTCTTGTTTCATTTTTATATACAATTTAATGATTTCATCAGCTTTCAAATCAGGAAGTATAATCTTTGTCAGTTCTAATTCTTCATCAAGGTACTTATCGTCAAACTTCTCCTGCCTGAAAAAATCCCTGATTGCATTAAAATCATTCCTTGAATTAAGCGGATAAAATCCGAGCTCTTTTATGAATGCCATTGGTCTGTCACGCATACAGCGAAAGAGGTTTACAAGATTATGATTGAAATCGTTGTAAACCTCGAATTTATCAGGCTTTTTCTTACCTAAAAGTACGGCTCCCGAACCTCCGAACGGTTCAATATATCTTTCGTAATTCAGAGGAAACAGGGCATACAAAATATGAAGGATGGAAGTTTTATTCCCCATCCAACTTACAGGGGTTTTGATATTCTCACTTCCTTACGGCGAGCCGCCGTTGGCAATTCCCCACCGCATAACATTACGATAGAGGAAACATTGTCAGCAGTGGGAAGTTATAACTCTCATCTCGCCAAAATTTTTTAATACCAATCGCCCCTGAAACGACAAAAAGCCGTTGATTAAATTTAAAATCTAACCAACGGCTGTATATATGAAAACCAATATCAGTCATTTGGAACGATTGATATTAGTTGTTATTTAATTTTTATCGTTTACCTTTTTGATAATCTTCCCGATTTCAGAGATTACCTTCACTGTCACAGCATTTCCTGCCATCTTGTAGAGCCTGCTGTCGGATAGTCCTGTCGCTTTTGCCTTGTCAAACTGATCATCTGTGAAGCCTTGTAATTTTCAGCACTCCCTCGGAGTAAGTTTTCTTATTCTGCCGATATGAACTTCTCCGTTTGGCTCAACAAAAGCAACTGCGAATTTTTCATCATCTGCAATATTCGTGCTTTCTACGAAAACACCCGAATGTTCAGCCTTTCGGTTACTGATTCCCGAGTCGTGCCTTGCGGTTATGCATCTTGCAATTTCTGTCAGTTTCGGGTCAGGGTTAAGGTCGATAAAATAGTACGCCTGCGTTGCTGAGGTTGTTAGAGTATGTGCTACCTGATTGCCGACTCGACCACGTCTTGAGTTCTGTCCAGAAAAAGCAATATCAATGCTGTCGCCGGGATATGCAACCTGATAACCGTCTTTGGTCTTAGCTTTTATCAGCAATCCGAAATTTTTGGTGTTAAGTACCTGCCAGCACACATCATACCCCAAGCCATCCAATGTACGGAGGATTGTTTCAAATGTCCTGCCTTCGTCGTGGTTAAGCAGACCGGGAACATTTTCGAGGAAGAGATACTTAGGTTTTTTAACGGCAGCAATTCGAGCAATCTTGAAAAACAGCGTTCCTCTTATATCATCAAATCCTTTTCTCGCTCCTACGACTGAGAAGGACTGACAGGGAAATCCTCCAACAAGAAGGTCGAAATCGGGTAACTGTTCGGGTACAATTTTTCTTGCGTCATCAAAGTAAAGCTCACCTCCTGTATCGTACATTGCTTCATATGCCTGCTTTGCATACTTATCGATTTCGCAGTATCCGACGCACTCAAAACCGCCTATGGCTTCAAGTCCTGAACGGAAACCGCCGATGCCTGCAAACATATCAAAAAATTTGATTGCCATAAATCTTCATTCCAAACGAAGATTTATTGATTAAACCTCACCTCACATTTCCATTGTCATTCCGCTATCCTCATCAGGAGTTTCATCTTCAACTTCTGACATAGATTGGTTTTCTGCTTCAATTTCGTCCTGTGTGAGTTTTCTGAATGAATCCTCTCCGGGAACGACTCCAAGTGAACGACCGTTGTCCCACTCAGGGAATATCGTTCCCATCGAATCAACGAATTTTACTGTTCCTCTTGTTCCTGCCAGAACAGGTGCGTAAGGGTCTTTCATACTGATAAGCTCAATTCTTGTACCCGGCGGATACAATTTCTTTGTGCTTTCAGCTATTCTGCGCTGTCTTTCATATTCGTTCAAGTTATACATCCCCTATTTTTTTAGTTTTGATTCAAGCAATATCCATTAGTAGGACTTCTGATTTTTATTGTCATAAAATCAACCTCCTTCTTTTTTTCTGTTTGTATTGACATTTTTGTTGTCAGAGAAATGTGAGATTTCATTTTCATCACAATCATCATTTCTTCTGTCAAAATTAGGTTTCTGTCGCATCTCCCTTTCAAACTTCCTGAGTTCGGGTGTGTCGGTAAAATACATTTAAAATCATTCCTTTCAAATTTTTGTAAATAAAAAAAGGCAACCGTTCTAATCAAAAAAATTAAAACGATTGCCAATAAAAAAAGAGCCAATTCTATATTTCCATAAAATTGACTCTGCTAAAACAATATTAAATTTTAAAATGGGGGAAAGGTCAAAGTTGATGTTCGGGGGTTCGAATCTCCAAAACTGACGAAACAGGCAAAATACATCTACGGTTTTGTAACTAAAAATCACGGGCTATACAACAAAAAAAGCCCGATAAAATCGGACTTTTTTGCGGTTACATCTTTTTTGCATAACCATTATGGTGGGAGAAGATGGATTCGAACCATCGAAGCGAAACGCAACAGATTTACAGTCTGCCCCCTTTGGCCACTCGGGAATTCTCCCCTATCAAGTTTTTCAAAAATCAAAGCCTACTGCCTAAACAGTAGGCTTCAATGGAGCTGGTGGACGGACTTGAACCCCCGACCTGCTGATTACAAATCAGCTGCTCTACCAACTGAGCTACACCAGCGAATTTAGCTTTCGCTCTTGCATTCACTCTTTAATTTCGAGTGCTTATATAATATATCACATTCTTCATCATTTGTCAACACTTTTTTCAAATTTTTTTAATTTTTTTGAAGCATTTTCATTTTTTGAAGATGTCCTCGAATGAGTCAGCTTGACTATTATATCATCCCCAACCCTATTCGTCAAGGGGTTTTGCAAAAAAATTTTTCATTGTATTTTTCAACAAAATATCCTATGAATTTTTTGTCGCTCCGTTGCTAAATTGCAAACCTTTCGGTTTACAGCTAAATTTAATTCACTTTTAGCTATCCACAGGATAATTTAGCTGAAAGAAGCACGCCCCCGTAGGGTGTCGCACTTTCATCTTATCACTACTTCTGCCCGAAGTACTTTGTCGGATTTAAACTTTCCGCCTCGCTTGTTGCGTCCTGTGCACAGCTATGCCTCCATAAACGCTCCTCCCTAAAAATGCCCCACAGGGGCATTTTCTTTACGGTCAGCTTCAAATCCCTTCGGATTCTAAACAGACCAAAAAAGGACACCCCGTAGGGTGTCCTTTTTTTGGCCTGCCCGAAGGGATTTGAACCCCCATTCTCCGGAATCGGAATCCGTTGCGTTATCCAATTGCGCCACGGGCAGATGTATGCGGCAGGGTATTTTGCCTGCCGTTTTTCATTTTTAATTCGCATAATCTTTCATCTGAAAATCAACTGCAAAAACTGCTGTGCAACAGTCTTTAGCTTATATTATGCGGTTATTATACAACAATTTTTTACTTTAAGCAAGGGAAATTTGTCGCTCCTCCCGACTGTAAGGCGATCATTCTGCCATACTTTCGAGTTCTTCCCAGATTTCGTACTGCTCCTCCTGCTGTTTTTGCAAATCCTCGAGCAGTTTTGAAAGCTCCATAAGTTTTTCGTAATCTGCGGCAACCTCCTCACTTGAGAGAAGCTCCTGTGTTTTGGCGATTTCTTCGTCAAGTCGCTCAATTTCAGCCTCTGCCTTTTTAAGCTTAGTCTGTCTTTTGCGTTCTTCACTCTGCTTTTGCTTTTGCAAAAAGTAATCGTTCTGCGTTTTTTCTTTTTTATCTTTCTTATTCTCAGTCGGAACAGCACCCGATTTTTCGGCTGTTGTGCGTTCAAGATAATAATCGTAATTACCGAGATATTCCTTTACTCCGTTATTTGTAAGGAGTAAAATTCTGTCGGCAATTTTATTTATAAAATAACGGTCATGGCTGACAATCAGCATTGTACCGCTGTAGTCAAGCAAGGTTTTTTCAAGTTCTTCCCGTGATGATGCGTCAAGGTGGTTTGTCGGCTCATCGAGGAGCAAAAAGTTACTGCCTTTTAGCATTAGTTTCAAGAGAGAAACTCTCGCCCTCTCGCCGCCGCTCATTTTTGAAAGCGGTTTAAACACTTCGTCACCTTTGAACAGGAATGACGCAAGCGCACTTCTGACTTCGGTCTGCGTCATATTCGGGAAGGTGTCCCACACCTCATCAAGTGCGGTTTTTGACAGGTCAAGATTCTGCTGCATCTGATCAAAATAACCGATTTCAACATTTGCGCCGTAGTCATATTCACCGCTGTCCATAGGAGTTTTGCCCATTAAAATTCTGAACAGCGTTGTTTTACCGCAACCGTTGCCGCCGATAATGAACACTCTCTCGCCTTTTCTGATATGTATATCAACATTTTTGAAAAGCTGTTTGTTGTCAAATGACTTGGCAAGGTTTTTACAGATTAAAACATCGTTGCCGCTTTCACATCTCGGCTCAAAATGCATACGCATTGTTTCAAGCTCGCTTTCGGGGGCAACAAGCCCGTCTTTGATTCTGTCAGCCTCTTTCTGCTTACTTGCGGCTGTGATAAAGTTATGAGCCTGTCCCCAGCGTTTCTGCTGTTCAACAATGCCCTCAATACGCTTTATCTCCTTTAAATCGTGTTCATATTTATTTTTAAGCGACTCGTTCACCGATTCCTTTTTCTTGACAAATTCCGAATATGAGCCCTTATAAACCATAGCACGGTTGTGTTCAAGTTCAATCGTCTTGTTGGTTACATTATCAAGAAAATAACGGTCATGGCTGATGATAATCATTGCGCCCTTGAAATCTCTCAAAAAGCCTTCAAGCCATGCGATTGCGTCAATGTCAAGGTGGTTTGTCGGCTCGTCAAGGAGGAGCATATTGCTCTGTGACAGCAACAGCTTTGCAAGGCAGAGCTTTGAACGCTGACCGCCGCTTAAATTGCCGACAGGCATTGTAAAGTCATTTTCGGAAAATCCGAGTCCCAAAAGTGCGGAACGGGTTCTGCTTTTATAGGTCAGACCGCCTGCTCTTTCAAACTGTTCAATGAGCATTGTCTGCCTTTCAACAAGCTCGTCAAGGTTTCCCGACTTGTTGTCAATCTGATGTGCGAGTGCGGAAATTTCTGTTTCCATATCCGAAAGATAATCGAACACGGAAAGCAGCTCGTGATACACATCTGCCCTCGGATTGTTGCAGGCATGCTGTTCCATATATCCCGGACGGACATTTTTTGAAAAGGTAACAGTTCCCGAAACAGGGCTGATTTCGCCGTTGAGTATCTTAAAGAGAGTTGTTTTACCGACTCCGTTAGCTCCGATAAAGCCCACCTTATCTCTTTCTTCAACATCAAACGAAACATCGGTAAAAAGGTTTCTTTCGATAAAAGTCATTGTAAGATTTCTTACTGATAATGCCGGCAAAACATACACTCCCTTTCAAATTCGCTACCCACTATTGTACATTAAAATCGACAAAAGAGCAATACAAAATTGAAAATATGCCATAGGTTTACAAGGGCATAAGACACAATTCCGACCGTTAAAAGCATTTCAGCCGTTTTGCTCCTGCCGATTTCGGCAAGCTTGTAAATCAATGCACAACCCAGAACAAGCACAAGCGGCAAAATTCCCTTGATTAACAATGTCAGCCAAAAGTTTTCAAGCACAGGCTGCATAACGGGATTTGCCTCAACAAAATGTCCGCTGCCGATGAGCGCCTCTGTACAAATCCAGTCAACAATATTGAGAAAATAGAGTAATCCGAGTTTGTAATAAAACGAACGGCTTTCGTGACCTTTTTCATTGACGATATTATTGACATCAGATTCATTTGCCGATTTCAAATTAAACACAACAGTTTTTTCAAGTCCGATTTTTTCTGTCATAAACAACACCTCAACGGTATTTTTTCCCGCTGAGAATGTTATATTCACACAAAAGAAAAGAGCCTCCCCTCGGAAGCTCAATTTGAAACGAATTATTCAAAGTTAATGTCGCCCTCATATTTCTTTTTGAAAAGCTCAAATACCTTGTTAAGAGTATCTTCATCGTCAATGCTGACATATTCCTCTGTTTCTTCGTCAATCTGATTAATCTGAAGAATAACAACCTCGTCTGCATCTTCGTCATTTTCGATGAGAACAATGTACTCTGTACCCTCAAACTCGATTACATCAAGAAATTCAAATTCAACTTCCTGACCGTTTTCATCCTCAAGAGTGATGAGCATACCCTGATCTTCTTCGTTCATAATCTCGTTTTTTGTATCTGCCATAGCGTATTCCTTTCCGAATGCGTTTAACGCCTCATAAAATAAATTAAGTTTAGTATAACCCAAAACATCGGCAAAATCAACACTTTATTGATATTTTACATTTAAAAGGTAAAAGCCAAAAACAGCTGCGATTGCTCGCAGCTGTCCTTGGGTTTAGAAGTTTTGAAATTAACGTGAAAACCGTAGATATTTAAGTCAGTGTTTTCAGAATTAACCTACTTTGGCGTTACCTGTGTCGCCGAACATATTAAGTCTGAAAAGCTTGCTCTCGTCGTTCTTGTTTTCGCAAATAATACTTGCTTCTGCAATCCTGCCGCCTTCGATAAGTCTTGTAAGACCGACAAGCTGGCAAAGCTTGCTGCGGAGATTGAGTCTGTCGCCTTCGCTTGTAACGAGATATACATTGCCCTCGCAGGTATCGAGCACGGCGAGGAATTTGGTTACATCAACATTGTGTAAGCTAAGAATTGGTGTCATAAAATTTCCTCCATTCAATTCTTTAAAAATATAAAGTTTTGTTTTCGTGCGCCATTTACCATTTGGCAAAATCATGATCAATTTATCGACTATGTGATAATTCAATTTTACTCGAGTAAGGCTAATTGGAAATCAGCCGATAGTCAAGCGGACTATTTACTTGACAATTATTATTATAGTCAAACATTTGGAAAAGTCAACAATTTTAGCGATTAATTTTTGTTCACAAATACATTTAGATGTCAGTTATGCACAATAAATTGTTGTGTTTTTTGTACAATATGCTTTGTATTTGCTTTTATAGAAATATAGTTTTAACACAAGCATAACATTTGATTGTGTAAATTCAACAACTTATTTCTTTTTCAGCATTATATAACTGCTGTTTTTTACAAACTTAATTTAACAGGCATATTGAGATTTTGCTCATTTTAAGTTATAATCTATGTTATGAAGGCTGATCTCAAAAAGGATTCAGGATTGCTCCGAATTAAATTTTCAATAAAAGCAATCATACAAATAAGAAAGGAATCATGACATGCTTAACGATTTTTACAAACAGTTCAAAAGCGGAACAGACATACGAGGAGTTGCAAGCGAGGGTGTTGAGGGACAAAGTGTAAACCTTACCGACGATGTTGTTGCCGATATGGCAGACGGCTTTGTGCTTTGGCTTTCTAAAAAAGTTTCAAAAAAGCCGAGCGAGCTCAAAATTTCTGTCGGTCGTGACAGCCGTATTTCGGGACCGCATATAATGGAAATCACAACCGAGCGTTTTAAGCGTTGCGGTGCAGAAGTTCTCTGCTGTCAGCTTGCGTCAACTCCGTCAATGTTTATGACAACCGTTGACCTCGGATGTGACGGTGCTCTTCAGATTACAGCAAGTCACCACCCGTTCAACAGAAACGGTCTTAAATTTTTCACCCGTGAGGGCGGTCTTGAGGGCAGTGACATTGAGGAAATTCTTCTCTACGCACAAAACGGTGAACATCCCGAAGAAAGCAACGGCGGAAATATTACGGATGTTGACTATATGAGCGACTACGCAAAGGGACTTTGCGAGAAGATTAAAAAGGAAGTTAATGCAGAAGATTACGAGCATCCGCTCAAGGGCTTTAAGATTGTTGTTGACGCAGGCAACGGTGCAGGCGGATTTTATGCCGACAAGGTGCTTTCTGTTCTTGGAGCAGACACAACAGGCAGCCGTTATCTTGAACCTGACGGAATGTTCCCGAATCATGTGCCGAATCCCGAGGCTAAAGAGGCAATGGATTCAATCTGTGAGGCTGTCAGAGAATCGGGCGCAGACCTCGGCGTAATCTTTGATACGGATGTTGACCGTGGCGGTGCTGTTGACAGCAAGGGCAATGAAATCAACCGAAACAGACTTGTAGCCGTTGCGGCGGCAATTGCTCTTGAGGGCAATGAAGGCGGTATGATTGTTACAGACTCAATCACATCAAGCGGTCTTAAACAATTTATTGAAAATGACCTCGGCGGAAAGCATTACCGCTATCGCAGAGGCTATAAGAATGTTATCGACAAGGCTCTTGAACTCAACGCTCAGGGCATAAACTGTCCTCTTGCAATCGAAACATCGGGTCATGCCGCAATGCGTGAAAACTACTTTCTTGATGACGGTGCATATCTCTGCACAAAAATTATTATCAAGGCGGCCCAGATGAGAAAAGAGGGCAAGGAGCTTGACGAGCTTACCGCCTCACTCAAAGAACCGCTTGAAAGCACAGAAATCAGATACAAAATTCTTGAAAAAGATTTCAGAGCCTGCGGTGAAAAAATTATTGCCGACCTTACAAAGTATGCCGAGGAGCAGGACGGCTGGTGTGTTGCCGATGATAACCGTGAGGGCATCAGAGTTTCGTTTGACAGGGATAACGGTGACGGCTGGTTCTTGCTCAGACTTTCGGTACATGATCCGATTATGCCTCTCAATGTTGAAAGTGACAGCGAGGGCGGTGTAAAAATCATCTGCGACAAGCTTGGTGAATTTTTAAAGACTACAACAGGTCTTGACCTCTGATATTGGATATTTTGCGTTTTTATTGATTTTTATTGTCGCAACTACGGGTTGCAACCGAGAGTTGCGACAATGGAACCCGAAATGTATTGTTTTTTTGGGCAGGCAACCGATATAATTTTCTCACAAGGTAAAACCCTAAAGCAATATTTGAGGAGGAAATTTTATGAACATTGAAACTGCCAACAGACTTTTGCAGTACAGAAAAAAGATGAATCTAAGTCAGGAGGAGCTTGCCTCAAGAATAGGTGTAAGCCGTCAGGCTGTGTCAAAATGGGAGCGTGCAGAGGCATCTCCCGACACGGATAATCTTATTCTTCTTGCCGATATCTACGGTGTTTCGCTTGATGAATTGCTTAAAGGCGAAAAAGAAACCGAAAGCGAAACACAGTCGGAAGAACCCGAAAATAATGCCGAAAATAATCCCGACAGCGACACAACATACAAAAAATCAGACAAAGTTTCGTTCAAACACGGAATCCATGTTGACTCAAAGGACGGTGATTCTGTTCACCTTAATTTCAGGGACGGAATCCATGTTAAAGATAAAGACGGTACAAAGGTTGATGTCGGCTGGAACGGAATTCATGTTGAAGAAAACGGTAAAACAAAAGTCTATACAGACGAAAACGGAAATGTTATGTATGATGAAAGCATTGAAGAGCATAAACATTCAAAGTCGCATCGCTTTTGGAAGCACTTTCCGTTTTGGTTGATTGCCGTTATCGGATTCCTCGTTTGGGGATTCAGCGGAGTATTGCTCGGTTGGGTACTCAGCTGGGTATGCTTTCTGACAATTCCTCTCTATTACACACTTGTTGACGCAATCTACAAACGCAAGCCGAGTCATTTTGCTTATCCCCTGCTTGTCGTTATTGTGTATATGTTTTTCGGATTTCTTGACATCTGCGGCGGTTGGTCATTTGGTTGGATTGCATTTTTAACAATTCCTATTTACTATGAAATCTGCAAGCTTTTCAAAAGCGAAAGAAAAGATTCTAACGATTAAAATTGATTTAACACATACAAAAACACGGCAGTTTTTTATCAACTGCCGTGTTTTTTATCATTAAGGTATATTAAGGAATCATAATTGTATCGGTTGTATCAAGCTGTGATGTTCTCATTGCAGGCTTGCAGAGTTCAATCTGCCTGCCGTCTTTTATAAACAGCGGAACTTCATTGAGAGCAACCTCAATATAATGAGTACCCTTGCTCATTTTTTCTGTTGTAACGCTTGTACCGCTGAGTTTTACAAAAGTCATGTTCTCGGGGAGATAAACATATCTTCCGCCTACATTCTGCTCATATACAGGGCAAATCATGCACTCGTCACCGAGCATAAGCTGTGTTTCACATTCACGGGCAATTTTGTCATCGGGATAATCGAACGAGAGCGGTCTGAAAATCATATCATTTTCTTCGCTTGCCTTTTTGAATGTTCTGTAAAGATACGGAATAAGTCTGTAACGAACCTCAACAATATCCTTGAAATCATCGCTGTTTTCAAAGCTGTAGCACTCCTGATTTCTTGTGCCGAGAGCGGCATGGTTACGCATAAGCGGAGTAAACACACCGAGTGCAAGGAAACGAAGAACAAGGTCACGGGTTGCGTTTTCGTTAAAGCCTCCGAGATCTGCACCGCAGTACAGAAAGCCGCACATATTTGCCGACGGGAGCATTTTGAGGTCAAGAAGAATGTGTGACCACCAAGAGTGGTTATCGCCGAACCAGATACCGCTTGAACGGTGAGCGCCTACATATGACGCACGGGAGAACATAAGAATTTTTTCTTTACCGAACTCCTCCGCAAAATATTCGCCGGCGGCCTTTGTCATATTAGCACCGTAAATGTTGTGAACCTGATCATGGCAAACCTGTTTGCCGTCAACTGTATGGTAAATGCTTGAATAATCCTCGGGACTGTTTGAAAGACCTGCGAATGTGTCCTTGAGCTCAAAGAATTTTGAAAGGTCAAGGTTCTGCCCTTTAAGAGAAGCCGCCTTGTCAAGTGCTTTGTTAAGTCCTTTTACCGAATAGAAAATTGCAGGCTCGTTCATATCGTTCCAGAAACCGTCAATTCCCATATCTGTGAGAATTTTATATTTTGAGCCGAACCACTTTCTTACATCCGGACGGAGAAAATCGGGAAAGCCAACGATACCGGGCCATACACCGCCCTCAAAATCCGTGCCATCCTCGTTTTTGCAGAAGTATCCGTTCTTTCTGCCCTCTTCATAGATATCGTAGCCGTTCTCTTTTTTTACGCCTGCGTCAATAATCGGAATGAGGTGGATTCCTTCTTCCCTTTTCTTTGAAACATAGTCCTTGAAATTCGGAAATTTTTCATCATCAACAGTAAAGTCCTTGTAACGCTCCATATAGTCGATGTCGAGATATACGCAGTCAAGCGGAATTCCTGCCTTGTTGTAACCGTCAACAACAGCGTCAACAGCTTCGGCATTGTGATAGCTCCAACGGCTCTGCTGATAGCCGAATGCCCAAAACGGCGGAACATAGCTTGTGCCGATTGATTTTCTGAACTCTTTTACGATTTCAAGCGGCTTTGTGCCGTCAATGTAATATATATCAAAATCCGTGCCGTCAATTGTGATAACGGTTTTGTTTGTGGTTGTGTAGCCGATGTCCCAACGGATTTTTGATGGGAAGTCGATAAAAATACCAAAAGTTTTTGAACCGCTGAGCATAAGGAAATTGTGAGCGGCATAGAGGGATGACTTTGTTTCGGTGTGGAATGGATCATCACTGCAAAAGCTGTTATACACCCAACCACGCTTGTTGATTCCTCTCGGAGCTTCGCCGAGACCGTAAACGATGTCGCTGTCTGCCATATCAAATTCAAAGACAAATTTTCCGTTTTCAAGCTTGCCGCCGAGCGGAAATTCCGCAATAGGCAGAGAGTTAAATTTTTCAACAACAGCCTGCGTATCAATCGGATTGCCCGATGTAAACTTTTTAATCATTAAAGCACTTCCTTCTTTATTAAAATTTTCCGATTTTTTCAAAGCGATCTGCAAAATCTTGCCGACACGCACTTACAATTTTAGTATAACATTAATTTTGATTATTGCAATGGCAAAATTTATTTTTGTATTATTTTATTTTTTGCACATAAAAAAGCACCCATACAAATCTGTAAAGGTGCAAATTTTATTCTTTTACGCTTTATCAGTCAAAAATGTCATTCTTGCTTTCAGACTTTTCGTCTTGGTAAATTTTGAGGTTTCCCGTATCGTCACAAACACCGAGAAAAACATCTTTGAGCCGTTTGCGGTTGTTGTCAAGCTGTTTTTTGAGCCATTCAAGATTAAAGCCCGATTCGGCAAGATTTTTCTCGAGAATTTTTCCGTCCGTAATAACCACGGACTCGGGTCGGGTTTGGTGAACAATGATTTTTAAATCATCCGGAGTTGCAGGGCGCTTTTTGTCCTTTGGCAGAACCGACAAATCGCCGTTTTGTTCAAGAAAAACCGTTTCGACATCATCAAGACTGAAATATCCCTTTTCACGCATTCGTGTAAGAAATTCGTTTATATCAATTTTTGCAACCGAAAAATTCTTTTTGTACAACTTTCCTCTGTCGAAAATCACAATAGACTTGCCTGTTAAAAATCTTCGTAACATTGTTGATTTTTGTGAAAGCCACGAACAAAGCATAACAATTATTACATAAACAATGAGTGCCGCAAGACACGCCCAAAAGTCTGACATTTCGGCTGTTGCCATCTCCGCTGCGATTGAACCGATTGTGATTCCGTTGATGTAGTCAAAAAGATTAAGGCTTGACATCTGCTTGTTGCCGATGAACTTTGACAGCAGGAACAATACTGTAATTGAAACGGGCGCCGTTATTAATGCACGCAAAAAGTCCATAATATCCCCTCCGATAGGGTTATTATGGACTTTAAATTATTTTTTATTCCGCAAAATTACCAAGGCTTAACTGTGCCTGTGATTTCCGAAACGCTCTTAATTCCGTTTTTGTCGAGCCATTCGTTCATACCGTCGGCAATCTTAATCGGCGCATACGGATCCGTAAAAAGGACAGTACCGATTTGAAGTGCAGTTGCGCCTGCCATCATCATCTCGATTGCATCCTGCCAGCTTGAGATACCGCCCATACCGATAATCGGAATTTTAACTGCGTTTGCAACCTGCCAAACCATTCTTACTGCAACAGGGAAAATTGCAGGGCCGCTCATTCCGCCTGTGTTGTTGCGGATAATCGGTCTGCGTGAGTTAATGTCGATACGCATACCCGTGAGCGTGTTGATCATTGAAATTGCGTCTGCACCGTTTGCCTCTGCCGACTGTGCGATTGATGCAATGTCGGTAACATTTGGGCTGAGCTTTACGATAAGCGGTTTTTTGCAATACTTTTTGACAGCCGCAGTAATTGCACCTACGGATTCACAGCTTGTGCCAAACTGCACTCCGCCGCTCTTGACATTCGGGCATGAGATGTTGAGTTCAATCATATCAACATCGGTTTCGCTGAGTTTTTCAGCCATTGCACAATAATCTTCGGGAGTGTTGCCGGCAATGTTTGCAATGATAACCGTATTCTGCTTTTTGAGCCACGGCAAATCCTCATTGATAAAAACATCAACACCGGGGTTTTGAAGTCCTACTGCATTCAAAATGCCGGAAGGAGTTTCGGCTACTCTCGGAACAGGGTTGCCGTCACGGCGGGTAAGTGTGATACCCTTGCATGAAATACCGCCGAGCTTTTCAAGGGGATAAAGCTCGGAATATTCCATACCGAAACCGAATGTTCCCGATGCGGCAATGAGAGGATTGTTAAATTCCGTTCCGCAAACTTTTACAGATAAATCAGCCATTGAAAACTACCTCCTCAGCGTTAAATACGGGGCCGTTTTTACAGACATGCTGCATAATTTCCTCACCGTTTTTTCTTACCTTTACTGCGCATACAAGACACGCACCCATTCCGCAAGCCATTCTCTCCTCAAGAGAAATCTGACACGGCTTGCCTGCCTCTTTGCAAACATCGGCAATAGCCTTTAGCATCGGTGTAGGACCGCAGGCACAAACCTCGTCAACCTCTGAGATTTTTTCTTTGAGAACATCTGTTACAAAGCCGTGGATTCCCGCACTTCCGTCATCTGTTGTCAGCACAAGTTCTGCACCGGCTTTCTTGAAATCATCCTGAAGAATAATAAGGTCTTTGTTTCTGAATCCTGTGATAACAAGCGGATTTTCACACTGCTTTGCTGTGTAGAGCATCGGAGGAACACCTATACCGCCGCCGATAAGGCAATAACGCTTGCCTTTTTCAATTTTAAAGCCGTTGCCGAGAGGAGCGAGAATATCAACGCTTTCGCCCTTTTTCATCTCGGACATAATTTTTGTTCCCTCACCCTTTACCTGATAAACAAGGCGGAGAACACCGTTTTCGCTGTCACAAACCGAAATAGGTCTGCGCAGAGTTTTTGAAGGCACATAAACATGGGCAAACTGTCCGCACTTTGCAAGCGGAGCAAGCTCGTCATTTTTTACCCTCATATCAAAAATGCCGTCTGCAATCTGTTCGTTTGACAAAAGTTCAAACTTCTGAACATCATACTTTTTCATAATATCATTCCTTTGGTTAGCTTTATTTATATAAAATCAATTCATAACAAATCAACTTTCAATCGGAGTGTCCCTGCATTGCGGACAAAAGTGAACATCTCATCACATCGCCGTTAATCAACATATTCAAGTTCAACAGTCAGCACACCTAACTCATCCTTGCGATAAACATAACAGCTTTCCGCAAGCCTTGGTGAATAACCGTTAATCTCATTAGCCTCTGAAACCCAGTTATAAAGATAGCCGTCATTCATAATCCTGTCATACATATAATCGAAATCGGTGTTCTTATCAACAACAATGTTGAAATATTCATCTCCGTTTTTTGCAGCATTTGCAATAGCTTGGCTTACATCATCGGCGTTGTCAGGATCCGAAACAGTCGGGTACTTATAGTTAAAATAGTTGTACTTTTCAGCCGTACACTTTGGAACATAAAAATTGCACCATGTACCAACGCTCAAATAAGTTTGTGAATTAAGCTCGGAATACTTATATGACAGCTTATGATCCTTGAACATAAGGTCATCGGTTAGGTTAAAATAATCGTTTTCCGCATAATTATTTTCGCCGTCGGTATCATTCCATGTAACATCAATTTGGTACCAATCGCCGCCGATTTTTACACCGTTCCATGCGTGATTGTCTGAATCGGCTGTTCCCGAAAGTAATACGCAGTCAATATTCGCCTTGTTGCACAAAAGCTGAAAGGCTCTTGCGTAACCCTCACACACAGCTTTACCGTCAACCAAGGCGCCGTAGGCATCGTTTTCATTGCCCTGAACATCATCGTTTTCAGCCGCTGCATCGTCATACTTGCAATTATCAATTATATAGTTGTTAATGTATTCTTCTCTTTCAAAATCATTGCCGGAGGGCAGTTTTTTCAAAGCAGAAGTAACGGCAGTGTCAAATTTTTTCTTGGCGGCTATAAGCTCATCATTTTGAACAGTATAATCAAGCTTTACGCTTGTTGTGTCACCATACGGAACAAAAAGACTTGACCCCTTGAGCCAAAAAGTTTCGGGGTGGTCGTTTTTGTATGCTTCAACAGCCTGTGTAATCTGATAGTCGGAAAGCGTGCCTGTTGTTGTAATGTTTGGTGCATACACGGTATCAACGCTCTTTGCGATTCTCATATACAGTTCTTTTACATAATCATCGGTAAGCGTCTCGTAGGCATAATCGGTTTTTACATCTGCATAATCCTTGTCGTTTTCAACATCTTGTGCACTCGGAGTTGTAACGGATTTTTCTATGATAGAGCTTCTCTTTGGTTCACTGCTTTCGGAATCATCCGTCAATGAACATGAACAGCCGAAAAATGCAACCGCACAGGTCATTAAACAAACTAAGGCAGTTTTATATATTTTCAAAAAATCATCTCAATTTTTGTTTTGGGTTATTTATTTCATATACAGAATACGGCAGCAGCCAAAGTTGACTGTCGCCGTATGGATTTGTCATGTTCTATTTTACTTTATTTTCGCCTTGCAGTCAATGCAAATTTGAGCATTAAACTACTTTCCCGTAACATGGGTATCACCGAAAGCCTCGGCATAAACATTGTTGTCGAGAATCATTCTTGAAACGGTAAAGAGGTTGTTGCATCTGTTATTGAGTTCGTCAATATCATCCTTGCCCTTTGCGCCCTTGAAAGCGGTGTATTCGCCTGTTGACGCATTGTATTTTCCGTTCTGGGAAATCCAGCTTCTGTCGGCAAACACAACGAACGGTTCTTTGTTTCCGAAAACATCCGTACCTGCCAACATTCTGCTGTCATATTCAAGGCCGAGCATATTTGAAAGCGTGGGCAGAATATCAAGGCTTGAACAGTATGTGTTAACCTTGACGGGCTTTTTCATTGAACCGCTCCACAACAGCCATGCATTTTTGTACTGTTCAAAGGTTGTGTCGACCTTGTGCCCCGCAAGTTCGGACACACCGTCAAATTCATCAAGCGAATACGGATAATGGTCGTCCGTAAGGCAAATAAGGGTGTTGTCAAGCTTGCCTGCTTTTTCAAGTCTTGCAAGAAGATATTCCATTGCCTTGTCAAGCTCAATGTTTGCGGCAAGATAGCCCTTGACCTCATCGCTGTATTTCAGGTCTTTTACAAGGTCTGCGTTGCGTTCGCTCATGGTGTTGTATGAATATCCGCCGTGACCGCTGACCGTCATATAATAAACGCTGAAGCTGTCGAAATTTATGTAATCGTCAACAGTTTTCTGCATCATTTTGAGGTCGGAATTCGGCCAGACATTTTCACCGAGGTCAAGACCTTTTCCGATTGCAGAGTAGTCATAGCCGATATTTGTAAGATACTTGTCCCTGTCGTAGTAATCATAGGTGTGATTGTGGTAAGCGTTAACTGTTTTGTAACCGAGTTTTCTGCTCTGCTCACCGAGAGTGAACGGGAAGCTTACATTATTTTCGGCTGACTTTGAAAAGCTCCACACACCGGATTTTGGAATTAAGCCTGTAAGATTTGCATATTCACCGTCAGTTGTGCTTACACCCCACGCAGGCGAATAGTAATTTTCAAATTGAAATCCCTCGTTATACATTTTACAGAGCGTCGGAGTCAGATCCTTGTCAATTGCATACTGCGAAAAGCTTTCGGCTGTAATGAAAATTATGTTGTAGCCCTTGAACATACCCGTGTATTCATTGGTATAGCTCGGTTCTTCGCTGTCAAAATATTCATAAAGCGACTTTAACTCATCATTATTTGTATTCTTTACAAGCTTTGAAAAATCAGCACTCATAATCTGAGCTTTCTGCTCTGTTTTTGTAATTTCATCGGCAGTCGATTCTTTATTTTTCGGCTTGCTGTTTGTGCGTATATTTGATTTGTAACCGAACATAAGGCGGCTGATGTCAAGCCTTTGCATTGTGTAAAGTCCGTAGCGTTCACACACGGCAACCTGTTGCAATTCGCCGTAATAAAGATTGTAATTGCTCTTTGTGTCAGAAGAATCACGGTCAATGCCTACCGCAAGGACAGTTCCAATCTGAAAAACTACCGCAATCAAAAGTACAATCAGCTTACCTTTTAACTTTACTTTTGAAAAGTCAAACAGCTTTCCGCCGAAAATTATAAAGAAAGCAAGCGGAACAAAAAGTAAAACAACAAACACAATTCTGCTTGTTATCGCAGTCATGATCATATCAATTGAATTGAATGCCTGCCCTGCACCGCCGTTTGTAACGCTGCTTACAACAACCATTGTGCCGAAAACATTATAGTATATCATCTGCACACCGTACCATATCGTCAGCACAGCCGTGAGTACGGTTGCAATTCCTCTGTTCACCCCTCTGCGTTTTGAAAAAGAACACAACAAAACAAGTACCGCCGAAAGCACAATTGTGAACAGGAATGTGAAAGCAAAACCGCCGAGCACATCAAACCCCGACGCAAATTTAAGGTCGGTTTCAAGCCATAGAATCAAAAGCGGAAAGTACGCAAAAAATGCGACTCTCTTTGCAAAGCCATGACTTTTTTCAGGCTTTCTGTAGTAGTCAAAATTTGAACTTCCGACTTTTACGGCAGGCTGTCCCACATAGTGATTTCTTCTTGAAAATCCGCTGTTTGTACCGTCTGAATATGTCATTTAATTCTCCTTTCTTTTTCAATGCAGTTATTAAGTAGATTATAAAACGAAAACACCGCCATTGCAATGACAAATTTAACCAAAATTCGCCCTATATGACACATTCGGACTTTTTATATATTGAAACAGTTGACCTTTTGTAGTATAATTATAGTTTAATGAGAGGCTTGTGTGAAAAGCTATGCAAATTGCGGTTTTGAACAAGGCTTCTTAATTTATGTATTATTATGAAAAGGAAGATTTTTATGGCAAAGAAACAGTTTAAATCAGAGTCAAAAAGACTTCTCGACCTTATGATTAACTCAATTTATACTCACAAAGAAATTTTTCTTCGTGAGATTATTTCAAATGCAAGCGACGCTATCGACAAGCTTTGCTTCATTTCTCTTACCGATGACAAGGTCGGTCTTGACAGAGGTGATTTCAAAATCGTTTTAAAGCCCGACAAAGAAAGCCGTACTCTTACAATCACGGATAACGGTATCGGCATGAACAAGGATGACCTTGAAAACAACCTCGGCACAATCGCATCCTCAGGCTCACTCAAATTCAAGCAGAGCATGGAAGAAAAGCAGGACGACATTGACATTATCGGTCAGTTCGGTGTTGGTTTCTACTCGGCATTTATGGTTGCAAAGAAGATTACCGTAAACACAAAGAAATATGGCGAGGATACGGCATATTGCTGGCAGTCAAGCGGTGCAGACGGCTACACAATCAGCGAGATTGAAAAGGAAAATGCCGGCACAGAGATTATTCTTGAAATCAAGGATAACACAGACGAAGAAAACTATGACGAATTCCTTGAGCAGTACAGAATACAGGGACTTGTCAAGAAGTATTCCGACTACATTCGCTACCCGATTGTTATGGATATGACAAAGAGCAGAGTTAAGGAAGAAACCAAGGACAGCGACAAGCCCGAATATGAGGATTACACGGAAACCGTAACACTCAACAGCATGATTCCTCTTTGGCAGAGAAGAAAGAAAGATGTTACTCAGGAAGAATACGACAAGTTCTACAGCGAAAAATTTATGGCTATGGACAAGCCACTTAAAACTATCGTAACTTCTGTTGAGGGTGTTGTAACCTACAAGGCATTGCTCTTTATTCCGTCTGTTGCTCCTTATGACTACTACACAAAGGAATACAAAAAGGGACTTCAGCTTTATTCAAGCGGTGTGCTTATTATGGATAACTGCGAAGAGCTTTTGCCCGAGCACTTCCGTTTTGTAAAGGGTATTGTTGACAGCGCAGACCTTTCGCTCAACATTTCAAGAGAAATGCTCCAGCATGACCGTCACCTCATTACAATTGCTCAGAACATTGAAAAGAAGATTAAAAACGAGCTTACTTCAATGCTTCAGAATGACCGTGAGAATTACGAAAAATTCTTCAACGCATTCGGCAGACAGCTTAAATACGGTGTTGTTTCGGACTACGGTATGCACAAGGAAGAACTTCAGGATCTTATTATGTTCTATTCTTCAAGCGAGAAAAAGCTTGTTACGCTTTCGGAATATGTTGACAGAATGAAAGAAGACCAGAAGTTCATCTACTTTGCAACAGGCGAAAATGCCGCTGCAATCGACACACTTCCGCAGACAGAGCTTATCCGCTCAAAGGGTTACGAAATTCTTTACTGCACAGAGGAAATTGACGAGTTTACTCTACAGTCACTCATGACATATAAGGAAAAGAAGTTCTGTTCGGCAATGAACGATGACCTCGGCATTGAAACCGAGGAAAATAAAGAGGATGAAGAAAACAAGGACGCACTTCTTACATTTGTTAAGGAAACACTCGGTGACAAGGTTGCAGAGGTTACCGCATCAAAGAAACTTGTTTCACATCCTGTTTGCCTTACGGCAAAGGGCGGCATTTCATTTGAAATGGAAAAGTATTTCAACTCAGTTCAGCCTGACGCAAATATGAAGGCTCAGCGTGTGCTTGAGCTTAACCTTTCACACCCTGCCGTTAAGAAGATGGAAGAATTTATCAAGAGCGATGTTGACAGAGCAAAGAAGTATGCCGAGGTTCTCTACAGTCAGGCGCTTCTAATCGCAGGACTTCCGCTTGAAAATCCGTCCGAATACACAGACCTTGTCTGCTCAATTATGTAAATTTACCGATTTCCGCAATTCAGTAAGGGCGCTCATTGTACGCTCCTTTACATAAATCACACATACATTCTCACATTTCATGCCCGATTTCCGACCAAAACGGAAATCGGGTGTTTTGTTTTTGCAGAAAATTCCGCAAAATCTTTTGCAATAATATTGATATAATTTTTGCGTTGTGATACACTGATTTTAGTAAAAGTTTTTTCGGAGGCGAACTTGATGAAACATTACGATGAAAAGCAAATGCAGGAAAATATTCTCTATCTTGAGGCACTTTCGGAGCAGTATCCGAACATTCAGTCGGCGGCGGCAGAGATGATTAATCTTCACGCAATCCTTGATTTGCCGAAAGGTACCGAACATTTTCTTTCCGACATTCACGGTGAGCACGAGGCATTCAGACATATTCTCAACAACGCATCGGGTTCAATCAGAGAAAAAATTGACGACCTTTTTTCAAATACTCTCACATCCGAACAGCGTGCCGAGCTTGCAACGCTGATTTATTATCCAAAGGAAAAACTCAGTGTTTACAAAAGCGAAATAACCGACATTGAAGAATGGTACAGATTAACACTTATAAGATTGCTTGCAATCTGCCGACACATTTCTTCAAAATACACACGAAGCAAGGTTCGTAAAACTCTGCCAAAGCATTATGCCTACATCATTGAGGAGCTTATGTTCGGTGATTCAGGCAAAAAAGACCGTGAAACCTACCACGAAAATATTCTGCACACAATTATTGAGGCAGGACAAGCCGATGTTTTCATACTCTCGCTTTGTGACACGATAAAAAGACTTATTGTTGACAAGCTCCACATTGTCGGCGACATTTTCGACAGAGGTGCAAGACCTGACATTGTGCTTGACGACCTTATGATGCACCACGGTGTTGACATTCAGTGGGGCAATCACGATATTCTTTGGATGGGTGCGGCATCGGGCAGTATGGCTTGCATTGCCGCTGCACTTAACAACGCATTTTCATACGGCAATCTTGACACAATCGAGGTCGGCTACGGAATAAGTCTGCGTGACCTCTCGCTTTTTGCAAAGGATGTTTACGGCGGCGGAAATGTTGAACGCTTTATGCCGAAAGGTCCTTTTGCGGATTCGCCCTACACCTCAAACGATCCGTTGCTTGTTGCCGATATGCACAAGGCAATTGCCGTTATTCTCTTTAAGCTTGAAGGTCAGCTTGTCAGCCGCAATCCTAACTTTAATATGAGCGACAGGAGATTGCTTGACAAAATTGATTTTGAAAATGCGACCGTAACTGTCGGCGAAAAGAAGTATCCGATTTCCGACACCTTCTTCCCCACAGTTGACCATGACTATCCGTATGAGCTGACAAAGACTGAAAAACGGGTTATGGAACAGCTTAAAAATGCCTTTATGGCAAGTGAAAAGCTGAAAAGACACATTGATTTTCTGTTTGCCAAGGGCGGAATGTACAAGTGTTGCAACAACAATCTTCTGCTCCACGGCTGTATTCCGATGAATAAGGACGGCAGTTTTATGGAATTTGACACGGGCAACTGTGTGCTTTCGGGAAAAGCATTGCTTGATGAGCTTGAAAAGATTGTTCGTCAGGGACACTCTGCCCCCGAAAATTCTCCCGAAAGGCAAAAGGGCAACGACTATATGTGGTATCTCTGGTGCGGAAAACATTCACCGCTTTTCGGCAGAGAAAAAATGTGTTCGTTTGAGCGTTTCTTTATTGACGATTCCGAAACTCACACGGAAACACGCAACCATTACTACACGCTCTATCACGATGAAGATGCCTGCGTGAAGATTTTGAAAGAATTCGGTCTTTCGGAAAATCACGGTCACATAATCAACGGTCATGTTCCCGTTATCCGCAAAAAAGGCGAAAGTCCGATAAAGGCTAACGGCAAGCTGATTGTGATTGACGGCGGATTTTGCAGAGCCTATCAGAACAAGACAGGCACGGCAGGCTACACGCTCGTCTATAATTCCTACGGTATGCGAATTGTCACCCACGAACCCTTTGCGGGAATTGACAACGCAATCAAATCAAACAAGGACATTCTCTCAACAACAAAGGTTTTTGACACCTCGGAAAACCGAATCCGTGTTGCACAAACCGATGACGGTCAGACAATCCGTAACCGCATTGAAGGACTTTCAATGCTCCTCTGCGCCTACCGCAACGGTGTTTTGAAAGAACAGTAATTTAAAGGAGAATTCTTATGTTCAACTGCATTAAATCATTTTCCTACAAAATGAACATTTCTGCCAATCAGGTTTCTAACGCTTTAAGAATGAAGGCTTTGGGCAATACAAAACCCGATACACCAAAAATTGCAGGCAATTTTTTTGTGAACAAATTCACAATTCATCTTTCAAAAAATCACCCATTTGGCGGACCTGACAACCAATCTCCCGATTTTGACGGAACTGTTGAAAACTCAGCAAACGGCTCGGTTCTGACATTAAAAATGAAATCATTGAAATATCTGCTTTTACCGATACCTTTTATGATTTTCGTGCTGTTTTTGGCAGGTCTTTTAATTTACGATTATTTTTGTAATGAAAACTTGGCATCGCTGATATTCTCAATTGTTCCGATATTATTTTTTGCAGGTGTGTGGATTTTTATATTCACAAAGCTTAATCGACAATATAAGAAAATGAAGAATTTTATTGAGGAATTTTTCAAAGACAATATAATTATGCAATAAAAACCACCCGTCCAACGGGTGGTTTGCTCTAGGGCTATAAGACCATGCTACCGGCCAGCGCCCTTTTCATGTGTGTAAAACACTTATCACAGACAGACCGTTTTCCGTTAATCTTGAATTTATAGCCCTGCAATGGTAAAATTATCCTATAAACTCAGAAACGGAGATATTATGATGCACAAATTAAAAGTCAGAGCAAATCATACGGTATATATCATATTTGCCGTTTTGTCATTGTTTTCCCTGACACTTATATTTAATGACAATATATGGTTTGACGAGGCGTACACGCTGTCGCTGATTCAGCACAATTATTCAGACATAATCAATATTCTGAAATCCGATATGCACCCACCGCTGTATTTTTTGTCGCTGAAAACATTTTGTTGCATCTTTGGATACTCAATAACAGCAACAAAAATATTTTCGGCAATCGGTTACATTGCAACGCTGTTTTTGGGATGCACAATCATAAAAAAGCACTACGGCAGTAAAACATCAATAATTTATATGCTGACTGTCGGAGCTGTGCCAATGATGCTCTATTTCAGCGTTCAGCAAAGGTCATACTCATGGAGCATATTTTTTGTTACATTATGCTTTATTGAGTCCCTGCTTTTTATAGCAAACAAAAAGTTTCATCACTGCATTTTATTTGCTATAGCAGGACTTGGGGCTGCATACAATCACATCTACGCACTTCTTGCAGTTGCAATTATCTTTGCTTTTGCAAATATATATCTGCTCATTAAAGGCAGAAATTTGTTCAAGCGTGTTATTATTGCAGACCTTATTATGGTGGCAGGATATTCATTTTGGATAATTCCTCTTTTAAATCAAACAAAATCAGCCTCAAGTAATTTTTGGCTCAGCGGAGTTGAACCGTTGTCTGTAATTGTATTCATATCGGGCATAGCAGTATCTGCACTTGTTCTTATGAAAAAGAGCAACCGAAAATTGTGTATAATTTTCGCAGATGTCTGCGTCATGGGGATTCAAATAATCGGGTTGTTCGTAACTGTTTTTATACGCCCGTTTTACATTGCAAGATACAGCGTTGTAATTCTCGGTATCTTTGCAATTCTCGTTGCTTTCGGCGTAAAAGATATAAAACCAAAGCCGAGCAAAGTAATATGCACCCTGCTTTGCGTTGTAAATATCGGCTGTCTTGTTGCAACAGGATTGTTTGAATATAATCCGTCAATGACAAATTTTCGTGAAAGATTCAGTTCTCAACAGTCAGAATCAGACACTTTTGTTTACTGCGACAGTGCATTCGGAATTATGTCGTATTATTATCCGAACAACACCCACCTTTGCACCTACAAAGAAAACTGGTTTGAGGCATTTGAAAATGTTGAATGTATAAACAAAAATGAAATTGCAGACAAAGTTGACCCAAATCATAAAATTTGGTTTGTAAAAAATGAACTCACAAAAATGCCAAAATGCATTAAAAGTAATTTCAAGTATAAAAAGATTGATTCTTTCCAATGTGACTTCAATAAATTTGACCTATATTTACTTATTCTAAAGTAAATATAGGTCTTTTGCTTATGGTATAAATGCAGAAATTAAAACTAATTTGCCTCTTATTTTCTGCTTTCGTAGTCCTTGTCTATCTCATCACTCCAAGACGATGAAAGCGGTCTGCTTTTTCTGAAATTGCACACGGTTTTCGATACTGCGTCAAAAACAACAGCCGTACCCTGACCGTCAGCGTGATAATTAACGGAGCGGTCGGAATTGATTCCAAAATGCTTAGCGGTTTCAACGGAATCAATGTTAGCTCCGATAAAAAGAAATTCCCAGCCGTAGCGATTTTTCTGACGCTCAATCATTTTCTTGACCTTATTGCTTGAATAGATACGGCTTGCGTTCTCCATTCCGTCGGTCATAATCACAAACAAGGTGTGTTCGGGAACATCTTCTTCTCTTGCATACTTATGAATGTTGCCAATGTGATGAATTGCACCGCCGATAGCGTCAATGAGTGCAGTTGAGCCACGAACCGTATAATCGTTTTCAGTCATTTTTGAAATTTCAGACAATTCAACCCTGTCGTGAAGAACCTCGGTTTCGTGATCAAACAATACGGTTGAAACATAGCACTTGCCGTTCTGTCTGCGTTGCTTTTCAATAAGCGAATTAAATCCGCCGATTGTGTCCTGTTCAAGTCCTGACATTGAACCGCTTCTGTCAAGAATGAATACCAATTCTGTAATGTTGTTTTTCATAGTTGTTACCTCCAAAAGTAATTAAGTTTTTTATCTTGACTTAATCATATAACTTTCGGGATAACATATGGTCGCCTGAAATGCGACATTTACTGACCCAACAAAACCTGGTCAAATTCAAATAAAGCCTCGTTTACAGTAAAAATATCATACTCGCCCTTTTGAATAAAATATTCAATGATAACATCAAATTTATTCGAGTGCGAAAGTGCATAGCCGGCCTTTTGAAGCATTTCTTTAGTTTCATCAAGCGACAGTTCAAGTGCAACGGCAAAGGCAATTGCGGTAGTTTTCTTAGGTTTATAGTTGACATTGTTTCTTATTTTAGAAAACAGCTTGCGGTCAACATTCGCCTTTTTATAACACTGAGAATCCGTAAGACCTTTTTCGTCAATTTTACGCAAAAGCATCTGAGAAAAGCTTTCGTCAAGCTGATTTACAACATCAGCTAAATTCAAAGCTGCGGTTTGCATTGGATAAGTCTCCGGCTGTCTTAAAAGACGGGATAATCCACGACTTCGGTTTTCGGAATAGTGCGTTTCAACATAGTGTTCGTCAATGTATTCGGCAATATCACGAACAAGCTTTTTGCTGACACGGAATCCGTCTTTGTCAAACACAACAATATAAACGAGCATATCGTTGTCTGCAAGAAATTTACAGATTTCGTTGATTGCCACCTGTAATGCCTGTTCTTTCGGATAGCCGTAAACCCCCGATGAAATCAAAGGAAAGGCAACCGATTCGCATTCATAAGTCTTTGCAAGCTGCAACGAGTTACGATAACATGACGAAAGCAGTTCTTCCTCATGATAATTTCCGCCTTGCCACACAGGACCGACCGTGTGAATAACATACTTGCAGGGCAGTTTGTACGCACCCGTAATTTTCGCCTCACCCGTTCTGCAACCGCCAAGTTTTCTGCATTCATTAAGCAATTCATTCCCCGCCGCACGGTGAATCGCACCGTCAACACCGCCTCCGCCAAGCAACGAATTGTTTGCCGCATTAACAATTGCGTCACATTTCATCTTAGTTATATCATTCCGAACAATCTGCAACGGCATAATAATCACCCTTTAAATTCAGAATTTTAATGTTTTATTACTCTGATATTGATTATATAGCACCTCTCAATTAAATTCAATGCAAAATTAAATAGTATGGTTTGTATTTTAACAGCCAAACAAGCGACAGCATAATTCCTGTCGCTTGTGATTATCATATATTTTATTTTTCGTGTTGTCAGAACTATTGAAATTAAGCCTAATATTATTGCAGTACTACCATTACACGCTATGATTATCGCTATTTATTTTATAACTTTTCCTATTCAGTCATTTTCTTGATATCGTCATAGGAATATGTTTTCTCTGTTGTTTCGGAACTGTCAGTAATCAACTGAACAAATTTATTGTCGCCATCAGCATATAACTGACCTGTATAAGAAACTCTTTCATATGCACCGTTCGGCAACGGACTATTCTTAGGAGTTTGAACTAAACACAGTATCAAATCATCCGACTTTTGAACCGTTTTTTCACCGTCAATTGTTTCTTTAAGAAAAGTCGTTTTAATTTCCTCTGCACTTAAATTTTTAAATCGAAACGCATCATTATGTCCTTCAATATGTTCACTAAGCGGAATATATCCACCCAAATTAAATACTGATATTACATCTCCGACTTTTAAATCTCCTTTTAATGTATCAGTTATCAGGACATCTAATTTTGTCCAAGCAACGCCTTCATAGCTTGTATAAGCTACATTTTGAACTGTTACACGGATCACATCATCCGATATTGATATTAATTTCTTAAGGTCATTTTGATAAAGTTCATCAGGTGTTGAAGCAAGTTCAATTACATTGCTGTCAGAATCGGGAACGCTATAGTTCTTTTCCAAATTCACAGATAAATCTCTTAACACTCCAACATTTGCATTACTCGAATTATTGGTGTTATTTGAAGAGTCTTTACAGCCGATGATAATAAAACAAGCTATTATTAACATAAGGAACAATAAAAATGCTTTTTTCATAATTAATTACCTCCTATATCTATAAACTGTATTTTTGTGCTTTGTGTAATTTCTACACTTTCATAGTAACGCATAAAGTTAATTTTGTCAACTAATGTTTTTACACCTGAATATGATTAAAAAATAAGCGATAGAATAATTCTCTGCCGCTTGTAATTATCATATATTCTATTTTCAGGTTGCCCCAACTATTGACATTAAGCCACTATTGACATAGAGCCACTAAAAACAGTCCACAGGACTGTTTTCTTAACGCTCACCTTCTCGCCCGATTTAACAGTAAATTTAGATAAAAAAACAGAGTAGTCAAAAGACTACTCTGTTGTGGCTCCCCCAACTGGGCTCGAACCAGTGACATCATGATTAACAGTCATGCG